>Ga0164307_10000580_pt1 | contig 16080 bp, 19 predicted proteins | sample Whisoiple_243_MG_FD_110214 | JGI IMG/M metagenome (GOLD analysis project Ga0164307, IMG submission 110214) | Soil microbial communities amended with fresh organic matter from upstate New York, USA - Whitman soil sample_243_MG | ecosystem: Environmental > Terrestrial > Soil > Unclassified >...
CCAGAAGCTACGTCCTGCCGCCCCATGGGGTGGAGCAGGGCGCGGCACTTGAGTCCGTGACCCGAGAAACACCGTCAACAACACCGCAAGTCGTCCCACTTGGGCTCGAAGCTCAGGCCGCCGTACTTCTCGGGGTCCGGGATGCCCTTCACGGACTTGGCGAGCATCGGCTGGGCCGGCGGCATCACGGGAAGTTCCACGTCGCGAGGGTAGGTAGTGCGCTAAAGTTCAGTAAAACACTAGACAAACTAGAAACGAGAGCTCGATGAGTCCGTTGGTGGGCTACGTGCCCGGCGTGTACGACCTGTTCCACATCGGGCACCTCAACGCCCTGCGCCAGGCGCGCGAGATGTGCGACGTGCTCGTCGCCGGCATCGTGTCGGACGAGGTCTGCGAGCAGGTCAAGGGGCTGCGGCCGTTCGTGCCGCTGGAGGAGCGCCTCGCGATCGTGGATGCCATCGGCATCGTGGACGCGACGTACGCCGAGCTGACCACCGACAAGCTCGACGCCTGGCGAGAGGTCGGCTTCCACCGGGTCTTCAAGGGGGACGACTGGCGGGACACGCCGCGCGGCCGAGAGCTCGAGCTGAAGGTCGGCAGTGTCGGCGCCGCGGTCGTCTACTTCCCGTACACCGCACACACCTCGAGCACGCAGCTGCGGCGTGTCATTGCTGCCTCGTGACCGCGGTCTCTGACGCCGGGCTGCTGCTGCACGACGCGCCCGCCGAGGCGCAGGTGGTGAGCTTCGACGGTCGCTACATCTGGGCGTTCACCCCGCTCCGCGACGGCCGGGTGGTGCCCGGCGGTCTGCTCGTCGAGTGGCCCCCGGTGCTGCGCCGCTTCCTCGACGGGGTGGTGCGGGTGAGGGTCGCCGACGTGGCCGGCAACCGGGTGCTGCTCGACGAGGAGGTCGTGCTCGGCGACGGCGCCCTCGGCCCGGACGAGGCGCGGATCCAGGTCGTGGACGCGCAGGGACTGCCGCTCGCCGTCGACAAGGTCGGGCACCTGTGCCGGGCCTTCGACGACACCGAGGACGGCGTACGCGCCGAGATCCTCACCGGCACCCGGCGCCTGCTCGACGACCTGCGTGAGGTGTGCGGCGTCGAGGCCTACCTCAACTACGGCGCCCTGCTCGGCGCGGTGCGCGACGGCGCGATGATCGCGCACGACTCGGACACGGACGTCTGCTACCTCAGCCGGCACACCTCGCCGGCGGACATCGTCATCGAGTCGTACGCCGTCCAGCGGACCCTGAAGGAGCGCGGCTGGACGCTGCTGCGGATGTCCGGTGGCGACATCAAGGTGCTGCTCCCGCTCAGCGACGGGCGGGTGTGCCACATCGACATCTTCGTCGCGTTCCGGGTCGACGGGACGTTCTACCAGCTCGGCAACCGCAGCGGCCGCCTCCCGGACTCGGCGATCGTGCCGGTCTCGACGATCACGCTGCACGGCATCGACTTCCCGGCGCCGGCCGATCCCGAGGCGATGCTCGCGTTCATCTACGGACCTGGCTGGCGGGTGCCGGACCCGTCCTTCAAGTACGCCGACCCGGTGCGCGGCGTACGCCGGCTCGACGGCTGGCTGCGCGGCTTCCGCACCGACATGGGGCAGTGGACCGAGTTCCACCAGGGCGCTGGGCGCGACCTCGCGCGAGGTCGCCGGTCGGGGTTCGCGAAGTGGGTGGACCGGCAGCTGCCCCGGGGTGCGGCGGTGGCCGAGCTCGGCTGCGGCAACGGCCGGGACGCGCTGTGGTTCGCGCGCCGCGGGCGCCCCGTTGTCGCCTTCGACTTCTCCCGCGCCGCGCGCGCGACCGTGATCCGCAACGCGCGCCGGCGACGGCTGCACGTGCAGGTGCGCGCGCTGATCCTCAACGAGCTGCGCACCGTGCTCGTCTCCGGCGCCGAGCTCGCGCGCGACCCGCACCACCTGACGGCCCGGCACCTGGTGGGCTGCCTCGACGACCGTGCCCGCGACCAGCTGTGGCTGCTGTGCCGGATGGCGCTGCGTGGCGGGGGCAACCTCTTCCTCGAGTTCAGTGCCGACGTCGGCGACGACGTCCCACCCCCGGCCCCGGTCGGCCTCGTGCGACGTCTGGACCCGGCCGTCGTACGGCGCGAGATCGAGGCGGCCGGCGGTGTGGTGGAGCGCGAGCGGGTCCGGGCCGGCACGGACGTCCTCGGCAACCCCGATCCCACCGTCTGCCGGATGCGGGTCCGTTGGACCCATCCCGCGGACCCCGACGTACAGAGGAAATCGTGAACAGCACCGTCATGACCAGCCCCCTCCTTCGCCGCGCCCGGACCCGGGCCCGGGTCGCCCGCGACCGCTATCGGAGGTTCCGGGGTCGGCCCCTGGGCGTCCACGCCCGGCTGGCCGCCCTGGAGGAGGAGATGCAGGAGTGCCGGCAGCTCAACCGGCGCATCGCCGAGCTCACCGACGTGGTCGCCGAGCTGCTCGTGCTGGTCGACGACCGTGACGAGGAACGCGTCCGCGAGGTGCTCGCGCAGTACCGTGCCAGCTTCTGACCCCGTGCGGGACGTCATACGAATCGAGGGTCCCGACCCTCGATTCGTATGACGTCCGCCGGAGGGCTCTAGGCTGTCCGGGTCCCGGTGGGGACGCAATCCCCGGTTGGTCTGCCGGCAGGGCCCGCCTGACTTTGAATCAGGACTAGCGACGTAGGTTCGACTCCTACCCGGGGAGCTAGGCCAGCAGCGTCGCTGCTGGTCAGGCAGCACTCGGCCCCCGCCCCTACTAGACCTAGGGACGGGGGCCGAGTCACGACCTCTCACGGATGTCTCACGCGACGCTCTTCTGGCGGGCCGTCAGGTGGCTACTTCGCCACGGTGAAGAGTTCGCCGGCGACCGCTGCTGCTTCGCCGGCGCCGGCGTCGGTCGTCGGCACGTAGAACGCGAGATGAGTCGTCACCTTGTGGCCGAGCAAGGAGGCGGCCTTCCGGGGTTCCACGCCGTTGTCGTGGAGTGCCGTGGCGACTGTGTGCCGGACGTTGTGGATGCTGCCGAGGTCCGGGAGCCCGGCATCTGCGGTGAGCGCGCGGAACCGCCGCGAGTAGGCGTCCGGGTCCACAGGCTCGCCGAGTGCGTCTACGACGACCAGGCCCGTCGTCGGCTGACCCTGCTTCACCCACGCGTCTCGCAGCGCGGCCTTCGTCCCCGGATGGATCACCTCCACGGGCACCACGCGGTGCGAGTCGTCCGACTTCGCCTCGCCATGTGCGGTTGCCCGGCTCCGGCCCGTCTTCACGCGCCCCTGGGACACCCGTACGACGCCGGACGTCAGATCGACGCTCGACCAGTCGAGCCCGAGGACCTCGGAACGACGTAGGCCGCAGAGTGTCAGACGCATCGCTGCGCGGATCCACGGGTCGGCGTCGATCACGTCGGCCGGCAGCCCGTCGACGTGCTCGCGGAAGGCGGCGAGCTCACCCGGGCTCCACACGATGATCGCGCGCTTGTCGCCGGTCTTGGACTTCGGCGGCTTCACGGCCGCGGCCGGGTTCTTCGGGAGCATTCCCGCCTCCACGCCGTACGCGAGCACCTGGCGTAGCGTGCCGAGCGCGTAGACGATGCTCCGGTGCGAGAGCGGTCGCTTCCACTTCCCACCCTCGGTGGCAAGGGTGCGGAGGAGAGCGCGCACGTCGGCTGGGGCAAGCGTCTGCGCCGGCTTGTCCCCGATGTGCAGGAGCGTCGCGTGCAGTGCGCTCCGATAGCCGTTGACGGAGACCTCACGTATGCCGCCGGCTCGGCTCTCCGCCTCTCGCTCGGCCAGCCACGCTTCGGCCAGTTCCCGCACAGTGACCTTGCTCGGCGCCGTGAAGCCACCTCGAGCGACCGCGGTCCGAGTCTCGTCCACGAAACCGCGCGCCTCGCGGAGCGTGTCGAACGTGCGCGTGACCTGACGACGGGGCGCACCCTTCGTGGCTATGTCCAGCACGACCCGATAGCGGTATCCGGCAGCGGTCTGGACGAGCCTGATCGGCTCGCCGTCCCTGGGCTTCGTGATCCTCATTCGCCCTCCTCCTGGTGCTCCGCTGGCAATTCGGAGATCCAACGCCTGACCTTGGTTTTGTCGGATTCGTTTGCCTCGTTGAGCTCGTAGCCCTTGTGCTGCAGTTGCTTGAGTGTCTCGACCGCCACTCGCCGGGGGTCGATGCGTTGTGCGTGCTTGTACGCCTCTCGGACGTCGTCGCGCCGACTCGCTGCTGTGGTTCGGGTCGCCCGACCTCGCTCAGCCTTGTCCGCGACCGCGTCCCACGAGTCGGCCCACTGAGAGGCGGCGCCGCCTGGTCTAGCGCGTTCTCTGGTTCGATGTGCCCGATCTCGGATCTGCTCGGCGAGGATCCTCCGATGCTCGGCCAGAAGGCGGCCCCACTGGATCTGCTTCTTGAAGAGATCCGATACGAGCTCCGCAGGTCGGTCGACGGTGGAGTGGACTACCTGGTCCGCCCGATCGATCGGCACGCCGGTAGGGATCTCCCAGCTCCTGAGCTCAATGCCAGCCGGATAGATGTACCCGTTCCCGCTGGGTTCGCGCACGCGATGCCATGTAACGCGGATCTTCCAACGGTGCCACTGCGTTTCCGTGATTCCGACCTGCTGGCTTTCCCAAGGTTCGCTGTTACTCATGAGGCGAACAATACAGATCCCGTGGAGTCTGTACCAGACTCAGCAGCATGAGATCCGACGAGCCATCCCCGGTCGTGACACTGAGTGAGGTTCGCGACCTAGCTACGATCCCGGTCTGGCACGCTACGAAGCCGTCCGCTGCAGCCTTGCTCGGAATCGGTCGTTCCCAGGCTTACGCCATGGTCGAACGAAAGGACATCCCCACCCTCCGCTTTGGCGCGCGGATCGTAGTTCCCGTGCCACGCCTGTTGGCGATGCTCGGTGAGGTCGTCGCCCATGACTCCTGAGAGCTTCAGTTCGGCTGACGCCCAAGTCCTCCTCCTCACGGTCGCGACGGACATCGACGACACGATCAGCTCCGCGGAGTGCATGTCCATCGTCGAGCTGATCGCGGCAACTACTGGGTGCCCCACCGATTCGCCGACCGTGACCGTGGTGCTGGCGGCGGGCGGGGTGATCCGGGCCTTCTTCGAGGCGTACGCCGCTCACTCCGGGACGACGGTGGCGGACCTGATGCGGCCGCACCTTGAGCGCGCTGCTGCTGAGGCGCGAGACCAGTGACCTGGACCAAACTCCCGGACACCTTCCCGGACCGGGAGGATCTGCTCGAGGTCTCAAGGTCCGCTCGGCTGCTGCTCGTCGAGATCTTGGTCTGGTGCAACCGCCATCTGCTCGATGGACGCATCACAGACAACGCTCTGCGTCGGTGCACGGACGCCCCGGACGTTGATGCCCTCCGTGACGAGCTGACTGCTGCGGGCGCGCTCGTACGGACTGAAGACGACCGTGCCTGGCAGGTGGACTGGTCCGATCAAGAGCGCGCTGAGACCGTCATCGGCCGCCGAGAGGCTCGGGCTGAGACGCAGCGCCGCTACCGGGAGCGCACCGAGAAGCACAAGGCCGGCGACCACAGCGTGTGCGACCCGCGGTACTGCTCGAAAGCCGTTACCGGTAACGCGACAGGTCACGAGACCAAGCACCAGACGGTCACAAGACACCACCCCGACCCGACCCGTCCTGACCCGACCCGTCCTGACCCGACCCGTCCCGTCCCGGAGGGACAGGGACAGGGAGAAGGACCTCGCCGCTGCGAGCACGGCAAGCCGCTCGCCAGCGACGGACATGGCTGCGCGGAGTGCGTGCCAGACCCGGACGTCCTCGCTCCTCGCCAGGCGCCCGAGACGACAGCGGCTGCCTCGTGAGCAACGCCAACGCACGCGACGACCTGCCGACGTTCGACGGGGACGGGCTCTGGCAGCCTCCCGTCACCTTCCGCGAGTGCCTAGAGGACACCGAGCGCCTGGCCGCTCAGCTCGTCAACGCGATGGGCGGCCAACTCGTCGTCTCGGTGGCCGAGGTCGACTTCCTCGCTCGACGGGTCCACCAGCTCGCCCGAGTAGCCCGCCAGTCCCTACCGCCGGGAGTGTGCTGATGCGAACCATCCCGATCGACTCGACTGACGCACGCGAGCAACTTGAGCTCGAGCAAGCTCGCGCTGAGGCGCAAGCCACCGCCGACGTACGTCACGCGCAGGAGTGCCACGGAGGCTGGCTCGGACTCGACGCTGACGAGCGACCGATCCCCTGCGCTCGTTGCAGGCCGCACCTGACCCACGTGCCGTGCCGCCTCTGCTCGGCGCCATGGCAGTCCTGCGAGACGCTCCAAGCTGCCCGCCGCGGCACCTGCTGCACCGAATGCGACCACGAGCCCGGATCGAAACCGGATCGAAACCGGATCGGGTCGGGGGTGTCCGATGGCCAGTAGCCGAGAGGTCCGTCCGCCTCTGTCCTTGGTGGCTCATGCCCTCGGAGTGAAGCTCGCGTTCGAGCTTGGTCAGTGGGACGTGGCGCGTGCCGAGCTCGCTGAGCTGTGGGCCGGCGTAGACGAAGCGACGGACCAGCTGCTGGCGGTAGAGCAGGCGAGCGCTCAGCCCGCATTGGGGAAAGGGCGTCGTCAGTGACCGGCGGACTTGCGGAAGGTGACGACACGCACAGCGTTCGTCCCCGTGCCGTCGATGCGCTCCGTCTACCTTCGGAGCAGACCCACGCGACCCGACCGCCAGTCGCTCAGGAACACCAGCACTGGCAGGAGAACGGGACCGTGACCACGCCACGGACGGGCAGTCGTCGAGCGAGCCGCGCGGGGGTGCGCCGTGGGCGCTGAGGTACGGAACCTGTACGTCGTCCTCTCCGCGAAGACGACCGACTTCACCGGCCGGATGGTCGCCTCAGGTGCGGCGGCCCGGAAGTTCGGCGACGACGTCACGTCGATGTCCGACAAGCAGCAGCGCGCCCTGCACAGCCTCGGGAGCAGCTTCGGGAAGGTCGGCCTCAGCGCCGCGGTCGGACTCGCGCTGATGGCGAAGGCCGCCGTCGACTGGGAGTCCGAGTTCGCCGGCGTGCGGAAGACCGTCAACGGCACCGCGGAAGAGATCTCCGGCCTGGAGGACAACCTGCGGGGGATGGCGCGCACGATGCCCGCCTCCCACAAGGAGATCGCGGCGACCGCGGAGGCTGCTGGGCAGCTCGGTGTGGCCACCGAGAACGTCGCGGACTTCACGAAGGTCATGGTCGAGATGGGCGAGACGACCAACCTCACCTCCGACGACGCCGCGACTTCGATCGCGCAGTTCATGAACGTCATGCAGACGCTCCCGGAGAACGTCGACCGGATCGGCAACACCATCGTCGACCTCGGCAACAAGGGCGCGTCGACCGAAGCTGACATCCTCTCGATGGCACAGCGGCTCTCCGGTGTCGGGAAGCTGATCGGTGCGCCCGAGTCCGACGTCCTCGGTCTGTCGTCGGCGATGGCGAACCTGGGCATCCAGTCCGAACTCGGTGGCGGCGCGATGTCCCGCGTGATCTCGATCATGCACACCGCTGTCCTCGACGGCGGCGACGATCTGCGGGGGTTCGCGGAGGTTGCGGGGCTGTCGGCTGACGAGTTCGCCGCCAAGTGGCGGTCCGCGCCGGCTGACGCGATTGATGACTTCCTCCAGGGGCTGGGACGTGTGGATGCCTCCGGTGGGAACGCGATCGCGACGATGGCGGACCTGGGCATCAAGGGCACCCAGAACCGTGACGTGATGCTCCGGCTGGCCGGTTCTGGGGACATGCTCTCGACGTCGCTGGACCAGTCGGCGCAGGCGTGGGAGCAGAACAGTGCGCTGTCGACGGAGTACGGGAAGCGCGCCGAGACGACCGGAGCGCAGGCCGAGGTGGCGCTGAACAACATCCGCGACGCGGGTATCGAGATGGGCGACAGCCTCCTCCCGATCGTTGCCGCGGTTGCGCAGGGGATGTCTGCGGTCGCGCAGACCACCGGGAAGGTCCCGGAGCCCATGCAGGACGCGACCGTCACAGCTCTCGGGCTGGTCGCGGTCATCGGTGGGGCGGCGTGGTTCGGCTCCAAGGTTGTCCGGGGCGTCTCGGACACCCGCGCGGCTCTCGGTGACCTCGGGTGGACGGCGGAGCGCACCCAGGGCTCCCTGGGGCGCGTGGCACGCATGGGCGCCCGACTGACGGTGGTCGCCACCGCGGTGACCCTGCTCGGTGAGGCCGTTGACAAGGCCTCGGGTTCCAAGATGGACATGACCGACCTGCAGCGGAACCTCGAGGCGGTCAGCAACGGCCAGGGCGAGGACACCCTCAAGAAGATCACCAGCGACCTGCAGACCCTCGGCGACACGTCCGCCAAGTACGCCGAGCCGGTTAAGGAGCTGATCACCAGCCTGACGTTCAACCAGTGGGACACCCCGCTCGACAACGCCACGGACAACATCGAGGCGGTTGACCAGCAGCTCGCCGCTCTGGTGGAGTCCGGCAACGCCGAAGAAGCGGCCGATCTCTTCGACATCATCATGTCTGCGTTCACTGGGATGTCTGCCGCAACGACACAGTTCTCACCGTCGTGGTCGCAGTTCGATTCGTACGCGACCGCGGTTCAGAACGCGTCCTCGGCAGCCGCCAAGGGCGCCGACGCGAACACCGGATACGCGGGAGGTGTCCAGGACGCTGGTGCTGCCGCCGCCGACGCCGCCGAGGACGTCAAGAAGCTCGTTAGCCAGATGCTGAAGCAGCGCGACGCGGCCCTGGGTGCGTTCGATGCGCAGACCGCGTGGGGTCAGGCGATCGCCGACGCTCGTGCGCAGGCCAAGACTGGCGAGAAGGGACTGAACCAGTACACCGAAGCGGGCCGGAACAACCGGTCCGCGTTGTCGTCGCTGGCCGAGGCGTGGAACAACCAATCCCCGAAGGTCCGCAACAGCCGTGAGGAGTACGCGAAGGCCCGCCGTACGTTCATCGAGGTCGCGGAGTCGATGGGTGTGGCCGCACCGAGGGCCCGCGAGCTCGCTGACGAGCTGATCGCCATCCCGAAGTCGACGGTCGCGAAGATCCACGTCGACGACGGGCAGGCCGTCAGCGCCATGGACCGAGTCCGGGAGATGCTCGACCGGCTCGACGGGAAGCGCGCACAGACCGTCGTCGAGACCGTCTACCAGGCAACCAACAAGCCCAAGCGTCACCCGGACGGCGACGACAACGCCGACGGCGGTCTCTACTCGGCCGGCCGGAAGTTCGCCGACGGGGGCTTCGGGGACGGCGGCCGGTACTACGAGCGGTCCCCGAAGATCGTCGCCGGCGGCGCGAACGTGCTGTGGGGCGAGAAGGAGACCGGCTGGGAGGCCTACATCTCCGGGAAGCCATCCCAGCTGGGGCGGAACCGACAGATCTGGGCGGAGGCCGGTCACCGGCTCGGCATCGACCCTGGCCCCCGCGGCCGTGCACCGGCCGGCGGCGGGGCCGTGGTCAACAACCACATCACCCAGTTCTCCGGTCGAATGACGCTCGAGGTCGGCGGGCATCGATTCACGGCGTACGTCCGAGAGGTCGCCGAGGGCACCGTGCGTGACCTGGGAGAGGTGTCGGAGCGCTCGGCGCGGTCGCACGACGCCATGAGGTGGGGGACCTGATGAGCGGGTACACGGCCAGGACGCCGGCCATGGTCACCGGCACCATCGAGACGGTCTCCGTCGAGTGGATCATGAAGAACTCGACTGGCTCGGTTCACACCGAGTTCGAGGTGACCGACGAGAACGGTCGTGCCGTCGTCGATTACGAGTCCCTGATCGCAACGAAGGCAGCCGACGCCGGCTTCGACCAGCTTTGGCCCGCGATCCTCCAGCATGGCTTCATCGATCCCATCGTCCTGATCAAGGACTACACCTCGGACCTGGGGCAAGACGAGATCGGACGCCTCAAGGAAGAGCGAGTCCAGAGGTTGCACCAGATCGACCGGGGCCAAGACAGCGAAGGCGTCAACGAGCGTCGGCTGCGGCAGGTAGATCGCTTGCTGGCGATCGCAGACGGCTCCTCGGTGAGCACCCGTCTCGTCCACGACGACGGCCACCACCGGATGGCGGTAGCGCTGCTGCTGTGTCTCGACGAGATCCCCGTCCTATGGACCGAAGGTCCGGGCATCACTCAGCGAGGCAGGTACGCCCTCACGAGCCAATGGCTGGCCGAGCGGGCAGTCGCCAACGCACGCGCCGAGCTACGGGCGGAGATCGACGAGCTCAGGGGCCAGTTGCACGACGTCCGACGCCGGCTCGGGAGCTGAGCGCTGACGGATCGATCCAGCATCACCAAAGACACGACGAAGGAGGACGTACATGTCGAAGAAGTCGAAGGAGTTCCAGGAGTTCCAGGAGTTCCTGGAGTGGCAGCAGTCGCGGAAGGACGCGCAGGCCCCGAGGCCGAAGACGAAGGCGCGGATCCCGTCGGGAACCGGTGCCCCCAAGCGACGCAACCGGCCCGGCGGGCGCCCCTTCGGCGCTGGCGGTCTGGAGCGGGCGAAGCGTCAGGGATTCATCAAGGACTGAGCAGGCACCTGCTCAAACGAGAGAGGGACCAACGATCGATGAACGACACCACGACGCACCGGCGCACCCGCGGAGCCATCCCGGTTGGCGGCAACGCCGACGCACGCGACGCGGCTGCGGAGAACGCAGCCCGCGACCTGGAGCAGCTGAAGGCTGAACTCGCGGAGCGTGACGCTGAGCTGGAGAGGGCCGGGACCCCGGGACTTCGGCTGCTCCAGCCGCATGAGCTCAAGGGACGTCGGAAGCGGTACGGGCGTTACGCAAACCACGCCGTACCGATGGCGATCACAACGTGCTCGTCCGTTCCCGAGCTACTGGCCCATCTCCCGGAGTTCGTGCAGCTGACCAACGAGCGCAGGGCTGTCCAGGACGCCGCCAAGCGCATCCAGGATGACCACAAGGCGTGGCGGGAGTCGACTGAGCGCGCGAAGAGCGAATGGCGCGAGGCTGTCACGCGGGCTGCCACGTACGGCGAGGAGCCGCCGCCGAAGCCGGAGCTTGAGCCCTGGCAGTACGACGCGGACGCCGACGGGCACACCTACCAGCGCCTCATGAACGACTTCCAGACGATGGTCGAGATCATCGACGCGACGGAGCGCGGGGTACTGAAGGAGAACGGCGATACGTACGTCTCAATCCTTCAGCACCAGGCAAGCGACCTGTTCGATCGCAAGAACGAACTCTTGCGACAGTTGGCTTTGGTCGACGCGGAGCTCGGACCCCGGGAGAAGACGATCGAGCGGCTGAAGGCGGGCCCCCGTCCGGCGCCGCCTGACTACATGGCTCCTCATCTGAAGGTTGACGCTGCTGGAGCCGACATCAGGTCGGGGGTACGCCGTACCGACGAAGATGGTGAGTGGCCGACCCCTGACCTCGAGACCGTGGACTACAGCCCGCGTCGCCGTCGCTGACCACCATCGATCAGACGACTGCTCGAAGGCCTGCCGGAGGAGGTGAGGTGCGCAGATGAACCGGCCGGAGGCTTGGGAACGGCAGCCTGGCGAGACAACGCCGGCGTTCGCCGCGTTCGTGGCCTATCGGGACCTCGGGGAGTCCAGGAGCATCGTCAGGGCCGCAGAGCAGGTCGGCAAGGCGAAGTCGTCGCTCCGGGGATGGTCGGTGACGAATCAGTGGCAGCCACGCACCGCGGCGTACGACGCGTACCTCGACCGCCAGCGTCGGCAACGGCACCTGGACCTCACCCGGGACGCCGTCGACGAGCGTTGGGAGCTCTCGAGGAAGCTCCGCAGCAAGCTCGACACTGCTGTCGAGGCGACCGACCCAGCTGGCTGGTCACCGCACGGCATCGCAAGGCTCCTGTCCGCCTGGCAGCAGCTCGAGGACAGCGTCATGGTCCACACAGACCCGGTGCGAGGTGTGCCGGAGGATCTCGACGAGGTCGACCTGACGGACCTGACTGACGAGGAGATCCGGCTGCGGATGCAGGACCTGGAACGAGAGCTCGCCATGGCACTCGACGAGTACGACGGCGCGGTGGCCGGTCGACCGGCCACCGCGGAGGAGCCCTAGTAAGGCCTTCCTCGCGAACTGGTGGATCGCCGGGCCGCCGGCTCTCGGCTGCGGCGACTACCGAGCCTTAGTTGAACGACGCGGTCGGTGTCGTCGACAGCGCGGTCGTCGAGAACGTGAACTTGACCTTGAACGACGGGAGCGGGAGAAGACGGTCGGCGAAGGTCGCGCCCTCGCGGAGACAGGTCGCACGGAGCGTCAGGGGCCTGGCTGCGTCGTCCACAACCCGGCTGAGTCCCACCCGGTCTCCTTCCGCGCTGAAACTCGCGATGCTTGACCCCCCGCCACCGGGAGTCGTCAACACCGCCCAGGTGTCGAAGCTTCTGGTGCAGGAGCTGAGATCTCCACTCACCATCTCGGCGTGGAGTCCTTGAACTGCGGTGTGTGCGGAAACCGACTGTGTCGACGTCGCGAGCACTACCTCGTTGTTGAAGTCCGGGGTCAGGCCTGTCGTCGTTCCGTCGCCGGCGAAGGTGACCGTCCAGCCATATACGTTGTCGACGCCGGCACCGCCAGCCGGACCTGCCGGTCCCGTGGCGCCTGCTGGCCCCTGGGCGCCGGTTGCGCCCGTCGATCCGGTAGGCCCCGTCTTCAGCAGACCAGGCTGGAGCTCGGACTTCCCGACGCTCTTCGGTGCGAGGTTCTTCGCGGTGATGGTGTCCCGCGCGATCTGCTTCCCGGTGATCAGCTTCGCCGCAACGGCGCCGCCCGTCCCAGCTGCCAGCACAAGCGCGAAGGTGGCCGCGAGGACCGTGACGATGGTCGCGCGTGAGCGAAGGATCCGGAACATGGCGTGTGATCTCCCCGTGGTCGTTCGATGAGCCGACCGGGCAGTCTGGCACGGATCAACTAGCAGTCGATCCGGTTGCTTCGGTCAGCGGTGACGTGTCTAGGCCTGCCTGCACTTCGTCGCACAACCGGATCAGCGGCCGGGCGAGCTCGAGGAGGGCGGATCCTCCCTGACGCGCCATCTGCCTGCGGCGATCGGCTTCCCCGAGACGACTGGTCCGCCGGGTGTCGGCGGCCATCGCTAGCGTTCCGGATTCCGCAACCGCTACGACCGAAGGACCGCCGATGAACGTGTGGAACATGGCGTTTGACGCCTGGAATGAGCTCGACCGCGGCAGGATCAATCTGACGACGGATCAGAAGGTCGCGCAGGCGCAGACCCTCGCGCTGCTGGCCATCGGCCAGGAGCTCTCGCAGATCCATCACCAGGGCATCAACCCGGAGTTCAGTGCGAGCGGCGACTGATCGGCGGCCCGGCGGCCCCGCCGCCGGCCAGCTGGCCAGCGGCGGGGCCCCGCAACTACGACGCGAGTTGCACGATGCTCGCTACGACCGCGATCAGAGACGCGAGAGACAGCAGCGCCCAGCTGAGCACGGAGACCCGCATCGTTTCGATCGCCTCGTGCGTCTCCCAGGGTCGCATCTGCCTGAGTGTCCGAGCAGCCGCGCGCCGCTTCAGCCGAGGCTGTTCCTTGATCAGTTCGCTCTCTGCATCCCAGTCGTCGAGGACGGCCCCATTCGTCCCGTAGAGCTCATACATCGCGAGCCACGACTGCAAGCTGGTGCCGGCGAACACCAGCAGCGCGATGGTCAGCTGGGTCCAAGGCACGGCGTGGGCTAGCTCTTCGTGCCGACGACGACGCCGCCGAGGGAGTCCCGCAGATCTGCCGCGCGCGGGTCCTTCAAGATCCAGTTCGGACCGACGAGCGAGGGAGTGGTCTCGATGCCCGAGTCGGTCAGCAGGTCCGCCATCTCCTTGTCGATGTCGAGCTGCTGCTGCAGGTCACCGTCGCTGGCGTACGTCGAGAGGACGGACTCGTCGCTGCAGTCACCGGACTCGGCCGCGAGCGTGATCGCGTTGCTCTGCTGCCAGTGAGGGCAGACGTATCCGGCCTCGACCGCAGCGTCTCGCAGGTCGACGACGCCGCTGAAGGTCCGAGGCCCAGCTGGAGTTGACGACTCGGTGGGCTTCTGCGAGTTGGCCGGCTCGTCGCTGCCCGCCGAGCAACCCACGAGCAGGAGAGTCGCCGCAATGGCTGTCAGGAGGGCGATTCTGGTGCGCACGTCGGCGAGGGTCGCACAGCCTCGTGCGCTCGCGCGGATGAACCGTCAAGATCCATGATCACGCACGCGAAGTCTGCCTGCTCTGCAGTGATCGGCGGGATGCGCTCCCCGCCCAAAGTCACCCAATGCGCGATCCGGTCGCTACTCAGTCCCACGGGCGGAAGGATGTCCGCTCGAGGTGACCCGATCAAGAGACATCGGCGCAGGCGAATGTGCCCTCACGCGACCCGTGACGGTCGAGTTCGCGGACTTGACCAACCTGCGGTCGCCGCCGCATAGTTCCCGCCAAGACCCGCGGGGAAGCGGGTTTCGGCCCCCGCTGGCGCGGCAACGCCCGCGAGGGCCTAGGAGCCAGTGCTAACAAGGAGCACCAGAACCATGAGCGCATCATCTCGTACCGTCCTGCCCGCCGCCAGTGACCCGAACGGGTCATCTGACTGGCACCTGGACCTCGATCGAATCCGCCGGCTCGCGGCTGAAGACGACACGATCCCGACGATCGGCGCAGCCCAGGCAGACTCGATCGTGGCGCTCATGGAGTGCCCGGCAGAGACGCAGGAGTAGTCGCCGACCTCTCACGTGACTTCTCACGGATGTCCCGACACAAGACGGCACTGGTTAGCATCTCCTCGGGTCCTCGGCCGTCTGAGCAAGCACGGAACGGCCCTCGCTAGCACCGAACGGCACGAACCCTCGTGTCTTTGAATCAGGACTAGCGACGTAGGTTCGACTCCTACCCGGGGAGCATGAGCAAGGAACTGACGGTCATCGTCCTGGCTGCGGGTGGCGGCACCCGGATGAAGTCGAAGACCATGAAGGTGCTGCACCCGATCGGGGGTCGCAGCATGATCGGGCACGTCCTGGTCGCGGCCCAGGCGCTCGACCCGGAGCAGGTCGTCGCCGTGGTCGGCCACCAGCGGGAGGCGGTCAGCGCGCACATCCACGAGTCGTTCCCCGACGTGGTGCTCGCCGTGCAGGAGGAGCAGCACGGCACCGGCCACGCCGTACGGATGGCGGTCGAGGCGGCCACCGAGGGCGGGCACGGCATGACCGGCACCGTCGTGGTGGCGTACGGCGACACGCCGCTGCTCCGCGGCGACTCGCTGCGCGAGTTCGCGGACGAGCACGAGGCGGCGCAGCGCGCTGTCAGCATCCTGAGCGGCATCGTGGTCGACCCCTTCGGCTACGGCCGGGTGCTCCGCAACGACGAGGGCGACGTCGAGGCGATCGTCGAGGAGAAGGACGCGACCTCCGAGCAGCGCGAGGTGCGCGAGATCAACTCGGGGATCCTGGCCTTCGACGCCGAGTTCCTCCGCAGCGCGCTGCCGCGGATCGGCAACGACAACGCCAAGGGCGAGTACTACCTCACCGACACGATCGCGATCGCCCGCGAGGACGGCCTCACCGTCGGCGCCTACGCGATCGACGACGTCATGCAGACCGAGGGTGTCAACGACCGGGTGCAGCTCGCGCGGATCGGCGCCGAGCTCAACCGCCGGATCGTCGAGGGCTGGATGCGCGAGGGCGTCACGGTGATGGACCCGGCGACCACCTGGATCGACGCCGACGTCGTGCTCGGTGCCGACGTGACGATCCTGCCCGGCACCCAGCTGCTCGGCGCGACGGTCGTCGGTGAGGACGCCGTGGTCGGTCCCGACACCACGCTCAAGGACTGTGAGGTCGGCCCGCGCGCCCGCGTGGGCCGCACCCAGGGCGAGCTCGCCGTGATCGGCGGGGACGCCACCGTCGGGCCGTTCTCCTACCTGCGGCCCGGGACCGAACTCGGTGCTCGCGGCAAGATCGGCGGCTTCGTCGAGACCAAGAACGCCGTGATCGGCGACGGGGCCAAGGTGCCGCACCTGTCCTACGTCGGCGACGCCGAGATCGGCGAGGGTGCCAACATCGGCGCCGGCACGATCTTCGCCAACTACGACGGGACCGCCAAG
>Ga0164307_10000581_pt1 | contig 16074 bp, 14 predicted proteins | sample Whisoiple_243_MG_FD_110214 | JGI IMG/M metagenome (GOLD analysis project Ga0164307, IMG submission 110214) | Soil microbial communities amended with fresh organic matter from upstate New York, USA - Whitman soil sample_243_MG | ecosystem: Environmental > Terrestrial > Soil > Unclassified >...
CAGGGAGGAGGTGTCCACGGTGGTGGAGGACATGCGGGAAGCCTTGTCTGTGAAACGTCGGTGGGACGGGTGGAGAGCGGCCCGGGCACGACGGCCGTGCCGTGGCCGTCGGCGTGCGTCGGCATCCGGCAGAAGCCGGCCTGAGGAGCCGGCCACGGCCGTGCCGTGCCGGGGAGCCGTGCAGGCGAGCCGTGCGACGGGGAGTCAGCCGACGGGGGAGTGGAGGCGCACGTTGAGTGACGCCAGCGCACCCAGGGCCGCTCCCAGCGCGTCGAGCTGCCCCTCGGTGAGGGTGTGCAGCGCGCGCGCCAGGTGCGCTTCCTTGAGCGCCCGCGCCGCGGTGAGCCGCTCGCGGGCGGTGGGCGTCGGGTGCAGATGGGCGATGCGCCTGTCGGCGGGGTCCTGCCTGCGCTCCAGCAGTCCGAGACCGGTGAGCTGGGAGACGAGGGCGCTGACGTTGTTCGGCTTCATCACCAGGGCTTCGGCCGACTCCCGGACGGTGATCCCCTCGCGTTCCTCGACGAGGAACAGCAGCGCCAACTGGCCGTCAGGAAGGCGGGGATGCGGGAAATCGCGCGCGACCTTCCGCTCCAGACCCCGGTGCAGCGCGGGCAGGGACGCCACGAGCGCGGAGGCTACGCGGTCGATGTCCTCGGCGGGCGCGGTGGGATCAGGCACCCGCACAGCATAGGTACGCGACGATACCTATGTCAACATACCTGAATGCGTGTCCGTGCGTCAGGCGTCCGAGTGGTATATGTGCTGTCGAGAGCCCCGTGGCACCGCTCAGGCGGTCGAGAGAAGGACCTGGCCCGTGACTCAGGCGATGGACAAGCCGACCCACCTGATCGAGTTCGAGACCATGCTGCTGGGGCGGCACCTCCAGCTCGGCGCGCCCCGGTCGAAACGGGGCGGCGGGCGCCTCGACCGCAGCGCGTACACCCTGTTGAGCCGGATCCGGGTGCAGGGCCCCATGTCGATCGGGCAGCTCAGCGAGGCCTTCGGGCTCGACGCCTCCACGTTGAACCGGCAGACCGCCGCCATGCTGCGGGCCGGTCTCGTCGAGCGCATTCCCGACCCCGACGGGGGTATCGCCCGCAAGTTCCGCATCACCTCTGCGGGTGAGAACGGCCTCGACGCGGAACGTGCGGAGAACATCCGCGGTCTGGAGCGCGTCATGGCCGCGTGGTCCTCCGAGGAGGTCGCCGTCCTCGCCGCATGTCTCAAGCGCCTCAACAGCGACATCGAGAACCTCGACGGGCGTCCCTGGCCGCGTCCGCAGCCCCAGGCCTGAGGCGGGCCCGGCCCGGGGGCGGCCGGGACCGCACGGTGCCCGCCGGGCCGCGGGAGGGTCTGCACGCCGGGGGAGGACATGCGGGCCTGAAGAGGATCTACGGCCGCGCTTAAGAAATCCTCGATGGACCTGGAGCGCCCGGTGCGGCACATTTCTCGGTGACGGCGCAGAGCGCGGCGGCAGGCGGTTCGTCCTGTCCCCGTCCGCCGCATCCCCCGAAGCCCGGGCCGCAGGCCGTCCTCGGCATGTCCGGGACCGGGGTGTCCACCACGCACCAGGTACAGGGAGCCGCAGCCGTGAAGGCACTCGTGAAGCACAAGGCCGAGCCGGGACTGTGGCTGATGGACGTCCCGGAGCCGGAGACCGGCCCCGGGGACGTGCTGATCAAGGTCCTGCGCACCGGGATCTGCGGCACCGACCTGCACATCCGCGACTACGACGGCTGGGCGCAGCAGGCCGTGCGCACCCCGCTCGTCCTGGGCCACGAGTTCGTCGGCGAGGTCGCCGGGATCGGCGCGGACGTCGTCGACATCAAGGTCGGCGACCTGGTCAGCGGCGAGGGCCACCTGGTCTGCGGGAAGTGCCGCAACTGCCTCGCCGGGCGCCGGCACCTGTGCCGCTCCACCCTCGGACTCGGCGTCGGCCGGGACGGGGCGTTCGCCGAGTACCTGGCGCTGCCCGCCTCGAACGTCTGGGTGCACCGGGACAAGGTCGACCTCGACGTCGCCGCGATCTTCGACCCGTTCGGCAACGCCGTGCACACCGCCCTGTCCTTCCCCCTGGTCGGTGAGGACGTGCTGATCACCGGCGCGGGCCCGATCGGCATCATGGCGGCCGCCGTGGCGCGTCACGCGGGCGCCCGCAACGTCGCCATCACCGACGTCAGCGAGGCCCGTCTCGACCTGGCGCGGAAGGTCGGCGTCGACCTCGCCCTGAACGTCTCGGGCGAGACCATCGCCGACGGCCAGCGCCGCCTCGGTCTGCGCGAGGGTTTCGACATCGGCCTGGAGATGTCCGGGCGCCCCGAGGCCATGCGGGACATGATCGCGAACATGACGCACGGCGGCCGGATCGCGATGCTCGGACTGCCGTCCGCCGAGTTCCCCGTCGACTGGTCCCGGGTCGTCACCTCCATGCTGACGATCAAGGGGATCTACGGCCGGGAGATGTACGAGACCTGGTACGCCATGTCCGTGCTCCTGGAGGGCGGGCTCGACCTCGCGCCCGTGATCACCGGCCGGTACGGCTACCGCGACTTCGAAGCCGCGTTCGACGACGCCGCGAGTGGACTCGGTGGCAAGGTTCTCCTCGACTGGGCCGCCTGAAGCTCCTCGTACGCACCCGTATCCACCTGGGAGACACCTTTCATGTTCGATTCCGTACGCGACGACCTGCGCACCACCCTCGACGAGATCCGCGACGCCGGACTCCAGAAGCCCGAGCGGGTCATCGGCACCCCGCAGTCCGCCACCGTCGGCGTCACCGCCGGGGGCCGCGCGGGTGAGGTGCTGAACTTCTGCGCCAACAACTACCTGGGCCTCGCCGACCACCCCGAGGTCGTCGCCGCCGCCCACGAGGCGCTGGACCGCTGGGGCTACGGACTCGCCTCGGTCCGCTTCATCTGCGGCACCCAGGAGGTCCACAAGGAGCTGGAACAGCGGCTCTCGGCCTTCCTCGGCCAGGAGGACACGATCCTCTACTCCTCCTGCTTCGACGCCAACGGCGGTGTCTTCGAGACGCTGCTGGGCCCCGAGGACGCGGTGATCTCCGACGCCCTCAACCACGCCTCCATCATCGACGGCATCCGCCTCTCCAAGGCGAAGCGCCACCGCTACGCCAACCGCGACATGGCCGACCTCGAGCAGCAGCTCAAGGAGGCATCCGGGGCCAGGCGCCGCCTGATCGTCACCGACGGCGTCTTCTCCATGGACGGTTACGTCGCCCCGCTCGCCGAGATCTGCGACCTGGCCGACCGCTACGACGCCATGGTCATGGTCGACGACTCGCACGCCGTCGGCTTCGTCGGCCCCGGCGGCCGGGGCACCCCCGAACTGCACGGCGTCATGGACCGCGTCGACATCATCACCGGCACGCTCGGCAAGGCGCTGGGCGGCGCGTCCGGCGGTTACGTCGCCGCGCGGGCCGAGATCGTCGCGCTGCTGCGCCAGCGCTCGCGCCCCTACCTCTTCTCCAACTCGCTCGCCCCGGTCATCGCCGCCGCCTCCCTCAAGGTCATCGACCTGCTGGAGTCCGCGGGCGACCTGCGCGAGCGGCTCGCCGCCAACACCGCCCTGTTCCGTTCCCGGATGACCGAGGAGGGCTTCGACATACTGCCCGGCGACCACGCCATCGCCCCGGTGATGATCGGGGACGCGGCGAAGGCGAGCAGGATGGCCGAGCTGCTCCTCGAACGCGGGGTCTACGTGATCGGGTTCTCCTACCCCGTCGTCCCGCAGGGGGCCGCCCGTATCCGCGTCCAGCTCTCCGCCGCGCACTCCACCGAGGACGTCGACCGCGCCGTGCAGGCGTTCGTCGGCGCACGGGCCGCGCTGGAGGCGTAGAACGGCCCTGCGGGCTGGGACAATGAGCGCATGATCGATGCACGGCGGCTGCGCATCCTCCGTGCGGTGGCCGACCACCGCACGGTGACCGCCGCAGCCGCCGCGCTGTACCTGACCCCCTCGGCGGTCTCCCAGCAGCTCGCCGCCCTGGAGCAGGAGACCGGCCACCGGCTCGTCGAACGCGGGGCCCGTGGCGCCCGGCTGACCGCCGCGGGAGAGATTCTGCTGACCCACGCCAACGCGGTCCTCGCGCAGCTGGAGCGGGCGGAGGCGGAGCTCGCCGACTACGGCGCGGGTGTGGCCGGGACGGTCACGGTCGCCGCGTTCGCCACGGGCATCGGGCTCGTCCTCGCGCCCGCGATCGCCGAGCTCACCCGCACGGCGCCGGGGATCCGGGTCCGGGTGCAGGACGCCGAGGGCGACGCCAGCGTGCCGATGGTGCTCGACCGGCAGGTCGATGTGGCGGTGGCCGTCGAATACCGGGGCGCGCCCGGTGACGACGACCGCCGGCTGACCCGGGTGCCGCTCTACTCCGAGCCCTTCGACGCGGTGCTGCCGGTCGGCCACCGGCTGGCGGGACAGGACCACGTGGCCGTCGCCGATCTCGCCAAGGACACCTGGATCGGTCCCTACCCGGGCAACCCGTGCCACGACGTGGTGGTCCTGGCCTGCGAGTACGCCGGCTTCGAACCCCTGCTGGAGCACTCGTCGGACGACTTCCACGCCGTGGTCGCCCTGGCCGGGGCGGGCGCCGGGGTGGCCCTGGTGCCCCGCTCGGCGCTGCGCGGCACCGGCCTCGGCGATGTCGTCGTACGGCCGGTGGAGGGCGTCGCCCCGACCCGGCGGGTCTTCGCCGCCGTACGGCAGGGCGCCGAGGGGCATCCGTTGATCAAGCCGGTCCTGGAGGCTCTGCGCGCGGCGGCGGGACCCGTCTGACGTCCGGGCGCGCGATCACGCCGGCTGCAGCAGGTCCCACCGGTTGCCGTACAGGTCCTCGAAGACGGCGACGGAGCCGTACGTCTCGTGCCGCGGCTCCTCCAGGAAGCGCACCCCGGCCGCCCGCATCCGTTCGTGGTCGCCCGCGAAGTCCTCCGTGTGCAGGAAGAATCCGACCCGGCCGCCCGTCTGCGCCCCGATGCTCCCTCGCTGCTCCTCGTCCTTGGCGCGCGCCAGGAGCAGACCGGTCCCGTCCGTGCCCCGCGGACGGACCACCACCCAGCGGGAGCCGTCGCCCCGGTCCGTGTCCTCCACCAGCTCGAACCCGAGGGCGCCGGTGTAGAAGGAGAGAGCCTCGTCGTAGTCGCGGACGACCAGCGTGACCAGAGCGATGTGGGACATGGGGACCTCGACCTCGGCAGTACGTGTGCGGTACGGGAGCAGCGGGGAGCATGCGTGCGTTATACGTAACACTAACGTGTGCCGGTCCCGCCGGGGACAATGCCCGCCATGGACACGAGCGACCTCACCGCGCTGACGGACCGCGCCCGCACCCTCGCCGCCGGCGGCGGACGCCGCATCCTCGGCATCGCCGGGGCGCCCGGCGCCGGGAAGTCCACGCTGGCCGCCCGCCTCGTCGAACAGCTCGCGGGACGTGCCGTCCTGGTCCCCATGGACGGCTTCCACCTGGCCGGGGCCGAGCTGGAACGCCTCGGGAGGGCCGGCCGCAAGGGCGCCCCCGACACCTTCGACGCCGCCGGGTACGCGGCCCTGCTGCGCCGGCTGCGCCACCCCGAGGGCCAGGACCCGGTGTACGCGCCCGCCTTCGACCGCGCGATCGAGGAGCCGGTCGCCGGATCCGTCCGCGTCCCCGCGGACGTCCCCCTCGTCGTGACCGAGGGCAACTACCTGCTGCTGGACGAGGGCCCCTGGGCGCTGGTGCGCGGACTGCTGGACGAGGTGTGGTTCCTGGACGCCGTTCCCGCCACGCGGGTGCGCGGCCTGGTGGACCGGCATGTGCGCTTCGGCAAGTCCCGCCCGGACGCCGAGCGTTGGGTGGCGGGATCCGACGAGCGCAACGCCCGGCTCGTCGAGCGGCACCGCGACCGCGCCGACCTCGTCGTACGGCTTCGCTGAGCCGTGCGCGGCACGCGTGCGATACCGCTCGCGCCCGCCCCGGCGGCCGGGCAGGATGCTGTGTGCCGCGTCGCCCCGCCAGGAGGTACCCATGCCCAGCACCGATCACCCCGTACCCTTCACCGCCGACGACTACCGGGCCCGGATGACCCGCGCCGCCGAGGCGGCCGACGCCGCGGGCCTGGCCGGCGTCCTCGTGGCGCCGGGCCCCGACATGGTCCACCTCACCGGCTACCGGCCGACCGCGGACACGGAGCGCCTCACCCTGCTCGTGCTGCGGGCGGGCCACGACCCCGTCCTCGTCGTCCCGGCCCTGGAGGCGGCCGACGCGGAACGGGCCACCGGTTCCCCCGCCCTGACCCTGCGGGACTGGACCGACGCCGCGAACCCGTACACCCTGGCCGCCGGACTGCTCGACGCCAAGGGCCGCTTCGGGATCAGCGACAACGCCTGGGCGCTGCATCTGCTGGCCCTGCACAAGCTGCTCCCCGACACCTCCTACGCCTCGCTGACCGAGGCCCTGCCGATGCTGCGCGCCGTCAAGGACGCGGCCGAGCTGGAGAGGCTCGCCGCGGCGGGGGCCGCGGCCGACGCGACGTACGAGCGGATCCTCGAGGTCCGCTTCGCCGGCCGCCGGGAGAGCGACGTGGCCGCCGACCTGGCCGCGCTCCTCATCGAACACGGGCACTCCCAGGTCGACTTCACCGTGGTGGGGTCCGGGCCCAACGGCGCCGACCCGCACCACGAGGCGGGCGACCGCACCATCGAGCAGGGCGACATGGTGGTCCTGGACTTCGGCGGCCTGAAGCACGGCTACGGCTCCGACACCTCCCGCACCGTCCACGTCGGCGAACCCACCGCCGAGGAGCAGCGGGTCCACGACGTCGTACGGGAGGCCCAGGAGGCCGGCTGCCGCGCGGTGCGGCCCGGAGCGGCCTGCCAGGACGTCGACCGGGCGGCGCGCGCCGTCATCACCGAGTTCGGCTACGGCGAACGGTTCATCCACCGCACCGGCCACGGCATCGGCGTCACCACCCACGAGCCGCCCTACATGATCGAGGGCGAGGAGCAGCCGCTGGTCCCCGGGATGTGCTTCTCCGTGGAGCCGGGCATCTACCTGCCCGGCCGCTTCGGTGTCCGCATCGAGGACATCGTCACGGTCACGGCGAGCGGGGGCAGGCGGCTGAACACCACCGCGCGCGAACTGGCGGTCGTCGAGTAGGCCCTCCTGCCGGAGACGCCGCTCAGCTGTCGGCCAGTACCACGCACGACTCCGCCGGCAGGTGCAGCAGGCCGTCGGCGCCGGGGGCCCGCACCGGTTCCCAGGCCGCCAGCACCCTGCCCCCGCCGGCCCGGCGCCGGGCGGCGCCCAGCGGAATGGCCGCCGGCTTCCCCGAGAGGTTGACCGCGACCCGCAGATCGCCCCTCCGGCACACGATCCAGCGGGCCTCCTCGTCGTACGCCGTGCGCACCGACTCCAGGTCCGGGTCGGAGAGGTCCGGCAGGGCGCGGCGCAGGGCGACCAGCTCGCGGTACCAGGCGTACAGCCGCGCGTGCGGGTCCCGCTCCGGCTCGCTCCAGTCGAGACAGGAGCGGGCGCGGGTGGCCGGGTCCTGAGGATCGGGGATGTCCTCCTCCGCCCAGCCGTGCGCCGCGAACTCCCGTCTCCGGCCGTCGCGTACGGCGCGGGCGAGTTCCTCGTCGGTGTGGTCGGTGAAGAACTGCCAGGGGGTGCGGGCGCCCCACTCCTCGCCCATGAAGAGCATCGGCACGAACGGCCCGGTGAGCACCAGCGCCGCCGCGCACGCCTGGAGGCCCGGGGAGAGCCCGGCGGCGAGCCGGTCACCGAGGGCCCGGTTGCCGATCTGGTCATGGGTCTGGGCGTAGCCGACGAAACGGTGGGCGGGCGTCCGGGCGGCGTCCACGGGGCGGCCGTGCACGCGGCCCCGGAAGCTGGAGTACGTCCCGTTGTGGAAGAAGGCCTTCGTCATGGTCTTCGCGAGTGCGGCCAGCGGGGCGGTCGCGAAGTCGGCGTAGTAGCCCTGGGACTCGCCGGTGAGCGCGGTGTGCAGGGCGTGGTGGAAGTCGTCGTTCCACTGGGCGTGCAGCCCGATGCCGCCCTCGGTGCGCGGGGTCGTCGTACGGGGGTCGCAGAGGTCGGACTCCGCGATCAGCGCGAGCGGCCGGCCGAGCTCCGAGGCGAGCGCGTCGACCGCGGTGGAGAGCTCCTCCAGGAAGGTGAGCGCCCTGCCGTCGGCCAGCGCGTGGACGGCGTCCAGACGCAGACCGTCCAGCCGGTAGTCCCGCAGCCAGGCGAGCGCGCTGCCCAGCAGGTAAGCCCGTACCTCGTCGGAGCCGGGGGCGTCGAGATTGACGGCCGAGCCCCAGGGCGTGTGGTGCGTGTCGGTGAAGTACGGGCCGAACGCCGGGAGGTGGTTGCCCGAGGGCCCCAGGTGGTTGTGGACCACGTCCAGGACGACGGCGAGACCCAGCCCGTGCGCCGTGTCGACAAAACGCTTCAGTCCGCCCGGACCGCCGTACGGCTCGTGCACCGCCCAGAGCGACACCCCTTCGTACCCCCACCCGTGGGTTCCCGGGAACGGGCAGACGGGCATCACGGACACATGGGTGACACCGAGCTCCACGAGATGGCCGAGCCGCTCCGCCGCGGCGTCGAAGGTGCCCGCCTCCGTGAACGTGCCGATGTGCAGTTCGTACAGGACCGCACCCGGCAGCCCGCGCCCCGCCCAGGCGGCGCGCCAGGTGTGGGCGTCCTGGTCGACGACCGCGCTCCCGCCGTCCGGCCCGTCCGGCTGGCGCCGGGACCGCGGGTCGGGCAGCACCGGGCCGCCGTCGAGCGAGAAGCCGTAGCGGTCGCCGTCGGCGGCCTCCGCCTCCGCCGTCCACCAGCCCGCGCGCCGCGCATCGCGCTCCATCGGCAGGCGTCCGCCCGCCGTGCACAGCGCGGCCGACCCGGCCTCGGGGGCCCACACCTCGAACTGCATTCAGCACTCCTCGTCCATGCACCTGATGCCACGCCGGAGTCCCCACGGCCGGCGGAATCCGTACGCACCGCCCCGGGACACTGGAGCGAGCCCACACCTGGCCGTTAGGGTCTGGTCCTGATCATTGCCCTGCCGGGTTCTGCTCATTCGCGGCGAGCCCGGGCAGTACCACGAGGTCCCTCTTACGGCTGCTGGAGGCCGAGATGACCGTGCCGACCTTCCCACCCGGCTTCCTGTGGGGCGCCTCCGCCTCCGCCTTCCAGACGGAGGGGGCCTTCGACGCCGACGGCAAGGGGCTCTCCGGCTGGGACGCCTTCGCGGCCCAGCCCGGCCGCATCAAGGACGGCACCGACACCACCCGCGGAACCGGCTTCCACGAGCGCTACCGCGAGGACGTGGCCCTGCTCGCCGGACTCGGCGCCGACGCCTTCCGCTTCTCCATCAGCTGGCCCCGGGTCGTGCCCGGCGGCAGCGGTTCGCTCAACCCCGCCGGCCTGGATTTCTACGACCGGCTCGTCGACGAACTCTGTGCCCACGGCATCACCCCCGCCCCGACGCTCTACCACTGGGACACCCCGCTCCCGCTGGACGAGGCGGGCGGCTGGCTCAACCGGGACACCGCCTACCGCTTCGCCGAGTACGCGGGCATGGTCGCCGAGCGCCTCGCCGACCGGGTCCCCATGTGGATCACCATCAACGAACCGGCCGAGGTGACGATGCTCGGCTACGCCCTCGGCGAGCACGCCCCCGGCCGCACGCTCCTCTTCGACGCCCTGCCGGCCGCCCACCACCAGCTGCTCGCCCACGGCCTGGCCGTACGCGCGCTGCGCGCCGCGGGCGCCGGCAACATCGGCATCGCGCTCTCCCACTCGCCCGTCTGGACCGCCGGGGACACGGACGAGGACCGTGCGGGCGCGGAGCTCTACGACACCCTGACCAACTGGCTGTTCGCCGACCCCGTCCTCACCGGCCGGTACCCCGACGAGGGCTTCGCGGCCCTGATGCCCGGCCCGGTCGAGGACGACCTCAAGATCATCTCTGTCCCCCTCGACTGGTACGGCGTCAACTACTACAACCCGACCCTGGTCGGAGCGCCCAGGCCGGAAGCGCTCGACTCCTTCTCGGGCTACTCGATGCCCTCCGGGCTCCCCTTCGGCATCAGGGAGATCGAGGGGTACGACACCACCGACTTCGGCTGGCCCGTCGTCCCCCAGGGACTCGCCGAGACGCTCGGCCAGCTGCGGGACCGCTTCGGGGACCGGCTGCCGCCCGTCTACATCACCGAGAACGGCTGCGCGGTCGACGAGCCCGTCGCCGACGGCCGCCGCATCGCCTTCCTGGAGGGGCACCTGGAGGCGCTGCGCACGGCCATCGACGCCGGCGTCGACGTGCGCGGCTACTTCACCTGGTCACTGACCGACAACGTCGAATGGACCGAGGGCGCGAGCAAACGCTTCGGCCTGGTCCACATCGACTACGAGACCCTGCGCAGGACCCCGAAGGAGTCCTACGCCTGGTACCGCGACGTGATCCGCGCCCAGCGCACGGGTGGTCCCTCCCTCACACCAGGTGAACACGCTCCTGGGTGATGCGGTGGCCGGCCCGGGCGAACGCGGCGGCCATCGGCACGTTGCCCCGGTCCGTCGCGCCCGCGACGGCCGTGGCGCCCTCGCCGGCGAGGAAGCGGGTGCATTCGACGAGCAGGTCGTAGCCGTAACCGTGCCCGCGCGCCTCGGGAACGACCCCGATGAAGCCGATGCACGGGCCGCCCGGATTGCGGGCGGGCACATGGATGCCCGCGAGCGCGCCGTCCGGGGTGTGGGCGAGCTGCCACCACGAGCGGGGCGAGGGGCACCAGTGGAAGAAGTCCAGCTCGTCCCGGGCGGCCTGCTCCAGCCCGCCCGGGCCCGCGATGGTGCGCCGCGCGTGGGCGTCCAGCGTCACGGAGTGGACGCGCCGCAGCACGTCCAGGATCACCGCGTCGTCGGGCTCCTCGCGGAACACCAGCCGGCCGGGGCGCTCGGGCAGGCCGTCCGCCGGTGTCCACTCGTACCGGTAGCGCTCGACCAGCGGCTTCATCCCGGCGGCCTCGGCCGCCGCGATCCGTGCCGACGCGGCCGCCCGCACCTCGGGGGCCGCACGCCAGGCCGGGGGGACGATCAGCTCGTACTCGACGGACCAGGGGGCGCGGCGCAGCAGTTCGGTGCCCGCGGCGTCCTCACCCTCGGCGAAGTCGAAGTAGTTGAGCAGTACGGGTTCGGTGTCCTCGGGCCCGCCCCACCAGGCGGCCCGGGCGACCACGACGCCGTCGCGCAGGGCGACCCAGGTCCACTCGGGGCGGTACTCGCCGCCGTCGGCCACGGTGGCCCAGCGGTGTCCGAACGCGGACCGGCCGACGAGACCGGGATCGTGGAGCGTGTGGAAGAGACGGGTGTCGCTCGGGACGAGCGGACGGATGACCAGGTCGGTCATGGGAAGTCCTCCGGGACTCGGTGACGAGAGGCGAGCGCTCCCGGTCAGACCGAGTCCGACACCGCCCTGCGGGCGGAGCGGGAGCGCGTGATCGTGGTGCTGCGGGTGGTGCCGGGGTCGCGCACGGGTCTCGCCTCCTTCCCTCTCCGGGCGGGTGTCCGGGCGCCGACGGTACGGCCCCCGGACCCCTCACGTCCACCGATTTCTCAGTGGTCCCACACCATGTCGAAGGCACGCTCGAAGTTGACGTAACCGAGGCGTGCGAACGACTTCGCCATGGGGACGTTGCCGAGGTCCGTCGCCGCCCGGATGCGCTCCACACCGTCCTGGGCGGCGAGCACCCTGGTGCCCTCGGCGAGGATGTCGTCGATGTAGCCGTGCCCGCGGTGCGCCGGCAGCACCCCGATGTAGGAGATCATCGGGTGGTAGTTGTTCCGCGCCGGGACGACGAAGCCGACCGGCTCACCGCTCGGCAGCTCGGCCACGCGCCACCACTCCCGGGGAGTCCACAGACCGGCGAACTCCTCGTCGTACTGCTTCTCGGCCGCCTCACGGGCGCTCAGCCCGGACGCCAGGTCCGCCTGCCCGTGCGCGTCGAGGGTCCCCTCCATCACCGGGGCCATCAGCGCGACGAGGTCCTCGCGGCCGGAGACCTGCCGGAACACCAGCCTGCCGCTGTCCGCGGGCACCGGGGTGCCCGCCCGCCACTCCAGGCGCAGGCGCTCGACCAGCATCCGGGCGCCGCTCGCCTCCATCACCCGTATCCGCGCCTCGACGATCTCGCGCGCGGCGGGATCCTCGCGCCAGTCCGGGGGGATGAACCGGCCGTACTCGGGCCGGGGGCTCCCGGCCGGGACGACCGCGGCCGTCGCCTTCTCCACCAGCTCCAGCCCGATCGCGCCGCGCTCCGGCTCCGGCAGGGTGTCGTCCAGGTCGAAGAAGTCCAGGAACTGGGGGCTGCCGCCCTCCTGCCCCGTCCACCAGGAGAGCCGGCCGAGGACGCGGTCGCCGCGCAGGGCCACCCACATCCACTCCGGACGGCGACGCCCGGTGGCGAGGTCGTCGGCCAGCTCGTGGTCGAGCACGTAGGAAAGGCGGCGGAAGAGACCGAGTTCGTCCGCTCCGGTGAGCGGACGGATGGTCAGTTCCGATGGTGCAGGGGTCACGGAGTCTCCTCGACGGGGGTGCCGGACCGTTCGGCGGCGGCGCCGGAGGATAGCAACCACCAGGCCTGCGGCGGGCGGCATTTATCTCCTGCCGCGCAGGTCAGGCGAGGGCGGAAACGGGCATCGTCTGGACACCCCGGGGCTCTCGGACCGACAATCGTCCTGTGACGTCCTCCTTCGAGCACTACACGTATCCCGCGCGGCTCTCGGACGCCGAGCGCGAGCGTGTGCTCGGTGCGCTCAGAGACGGCGCCGCACAGGGGAAGCTCTCCCACGACACCTTCCTGCGACGCATGGAAATAGCCCTGACCGCCCGGCGTTCCGAGGAGCTGAAGGCACTCACCTCGGATCTGGAGACCGACGGACGCTGGTCCCGCGGCCTGCTCCGCGCGGTGGGCGAGGTCTCCGCCTTCCCGGCGCGTCTGCGCAGGGCCTGGCAGTCCGAGCGGCTGCCGAAACTCCTGCTGCCGGTGCCGGGCCCGCACCCCCTGGGCATCGGGCGCGACCCCGGCAACGGGCTCCGGCTCAGCCACGAGACGGTGTCCCGGATGCACGCCGAACTGACCGCGCACGGCAGCCGGTGGATCCTGCGCGACCTGGGCTCCACGAACGGCACGTGCGTCAACGGCCAGCGGGTCGTCGGCTCGGTCGTGGTGCGCGAGGGCGACCAGGTGAGCTTCGGCCGGATGACCTTCCGGCTCACCGCGTCGCTGCCCGTGCCTCCGGCCTGACCCGGCAGCCGCGCTCCGTCACCCCGTGCCGGACACCTGTCGGCGCGCCCCGCCCGGGGCCCTGACGAGCAGCGCCACCGGCCGGTCGGCGAAGAGCTCCGCCACGCGGACCACGGGCCCCTCGAACTCCCGCCCCGGCGACAGCAGATCGCTCCACCGGCCCTCGCCGGGCAGCGCCAGCTCCGTGTCGCGCCAGCCGCCCTCCTCGTCCAGCCGCAGTGACAGCCGGGTCACCGCCGTGACCACCTCGCCGGACCGGCCGAACGCCAGACAGTGCGCGGCCGCGGGACCGTGGGCCGTCAGCGGGGCGTAGGTGCCCGACTCGCCGAAGAGCTCCGGGCGCTCCCGGCGCAGCCGGAGCGCGGCCGTGGTCAGCGCGGCCTTCTCGTCCGCGCCCGAGGGGGGCCTGGTGAACGGCCGCCGGTTGTCGGGGTCGACCAGGGCGATGTAGTCCCGCTCCGTGCCCTGGTACAGATCGGGCACCCCGGGCATCGTCAGGTGCACCAGCGCGGCACCCAGCACGTTCGCCCGTACGAAGGGGGCGAGCGCGTCCGCGAACCGGGTCAGCGCGGAGCGCGCCTCACCGGAGTCGGCGCCCGGACCGGCTGCCACGAAGTCGGTCACCGCACGCTCGTACACCGGATCGGGCTCGGTCCAGCTGGTGAACAGGCCGGCCTCCCGCACGGCCTTCAGCAGCGCCGGCTCCAGCCTCCCCGCCATCTCACCGACGGGCAGCCCCGCGCACCCGTACGCCGACTGCCAGGCCTGCCAGGCCAGCTGGGGGTCCGGGGACGGCACCGGCGTCGACCTGGACAGCTGCGTCACCAGCGACGACCACCGCTCCGGGCACTCGGACAGCACCGCGACCCGGGCGCGGACGTCCCCGCTGCGCTTCGTGTCGTGCGTGGTGAGCACCGTGCCGGTCGCCGGCCAGTCCCGGGCGACACGGGCACAGAAGGCGTGGAACTCCTCCGGGCTCACCGCCGGCCGGCCCGGGTCGCCGCCCACCTCGGTCGCCGAGATCAGCGGAACGTAACGGTAGAACGCCGTGTCCTCCACCGACTTGGCGTGCAGCGCGGACGCCGTCTGGGCGAACCGGGCGCAGAACGCCGACCGCGCCGGTCCGGCACCGAGGCGGCCCAGCGCCAGATCCCGCACCACGTCCACGGCCTCCGCCTCCTGGGAGACCGCGAAGGCAGCCTTGGCGTCCCGTACCGCCTCGGCCGGGAGCGTCGCCTCGGCGACCTCCGTGAGCGGACCGCCCGCCGTCACGTACGGCCGGTACACGGGCACCCGGACCAGCAGTTCGCGTACCGCCGTGCGCAGGGCCCACGGCGCGTGGTCCCGGAGGGCGGTGTCCCCGGCGCACACCTCGACGGCGAGGCGGGTCAGCCACTCCGTCTCGGCGGCGAGCTCGTGGGTGACCACGCGGTACGCCGCGCGCCGCACCGTCGCGGTCCAGTAGCCGCCGCGGTCGCCCGGCGGGCCCGCGAAGTCCCGGTAGCGGCCCAGGAGATCCGCCGCGCCCATGGGGTCCGTGAACAGCCCGTCGATCCGGTGCAGCGCGTCGTACCCGGTCGTCCCGGCGACCGCCCAGCCGGCGGGCAGGGTCTCGGAACCGGTGAGGATCTTCTCCACCACCGTCCACCGGCCGCCGGTGGCGTCACCGAGCCGCCCGAGATACGCGGCGGGATCGGCCAGCCCGTCCGGGTGGTCGATACGCAGCCCGTCGACGACTCCGTCGCGGACCAGCTCCAGGATCTTGCGGTGCGTCGCGGTGAAGACCTCGGGATGCTCCACCCGGACGCCGATCAGGTCCGAGATGGTGAAGAACCGGCGGTAGTTCAGCTCGGTCCTCGCCAGCCGCCACCAGGCGAGGCGGTAGTGCTGCGCGGCCAGCAGCTCGGGCAGCGGGAGGCCCTCCGTGCCCGCGCGGAGCGGGAACTCCAGATCGCCGTGGCGGAGCACCGGCGAGCCGTCGTCCCGGGTGCCCGGCTCGAAGGCGTCGCTCTCCTCACCGACACGGCCCGCCAGCACGGGCAGCAGCACCTTCCCGCCGCCCGCGGCCCAGTCGATGTCGAACCAGCGGGCGTACGGGGACTCGGGGCCCTCGCGCAGCACCTCCCACAGCGGCAGGTTGTACCGGGGCGCGGCCGCCATGTGGTTCGGCACGATGTCCAGGATCAGCCCGAGGCCGTGCGCGCGAGCCGTGGCGGCCAGCTCCCGCAGGCCCTCCTCACCCCCGAACTCGGCCCGCACCGAGCCGTGGTCGACGACGTCGTAGCCGTGCCCGGAGCCGGGCACGGCCTCCAGGACGGGGGACAGGTGCAGATGCGAGACGCCGAGCTCGGCGAGGTACGGCACGGCGTCGGCGGCGGCGGCGAACGGGAAGTCCGGTTGGAGCTGAAGCCGGTACGTGGCGGTGGGCGTCATGGACTCGTACGTACCCAGCCGGGAGCCTCTCTCCCACCTTCCGGCGACCCGGCACCGGCCCGGCGGCCGCCCGGCCGGTGCCCGTCACCCCAATGGCCTACGCCGGACGCTTGAGCACCGTCAGACTGCGCCCGATCAGCGTCACCCGCTCGCCCGCGGACACCTTGGGCCCCGCACCTGGGGGCACCCCGTCCGGGACGGCCGTGTCCACGACGACCTGCCACTGCCTGCCGTGATTCATCGGGACGGCGAACTCCAGGGTCTCGGCGCCCGCGTTGAACATGAGCAGGAACGAGTCGTCGGCGATCCGCTCACCGCGCGGGCCCGGTTCGGAGATCG
>Ga0164307_10000582_pt1 | contig 16070 bp, 11 predicted proteins | sample Whisoiple_243_MG_FD_110214 | JGI IMG/M metagenome (GOLD analysis project Ga0164307, IMG submission 110214) | Soil microbial communities amended with fresh organic matter from upstate New York, USA - Whitman soil sample_243_MG | ecosystem: Environmental > Terrestrial > Soil > Unclassified >...
CAGCTTTCACCAAAGGTGTGGAAGGTTTCAACAAGCACGACACCGCCGCGGCGCTAGCCATGGCTGCGGACGACGTCGTGTTTTCGAAGGTGAGCGCGCCGGCGGATTTGACGGGGAAGAAAGAAGTGCAGAAGGGGCTCGACGAGAGCTTCAAGGCCTTCCCCGACGTCAAGTTGGAGATCAAGAGCGCGTGGTCCGCGGGAGATTACGTGGTTTCCACCGGGACCTGGAGCGGCACGAACACCGGCGACATGCCCGCGATGAAGTTGAAGAAAACGGGCAAACCGGTCTCCGTGCACTTCATCGAGGTCGATAAGTTCGTCGGTGGCAAGACCAAGAACATCTGGCTATTCACCAATGGCGCGGCAGCTGCTGCGCAGCTCGGCTTGCTCCCTCCGATGAAAGCCGCAGCCGAGCCGAAGGCCAAAGAGGGCAAGCCGGTCGCCGCGGCACCCGCCGCAGCGCCCAAATCGGAGCCGGCGGCCAAACCCGCCGCCGCTCCCGCAGCCAAGGCGGAGCCCGCGGCCAAGCCTGCAACTCCTCCCGCCGCTGGCGCGACGCCTGCTCCGGCGAAGCCAGCCCCGGCCGCGCCGAAAGCTGCGCCCCCACCCGCGAAGTGAGCCCGTTCTGAACGGGGGTCGTCTCGTCGGCAACATTGACGTCGACGAGACGACCCGATCACTCTGCCGGTTGGACGAGTGCCTCGGTCTGCGCGAGTCGTTGCCGCGAGCGCTTGGCGGCGGCCAGCCAGTGCCCCTGGCTGAGCCGCCACCAGAACAGCAGCGCGCCAACGCTGATGTCCACGGTCAACGCGAGCCAGCCGCCAACCGCGCCGAAACCGTGGTGAATGCCCCAGAACCAGGTGAGCCCGGGCACGAACGACCAACCCGAGCCGATCGCGAGCAGCGCGGGGATGCGCACGTCTCCAGTGCCCCGGAGTACCGCGCGAGCCACGATGTTTGCGGCGTCGAAGAGCTGAAAGCCTGCAGCGACGTAGAGCAGGTGCACGCCGACGGCTTGCACGCTCGGATCGCCGGTAAATAGGCGCATCAGCGGCTGCGCGCCAAACACGAAGATCAAAGCGCAAGCGCCCGCGTACAAGCCCGCGAGCCAGAGCGCATTCTTCGCGACCTCGAACACTTTTTTGTCGTCGTCCGCGCCCACGGCTCGTCCGGCGAGCACCGACGCCGCTTCGCCGATCGCGACGGTGGGCATGAACGCAAAATGTAGGATCTGGATCGCCACCTGGTGAGCCGCGAGATCCGCCTCGCCCATGCGTGCGATCAGCAGCACCAAGGCCGAGAACGCAGCCACGCCTAGCAAGAACTCGCTGCCCGTGGGGAGCCCAATGCGAAAGACGGCGCGCACGTGCGCGAAGCGAGCACGTGCAAAGCCCAAGCCGAATTTCCTTTGAGTTCCGTACAGCCAACCGAGCTCGAGCAATTGGACGACGAGCGTCGCATACGCCGCACCGGCAATGCCCCAACCCAAGCCGAAGATCAGCACGTAGTTGAGCGGGATGTGCACGGCATTGCTGACCAACGCCGCATACATCGGCGAACGTGAATCGCCAAAGCCGTAGCGCGCTTCGCGAAGCGCGCCGCTCACGAGCACGATTGGCGCGCCCAGCAGGCGAATCGATAGATACGTTTCTGCGACGACGCCTGCCTCGGGGCTCGCCGAAAAACGGGGCAACCAATGAGCAATCGGAAAGCCGACCAAGAGCGAAAGTGCGCTCAACGCGAGCGCCGCGTACACGCCGGCCGCGAGATAAGGCAGCACCTCGCCGTCACGTTCGCCAGCGCCGACGTGCTGCGAGACCAGGACTTTGACTGCGCGCAGCAATCCAAAGCCGAAACAGATCACGGTCCACAGCGCGATCCCGCCGAGGCCCACGCCAGCGAGCGCAGCAGAGCCGAGGCGACCCACGAATGCGGTGTCGACCACGGTCATCACCGAGAACGACAGCGTGGAGACCGTGATCGGCCACGCCAGCGAGACGAGTTCGCGGAACGAGCGAGCGTTGGACACGGGGAGTTGGACGCTATGAACGGACACGGAAACCTCGAAGAAAATGGCGATAGAACGCAAAAAAGCCGCGGGACCTTGCGGCGCCGCGGCTTCTGCCGGCGTGGGTTAGAGAGGGAGCTCTAACTACTGCTCGGCTGCCGCGCTGCCGCGCGAACGACGCTCATGCGCGGGCGGGCGCTGGCGGCGATGGCGTGCGGGTGGGGAGTGCGGCAACTCATGGTTTGGTCTCTCGCTGAACGCTAGGCGCAACGGTGCGTTCGCCCCGGGCGACGAGTAACCTCGCACGCCATCGGCCGATCGTCAAGTGGTGCGCTGCGCGTAAAGCGCTTCGAGACTCGGTAGGTAGCGATTGAGCACCAGGTTTCGGCGCACCTTCAACGACGGCGTGAGCAAGCCATTTTCGACCGTGAAGTCTTCACGGATCAGCACGAATGCTTTTGGCTTTTCGTAACCTTTGAAGTGGTGGGAGCGCGCCTCCAGCTCCTTGCCAATCAGCTCGCGTACCGCGGGATCACTCGTAAAATCCTTGATCTCGCGGTGGCTCTCACGCGCCCATTTGGCGAGCGCGGGTTCGTCGATCACGACGAGCGCGACGTTGTGTGGGCGGTTCAAGCCAAACAGCATCGCGTTCAAGATGTAAGGGGAGAGCTTCAGCTCTTCTTCCAGCGGTGACGGCACCACGAACTTGCCGTTCTCGAGCTTGTATTGCTCTTTGATGCGCCCGGTAATGTGCAGGTAGCCGTCGTCGTCGAGGAACCCCATGTCGCCGGTGCGCAATCCGCCGTCCGGCATCAGCACTTGGCGCTGCTCTTCTTCACGGTGGTGGTAGCCGAGCATGACGTTGTCGCCGTACACGATGATCTCGCCGTTCTTTTGGTCGCCAGTCGCGGCGCGATCGATCTCGATCCGAACGCGGGGCAGGGCCTTGCCGACGGTGCCCATGCGGGTCGCGTCCGGGCAATTGGCGCTGACCACCGGACTGGCTTCGGTCATGCCGTAGCCCTCGTACACCGAGATTCCGAGGGCATCGACGAACTCCGCCACTTCACGGGCGAGCGCGGCGCTGCCACTGACCGAGAAACGCAAGCGTCCGCCAAAGCGTCCCCGAACCTTCGAGAAGATCAACTTGTCGGCAGCCGCGAGCGAAAGCCCTTCACCGAGCGTGAGTGACTCGCCTCGCTTCTTTTTGGTGGCGGCGCTGATCCCCGCTGCAAACAGCTTTTGGATCAGCTTCGGCCGCTCGCTCATCTGCTTGTTCACGCCGTCGTAGATGCGATTGAAGATGCGCGGAACGGCGATCAGAACCGTCGGTTTCACTTCGGCCAGGTTCCCGACCAGATTCGGCACCTCGTCGTTCAGACCCAGCGAGCAACCGACGCTGAACAGCATGTGCAGCTCGGCAGTTTGTCCGAATGCGTGCGCCCAAGGCAAAAAGGCCAAGGAACGATCGGTTGGTCGGAGCGGGAACAGCTCGCCCGCCGCAATCACGTTGCTGGCAATGTTCCAGTGACTCAGCACCACGCCTTTCGGCGCGCCCGTCGTCCCCGAGGTGTAGATGAAACACGCCGGATGTTCGGGGGCAGGGTGCTGGACCGGGTGTGGCTGCGCTTTGCCGGTCGTCAAGAGTCGCTTGTACGAACGCGGGTCACTCTCCGGCAGATCCAGGCCGATCGCCTGCGCCAAGTTCGGCAAGCGATCACGGACGGACGTGATCTTGGCCAGCACGTCGTTGTTGGCGCCGAGCACGACCTTGGCCTCGCAGTCCTTCAAAATGAAGGCCCAGTCTTCGAGCGGTTGCGCTTCGTACATCGGGACGAACGTCGCGCCCAAGCCGAACGTGGCATACGCGGCTGCGGCCCACTCGACGCGGTTGCCCGCGATCAACGCCACGCGATCGCCCTGACCCACGCCGAGGGCCGCTAACCCGCTGCGCAGGGCGTCGACCTCCACCTTGAACTGGGCGTAAGTGATCCAGTGCCAGGCCCCGTCTTTCTTGGTGCCAAATAGCTCGCGCGGACCATGCCGCTCGGTGCTTTTTTCCCACAACTCGACCAGGGTCTTGAAATTTGCGTTCATCGTGCCGTGCCTCGGAGCAATGCCATCTTTGCTTTAGCAGTGAGGGCGGCCGCGAGGAAACTAGGGCTTTCCGCGCCCGCTCAAAAATCGGTCAGGTGCGGGTGTAGGTGCCCCCCGGCCGTTGCGTGCTAGCCTGCCGGCCCGCCCGGATCTCCCGCAATCGTCGCCATGCCCGCCTACACCCTCGTCACTTTTGGCTGCCAAATGAACCAGCACGATTCGGAGCGAATCGGCGAGGTGTTGAGAGGCATTGGCTACAGCGAGGTCGCCGAGCCGGCCGACGCGGACCTCGTGCTCCTGAATACCTGCAGCATCCGCGAGAAGGCCGAGCAAAAGCTGCGCAGCGAGGTCGGGCGAATTGGCTTGCTGAAGCGCACCAAGCCCGGACTCATGATCGGCGTGGCCGGTTGCATGGCTCAGCAAGAGGGCGAGCGTTTGTCGCGGCGCATGCCGCAGATCGACTTCATGCTCGGGCCGGACAACATCTCGGAGCTCCCGAGCATCTTGGCTGAAGTCGAGCTGGGCGCGCCTCCGCGCATTCGCACGGTGTTCGATCTGGACGCGCCCCAGTTCTTGAGCGCCCAGGTCGAACCAGGGCGCACCGGCGCCACCGCGTTCGTGACGATCATGAAGGGTTGCGACGAGCGCTGCACTTATTGCGTGGTGCCGTACACGCGCGGTCCAGAGCGCTACCGCACCGCGCGCGAAATTTTGGACGAGATTCGGCGGCTGGTCGACGCGGGTGTGCGTGAGGTCACGCTGCTCGGTCAAACCGTGAACAGCTATCGCGATCCGGCGGGTTCCTTGCCGCTCGCACCGGGGGCAGGTGAAACCCAGTTCAAGCACACGCTACGCGCCGTAGCGCTCGAAGACGAGAGCGAATTTCCCGCGCTGCTGCGGGCAATTTGCGCGGAAGTGCCCGAGCTTGCGCGGCTCCGCTACACGAGCCCGCACCCCCGCCACCTGACGTGGTCTTTGATCTTGGCACACCGCGATCTGCCGGCGCTCGCGCGGCACGTGCACATGCCCGTACAATCCGGCAGTGATCGCGTGCTCAAGCGCATGCTGCGTCGCTACACGGTCGATGAATACGTGGAACGTGTGGATGCGCTGCGTAGCGCCGTTCCGGGCGTCACGTTCTCGACCGACGTGATCGTCGGCTTCCCGGGCGAAACGCGCGAAGACTTCGCGGCGACGTTGGCGCTGGCCGAGCGCGTCAAGTTCACCGGTTTCTTCGGCTTCACGTATTCGGAACGACCGAACACGCCGGCGCTCAAGCTGGTCGATGACGTGCCCGAAGCCGAGAAGAGCGCTCGCCTAGAAGAGATCTTCGAGCTGACCGATCGTCACCGACGTGAACACCTGCAGAGCCTGATCGGCACGACGGAAATCGTGCTGGCCGAACGTCGCGGCAAGAATGGCGACTTCATGGGTCGCAGCGAACGCAACGAAATCGTGCACTTCGAATGCGCGGGCGATGCGATGGGCCAAATGGTGCCCGTGCGGATCCGCGAGGCATACAATAACTCTCTCCGCGGTGACGTCGAACCGGGCTTCGTGCTCGAGCCCAGCGTCGAACGTCGAAACCCGAGCGCCGCGCCCAGCGCGCGCCGCGCCTTGCCGGTTCTCGCGGGACCGTAGCTCGACGATTCTGGTTTTTGATGCGGCCGAAGACTGATGGAGGATTTGCCATGGTCGATATTTTTCGCGGGTTCCGAGGTACGTGGCCCAAAGCGGGGGAGGGCGTGTACGTCGCCGACACCGCGCGGGTGATCGGTGACGTCGACTTGGGCGAAGACGTGAGCGTTTGGTACGGCAGCGTGCTGCGCGGTGACGTCGGTTCGATCCGCGTGGGCGCGCGCACGAACATTCAAGATCTGTGCGTGCTGCACATGTCGACGGAGATCTCGAATACGGTGATCGGCGAAGAGGTCACCATCGGTCACCACGTGGTGATCCATGGCGCGCGGATCGGCGACGGCGCTTTGATCGGTATGGGCGCCATCTTGCTCGACAATTGCGAGATTGGAGCAGAATCACTGATCGCGGCGGGGACCTTGATCACCGCCGAGACGAGGATCCCACCGCGTTCGCTGGTCGTCGGCTCGCCCGGCAAAGTGGTGCGCGAGTTGCGAGAGAACGAGTGGAAACAGGGGCGTGAACTGGCTGCTCGTTACGTCCAGCTCGCAAAGGCGCACCGTCAGAGCTGACCGTCAGCCCCCGCCCACGAAGTGCACGATCTCGAGCACGTCACCGGGCTGAAGCTCAGTGCTCGGGTGTTCGGCTCGAGGCACGACCTCGCGGTTCCGCTCCACGGCAACCGGGCCGTCCGTCAGCCCCAAGGTTTCGACCAGGCCGCGCACGGTGGTGCCGGGGGGGATCTCGTGAGCGTCGCCGTTGACGGTGATTTGCATGGGAAGGCCGTGCGCCGGTTTTGCGGCTGAGGGCGGCCTGAGTCAAGCGCTCGGCTGGTCGCTTGGCCCGATCCGCCGCTCGGCGGTACGCTCGAGCGCGTGCGAGTCTGGACCGCGTTCGTCGCCGGTGGCCTGCTAGCAGCTGCCGTGTTCGGAGCTTATCCGCACGCCGAGGCCTGGCTCGGGCGTGATTGGGGAATTTTGGTGGGGGGGCAAATGCCGCCGGTGGGCGGCGATCTCGAAGCCTGGCTCGGCCAGCGCGAGCGAGCCATCGAAGCACGCCGCATCAGCCTGATGACTGACGACTGGGTCGCAGAAACGAGCTTCGGCGAGTTGGGGATCTCCCTGGACGTGCCGGGAACGGTCAGAGCGGCGCACTTGGCCGCTCAGCGGAATACCCTCTTCAGCGAGCTGCGCCAGCGGATCGCGCCGAAGCCCGAGCTGTACGACGTGCCCTTGTCGTTTCGCTTCGACGCGGAGCGCGCTGGGCAGCGCTTGGCGAGGTTTGCCAGCAGTGTGCATCGTGAACCCGTCGACGCGCGACTCGACTTGGCCGCTCACGCGCGGATCGCAGACGTCCCTGGTCGCGAACTCGATTTGGCAGCGTCAGTGCTGCAAGTCGCCGAGGGCGAGCGCGAGGATGGTGCGCTGATTCCGATCGTCACGCGCGCGATTGCACCGCAAGTCACCAGCGACATGACGCTCGATGTCGATGTTTCTCGCGTGCTTTCGAGCTTCGACACCGATTTCACGCACCACGCCGGGCCGCGCGCGATCAATATCGCGACGGCCGCTCGCTACTTGAACGGCAGCGTGATCGGTCCGGGTGAGACCTTCAGTTTCAATCGCACGGTCGGTTCGCGTACGGTCGAGCGCGGGTTCACCGAGGCGCCCCAAATCGTTGCCGACGAGCTCGAACCCGGGGTGGGCGGCGGGGTCTGCCAGGTCGCGAGCACGCTGTATGCTGCGGCGGTGTACGGCGGCCTCGAGACCGTGCAACGGCGCAGTCACAGCCGACCGAGCGGCTACGCGCCGCTTGGTCTCGACGCGACGGTGATCGATGGCGAGCTCGATTTGAAGCTACGCAATCCCTACGATTCGGCGCTGATCGTACACGCGTTCCTGCCCACGCGAACTACGCTGCGCATCGAGCTGCTCGGACGCGATGCGCCCGGCAAAGTCGAACATTTCTATCAGGTCAAAGAGAAACACGAGTTCGTGCGTCGAGTCATGGTCGAACCCGGTTTCGAGCGCAATCAGAGCAAGCGTCACCAGAAGGGGATCTGGGGCTATGACGTGGTGAGCACGGTGCGAACCACTTATCCCAACGGGCACCGCAGCTTTCGTTCTTACACGAGCACGTACTACCCAGTGCCGGAAGTGTACTGGGTGGGGGCAGGGACCGACCCGAGCACCCTGCCACCGTTGCCGGAAGGCGCCCAGGGTGTCGAATTCGCGTCCACCGACAAAACCCCGCCGGGTTGAGGTTGGCGCGGCGCGCGTTTTTGCCCTAAAACCCGGCCGTGAACGCGCGTTTGCGGACTCGTCATTGGATCGCCTCTTGCTCGGCGTGGTGCTTGCTCGCGCCAAGCTGCAAGCCAAAAGCCAGTAACGCACAGGCCGAGGCGAGTGCGTCGGCTTCGGCTGCGGTGCCGGCTGCGTCCGCCGCGCCACCGTCGGTCGATCACGGCGAGCTCGACACGCAGGCACCGAGTGACGCGCCGAAGCTCGCGGCGACCACCATCGCGACCACCGTATACAAGCTGGCCGACGTGGGGTCGCGCCGGCTCGGCTACATTCGCTTGGGCGGCGTCGTGGATCGTGAACCCGAGCCGACGCGCGGTAAGGGCTGCAAGGGGCAGTGGTACCGCGTGTTCCCGATGGGTTACGTGTGCACGGATGATGCCACGACGGATCTGGAGGCTCCGCTCGTACGCGCTGCGAGCCGACGTCCGGAAATCGACAAGCCCATGCCGTATCGCTACGGCTTCGTGCGCGCGACCGCGCCGCAATACCTGCGCGTGCCCACGCGCCAGGAGCAACTGAAGAGCGAGTTCAAGCTGGAAGAGCACCTCGCTTGGTTCGAACAGAACCGCAAGGAGGTGCAACAAGTCGTGTTCGGGGCCAATGACGTGCCGCTCGACGCGCGCGGCGTGGCCGTGCCCGGGCTGAAGCCGAAACCAGGCTTTCGAGCCTCGACCGAGCTCAGCGAGAACGAGCTCTTCGGCGGAAAATCCGCCACGGAATCGGTCCCGTTTTGGCTCGAAGGCGGCCGCAAGATCCCGAACGTTTCAGGTTACGCGGTGCCCGAGTACGCTTACTTTGCCGATCGCGTCCGGCGCAAAACCGGGCTGTCGTTCGTGGACGCCTTCGACACCGAAGACGAGGGCGTTCATCGCGCTTTTGCGGTCTCGGTCGATATGCGACTCTTGCCGATCAGCAAGCTCAAACCCGACTCTGCGTCGCCGTTTCACGGCTTGGAAATCAGCGACAAGATGCCGCTGCCCTTTGCCTGGGTGAACAAGAGCGATGTCACGACCTACAAGTTGATCAAGGGCAAGGACGAAGTGCGCGCGTCCGATTCCATCCCCAGGCGCGCTGTCGTACCGCTCAGTGGCAACCTGCGCATCAAAGCGGGTGCGCGGTTTTATCAAACCGCGCGCGACAAGACCGTCTGGCTGCGGGCGGAAGATCTGGGCGTGGTCGAAAAGCCGCCGACCTGGCCGGACTTCGCCGAAAAGGGCGAAAAGTGGATCGACGTCTCGATCACCTCCCAAGTGCTGGTGCTGTACGAAGGGAAGAAGCCAGTGTACGCGACGTTGGTATCGACGGGGCGTGACAAACTGGGCGATCCCAAAGAGACGCTGTCGACGCTGCGCGGGACGTTCAGGCTACAAAGCAAGCACATCGCGGCGGCCATGGACTCCGAGGAAAATTCGAGCGTCTCCGGCGGCTCGCGTGGACACGGAGCCAAAATGAGCGCCAACGCGGCCGAGACCACCGAACGCTTGAAGAAGGCAGAGGCCGCCGGCAAATCCTTGACCGAAGAAGACAAGCGGCGCCTGGCCAATATCAACAAGGGTCGCGATCCCGAGTACGGCATCACCATGCGCCGCGGTTCATCGGACTTCGAATTGCGCGACGTGCCTTGGATTCAATACTTTGCGGCAGGCTTCGCGCTCCACGGCGCATATTGGCACGACGTATTCGGCATCGCGCGTAGCCACGGTTGCATCAACTTAGCGCCGATCGATGCTCGCTATGTCTTTCAATGGACCGATCCCCCGGTGCCCAAGGGGTGGCACGGCATCAACGTAGGGGCGGATATGGGCGAGGGCACCGGCGTCGTCGTGCGCGAATGACGCGCCCGCCGACGCGCGAAGCACCGAAAATTTGCGATTTTTGCGATTACGGCGCGACCATCGGGGCCCGTTCAAGCCCATGATGCGCAAAGCGTTGGCGGCAATCCTCGGTGCGCTGCTGGCGCAGTTCACCTTTGGTGCGCCTTTGACGCAGATCACGGCCGTGGGCATGCGTCACTTGTACCGCCGCGCGGGTTACGAGGCGGACGGCGTCACTCCCAGCTCTGCGACGGCTGAAGCGATGCAGCGCATCGCTCCGGTGACCCAGGCGCCCGAACCGAGCCCACCCCTCATCACGGACCAAGCGCCACCAGGGACGCCGCTGCCCGTTCCAGCTCCAACAGAAGTCAGCCCCGCGTGTCCGCGCGAGATGGCGCTGGTCGAGGGTGACTACTGCACCGACGTGTTCCAGCCCTGCGCCCGTTGGCTGGATGACGAGAAGCTGCCATTCGCTCGCTGCAGCGAGTTTCAGAGCCCTTCGCGCTGCATTGGAACGCGGGTGAAGATGCGCTTCTGCATCGACCGTTACGAATACACCGCGCCCGGCGACGATCTGCCCCTCAATTATCAGAGCTTCCAGAAGTCCAACGCGCTGTGCGCCAAGCTCGGCAAACGCCTCTGCACCGAGAACGAGTGGACGTTCGCGTGCGAGGGCGAAGAGATGCGGCCATACCCGTACGGCTTCATTCGCGCCCCGAAGTGCAATCAAGACCGCACGGACCTCTACGAGGTAAACCCGCACCGGCAAATCTTGGCCGATCGGCGCGAACGCGCTGACGCACGGCCCGAATGCGTCAGCCCGTTTGGCGTCCTCAACATGGCGGGGAACATGGACGAGTCGGTCCTGCGCGAAGGCAAGGAGCACGTCGACCCCTACCGAAACGCGCTCAAGGGCGGTTGGTGGATGGCCGCTCGCAACCGCTGCCGACCCGCGACCACGGCGCACGATGACTATTACAAAGACATTCAGGTCGGGACGCGCTGCTGTTCAGCCGCTGCTCCAGACTAAAGTTTCGCCGTTAAGGTGCGTCATAATGAGTCGGAATGATTGAACCAATCGGCTAAGCGCTGGTTTGTTTGGGAAATTCCGGCCGTCTGGCCCGCCGAATGAACTTGACCCCACCGCCAAGTCACCGAAAAGTCGGAGTCCCCTCATGAGAAGCCTAGGACTCATTGGTGCGGCGTTCGGGCTTCTGGCCGGCGCCGCGGGCTGCCGCAACGCAGAGCCTCCCGCGGCGTTGCGAGCGTTAATCGAGGATCAAGCTTTGGCGTCGCCCGCCGCGACTCAGGCGATGGTCGCCGTCAGTCGAATCCAAGTTCCGGCTCCAGTGAAACAGGAGCCCAGCGCATGCGGCGAGGGAATGGCCCTGGTCGAGGGCAACTATTGCCCGAACGTTCGGCTCAACTGTAAAAAGTACCTCGACCCCAAAGGGGCCTACGAGTACTTCCGCTGCGCTGAGTACGGCCCATCCACCTGCCTGTCGAAGGAGCGCAAAGCCATGCGTTTCTGTATGGACAAGCACGAGTTCACCGAGAGCGGCGAAACCCTGCCCGCGAATCACCGCAGTTGGCGCGACGGCGATCGCACCTGCCGCAAGCTCGGCAAACGCATGTGCATGGAGAGCGAATACAACTTCGCGTGTGAAGGGGAGAACATGCAGCCGTACCCCTACGGCTTCGTGCGCGACGCGACGGCCTGCAACGCCGATCGCGACGACGTGGTGAGTCCGGCCGGCACGCTGCGCGACCTGCGCGCGCCGAGCGGTTCGTACGAGCGCTGCAACAGCCCGTTCGGGGTCTCCGACCTGGCCGGCAACCTCGAAGAGTTCGTGACCATCGATCGCACGACGCCCGCGCGTCCGGCGATGAAAGGCTCGTACTGGCAGCCGGGTCGCAACTTCTGTCGCGCCGCGCAGACGGCCCACGACATGTATTACAACGGCACCGAGACCGGCTTCCGCTGCTGCAGCGACGCCCGCTGAGTCAATCGCGCGGCGAACTTCGGGCGGCGCCACCACTCAGCGAGCTGCTGTGTGGCCCCGCGAGCGCCCCATGATCCCTCAGTGCATCCTCGACCCTGAGGACAGCGCTGGACCGACGGCACCGGCGAGGGCATTGGCCCGCGCAGTGAGCAATCCCTGCCGAGTTGCCCGTGACTAGGCGCCGGCGCCTACTGCGGCGAATCGTCGCCTCGCACCCATAAAAGATACTTTGCGAACACAATATCTTTTAGGGCCGGGAGCGGTGCTCCGTTTTCCGAAACGGATTTCGGCACGAATCGTACTGTTCCGAGCGGCACGCGCAATGACCTGCACGGCGTGTACGGGTGAGCGAAAGAGACCTTTGGGCCGTTAACGTGGTCGTGCCCCGGATGCCGAAGACGACCGTTGACGTGGGTGGGTGCGACGCTGCTCGGAACTGCCGATAGGTCGTTCAGGACGGACTTTGCGGGCGGACGAAAAGACCGTACCTGGATTGCGAAAGCGTCGAGGTCGGTTTGCGAAGTTGTGGTCACCTGCGGCGCAACGTTGTCCGTCTCGACTATCGCCACTTCGGCGAGGCGAGCGAACGATTACTTCGGTCGCTCGGCGCGCGCTTGGGCAAGTCAACGATTCGGGGATCCATGGGGCGATCGCCCATCCGTGAAGTCGGCCGAGAAGGGGGGGCGATCTCAGGGCTGGCTCAGCACCTTACTGGGCAGCCGAGCGGCTCGCGGCGCGCCAGCTCGTCGCTCGGGCCCTCAGTCCCGCAGCTCAAGTCACTCTGCCTGCTGTGCTCGTCGAGCACAGCAGGCAGAGTGACTTGACTGAACACGGGTGGCCAAGTTTTCAGTGACGTTTTTTACGGATACAACCCGGGGGTCGACAATCCGCTGAGCTCTTCCAGGCCGAGCATCAGGTTCAGGTTCTGAAGCGCTTGGCCCGCGCCGCCCTTGACCAAGTTGTCGAGCGCGCCGAACACCGTCACGCCGCGCGTGTCGCCCTCCACCGGGCTCAACGCAACGCCGACCTCCGCGCGGTTCGAGCCGAGCACGGCGACCACTTCGGGCAAGCGCGACTCGGGCACGACCACGCAGCGCTCACTTCGGTAAGTGCGGCTGGGTAGCGCGCGCAGGTCGTCTTCACTGACGCTCGCCGGGACACGGAAGAACGCCGTCGCAAAGATGCCGCGCGTGAGCGGCGCGGAGACGGGCACGAAGCGTAGCGAGACGTCACGCGCGCCGGCCGCGCTCAGCGTTTCTACGATTTCCGGCGTGTGCGCGTGTTCCAGCGGCTTGTACGTCCGCAGATTGTGCGCGCGCACCGGGTGATGGGTGGTCGAAAGCGGCGTCGCGCCCGCACCGCTCGACCCTGTAATGCCCACCACCTCCACCGAACCGCGGAGCAGCCCGGCTTTCGCAAAGGGCAGCAACATCAGCTCAATCGTGGTCGCAAAGCAGCCCGCGGACGCGACTAAGCGCGCGTTGCGGATCCGCTCGCGATTCAGCTCGGGCAAGCCGTACACGAACGCAGAGAGCAACTCGGGCTTGGGATGCGTGGCTCCGTAGTACTTGGCGTACGCGGCAGGATCCTGAACGCGAAACGCGCCCGACATATCGACGATGCGCGTGTCGGAGCCGGCAACCGCGCCGACGACTTCGCAGCTCGCGCCGTGCGGCAGGCCCATCAGCACCGCGTCGACCCCGCGAGCGGCCTCCGCGGGCGGCGGATTCTCGAAGCGCAGCTGGGTCAGCCCCTCCAAGTGCGGATGAGCGCTCGAAACCAATTCACCCACGTGATCGTTGGCGCATACCCGCACGACTTCCAAAGAAGGGTGATCGAGCAAGCGCCGAAGCAGTTCCGCGCCCGCGAACCCCGAGGCTCCGAGCACCGCAACCTTGGCTTTCATTCCGCAAATCCTAGCATCCGCGGCTCGCGTGGGCAGGACGGTCGGGCTACTCGCTCAGTTTCGTGGGGATCCAGAGCGTGCGCACGGTGGTCGCGGTGCCGTTGCGGGTGTAGCCCGCGAGCCCGTATAGGACGTTCCACCAGTGACCATTGGGCGTTTCGCCGTACGAGAAGGCGGGGAAGATGTGCACTTCCCAGTCGAGGCCGGTGCGCAGTTTCTTCTCGTGATAATAGACGTTGCCGACGAGCTGGGTGACCTCCTTCTCGTCGCTGAAGCGCCAGAACACGGGGAACGCCACGGTGGTGCGTGACTTGGGCGAGGCAAAGTCCCAAAGGATCGGCGCGATGACGAAATGCGTGTCGAGCGCGTTCCGACCGAAGAACAAGACCGGATAGAGGTTGGTCGACCAGCCGCGCAGATCGTGCTTGTGGTTGAAAAACGGCGTGATCCAGGTGCTCTCGCTGATGCCGTAGCGCTCGAAGTGACCCCAGAACGGGAAGAACGCTTGGTTCGACTCGCGCGGGCTCGTGCTCGAGTACAAGAACGGGAACAGGATCTTCCGGTTCAAGCCGATGTCCGGATCGCGATACGCCCAATACAAGGGCGTGATCATGTCGAGCTCGGTTCGGCCGCGATGACGCGCGTAGAGGTAGGTGGCGAAGGTGTTCTCACCCTTCTCGCCGTGTTTCATCATGAACAGCGGGTTCACGAACAACCACGAGTCACCCTTGTAACCGTAGTGAAAGAACGGCAGCAGCGTGGTGTGCTGCTCGTTCTTGCCCGACAAGCTGTAATACAGCGGCAGCAGGTGGAACATGTCCAGCTTCTGCGTGTGGCGGCGGAAGTACGGACCCCACATGTTCGTCCACGACAGGTCCCGGTCGTTGTACCGGTAGTAGTGGAGGAGGGGAGGGATGATCTCGTACTTGGTCTTGACGTTTTGCCCGTAGAAATACAGCGGCGCGACGCCGAAATCGATGTCCTGCGCGGTGCGCGCGTCGCAACTGGAGCCGCCCTTCCACGAACAGAACAGCGGCCCGACCAGGTTGAAGCCGCCCTGGTCATCGTGATTCGTGTAGGTCAGGAGCGGCGGGATCAGCGTGTAGCCGCCGGTCTTGCGCGTGCCGGTGAAGTACAGCGGAGCGAGCCAATTGTCGCTCTCGCCCGGCGCGCTGCGATTGACGAACGGGCCGACGACCGTGGTCCGCGTTTGCGCGAGCTTGTCGCGCAGATTCCAGAACAGCGGGAAGAAGATGTCGTCCGCGCGTTCGGCGCTGCGCCGGTTGTAATAGAGCCCACCGAACAGCGACGCGCGATCGGTCTCGGTCGGCTTGGTGCGCGAGGGCATCTGCCGTTCGGCCCACAGCGGGAACACCAGCTTGAACTGATACTTGCCGCTGTTCTCTTGATAATACAGGCCGTAGAACTTGCGCTTGGTCGAGGGACCACGGCCGATGTCCTCGGAGTCCTCCTGCACGTCGGAGCCAATGGCATCGAACGTGGGCTGGGTGAGCTTGAGCGGTTCGTCGGGGAGCGCGGGTTCACTGCCAGGCGGATTGAGCGCGTCGTCGGCGCCCGAGGCGGCGTGCATCTCCGGCGTGCCGGGTGGAGGAGCCGCTTTCTTCTTTTTGGACTGTCCGCCGCCTTGCGGCATCCCGCCCATGTTGCCGCCGGGCATCATGCCGCCACCGGGCATGCCCATGCCGCCCATCTGCGCGGAAGCGGAGCGCGCCAGGCCGAGGGAGCAGACGAGCAGAGCTGGCGCGAGCAGCCGCGCGACGAGCCGGCTGAAACTCAATGCTCGCTCCCACTGGTCGAATCAGCCGGCGCACTCGCAAACGCGGACACGATGCGTGCCACGGCCTCTGCGCGCGGGATCTGCTCTTGCGTGTGTGCGCTCAGATCTTTGAGCTGCACTTGGCCCTGTTCGACTTCGGACTCGCCGATCACGACGCACAAGCGGGCACCCAAACCATCGGCGCGGCGCAACATGCTCTTCATCGAGTTGCCGCGCCCGTCCAGCACCGTGACGACGCCGGCCTCGCGCAGCTCGCGCGTCAGCTTCAACGCGGCGAGCGTGGCTTTCTCGCCCAGGGGTGCCACGAAACAAGGCGGAGTGACCGGCACCGGGGTTTCACCCAGCGCGAGCAGAATGCGCTCGAGCCCCATGCCACAACCGATGGTCGGGATTTGCGGCCCGCCCAGGCTTTTCAACAGGTTGTCGTAGCGGTCGCCGGCGATCAGCGTGTTTTGTGAACCCAGGCTGCCCATCGTCGACTGCATCTCGAACACGGTGCGC
>Ga0164307_10000585_pt1 | contig 16021 bp, 13 predicted proteins | sample Whisoiple_243_MG_FD_110214 | JGI IMG/M metagenome (GOLD analysis project Ga0164307, IMG submission 110214) | Soil microbial communities amended with fresh organic matter from upstate New York, USA - Whitman soil sample_243_MG | ecosystem: Environmental > Terrestrial > Soil > Unclassified >...
CACGCCCACCCCGACGACGAGGCCACCGGAACCGGAGGAGTCCTCGCGCGGTACGCCGCCGAGGGCGTCCGCACGGTTCTGGTGACCTGTACCGACGGCGGTTGCGGCGACGGGCCGGGGGGCGTCAAGCCGGGCGACCCCGGGCACGACCCGGCGGCCGTCGCGGCGATGCGCAGGAAGGAGCTGGAGGCGAGCTGTGAGGTCCTGAAGATCAGCGATCTGGAGATGCTCGACTACGCCGACTCCGGGATGATCGGCTGGCCGAGCAACGACGCCCCCGGCTCCTTCTGGAACACACCCGTCGAGGAGGGCGCCGCCCGGCTCGCGGAACTCATCGAGCACTACCGGCCCGACGTGGTCGTCACCTACGACGAGAACGGCTTCTACGGCCACCCCGACCACATCCAGGCCCACCGCATCACGATGGCGGCGCTGGAGAGGACCGCGCTCACCCCGAAGGTGTACTGGACGACGATGCCGCGCTCGATGATGCAGCGGTTCGGGGAGACGATGCGCGAGTTCCAGGAGGACATGCCGGAGCCGGATCCCGCCGAGGCCGCCGCGATGGCCGAGATCGGCCTCCCCGACGACCAGATCACCACATGGGTGGACACCACCGCGTTCAGCGACCAGAAGTTCGATGCGCTGGCCGCCCACGCCAGTCAGGGCGAGAACATCTTCTTCCTCAGGATGGGCAAGGAGAGGTTCGGCGAGCTGATGGGCACGGAGACCTTCGTCCGCGTCAAGGACGCCACCGGCGCCGCCGTACCCGAGACCGATCTGTTCGCCGGGTTGCGCTGACCCGCCCGCCCGGGCCCGGCCCCGGAACCGCTCGCCGGTCTCCTCGACGCCCGTGACCCGCCCATGCAGAAGCCCCCGGCCGGGCGGCCGGGGGCTTCGGGACGTTCGCGGCGGTCGGGTGTGTCTGTCGCGGCGTGCGGGGTCCGTGCTCAGCGCACGGGGAAGCCGAAGGAGTACCCCTGCTCCTTCAGCCAGGGCAGCACCTCGCGCAGCGCGGCCAGGGTCTCGGAACGCTCGCCGCCCGCGTCGTGGAAGAGGATGGTCGGTCCGTTGGAGATCTCGCTCTTGACGGTGGCGACCATGTTGTCCACGCCGGGGTGCTCGAAGTCCTTGGTATCGACGTTCCAGCCCAGCGGGCGCATTCCCCGGGACGCGGCGAGCTGCCGGCTGTACGGGGTGAAGGCACCACCAGGGGCCCGGTAGTACTGGGGCCGGACACCTCCGGACGCCTCCGTGATCATGCGTTCGGCGTCCAGGATCTGCTGGGACTGGTAGGCCTCGGACTTGGTGTCCATGGCGGTGTCGTGCGAGACGGTGTGGTCGCACAGCCTGTGTCCGTCCGCCACGACCTTCTTGACCAGCTCGGGATAGGCCTTGGCCTGCGTGCCCACCATGCAGAAGGTGGCCTTCACCCCGCTGTCCTCGAGCAGTTCGAGCACCTGCGGCGTCCAGACCGGGTCAGGCCCGTCGTCGATGGTGATGTTGATGCCCCGGGGCCCGCGGTCCGATGCGTGCGCGATGTCGGCCGCCACCTCGGTCACGGCCTGCTCCTGGGACCGGGCCTCGGGCTTCCGCCCCCCGGTGGGGTCGGCCTGAGCGGTCCACACGGAGGTGGCTGCGGCCAGCGCCGTCACTCCGAGCCCTGCCGCGAGAAGCCGGCTGTGCCATCCCCTTCCCTTGTGCTTCGCCATGTCCGCCCCGCCCCTTTTTACTGACTCCACCGATGCCGAGCCCCATCAAGTCACACGAACACCCTGATCAGGTGCCTCTGTTACGGATCGCTGACGAACCCGCCGGGGAGCAGCGACAAACGCAGAGGTTCCGCGACAGACGCAGAGGCAACGGACGAGGCCCACGGCGAACGGGAGGAGCACGTCAGCAAACGGGAGGAGCCCGTCAGCGAACTGACGGGCTCCCACGGGGCAATGACGCCTAACCTGCTGTCAGATCAGATCGTCGGTGTGTCGTCCACGACCTCCTTGTGCGGCTCCACCACGAACTTCCAGCCTTCGCTGGGCTCCAGGAACCGCACGCGGGTCGGGTAGATGTCCAGGGCACGGCGGTCACGGTTCTGGGCACCGTTCTTCCGCCCCCGGGCCGGCTCCTCGTAGAGGTCGATCTTGACGTCCGGTACGGCGACGGTCTCCTCGCTCCAGCGCTGGACGATGCCCGCGCCGAACGCGTCACGCGCGGCGGCGTAGAGCGAATCCAGGGATGCCGCTCCGCCGTCGGGCACGAAAAGGGCGAGGTTCAGGAGGACACCGGCGCTCCGCAGGACCTCGATCTCCTCGCCCGTCTTGTCAGCGACCCATATTCCACGCTCTTCGGCGTTGTCCGGGAGGACATGAATTTCCTTGCCGAAGATCGTCCTCGCGGCGAAGGAACCGCCCTCGAAGTTCTTACCCGGCTCCGTGAGAAATGCCGGGGCAAAGCAGTCGAGAGGAAGGTCATCCATCTCCGCCGAGACGAAGATGCCGTCCTGGAGGCCCAGTTCCGCAACCTGTTCGGCCGTGAGACGTCGAGCCGTAACCTTCTCGGTATTCACGCCATTCCCCTTTTTTCGAGGCGTCCTGTAAATTCATTATGACTATATCACGGAAATGATCACCCAGTTCCATGCGGAAGCCTTGGCACGCTCAGCGACACGACGGATGTGCCCTGTAATTCCATCCGCGGAGGCGCGGGAGGTGAATAACTGCGCATTGCCGGAGAAATTCGACCTCCGTCGAGAATTCACGGGGCGTGACGCGCCGCACCGGTCCGGCGGGGAGGCGCCGACGGGGCCGCGGAGGTACTTTCGCCGGACCCCGGGGGCCGCGCAGAGTGGTCCGTATGACGACACCCGCGGAGCTGCTCCGCTCCTTCGCCCGCACCCGCGCCTCGCTCGACGGCGAGGAGGTCACGTACTGGTGGTCCGGGGACGTGTACGCATGGGCCCCGGACGAGCCCTACCGGCGCGTCTTCGGCTTCGAGGGGCTGAACGTCGCCCGTCTGGTCGAGGACGTCGAAGCCGGCCCGGACGCCTGGCAACTCCTCACCCGCGAGGCCGCCTTCTATCTGGACCCGGCCTCCCGCGAGATCCTGGAGACCTGGCAGGACCAACCGGTGGTGCACGTCTGGAACGATCCGGCGAACCAGAAGTGGCGCCCCTTCCCGGTCCCGACGACCGAGCTGGGCGGTCAGGTCTGCTTCAGCCTGGAGATCCCGCTCTCCTACCCCTCGCCGCTGCCGGTCGCCCAGTACCCCGTCCACTCGGCCGGCGACACGTACAAGGCCCTGGAGCTCTTCCAGTTCTTCGCCGACCGCGCCGATCTGGAGGGAACGGCCGCAAGCGTCCCGGCCACCATGTCGTGGACCCGGATGTCCCCCTGGCTGCCGTGGATGGCCCGCGGGCAACGGCCCGGCGGCCTCACCTTCCACTGCCGGGGCCGCAAGCTCGCTTCGTACACGGAGGTACCCGGGCGGACCCGGGCCTACATCGCGGAGCACCACCCGGAGTTCGCCCACGCACCCGAGAGCTGGACCGAGCCGAACGAGACCAGCTGGACGTACTTCCGCAGGCTCAACCCACCGGAGTAGCGGCACGGCGGGCGGCTCCGAGGTCTTCCGCGCGCCCTCCCGCGGAGCCGGGGCTCCTGCCCTCGGAGCGGGGTGGAGCCGGCTCCCGGACGACGTGGGCCGGGGTCGCGTACGGCGGGTTTCCCCGTACGCGCTCCCGGCCGGCCGTGTCCCGTGCCTTCACGGGACCGGTGTCACAGGACCGGCCTTCACAGGGCCGGCATCACGGAACGAGCTTGAGGAGCTTGTTCGGGGAGCCCGTCCCGACGCCGGTGAGGACACCGGACGTCGCGCCGTTCACGAGTGCCGAGGCCACGGTCGCCGGGGCGGCTCCCGGGTGGCTCGTCAGGTAGACCGCCGCCGCCCCGGAGACGTGGGGCGCGGCGAAGGAGGTGCCGTTACCGGTGTAGGTGGCGGAGTCCGAGGTGTTCCAGCCGGCCGTGATGGCGGATCCGGGGGCGAAGATGTCGACGACGGGGCCGTAGTTCGAGTAACTCGCCCTGGCGTCGGTGCGGGTGGTGGCGCCCACGGTGATGGCGGTGTCCACCCTGGCCGGGGAGTAGGCCGACGCGAGCGCGCCCGAGTTGCCCGCCGCGACCGAGTAGGTGACCCCGGAGGCGATCGACCGGCGTACCGCGTTGTCCAGTGTGGTGCTCGCGCCGCCGCCGAGCGAGACGTTGGCGACGGACGAGGCGACGTGGTTGGCGGTGATCCAGTCGACGCCGGCGATGACACCCGCGGTGGTGCCGGAGCCGTCGTTGCCGAGGACCCGGACCGCGACGATCTTCGCCTTCTTCGCCACGCCGTAGGTGCTCCCCGCGACGGTCGTGGCGACATGGGTGCCGTGGCCCGCGCCGTCCTGTGCGGTGCTGTCGTTGTCGACGAAGTCGTAGCCGTACGAGGCCCGGCCGGCGATCTCCTGGTGGGTGATGCGTACGCCGGTGTCGAGGACGTACACGGTCGCGCCGCCGCCACCCGTGTCCGGGTAGGTGTACGCGCCGCTCAGCGGGAGGTTCGTCTGGTCGATCCGGTCGAGGCCCCAGGGCGCGCTGCTCTGGGTGGCGGTCGAGTGGACCCTCTGGTCCTGCTCGACCGAGGCGACCGCCGGGTCCGCGGCGAGCCGCTTCGCCTCGGCGCTGCTGAGCGTGGCGGCGTAGCCGTTCAGCGCCGACGTGTAGGTCCGCTCGATCGTTCCGCCGTGGTCGGCTATCAGCCGCTTGCCCTCCGCCGCGGACGCCTTGAGCCCGGACGTCGGCGCGAGCGTGACGATGTAGCTGCCCGGCACCGCCCCGGCCGCCCCCGCGTGCAGGACTCTGCCCTCGGGTCCGGCCGCCTGGGCGGGTAACGCCGCCGCGCCGGCCGCCCATGCCACGGTCGTCGCAACCGCGATCGCCAGGGCGATCCGCCTCCTGGTGTTGCGCTCTGCTGCCATCGAGAGGTCCTCCTCGAACAGGGGCGCGCCAGGGGTTCGACGCGCCGTCGGGTCGCGGCGTACGGATTCGTACGCCGCGGTCCGACGATGGCGGGGTGCGTCCGGGCGGACAAGGAATCCCGGGAAGCTGTCATGGGCGCGCCATACTGGTGACCGTGCGTCCATCCGGCGTCACACGGGGCAACACGCGCTTCACAGGGGCGCACTGTCCCGCGGTGCGCCGCGCCGGGTACGGATCTCCCTCGCGCCGTCCGGACGGGGAGACCTTGACCACATCCGGGGAGGCGCCGGGATGCCGGGGAGGCGTCCCCGTGTTGGCGACGGGTGGACCTGACCCCACCCGAACAGGACACGCAGTGACTGACGAGAACGCCCGACGCGCGGCAGACGCCCTCTCACGCCCCTTCTCCGTCCGCGGACTGACCTCCCGCAACCGGATCGCCATGGCGCCCATGACCCGGCAGTTCTCCCCGGGCGGCGTCCCGGGCCGGGACGTCGCGGAGTACTACGCGCGCCGGGCGGCCGGAGGCGTGGGACTGATCATCACCGAGGGGACCTACGTCGATCACGCGTCGGCCGGTACGAGCGGACGGATCCCGGTGTTCCACGGCGAGGACGCGTTCGCGGGCTGGTCCGGCGTGGTCGACTCCGTGCATCGGGAGGGCGGGGCGATCATTCCGCAGTTGTGGCACGTGGGTGTCACGCGCGCCGAGGGCGCGCCGCCCGTGGCGGACGCGGAACCGGTCGGCCCGTCGGGTGTCTCCCTGTCCGGCGAGCCCAAGGGCCGCGCGATGACGCAGCAGGACCTCGATGACGTCATCGCCGCGTTCGCGGACGCGGCCGCCGCCGCGGAGCGCCTCGGCTTCGACGGTGTCGAGCTGCACGGTGCGCACGGCTACCTGATCGACCAGTTCCTGTGGGAGGGCAGCAACCGCCGCACCGACGCGTACGGCGGCGGCATCGTCGCGCGTACCCGTTTCGCGGCGGAGATCGTGGCGGCGTGCCGCGCGGCCGTGTCCGACTCCTTCCCCCTCTTCTTCCGCATGTCCCAGTGGAAGATGGACGCCTACGAGGCGAAGCTCGCCCGGACCCCCGAGGAACTGGACGCCCTCCTCACGCCGTTGGCGGAGGCCGGCGTCGACGTCTTCCACGCGTCCACCCGCCGCTACTGGCTGCCGGAGTTCGAGGACTCCGACCTGAACCTCGCCGGGTGGGTGAAGAAGATCAGCGGCAGGCCGACGGTCACCGTCGGCTCGGTCGGCCTGGACGGGGACTTCTTCAGCGCCTTCCAGGGCGACAGCTCCTCGGTCACCGGCATCGACCAGCTGCTGGACCGGATGGAGCGGGACGAGTTCGACATGGTCGCCGTGGGCCGTGCGCTGATCGCCGACCCCGAGTGGGCCGCCAAGACCCTGCTCGGGCGCACGGCGGACATCACACCGTTCGGGGCGGAGATGCTGAAGACCCTGCGCTGACGTGACCGGGCCGCACGGAGTCGCGGCCCACGACGTCGCCCGGACGCGGGACAGGACCTGTGAACGCTCCAGGCCCTGTCCCGCGCCGTTCCGCCCCCGCCCGGACGCGGCGCGGTGTACTGTTTTCGAGTCCTGTTGTCTCCGATAGAGGTGGACGTTGCGCATCTGAGGTCCGCGATCATCGCGCGGTACGGCCCCTGCCGTAGCCCGTCACGCCCTGTCGGCTTTCCTGCCGCCCCGTGACCCTCCGCGTGGATGCGACCTCGGTGCATGAGCCGTCCCCCGTATGTCCGGGCAGGCCTCACCCATCCCGTCCCGGCCGGTCGCCGCGTGGTGCTCGCACACGAAGCCCCTGTTCACACGCTTGCGACTGCGAGGACCACATGTCACACCCCACCGCACCCGCCGCCTCCCTCACCTGCTCCGCCCTGTCCTTCCGGTGGCCGGACGGCACCGAGGTCTTCGACGGGCTGTCCCTCGCCGTCGGCAGGGGCCGCACCGGGCTCGTCGGGACCAACGGCTCCGGCAAGTCCACCCTGCTGCGGCTGCTGGCCGGCCGGCTGAAGCCCTCCGCGGGCTCGGTGGCCGTCGGCGGGCATCTCGCCTACCTCCCGCAGAACCTCACCCTCGACACGGACCTCCGCGTCGAGGACGCCCTCGGCATCACGGAGCGGCGTACGGCGCTGCGCGCCATCGAGGCCGGCGACGTCGCCGAGAAGCACTTCGAGACGGTCGGCGACGACTGGGACGTCGACGAGCGGGCCCTGGCCACCCTGGGATCGCTCGGTCTCACGGACATCGGTCTCGACCGCACCGTGGGGCAGATGTCCGGCGGCGAGACCGTGCTGCTGCGGCTCGCGGCGCTGCTGCTGGAGCGTCCCGACGTCCTGCTGCTGGACGAACCGACCAACAACCTCGACGTGTTCGCGCGCCGACGGCTGTACGAGGCCGTCGAGTCGTGGCGCTCCGGCGTCCTCGTCGTGGTCAGCCACGACCGCGACCTGCTGGAACGCGTGGACCGCATCGCCGAGCTGCGCACCGGGACGGTCAGCTGGTTCGGCGGCGGCTGGTCCGCCTACGAGGAGGCCGTGGCCACCCAGCAGGAAGCGGCCGGACGCATGGTGCGGTCCGCCGAGTCCGACGTACGCCGTCAGAAGCGCGAGCTGGAGGAGGCCCGGATCAAGGTGGCCCGCCGCCAGCGGCACAACAAGAAGCTGGACGCCCAGCGGCGTGCGCCGAGGATCGTCGCGGGCGCGCACAAGCGGTCCTCGCAGGAGGCGGCGGGCAAGCTCCGCGGCCTGCACGAGGACCGGCTCCAGGAGGCACGGGAGCGGCTCGACGCGGCGTCGGAAGCCGTCCGGGACGACGACGAGATCAGGGTGCGGCTCCCGCACACCGCCGTCCCGGCGGGTCGTACGGTCCTGAGCGCGCAAGGGCTCCGCCTCCGTTTCGGTTCCCTGCGCGACGGGACGCTCCACGTCCAGGGCCCCGAGCGCATCGCCCTGATCGGGCGCAACGGGGCGGGCAAGACGACCCTGCTGCGCACCCTCACCGGGGAGCTCGCACCCGCCTCCGGAGAGGCCAGGGCCCACGTTCCGCTGCGCTTCCTGCCGCAGCGGCTCGACGTGCTCGACGACGCGCTGAGCGTCGCCGGGAACGTGGCCCGGACGGCGCCCGGGACCACCGACAACGAGATCCGCAGCCAGCTGGCCCGCTTCCTGTTCAAGGGGGCGCGCGCCGAACAGCCCGCGGGCACCCTCTCCGGCGGTGAGCGCTTCCGCGCCGCCCTCGCCGCCACGATGCTCGCCACACCGGCCCCGCAACTGCTGGTGCTGGACGAGCCGACCAACAACCTCGACCTGGCCGGCGTGCGGCAGCTGACCGGCGCGCTCACGTCCTACGAGGGCGCGCTGATGATCGCCGGGCACGATCTGGCGTTCCTCGAGTCGGTCGGGATCACCCGCTGGCTGCTCGTGGGTGAGGAGATCACGGAACTGACCGCGGAGGAGGTCCACGAGCTGCTCGACGCACCCGACACGTTCGTCTGACCGGTGGTGTACTGGAGGGTGCGGGCCGCGTCCGGGCCCGCACCAGGTACCCACCGGCTACCGAAACCGGGTCCCGCCATGCACCCTGCTCATGCTTTCCGAGGCGTTCCCCGGGCCGTGGCGGGCACGGCCGTCGTACTGCTCGCGATCGCCGGCCCGGCCGCCGCGGCCGGTGCGGACGCCCCGCCGACCGCCCCTCCGGCCGCCACCGCCCCGTCTCCCGGTCCGCCGTCCGACCGGACCGACCCGCGCTCGGAGACCGCCGAGCTCGGCATCCCGTCGATCGGAGTGCGCGACCTGCACGTCGTACCGTACGAGGGGACGACGGACGACGGGCCGGGGACCAGGATCCAGGACCGCGGTGTGGCGGCCTCCCCGTACGGCGAGGACGGCGGCGTCGGGCCCGGTGAGGTCGGCAACTACCTCGTGACGGCCCACCGGTTGTCCGCCGGGGGTCCGTTCCGGGACCTGCCGTCACTGGACGAGGGGGACAAGGTCCTCGTGACGGAGGGCGGCACAGTGTACGAGTACCGGATCACCGGGACCCGGCAGACGTCCTTCCGGTCCGAGCACTCGCTGGCCGAGCAGCGGGCCGCGGTGCCGGGTGAGCCGGGTGAGAAGCCGACCCGGGCGATGATCACCCTCTCCACCTGCGCGACCCCGGAGGACGACGCGGCCGGACGCTTCTGGCGCGACGCCCACCACAACCCGGAGCACCGCATCGACAAGATCGGCGTGCTGGTGTCCTCCCGGCCCGCGTGAACGGGAAGCCGGTCGCGCCGGAGACGTGTTCACCCACCGCCGGACAGGTCGTCGGGCAGCTCCAGCCACCGTGACGTGCCGGGATCGACGACGTACGCGCTGCCGTCCAGCCTGACGCGTACGCCCGGCCGTTCCGAGTCCGGTACCGCGATCCGCAGGCGCTCGGCGCGCAGGCGCAGGTCCACGTCCCAGTGCCGGCGGAAGCGGAGCCGCATCCGGAACTTCGAGAGCTGCGGCAGGGTGGCCGGAGCGAGCCACAGGGCGTCGTCGCGGGTCTCCAGCCCCGTCATCCCGCGCTGCACGAAGTCGAGGGTGCCCGCCATCGCCCCCAGGTGGATGCCCTCCTCGGTCGTGCCGCCCTGGATGTCGACCACGTCCCCGATCAGTGCCTCCTCGCAGTACCGCCAGGCCTCGTCCCGGTTGACCCTCGCCAGGACCCAGGCGTGGACGAGGGAACTGAGGGTGGAGCCGTGGCTCGTCCGTCCCACGTAGTAGTCGACGGTGGACCGCCACGCCTCGTCGTCGAGCGTGTGGCCGAGCCGGCCGAACAGCGCGGCGAGTTCCTTCGGGGAGAAGAGGTAGCCCAGCATCAGCACGTCGGCCTGCTTGGACGCCTGGTAGCGGTTGGCCGTGTCACCCTCCGCCTCCAGGATGCGGTCGAGGCGCCGGATGTCCCCGTACCGCTGCCGGTACGCCTCCCAGTCCAGCTCCTTCAGGTCCCCGTAACCGGCGAACTGGCTGATGACCCCCTGGTGGTGGGGCACGTACAGCTTCCGGGAGACGTCGTCCCAGCGGTCCGTCTCCGCCGGGTCCATCCGGATCCGGTCGAGGAGCTGCCGGTACCGGCTCGCCGGCAGGTCACGGGAGAGATCGCCGGCCCGCGCCAGCACCCAGGCAGCCGTCACGTTCGTGTACGTGTTGTCGTCGAGTCCCGGCGCGTCGGAGTCCGGATAGGCGTCGTGGTACTCGTCGGGTCCGACGACGCCCCGGATGCGGTACCGCTCCAGGCCGTCGTCCCACTCGGCGCTGTCCGCCCAGAAGCGGGCGATCTGTATCAGCATCTCCGCGCCCTTGGAGTAGAGGTACTCCGTGTCGCCGGTCGCCTGGCAGTACTGCCACACGTTGTACGCCACCGCCGAGCCGACGTGGTGCTGCAACCGCGAACGGTCGGGGAGCCAGCGTCCCGAGCGCGGGTTGAGATGGACCTCCTGGGTCTCCTCGCGCCCCTCGTCGGCGCTCTGCCACGGGTACATCGCCCCCGTCCTGCCGACCGCCTCCGCCGCCGCGCAGGCCGCGGGCAGCCGCCGGTGGCGGTAGTCCAGCAACCCCCGGGAGACCTCGGGGAGATGCAGGTTCAGGAAGGGCAGGACGAACAGCTCGTCCCAGAAGACGTGGCCCCGGTAGGCCTCCCCGTGCAGACCTCTGGCCGGTACCCCGACATCGAGCTCCGCGGTGTGCGGGGACAGGGTCTGGAGCACATGGAAGAGGTGCAGCCGCAGGATGCGTCCGGGCTCGCCCGGCACCTCCAGCTTCACCTGCTGCCACAGGTCCGCCCAGGCCCGGCGGTGCGAGGACCGGAGCCGGTCGTAGACCGGAGCCTCCCCCGCCGACGCCACCGCGGCCCGCACCGGGCTGCCGATCGCCGGGTCCCGGGTGGTGTGGAGGCCGACCGTCTTGTCGACGACCGCGTCGGAGTCCGGGGCGAGCGGGAGCAGCAGCGTCTGGTGGACCGCGCGGGGCTCCTGCCGGGGTTCGGCCCGGTGGTGGCCGTCGCGTTCCGGTCCGCAGGAGGCCACGGTGCGGGCGGCCAGGGCGATACCGATGTCCGACTCCACCGTGTGGCAGCGCAGCCACACCACGGAGCCCGGTTCCGTCCCCGTCTCCCAGCCGGTGAGATGCCGGTCGGCCAGGTCGCGGTAGCGCGCCACACCGCTGTTGCGTACGTCGCCGTCGATCCCCGACTCCACCTCCAGCTCCCCCGACCACCCTTCGGCGGTGAACACCGTGTGCAGCGCCGCGAGATGGGGATCGCCCATGTGCACCAGGCGTTCCTGCTCCACCGTCAGCCGCCGGCCGGAGCCGTCCTCGTAGACCGAGCGGCGGGTCAGGATCCCGCCGCGCAGGTCGAGCGACTGCCGGTGGTCCACGAGGTGCTCGTGGTCGGGGGTCAGCCACGGGCCGGGGCGGGCGCCTGCGGGGTGCATGCGGTAGCGCAGCGGCAGCCAGTCGGGGAGGTTGACCATGTCCTCGTTCTCGACCTGGCGTCCCTGGACGGAGGAGGTCAGCCGGTTGTAGCAGCCCGCCACGTAGGTGCCCGGGTAGTGGATCCCTCCCGCCGGTGTCTCGGGCGCGGCTCCCCTGGTAGCGAAGTAGCCGTTGCCGAGCGTGCACAGGGCTTCGCGCAGCCGCTCCTTCTCCGGCTCGTATCCCTCGTACGTCCAGGTCCAGCCGCGTGCCATCAGTCCTCCCCGGTGATCAGCAGGTCCCCGGGGTCGGCCACCACGAGGTCCGCGCCGTGCCGCCGCAGATCGCCGGCGCCCTCGGGACTGTCCGTACGGTCCACCCCGACGACGAGCCCGAAGCCGCCTCGCCGGCCCGCTTCCACTCCGGCCAGCGCGTCCTCCACGACGGCCGTGTCCCCGACGGGTACGCCCAGTCGTCGTGCCGCCTCGGTGAACAGCGCGGGGTCCGGTTTGCCGGGCAGTTCCAGTCGCCGCGCCTCGTTGCCGTCGACCACCGCCGTGAAGAGGTCCAGGAGACCGGCACCTGCCAGCAGCTCGGTCGCGTGCCGGGACGCGGACGCGGCGGCGATCGGCACCCTCGCGTCGTGCAGCACGCGCAGGAGACGGACCGTTCCCGGCCAGACGGCGACCGGATGGGCGCGGATGCTCCGGGTGAACTCCTCGTCCTTGCGGGCGGCGACGGCGCGGACCGTCCCGGTGCCCGGTGGGTCGTCGGGGCCGCCCTCGGGAAGGGCGAGGCCTCTGGAGGCGAGGAAGGCGGCGGCACCGTCCATGCGTGACCGGCCGTCGACGTGGCGCCGGTAGTCCTCCGCCTCGTCGAAGGGCGGCTGGCCCTCGTGGAGGTCCAGACAGGCGTCGAAGGCGATCTTCCAGGCCGCGGCGTGCGTCGGAGCGGAGTCGGTGATCACACCGTCCGTGTCGAAGACGACGGCGTGGACGGAGAGCAGGACTGCGGCCGGTGACGGTGCGCGTGCCATGACCGGGGTCCCTTCGTCGACGCGTCGAGCGAGAAGTCGGAAAAGTGTCCTGGAGTGCCCTCCGGGATTACCGTGAAGACATGGCCAGTACCGAGCGTCAGACCGACAGGCGGGCTGAGTACGTGTGTCCGGCCTGCAAGCAACCCGTCGCGACCGTGCCGGCGCGGCACAAGACCCTTGGCATCTTCGTCCCGCACTGGGGTCCGGGGCCGTGTCACAACGCCGAGTGCAGCAGCTACGAGGCCAGGTCGTCCGAGGACTCCGGCGCCGACCGTGGGGCGGGTTCCGCACACCGGTGAGGAGCACCGGGCACCGGGACCGGTCCCGCCGTCATGACCGGGCGTCCGGATCGCGCGTACCGCGCGCCGGGAACAGGTGTACCGGGGAGCCATCGTGACCTCACGGTTCAGACGTTCAGGCTGAGGCGCTGACCGGGGAAGATGAGGTGCGGTCCCTGGTCCAGGACCTCACGGTTCCTCTCGTACAGCGCGTGCCATCCGCCGGAGACGTCCGCGCGCTCGGCGATCGTCGAGAGGCAGTCCCCGGACTCCACGACGTACGACTCCTCGTCGACGAGGTCCTCGGAGTGGTGCGTCACGCTGCTGCCGCCGGACGCGGAGCTGCCGTTCGCGCCGTTGTCGGTGCGGCCGGAGGCGGAACCGCCGGACGACGTGCTGCCGGACCCCGAGCCACTGGACGCGTTGTCGTTCGAACTACCGGCCGACTGACGGGACGGCGCCGACGGGGCGGCCTCGCTCCGGTCCGCATTGCCGGACGACGACTGGCCGGCCGAGGAGGACGACGAGCCCGACGTACCGCTCGCACCGAGGCGGCCGCAGGTGGGCCAGGCGCCCATTCCCTGTGAGCGGGCGACGCGCTCGCCGACGGCGATCTGCTCGGACCGCGTGGCGAGGTCGGCGCGGGGTGCGTACTGCCCGCCGCCGTAGGCGCGCCAGGTGGAGGGGGCGAACTGCAGTCCGCCGTGGTAGCCGTTCCCGGTGTTGGTGTTCCAGCGGCCGCTGCTCTCGCACTGCGCGATGCGGTCCCAGTCCGTGCCGGCCGTGACGGTCGGCGCGACGACGGTGGGCGCGACGACGGCCCGGGCGGGGGCGGCCTGGGCGGGGATCGTGGCGGGTGCCTGGGCGGGGGCGTCAGCGGCACTGCGGCCGGCGAGGCCGAGCACGCTCAGGAGGACGAGCAGAAGGGCGAGCACCGATTCGACGGGCCGCTTGGCGAGGGGTGATGCCGGCATGACGGTATGTCCTCCGCTGTGCTCGAGAGACGTGCAAGGGCACGAACAGATAAGCCGCCGATAATCTTTTTCTGGGGCTTTGACGCGTTCAACGCCCGCACATTCACTCGGGTGGAGGTTCTTCCATGGCACTGTTCGGCAACGCGCACACCGTCGATCCGGCCGCGGCACAACGCGACTACGCACGTCTTCTGGGGCAGGGCGAGCAGGTGCACGCCGCGTACCTGCTGATCCGCGACACGATCCTCTTCACCGATCGCAGGCTCGTCCTCGTGGACAAGCAGGGGATCACCGGCAAGAAGGTGGAGTACCACTCCGTGCCGTACCGCAGCATCACGCACTTCGCGGTGGAGACGGCGGGGACCTTCGACCTGGACGCCGAGCTGAAGATCTGGGTCTCCGGCTCCGCCACCCCGATCCAGAAGACGTTCACCAAGGGGGTCGACATCTACGAGGTGCAGGCCGTCCTCACCCAGTACGTCGCGGGGTAGACGCCCCGGAGGGCTCAGCTCTTCCTGGCCCGCAGCCTCGCCATCTCCTTCCGGATCGCCGGGAGTTGTGCGTAGAGCGCCTCGCCCGGGCAGTACGTCTGGAAGGTGTCGCGGTGGCCGGCGACGGCGTGGAGATAGACGGCCTCTCCGCGCTCGTACAGGCTCTCGTCGTTCGTCGAGACCATCCGCACGAAGCCCAGGGGGTCGACGCTCCGGTCCAGCTTCCACGCGCCCACCTTCGCGATGCCCTCGATGAGCGCCTTCGGCACCGGAACACCGGGGTCGAAGGTGCCGAGGGCCGCGATCCCCACACTGTGCGCGTTGAACCCGGTGGTGTGGGCCCCGCGCACGGACCGTGCGACACCGCCCGCCCGGCCTTCGTAGATGGTCCCGCAGCGGTCGACGACGAAGTTGTAGCCGATGTCGTCCCAGCCCTCGCCCCGGACGTGCATCTCCTCCATCGCCCGGAGCATCCTGGGGGCGTCGGCGCAGTCGTACCGGTTGGTGTGGCCGGTGTGGTGGACGAAGACGGCCTTGACCGTCCCCGTGTACACCGCGTCCTCCCGCACCATGCCCTCGTCCGCGTGCCACTGCGCCCGGCTGACGATGGCGGGCCGGGGGGCCGCCGTCGGCTCCACCGGATTCGCGGCGGCGCGATCGGGCCCCACGAACCGTACCGGCGCGTCCCGGAACACCAGGAAGGCGAGCGGCACGACCATGGCGCACACGACTGTTCGGCGAAGCCACATAGGGCCACCATGCGCGCTGACCAGCCACGTCGCAGGCACCAGGCGCCCGATCGGGTGACATCCGGCAGCCGACAGGGCCACCGCCGTGCGGGCGGTCAGGAGGCGGCGACCGCCTGCTGCTCCATGATCCGTGCCGCGCGGTGCGGGGACGTGTCGAGCCGGGCCAGCACACCGGGGACCACGGCGTTGGGGAGGATGAGTTCGAAGAGGGCCGATATCTCGGCGACCAGGTCCGGCGGCTCGGCCATGGACTCGGTGACCAGCTGGACCCCGGTCCACGCCCCGACGACCAGCCGGGAGGTGGCCTCGGGGTCCACGTGCGGAAGGAGCTCGCCGCGCTCCTTGGCCTCGGTCAGCAACTCCGTCCCGATGACGATCCAGTCCGGCCAGCGGGTGCCGAAGAGTCCGCGCGCCCGCGGGTCGACCGAGAGCCGGATCGAGGCGCTGAGCAGGGGCTCCCGGGGCAGCCGGTAGGCGAGCAGGAGCGCCATGTCCACCCACTCCTGCAGCTTGAAGGTCTGCGGAGTGACCCCGTCCGAGGTCACGGCCTCCTGGAGGACGCCACGGGCCAGCTCTTCCTTCGACGTGAAGTGGAAATAGAGGGAACCCCGCGTCAGACCGGCCCGGTCGAGGATCGCGGCGATGGTGGCTGCGTCGTAGCCGTGCTCGTCGAAGACCTCGGCCGCGGCTTGCAGAAAGATTCGGCGCGTGCGGATCGCCCGTTGCTGTCGTGCCAACTCGCGCTCCCCTTTGAACGTGCATGACGCTACTTCAAAAAGTACCGGTGAGCCGGTATCATATCAGCGCCGAAACATCTATTTTGCGCCATGTCCGGGAGGGCCGTGCCCGACATACCCGCTGTTCCGCGCCTCCCGCACTCCGCGGCAGAGGGACCGGAGGGCATCCGTAAGGAGTACGTTCACCTGGGACGTTCCGAGATGGTTCTGCTCACTTCCTGGTGGTGCAAGGAAGATGGCGAGTTCTCGCTCTCCGCACGGTGGCCCGCCCCCGCC
>Ga0164307_10000586_pt1 | contig 16008 bp, 18 predicted proteins | sample Whisoiple_243_MG_FD_110214 | JGI IMG/M metagenome (GOLD analysis project Ga0164307, IMG submission 110214) | Soil microbial communities amended with fresh organic matter from upstate New York, USA - Whitman soil sample_243_MG | ecosystem: Environmental > Terrestrial > Soil > Unclassified >...
AGCCAGAGTCTTGTTGGCCGTGTATTGCTACCGTCGCGCCCACCTTGCGTCGATCGGATTGGCGATTGCGGCTACCTGCGATAAAGACGATCTTGCCGATTGGGGTGGCAACGCAGGTGCCGTCCTCTTCGAACGATCACGGGAAGCTCCGCCATCGTTGCCCTCCAGTGCCCACGCGACCGGACGGAGGAAAATCACTTTGGCGACCGGGCTCATGGCAGCGAAATAGGACCGCATGTCTAATGCGGCTCGCTTGCCCACAAATTTCCCTGTTCTCACACGCCAAGAGACCTTGTTCGGTTAAAATAATTCCCTGTTCCGTTGAGCAGGGAATTCGCATCTGAAGCCCTTTAATTACGCGATTAATTGCAGTCTCGCTGACTTTGAAAAATTCCCTGTAAAATTCCCTGTTAGCAGGGAAAACGGGCAGAGCAGGGGGACTCTTGCACTGCCGCGCCAGCCAGTTAGCCCGATCTCCCCATTGTCCGGCTACCCAAAGCGGACATGAGTTTCCGGCCGACTTAGCGGTATTGCCTTCGTGAAGAAGGTCGCGTGGCAGCTCCGTGCAGGAATACCGAAACAGCCGCGCGAACGGTCTTGTCGATGGCCTTTGACGTCGACCGGCGCGGAGATGTCAGCAACGCAAGCTGATGTTCGCCTATGAGCATATCAAGAAAGAGGACCGCAAGTTGACGAGGGTTACCGGCAGCAAGTTTGCCGGCGGCCTGTTGCTTTGCGATCCACTTGGCGACGATTGCATAGGCCGTATTGGGCCCCGATTCATAAAAGAGCGAGCCGACTGCGGGAAACGTCTTGCCAATCGACACCATCAGGCGATGCAGTTCGACAATCTTCGGGTTGAGCACCGACTTCAGGAAGTTGCGGGCAATTTGTGTCAGTTGCGCTTCCGTGTCGCCCACCAGATCAGTGTCGATCGCGTGAGTGACGTCAATGCAGGGCTGTCTGATGACGGTCTCGAACAAACCCTCCTTGCCACCAAATCGCGCATACAGCGTCGCTTTCGATCCGCCAACCAGCCTGATGATTTCGTCAATAGTGACGTTCGAATAACCCTTCTCGATGAATAGCGCCGCGGCCTTGCGCACGATCTCTTGCCGCCGAGCCTCGGTCATCCGATTGCCCGGACGATCCCGAGGAACATGGCGCGTTCCTGAAGATCTCTGAATCGCGGGTCTCGTGTGTGTACCGACCCGCGCACTCGACTTGTTGCGGCGCATATATTTTTCCGTTTGCATCCTCTTGTGAGGAACGTACTGTACGTTACAGTACAACAAGCCGGTCGCCAAACCGGATTTCGCGCGGCGTAAGAGTGGTTGTCGGGGAGTGAGTAATGTCCAGCGGCTATCGTCTGCTGAGCTATCGCGACGCAAGCGGACAACCGCAGGCGGGTATGCTGGTCGATGATCGCGTTCATCCGGTCGCCCCGCTGCTCGACGGGATTCCCAATTCGTCGTCCGTGATGGGCCTGCTCAACGCGTGGGACCGCGTCCATCCGCGCCTGCACGAGGCAGCGCAAAATACGCGCGGGGGCAAGTTGCTTGGCGAAGTCGCGTTGCTTGCACCGCTTCTTTATCCCGGCACGCTGTTTTGCGCAGGAGCAAACTATTGGGACCATCTTGAGGAGATGGCGGAGATAGCGAAGCGCACCACCGGCAAAGCGCCTTCGATGACCAAGGGAGCAGAGCCCTGGTTCTTCCTCAAGACCACCGCGGGTTCGATCATCGGCCACAACACGCCGGCCAAGCTGCCGAACTTTTCCAGGCAAGTCGATTGGGAGGCTGAACTCGGCGTTGTGATTGCCCGTCCGACCCGAAACGTTTCAGAGGCTAAGGCGCTCGATTCCGTTGCCGGATATTTGATCGTAAACGATCTGTCGGCACGCGATCTGATGAAGCGCGAGGGAACTCCTTTCATCTATGACTGGGTCGGGCAGAAATGCTTCGAGCACGGAGCCCCAATGGGGCCGTGGTTCACGCCGGCAGCCTATGTCCCCGATCCAAACAATCTGGCCATCAAGCTCTGGGTTAACGGCACGCTCAAGCAGAATTCCAACACCAGTCGCATGGTGCATGGCATCGCCGAGCAAATCGCCTATTTGAGCCGCCATGTGACACTGCAGCCTGGCGATGTCATTGCGACCGGCACCCCGGCTGGCGTGGGCATGCCACGTGGGGAATTCCTCAAGGTCGGCGACGAAGTGAAGATCGAGATCGATAGCTGCGGCAGTCTGGTCAATCGCATGGTGGCCGACGACGTGTAGTGTTGGAGTCAGTGAGTTCGGGAGGCGGAGGCGTGTCGTCAACCACGGAAGCGCGTATTCGCGAATTGACTGAACGGATGTGGCGCAAGAAATTTTATGTCGTGCTGTGGGATGGAAACGGCGCGGACCTAAAGCCGCATCTGGTTGAGCATCTCGAATACATGATTGGTCTGGAGCGGGCCGGCAAACTCTTCGCTTCGGGGCCGCTCGATTTCGGCGCAAGCAGTGACGGACTTACCATTCTGCGCGCAGCAAGCGCAGATGAGGCGCGCGCGCTCGCCTTGCGCGACCCGTTCGTGGTCAACGGCATTCGAAGCTTTCGCATCCGGGAATGGACGGTGATGGAGGGCTCGTTCGGAATTAACGTGAACTACTCCGACCGTAGCATCGAGATCACATAACACCATGCCGAGGCAAATCGAACACTGAGCAGGGCAGTCATGGAAACCATCGGGTTCGTTGGCATCGGCAAGATCGGTCGTCCGATCTGTGAACATCTGATCAACAAGGGCCATCGCGTGCTCGGCTATCGCCGGAGCTCCTTGGCCGATTTTGCGAAGATTGGCGGCGTTCCGGCGAAATCGCCGGCCGATATCGGATCGCAAACGGATCTCATTTTCACATGCCTTCCAAGCGACGAAGCGCTTGAGGAAGTCGTGATGGGCTCGAATGGTCTCATCCACTCCGCGCGACCGGGCCAGATCGTGGTCGAGTTCGGCTCGCATTCCATACCTGTGAAGGAACGCTACGTTGCTCCGCTGGCTGCAAAGGGGGTTGTTTTTCTCGACGGTGAAGTGAGCGGAACGCCTGGCATGGTGGCGCAACGCAAGGGCGTCATCTATCTGGCCGGCGATCGGGCTACCGCAACCAAAGTCGAGCGGATCGTCAACGATTTTGCCGATCTCTGCCTTTATCTTGGAGCCTTTGGCGCCGCGACCAAGGTCAAGCTCATCAACAATCTGCTGGTAGGTCTGAATATCGCGGGCACGGCGCAGGCCATGGCGATTGGCTTGAAATCCGGTGTCGACCCTTCGCTGATGATCAAGGCCATCGCCAATGGCAGCGGTGGGTCGGCTCAGTTTGGCATTCGGGCGCCGTGGATGGCAGAGCGCCGGTTCATGCCTCAACAGGGATCGGCGGGCGGTCTCGCCCATTATCTGCATGGCGCGAAGGAGTTGGCGGACAGCGTAGGCGCGGCGACGCCGTTGCTCGATCGCCTCATCGATATTTTCCAGAAGGCGGTGCCGGTGATCGGTGAACGCGACGTGGCCGCCATTCTTGAAATTTTCGAGTCAGAGCCAAATCCAGAATCTCGAAAACGGACCTAGCAATTGGAGAGAGGCCCATGATCGGTGTGCGAAAGATCGTTTATGCCTGCTATGAAATGCCTGACCCGCAGCAGCAGGCGGAATACTACACGGATATTCTCGGGCTGACCCTGATCGAAAAAGACAAGGATGCGGTCTATCTCGCCCACACAATCGATCATCATGCGGTCGTGCTGCGAAAAGGAAGTGAAGCGAAGTGCGTGCGCCTCGGTTTTCAGATCGGGCCAGACGATGATCTCGGCGCGTTTGAGCGCCAGACCGCCGCGCATGGGATCAAGACCGTAGTTAAAAAAGATTCTGAGCCGACAATTTCCGAGCTGGTTTCCTTCGAGGATCCCAAAGGCACCGTCATCGAGGTGTTCAGGCGGCCGGAAATGCTGACGCAGAAGTTCCAGCGCAAGGGCATCGTGCCGCACAAGCTCGGTCATGTGGCGTTTCATGTGACTGACGTCAAAGCGGTCACCAAGTTTTATTGCGATGTGCTCGGCTTCCGCGTGTCCGATTGGATGGGTGAATTTTTCTCCTTCCTGCGCTGTGGTGTCGATCATCACACCATCAATCTGATGGAAACCGGTTCGAACCGGCATTTCCATACGGCCTTTGAACTGCGCGATTGGTCGCATCTGGAAACCGCTTGCGATTTTCTCAGTCTCAACGGCTACAAGATGCTTTGGGGCCCCGGACGACACGGTATCGGCCACAATCTGTTTGCCTACCACCGCAGTCCATGTGGATTGATCACGGAATTGTTTGCCGAACTCGATCAGATGAAGGACGAGGCGCTTGGCTATTTCGAACCACGTCCGTGGCACCGCGATAATCCGCAGCGGCCTAAGGTTTGGGCCAAGGATCCATCGGCCGCCAATCTGTGGGGGCCGATGCCGCCGGAGGAAATGATGAAGTAGTTTTGTCTGCAAAACGAACTGGGAGGATGTCATGTGGGAAAAAAAGATGACCGGCGCGATTCGCTCGATTGCCGCCGTGGTTGTTGCCGCCTTCGTGGGAATGTCGGCAGTGGTGACGGCGTGGGCCGCCGATCCAATCAAGGTCGGATTTTCAATGGCGCTGACCGGAAGTGTCGCGCCGAACGGCAAACAGATTTTGCTCGCTTTGGAGATCTGGCGCGATGACATCAACGCCAAGGGTGGCTTGCTGGGCCGTCCTGTAGAGCTGGTTTATTACGATGACCAGAGCAATCCGTCGAACGTTCCCACGATTTACAGCAAGCTGATCAGCGTCGACAAAGTCGATCTGATCCTCGGCCCCTATGCAACCAATATGGCTGCCGCGGCCATGCCAACAATCACTCAGAACAACAAGACCACAATCACCATGCTGGCGATCGGTGTGAACAGCCATTTCAATTACGATCGCTACTTTTCGATGGTGCCGGTCGGGCCCGAAGGCGTGAAAGCGTTCTCTCGCGGCTTTTTCGAGTTGGCGGCGGCGCAGAATCCAAAGCCGAAAACTGTCGCGCTGCTGGCGGCAGATGCTGAATTCGCCAAGACGGCCTCCGATGGCGCGCGCGAAAATGCGAAGGCAATGGGTTTCGATATTGTCTATGACAAGACCTATCCGCCGACCACCACCGACTTTACTGCCGTCGTACGCTCTTTGCAGGCCTCCAACGCCGACGTTGTATTCGTTGCGGCCTATCCACCGGACACGGTCGGTATTGTGACTGCTGCGCACGAAGTCAGACTGGCGCCAAAAATTTTTGGCGGCACCATGGTGGGTCTCCTGGTGACGCCGATCAAAATGCGGCTTGGTCCTCTCATGAACGGCATCGTCATCATGGAAAGCTTCGTGCCGTCACCCGAGTTCAATTTTCCTGGCTTGCAGGACGTGCTGGCCAAATACCGGGTCAAGGCAGCCGGCGAGAAGATTGATCCCTTCGGCTATGGTTTCGTCCCGTTTGCCTATGCAGCCGGCCAAGTTCTTGCTGCGGCCGTAACCGCCACGAAAAGCCTCGATCATGGCAAGCTTGCCGCGTACATCCACCAGAACAAGTTCTCGACCGTTGCCGGTGAGATTGCGTACAACAAAAACGGTGACTGGACTGAGCCGCGCACGGTGTTCACCCAATTCCAGGACGTTGCACCTAACGATCTGGAGCAATTCAGCAAGACTGACCATCAGGTGATCTTGTGGCCAGACAAATTTAAGACCGGAAAAATGGTCTATCCGTACGCGGATGCAGCCAAGAAATAGCTGCTGTCGACCATCCCGGTGTGAAATCTCCGCACCGGGCTGGCGCCAATTGGGAGAAACACCATGCCCATTTCATCTTTGCGCAAACTTCATTTCCGAGGCTGCGCTTGCTGTGCGCTGCCCACCTCGCGGCGGCAGTTCCTCGCCGGTGCAGCCGCCATCGGCGCCGCGGCGATGTTGCCGGGCGTGCAGGCGCGCGCCCAACAGAAAGTGCTCATCGATACCCACCACCATTTCTATCCACCGGAATACCAGGAGCTTTGGCTCGGCTGGGAAGATACGCGTAAGATTCCGCATTTCCCTGGCCAGGTCGCGTGGTCCAAGGCCAAGGCGATCGAGGATATGGACAAGGCCGGCATCCGGGTCGGCGTGCTCTCACTCGCCTCGACGCCGGGCGTCTGGTTCGATCTTGGCGCGGAGAAAGCCAACCAGCTTGCACGTGGCTGCAATGATTTCGCTGCCGAAATGATGCGGGACAATCCCGGCCGGTTTGGTCTGTTTGCGACGCTGTCGATGCTGGACATCGACAAGACACTCAAGGAAATTGAATACGCTTTCGACACGCTCAAGGCCGACGGCGTTGGCCTGCAGTCAAACTATGGCGACAAATGGCTTGGCAATGCCGCTTACAAGCCAGTGTTTGACGAGCTCAATCGTCGCAAAGCGGTGGTGTATGTGCACCCGCTGGTCGCGAGTTGCTGCGGCCAGTTGAGCGTCGGAACATTCCCCGCGGTGATCGAGGTGCCACATGACACGACGCGCACCGTCACGAGCCTTCTTCTTTCCGGTGGTTTCGCGCGCTGGCGCGACATCCAATGGCTGTTCTCGCATGCGGGCGGCACCATCCCGATGATGGCCGGCCGCATCGATTCATTTTACGCCAAGCGGCCTAACCTCAAGGAGTTCGCACCTGAAGGTATCGAGGGCGAATTGAGGCGTCTCAATTACGACACCGCGAATGCGACCAGCGCCCCAGCGATCGCAGCGTTGCTGAAACTCGTGCCTGTGTCGAAGGTAACTTACGGTTCTGACTATCCGTATTTCGGGCTCGACCAGATGAAAAACCTGGAAGAACTCGGGCTTTCGGCCGCCGATCTCAAAGCCATCGGCAGCGAGAACGCAATCAAGCTGGTACCAAGGTTGCAGGCATAGATGGGTCTATTTTGATTCAGTTGAACAACAGACGCATGCCAATAAGGGATATGTCGGGCACATAGGTAATCAGGACGAGCGCGATAAGATAAAGGAGAACGAAAGGCAGGATACCGCGATAGATCGTCTCCAGGCGGATGCCGAGCACCGACTGCGCGACGAAGATGTTGATGCCGAACGGTGGGTGAAACAGGCCGATCGCCAAGTTTACCGTGAACACGATGCCAAAGTGTACGGTATCGATGCCGAGCGCCTTGGCGATGGGTACGAGCAGAGGTGTCAGCAACAAGATCGCGGACAATGGATCAAGGAAGCAGCCGACGATCAACAACAGAACGTTGACCACCAGCAGGAACTGCCAAGGCGTTACCTCCAGATATTTGATCCAGGAGACTAGCGTTGCGGGCACCTGGTTGACGGTGAGAAGCCAGGCGAACACCCCAGCGCACGCCACGATGACGAGAATTTGCGCCGTGAAACGCACGGTCGCAGCTGCTGCCTCGATGACCTCACCAACCGAGAGCTCACGGAAAATCACCATTGCCACGAAACCCGCATACACACACGCGACAGCGGCGGCCTCGGTCGGTGAGAAAATGCCGCCATAAATGCCGCCGAGAATGATGGCGGGCGCCCCAAGTGCCCAAAGACTTCGCACCGTGGACCGCATGAACCGGCTGGCGTTGAAAGGTTTGCCTTCACCGAAGTTCTGGCGCTTGGCGCGCCAGACGACGTAGCCGGCAATGATGAGGGCAATGAGCAGTCCGGGTACGATGCCGGCGGCGTATAGACGCGGTACCGATTCCTGGGCCGCGGCGCCGTAAACGATCATCGGAATGCTGGGCGGGATAATGATGTCGATGGCGCCGACCGCGGTTATCAGTCCAGCCGCGAAAGAGTGGGGATAGCCGGCATTGATCATCGACGGATACATGATCTTGCCGATGGTCGCGACGGTAGCCGCGCTCACACCCGATATCGCACCGAAGATCGTGGCCACGCCGACTGTTGTGACGCCGAGGCTGCCCCGCACAGAGCCGACCCCATCCTGGACAAAGTCCACCAATCGCCGCGCGACGGTGCCGCGGCCCATCAACTCGCCGGCGAAGATGAAATAGGGAATGGCCAGCAACGCATACGCGTTGATCGAACCGAACAGGTTTTGATGCAGCGCGGCCAACGGCATGTGCATGTAGAAGACAAGAGCGACGGACGCCGCGCTGAGCAGCACCAGAAATATCGGAAAGCCGAGCAGCAAGAGCACGACCGGTATGACCCCAAGCGCGAATGTCATATCGGCCTGCCGTTCAAGACTGCCGTCGCCGCAAGAGCGAGATGCCACTGTAGAGCGCTATCAAAGCCATCAGGCCAAAGCCAACGAACACGGCGCTGTGCGGGATCCAGGTTGGCAGCCGCGCCATGTCGCTGACGGCACCGAGACGGAAGATACGCTGCACGTACAGGAAAGAGTAATAGGCCACGAACGTCGTCACCAGCAGCGTGACGAGTGTCTCGAATACGTGAACGGCACGTTGCATTGGTCCCGGCATCGCCGTGACCAGCAAGTCCATACGCAAATGTTCACGTCGCCAGCTCACCACTGCCGCGTTGAGGAATGCGATCCAGATCAAGAGATAGACTTCGACCTCCTCAAGGCCGGTCAGGGTAAAGCCAGTCAAATAGCGGCCGACGACATTAAGAAAGTCGAAGAGGATCGCGACGATCAGGCCCACGGCGAGAACGCGCTCGATCGTCCATGCGATAGAGTCGCACGAGCGCGCGAGCGCACTTCGTGTCTCGGCCATGCTTACTGATTCAGCCTTTTTGCGGCTTCGGACAGGAGATCGAAGTCACCTTTCATTGTCGGATTGGCGCCCAATACGGCCGGCGCAATGGATTCCACCTGGGTCAGGTAGGCTTTTGTCTCTGCGTCCGGGAAAATGATGACCTCACCGCCGTTCTTTTTCCAGACCTCGGCGGTACGCGCTGCGTCATCGATCGCGAACTTTTCGACCTTCCGCTGCGCGTTGAAGGCCTCCTCTCGAACCGCTTTTTCCAGTTCCGGTCCCAGCGATTTCAGCCAGTCGCTGTTCACCATTGTGGCCACGACGAGATAGGATCGGGGGAGTGACGTCATTCCCTTGGCGACGTCGTAGTACTTAAAGGCAGTGAAAACGGCCGCGGAGGCAATCAGGCCGTCAATGGTCCGGTTTTGCATCGCCGGCAGCACTTCGCCGAGCGGCATTGATACCGGCTGGGCGCCGAGCTTTTCGAATGGCTTGACCTGAAGTGGCGCCGCGCCAGGCACGCGGATTTTCTGACCCTGGAAGTCTGCGATCTTCCTCACCGGTTTGTGCGACACGAGGTTGAGCGGGCCATGCGGATACGCTGCGACCATCTGCATGCCCTTTGACGAAGCAAAGGTGGCAAGGCGGGCGCGCACCGCGGGATCTGCAAAGACGCGCTGAGCATGGGCCATGTCAGTGAACAAGCCGGGCGCGTCGAAGACCTGCATGCGTGGCTCGAGCCCGATCAAAAACCCGCTCGCAGGTGCGACCGCCTCAATCGTCCCCATGGCGACACCTTCGACGGTCGCCGGAATCTGGCCGAGCTGGCTGGCTGGATAGAACTCGACTTTGATCTTGTCGCCGACTCGCGCCTTGAGGCCCGCGGCGAATTCCTTCGCCCATTCCTGGGTCGCGTCGTTGATCGTCGGCGACGATATTTTCATTGTAAACTGTTGGGCGTTCGCGGCGGTGCCGAGAGTGCAAGACAACAGAGCCGCGATGACGACGTTCTTCATAGTAGCCTCCCGCCTTTTTTGCTCAGTATTGACCCTTTGGCTCAAGCCCGAAGACGTGCTGCCCGTACATTGCGGACACCGAATCCCAGTTCAGGCTGATGTGTGAGCTGACAGAATGGATGTCGCGCCAAAATCGCTGCACCGGATGCTGCAGACCCAACGCAGACCCGCCGGCTGCCAGGAATAAGGCGTCGACAGCCTGGACCAGGAGCTTTGTCGCGAACGAATGTGTCAGGCGATTTCGCATTCGCAGATTGACGTCGGCAGGCTTGCCGCTTTCGATGATGGAGAGCGTTTCACGAATGTCTCGGTGAATCATCAGCCCGGCGGCATCGATCGAAGCGGTCGCTTCGGCAACGCGCATCTGAATGGTGACGAACTCGCTCATCTTGTTGTTGCCGCCTGCTACGGCACCGCGCGTGGTGCGGCCCGCGACCTGTTCCTTGAAGGCCTCGAGCGCGCCGCGCGCCATGCCCAGGGCAGGTGCGACGAGACAATAGGGCACCACCGCGAGCATTGGTTGACGATAAAGCGGGTTGGAATTGGTGGCAGTACCGGGTCCGTTGCCAATGAGCATGTCGGCGAACGTGACCGTGCGGTAGGCCGGGACGAACTGATCTTCGACAACAATGGTTTTGCTCCCCGTGCCGGCGAGTCCCATCGTGAACCAGTCATCGTGAATTGAAAATTGTGAACGCGGGATGAGAAAGAAGCCTGGCTTCGGGCCCTCTTTGAGAGGCAACATGCCGCCAACAATCCCCCAATTGGCGTTGTCGACGCCGCTGGCAAAACTGAAACGGCCTGTCAGACGATAGCCATCCTTGTCCGGCACCGCCTTGCCGGTCGGCGCATACGAGACCGCGGCGATCGCGTCGCGATCCTGGCTCCATACTTCGTTCTGCGCCTCGTCGGGGTAACAGGCGATCAGCCAAGGGTGAACCGCACCAAGACTTTAGACCCAACCTGTCGAACCATCGCCGGCGCCAATTGCGGCGACGAGCTCGACAAAAACCTCATAGCCATATTCGAAGCCGCCGAAGCGCTCCGGCTGCATAAGACGGAAGAGCTCTGCGTCACGCATCATGCCGATCAGTTCGGCGGAGACGTGACGCCGTTGTTCTGTCTCAAGGGCCTTCTCGCGAGCGACTACGCCAATCTTGCGGGCCCGCTCGATAAGCTCCGCCACGCTCGGCCTTGCCAAGCTTCGCGTCCTTACGTCCTGGATTGCGCTGACGGCCATGCGACGACCTCCACGGTTGAGAGTAGGTCCAGCGATCCGAAGCAGGTCAGTGCCTTACCTCTGCAAATATCTCGCAGTTGCGAGAAGTCCCTGGCGACCATGCTGCTCATGGACATCGCCGGATAAAATAATATACTTGCATTTGCAAATAATGTCGAGGCGATGATGACGACCGATCTGGGCGAGCAATTCCGGGCAGCGATGCGGCGCTTCCCCTCGACAGTCTCGGTGATCTCAACTGCCAAGGACGGGCGGCGCCACGGCATGACGGCAACGGCCGTCACTTCGGTCAGCCTCGACCCACCGTCACTTCTGGTCTGCGTCAACCGCAGCGGCAGGCTGTTCGGCATCATGGAGAGCTGTCATAGATTCTGCGTGAACGTGCTTCACGCGGAGCATGTGGCTGTCTCACGAAATTTTGCCGAGCCAAATCGTCCCGATCGCTTCGCTTATGGCGAGTGGCACGACAATGAGCACGGCATCCCCTATCTTCTCGACGCGCAGGTGGCGATGTCTTGCGTCAAATCCCTTTCGGTACCTCACGGTTCACACACCGTGTTCTTCGGCAACGTTGAAGAGATCAAGATCCGCGACGACATCTCGACGCTGCTTTACCAGAACGGCGATTACGGCGTCTTCCAGCCATTGGCACGCGAAGGCGATGCATCGCTTGCCCAGCTGGTCGGCTGGGGCTAGGGAACGCGACCTTTCCAGCAGAACTGATGAAAAACAGCTTCGCACTCGCAGACTTCGTTCCGTATTTATTGAACCGCGCGGGCGTAAGGATCGGGCTGGCCTTCGCGCGCGATATTGAACCCTTGGGCGTGACGCTGCCCATGTGGCGCGTAATGGCCGCGCTATGGGAGAAGGGTGACCGTCGCCTCGGCGACATTGCGGCGCGCACCAGCATCGACATTTCCACCCTTTCGCGCCTTTTGGGGACGCTGCAACGCAAGAAATTCATCGTTCGCCGGCGGTCTGGCAAAGACGGTCGAGCCTTGAGCGTAAACCTGACCGAAAAAGGCCGTGTGATGACAGAGCGGATCATCCCGATCGCCTCGCATTACGAGGAGGTCGCTACGCGCGGGATGAAGCAGACTGACTTGCAACGGCTCAAAAAGATGTTGGTCAAGCTTTTCTCGAATATGCATGTGTTCGACGAGGAATTCGCCGTGCGGCAGAAGGGTAAAACGCACAGAAAATTCGAGCGTCGTCGCTAGCGCCGCAGGGATAAAAACGGGCGTGGCCACCCGGTCATTTGACCGATGGTTTTACGGTCTCGGAATGGCTCACATTGCTCCCTATCTAAGTGTGGGAGCCAACAATGATCGACCGAGCAAACAGTCTGGCGCAGTTCTCAGATGCTTTAGTTGAACGCAGTGCCGCGGCAAACTCAGCAATCGCCGCAGTGCGTCTGAGTGGGGCACGGCACATTACAGCCACGGCGTGGCGGCCAGATGTGGTGGTTACCTCCGAGCAATCCTTGCCGGAGCGCGAAGAGTTCGAACTCGAAACGGCCGGCGGGCCGACGGTCAAGGCTAAGCTCGCAGGACGGGACCCGGGCACAAATATTGCTGTTCTCAAGCTCGAGCAGCGCCTCTCAGCCAGCGCACTAGTTCCAGTTGCCGCTCGAGTTGGGCTTCTCGCCATCGCGTTCGGAGCAGACGCCACCGGCAACGCGACGGCGCGGCTCGGCGCGGTCAACTCGGTTGGGCCCGAATGGTTTAGCAGCCACGGTGGACGCATCGAACAAAAGGTTGTGCTCGACATTAAACTCGGACGGCGCGAGGAGGGCGGTCCGGTTTTCGACGCTGCGGGCGGCTTGCTGGGGATGTCGACATTTGGTCCGCGCCATCAGGTGCTCGTCATTCCTGCAGCGACGCTTGAGCGGGTCGTCCCGGTATTGCTCAAGGATGGCCGGATTCCCCGCGGCTGGCTCGGGGTCGCTTTGCGCTCGGTCGCCGTGCCGGAAGCGCTCGCAAAAGCTGTCGGGCAATCAAGTGGTTTGATGGTGATGTCGCTGAGCGAAAGTGGCCCTGCAGCGGGCGCCGGAATTGTAGCCGGAGACATAATCCTGAGCGTCGACGGTGCGTCGGCGCGCCGAATGCGCAACATCACCGCACGCCTCGGAGCTGACAGCATCGGGCGCAATGCCGATATTCGGCTCATTCGCGGCGGTGCCGTGACATCACGACAAGCAACGATTGCCGAGAGACCAGCCGAGTGACCGCCGCTCTCAAAATTCTGTCAGGCGCGCAACTTCGCGTGGCACTGTTGGCGCCCGATACCTTGCGTCGTCGAACGTTGAGCAAAATACTCGTCGATGCAGAATACACAGTGGTCGAGATCGACGATCGTCCCGACATTGTTTTGGCCGATGGAGTTTCTGTTCCTTCGAATGAGGACAGGCCAGTCGTTATCCTTGGCGACAGTGACCAGAGCGCACAAGGATCGCTACCGCGTGACGCCAGCGCGCATCAGATAGATGCCGCATTGCGCGCGGTCGCAGCTGGATTGTCCGTGCGCTTTCCCGCTGCGACAGAACCAGGCTTTCTCGCCCTCGACGAAAGCGATGTTCAAAAACTGCTGACGCCGCGCGAGCTCGATGTGCTGGAAGGGATTATAGACGGGCTTACGAACAAGATGATTGCGCGGCAGCTGGACATCTCGCTGCACACTGTGAAGTTTCACGTTGAATCGGTTTTCAGGAAACTCGGCGCTCGAACGAGAGCCGAGGCGGTGGCAAAGGCCCTGGATTCGGGCCACCTTAAGACGATCAAGCTCTAGGTCTACCCGGCAAGCTTTCTGATAGAGCGAATCGCTTCACTCTTTGTGACCTAGTCAGACTTCTGCAAATCCGCGCAAAGCTGCTCCTGCAGCCTTTGCGCTTCGCTTTCGTAGTGGTCGCCGAGCTTCCGCAGCGATTGTTTTGCAGCCCGATCCTTGGTTAGTCGGGCCTGCGAACGGCATAGCCTGGCAAGGTTGAGAAGTTCGTCTTCGATCGACATGAGAATCTCCGAAGCTGCGATGCCTCCTTCTATGCGCGCTGACCTGAACGGCTCATGGCTGGGAGATTAAAGTTCCGTAAGCAATCTTGCGAGGGAAGCGAGCGATGCCATTTCACGTCTGGCGCGGGTTGCCATCGTTCGGATGGCGAATTTCGAACGTAGCGAGGCGGAATTGATGTTTGGATCGCTCAAGGATTTCTTCATGGGCGTTGCCGGTGATCCGAGAGGACAAAAATTCGAGGACAAGGATTGCCAGCTCGCAACCGCGGCGCTGCTTACCCGTGTGGCAACGGTCGACAGTGAAATGTCAGATGCGCGAAGGGAAAAGCTTCGTGACCTCCTGAAATCTCACTTCGGTCTCGACGATCTTGCCGTGGCGCAGTTGATCCGTGGCGCCGCCGAAGCCGCCAGAAGCGCGGTTGATCTCTATCATTTTACCCGGCAGCTCAATGGTGTGCTCGACAGTCAAGGCCGCCAACGCGTGGTAAAAATGATGTGGCAGGTTATTTACGTTGATGGGCCCGCGAACGAATTTGAGAGCAACATCATCTGGCGCACCGCCGATTTGCTAGGCGTTTCGTCTCGCCAGCGCATCGAACTTCGTCAGATCGTTGCGGCCGACAGGGCGGCACTCAACGCCTGCGTCTCTTAACCTTACCAAGTGAGCTTACCGAGCTAAACCAATCGTCGCCGAGGGGCAAACGCAGCTACAAACGGCATCTCCGGGATCGCCTTCTTAGGCCATTGCCGATCAATGGAGATGCCCATGATAAGAAGCATCGTAATTTTTCTCGTGGCGTTGATCACAGGCTTTGGTGTCGTGGCTGTCGAGGCCAAGCCAAAGTCCGCATTTCAGCAATATCAAATGGTCATGGACGCGAATGGCACCGTAGTCGGCGGCAGGCCCAGCGGTTGTCCGCACGCATATTGTGGTTGTGAGGCGTCCCTCTATCTTTTCGGTCATATCCGCGCTGACTTGAATCGCGCTGCCAACTGGATGCGCTTTCCGCGTACTTCACCGGCGCCGGGAACAGTGGCCGTGCGCAACCACCATGTCATGGTCCTGGTCAACCGAGTTGAGGGAAGCAACTGGCTCGTCCACGATGGCAACTCTGGCGGCGGCCTGACCAGAAACCACGTCGTATCCATTCGCGGCTACGCGATCGTAAATCCGCGGGGAAGCTGATTTCGCAACTGTCGCGCGTCGATCCGCGCCTTCATGAGCGCACCTTCGCCAGGTGCGAGCGGGGCGGGTGGCTCTATTGTCGCTCGAGTATTTTCCAGTTGTTGTAATAGACGAATTTAAAACTTTGCGTCAGCAGCCGAACAACTGAAATCACACCGCGCATGAAAGCGGGGAATGGCGTCGGGCGAACGATGTCCACGAACAGACAGTAACGTGTCTGGTTGGTGTCGTTGACGGACTCGTGCAGCAGCGTGTCATCGAAGATAAACAGCTTGTTTTCGCTCCAGTAACTGGTCTTGTCGCCAACAGTGATGTAGGCGGAGCGATCCTTCATGTCGTTCAGATTGTACAAGACGCGCAGAGAAGCGCGCAGGTAGCCAAAATGCTTTGAAGTGGAGACCTTCTTGTTGAATACCGAAACGCCGATGGTTTGAATGTACTTCCATGGTTCATGGAAGGCGGGAATGTCGACGATTGTGTCCACATTGATGCCGTACCACCGGAAGAAAATCATAGTTCGCGGAAACTCTTTCGCGCGCTCTTCCAGCTTGGCGACAAGATTCTGATCGTTCGCGATTGTTATCAGGCGCTCCACCTCTTCTCGATAGGAGGGCGGCAGATCCTCCAGTCGATAGACGCCTTTATTGATGTAAGGGAGCGACAGTAGATCGAGCAGAGTATTGAAGGGTGACAAAAGCCAGGTGCCGAATCCATTGCCGATGAAATAACGCCGCAGGGTCGAGAGGTTCAGCCCTGTATTGCGGCTGACATCATAGGCGCCGCACGCGAGATAAAAGAT
>Ga0164307_10000587_pt1 | contig 16004 bp, 17 predicted proteins | sample Whisoiple_243_MG_FD_110214 | JGI IMG/M metagenome (GOLD analysis project Ga0164307, IMG submission 110214) | Soil microbial communities amended with fresh organic matter from upstate New York, USA - Whitman soil sample_243_MG | ecosystem: Environmental > Terrestrial > Soil > Unclassified >...
GCATGGCCGCGTCGGAGCCGGAGAGCCTGGCGATGTCGGGCAGTGCGAGCGGGTTGACGCAGCCGATCCGGTGGGCGTCCGCGTAGCCCGAGGCGACGACGAACGCGTCCGGACGGTAGTCCTTCACGGCGCGGACGACCCCGCGCATGACCTCGACGGCCTGTTCGGGCGTCGTGCACCCGTAGAGGCCGACCTTGATGTACGTAGCGCCCGACACCGCCGCTCCGAGCGCGGCCTGGGCCACCGTGCCCGGCTTGTACGGGACGTCTCCCACGGTGGCGGACACCGGCTTGTCCGCCGGGACGGCGGCGCGGATGTCTCTGATGACCCACGGGTAGTTCGCGCCGAGCGAGCCCTCGTCGGGCTTCTTGACATCGACGATGTCGAGGTGTTCCGCGGCCTTCGCGCAGTCGAGTGCTTCCTCGACGCTGTCAGGAGAGATGAGCAGCAACAACGTGGGTTCCTTCCACCGTAGTTCCACCTGCCGGGGACAGGTGTGCGGAGTCGCTCGGATCACGTGCGGTGTGCTCATCATCGCTGCGGCCCGGAGGGCCGGGCAGGGCGCGCGGAGTACCGCACGGATCACTGCCGTACCGCGCCCACGCCCCTTCCGGCGCGCCGTCCACGCCGGTTCGCAGCAGTCACGCGGAGCGGGCCGTCCGGCCGGCCCGGCAGGCGGTTCGCCGGGGGGCGGGGCACTCACCGGGCCGTGTTCACCGGGATGCAGGTCGCTGCGTGGGGTGCGGAGGGGGACGCTCCTGGCCGCGCTCGATGTCGTGCTCGCGCAGTGGTCCCACGAGCAGACCGAGTCGTCGGCACTCGGCGAGCAGGACGGGCAGTGCGTCCAGCGTGGCCCTCCACGCGCCCGGCGCGCTCCACCGGTCCGCGTCGTGCAGCAGCACGGTGCCTCCGCCGGTCAGGTCCTTCAGGACCGATGCCGTCACGGAGCGGGCGTCGGCTCGCGCCGTCCAGTCCTGGCCCCATGCCGACCAGAGCACCGGCCGGAGTCGCGCGCGACGTGCTGCCGCCAGCCGGCCGCCGGTGAGGATGCCGTAGGGCGGCCGGTACCACTGCGGGCCCGACCCGCAGATCTGCCGGACCGCGTCGGCGGCCAGGCCCACCTCCCGTACGTCGCGCAGGGGCGCCGGGAACCAGGGCCGGTCGTGGTGCCAGCCGTGCACCGCGACCTCGTGTCCTGCCGCCACGAGGGCCCGGCCGAGGGCGGGATGGCGGATCAGCGACGCGCCGACGAGGAAGAAGGTTGCCCGTACCCGGTGCTCCGCCAGGACGCGCAGGAAGTGCGGGGTGCTGTCCGGGTCAGGTCCGTCGTCGAACGTCAGTGCCACGTGGTCGGGGCGGCCCCTGCCGTCCAACGAGGGGCTGAGGATCTTCCGTACGGGCGGCAGCCACGTCGCGGCGGGGCCGACGTGCCACGCGGCAGCCGCTCCCAGGGCTCCCGCCAGCACGCCCGCGCCGACGGAGCCGGGGTGTCTCACCATCGTTGGGCCTCCTCGCCCGAGACCAGGGGGGACCTGCTCAGCTGTACGCAGGCGAACGCGACGAGGCCGAGCGACGCCGCTTCCGGCAGCGCCCGCCAGCCGAGGTCGACCCGTTCCTCGAACAGTGAGATTCCCAGGATCACGCTCAACAGGGAGTCGCCGAGAGTCAGGGCCGGCTGGGACGCGGCCAGGGAACCGGCCCGCAACGTGGCCTGCAGCATCAGGAACGAGCCGAGGCCGACCCCTGCGGCCGTGTAGATCTGCCACCGGGTGAAGACGTCCCCGGCACCGCCGGAGACGAGGCCGAGGGTGTCCTTGATCAGTGCCGCGGTGAAGGCGAAGCCGATGGCGGTGACCGATCCCAGCACCGCCGCGCGCGCCGCCCCGCGCAGTCTCCTGCCCACCACGACCAGCAGGATCGACACGGCAAGGGCGGGAACGGCACTGATCAGCCACCTCTTCGGCGGGACGGTCTCCGTGCCGCCGGTCGGACCGGCCAGCAGGAGGAAGGCGGCCAGCCCCAGCGCCATCCCGAGGAACGCCGCCCAGGTCCGGCCGCCCGGCGGCCACCGGAAGACGACAGCGGCCAGTACGAGCGTGAACAGCAGCTCGGTCGTCATCACCGGCTGCACCACCGCCAGCGGTCCCGTCGCCAGGGCCAGGGCCTGCGCCGCCCCGGAGAGGGCCAGGAGCCCCGCCCCCCAGCGCCAGGCGGGGCGGCGTACGAAGCCGAACCGTCCGCCCGCCGTGTCGGCCAGGTCGGCCGCCGCGGCGTGGCGCTGCAGTACGGAGGCCGCCGCGTTGCCCAGCGCGGCGAGCAGTGCCATGACGACGGAGAGGATGATCATGTCCTGCGCCCTCCGCGACCGTGTCGGTGTCGAGGGGCCCGGTCAGCCAAAGCGTGTGGCCAGCCGGCGAAAGAGGTGTGGGGCCAGACCCTGGACCAGGCCGGGGGCTCCCAGCCAGCGCGGCACGGTGATCTCGCCCCGCCTCCCGGTCAGGGCCTCCTCGACCGCGGCGGCGACGCGCCCGGCGGGCACCGGCCGCGGCCAGGAGCGGGTGTAAGGGGTGTGCCGGTGCGCGAAGAACGGGGTGTCGACGGGGCCGGGCTGGACCAGGCAGACATGGACGCCTGTGCCCCGGAGTTCGTAGCGCAGGCTCTCCGCGAAGGGGATCAGGGCGCCCTTCGTGGCCGCGTACGCCGCCTCGCCCCGCACGCCGAACCGGCCGGCGACGGAGCCTAGCAGGACCAGCCGGCCCGATCCGCGCGTGATCATGTGCGGCAGCACCAGGTTGACGAGATGGAGCACGGCACCGACGTTGACGCTGACCAGACGGTTCACCACGGCGGGTGTCATGTCGGTGTAGGCGCCCGCCCACCCGAGCCCCGCGGCGGCGACGAGCGCGTCGATCCGGTCACCGCGTGCCAGAGCGGCCTCGGCCAGTTTCCGGCAGCCCTCCGGAGTGGCCAGGTCCATCGGCAGCGCGACACCGCCGGTGCGGTCGGCGACCGCACCGAGCCGCTCCTCGTCCCGCCCGTTGAGCAGCAGCTCCCATCGGCCGCCCGCCGAGAGCCGGGAGGCGACCGCGGCACCGATGCCGGACGAGGCGCCCGTGATCAGCACGACCCGCCGCCGGCCCGGGGCGGGACGGCCGCCCGCGCACGACGGCGCCACATCGGCTCCGGCCGCCGGACTGCTGCGTGGTGCTGGGCTCGCGCGCATGGGCCTTCCGTCCTCCGTGGCCACCGGCCACGCGGGGCTCCGTTCCGAGCCCGGGTGCACCGGACCGTACGCAGTCATCCTTCGGTGCAACGGGTGCCCCGGCAAACGCGCGTGACCGCACTGGGCTAACGGCTCACCCGGTCCGTGTCTGGCACACGGGCCACCGTGCGGGGAACATACGGGAATGAGCAGGTTTCTGATCATCAGCGCGAGCATGGGCGCGGGTCACGACGCCGTCGCTTCCGAACTGGCGGGACGCCTGAGGACCGACGGTCACCAGGCCTCCTGCGTGGACCTCCTGAGCCTGCTCCCCCACGGTGCCGGCCGTGGGCTTCGCGCCGCGTACCGCACGGCACTCCGCCGCTGCCCCTGGGCCTACCAGACGGTCTATTCGACGCTCTTCCAGGACCGCGGGCGCGGCGGTTGCGGAGACGGCCGGTCGACGGCCGCCGCCCCGCTGGCAGCGGCACTCGCGCCACGCCTGCGCCGCGTCGTCGACCGGTGGCGCCCGGACGCCCTCGTCTCCACCTTCCATCAGGCCGCCCAGGCGACAGGGCGGTTGCGGGCGGCCTATGGCGGTGACTGTCCACCGAGCACCGTCGTGGTCACCGACTTCGCCGTGCACCGGCAGTGGCTCCACCCGGACAACAGCCTCTATCTGTGCGTGACCGATGCCGCCGCGGCACGCGTCACGGCCGCGACCGGACGCCCGGCGAAGGTGTGCGGCCCGGTCGTACCGGCGGCCTTCACCGCCGGGGGCCGGCCGGCCCCCGGGCGGCAGCCGTCCCGCTGGGGTACCGAGCTGGCACGGATCGGACCCGGCCGGCCGGTGGTGCTGGTGTCCGCCGGTGCCTGGGGAGTCGGCCGGGGGCTCACCGCCACCGCGCGCCTGCTCGCCGACGCGGGCCACCTGCCGGTGCTGCTGTGCGGCAACGACGCAAGGCTGCGGGCCGACGCCGCGAGGCTCCCCGGCGTGCTGCCGCTGGGCTGGATCGACGATCTGCCCGACCTGATGGCCGCTTCGAGCGCCCTGGTCGACAACGCGGCGGGGCAGACCGCGGTGCAGGCCCTCGCCGCCGGGGTGCCGGTCGTCGGATACCGTCCGATCCCCGGTCACGGCGTGGAGGGCGTGCGCGAGATGGCCGAGGCGGGTATCTCCGAGTACGCCGCCGGCGATGCCGCGCTGCTCGGCGCGCTGGACCGGCTGGCGCGTCCCGGCCCAGGCCGGGAACGCCGGATCGCCGCCGGCCGGGCCGTGTTCGTGGGCGACGCCGCCCGGCTCGTGGCCTGTTGACCGAACCCCTCCATCACACGATGGAGGAGGCCACTCCTCCTGCCCGTTCACTCCGGCACGCCCGGTCCGTCCCGGCACGCGAACGGGGCGAGGGAGCGCACCACATGCTGTGCCTACGATGTCGCCCGTGACGCAGAACGATGACGAACTGGACAGCCTCGTACGCAAACGGATCCGCGCTCTGCGCGTGGCCCAGGGCTGGTCGCTGGAGGAACTGGCCGGCCGTGCGCACATCGGTCAGTCCACGCTCTCCCGCATCGAGAACGGCCGGCGGCGCCTCGCGCTGGATCAGTTGGTGACCCTCGCTCGTGCGCTGGACACGTCGCTGGACCAGTTGGTCGAGACGGCTTCCGACGATGTAGTCACCAACCCGACGATCGACGCGGCCCACGGCCTGATGCGCTGGGCGGTCAAAGGAGACCCGGGCATGAGCGTCGTGCGCCAGCGTATGACGGAGCCGCCGCCGGACAATCCCGCGCGCATGCGCGCGCATCCCGGCCGGGAATGGCTCGTCGTCCTGTCCGGTACCGCGGTCCTCATGCTGGGGCATCGCCGCTTCCGTGTGGAGACCGACCAGGCCGCGGAGTTCCCCACCATGCTTCCGCACGCCATCGGCGCGGAGGGCGGCCCCTGCGAGATCCTGGGGATCTTCGACCGCGACGCCCGCCGCGGCCATCAGCGTGAGGAGGACCGCCCCGGTGGTGAGGAGCGCCGCGCGTCGAACGGCTCCCGCTCGTGACCACCTCCGCGGGGGCGTCATGCGTGTCCGGCACACCTGACGGTCATCCACTTGCGTATTCAGCAACTTATTGTGCTCCTGGCGCATGGCCCGCCTAACGTGAGGGCATGACCCACGGACACCCGCACTCCCCCGGCCACCACGCCCACCACCCTGACCACGCCGCCGACCCGGGCGGCCAGGCGGAGATCCTCGACCTGGACGCCGAAGTCCTCGCCGAACACACCGCCTCCATCACCGCATGGCTGCCCGTCGAGGCGTCCCCGCGGGAGATCGTGGACCTGGGCTGCGGAACGGGCGCGGGCACCTTCGCTCTCCTGGCCCGTTTCCCCGAGGCGCACGTCACGGCGGTCGACTCCTCCGCCGAGCACCTGCAGCGGCTGAGGGAGAAGGCCGGCGCCGATGGGGTGGGGGGCCGTGTGCGCACGGTGCGGGCCGATCTCGACGCCGCCGACTGGCCCGATCTGGGAACACCCGGGCTCATCTGGGCCTCCGCCTCGATGCACCACATGGCCGAGCCCGACCGCACACTGCGCCAGGTCCACGACGTGCTCGCACCCGACGGCCTGTTCGCCGTCGTCGAGCTGGCCGGTTTCCCCCGTTTCCTGCCTCCGGACGCGCCCGAGGAGCGGCCCGGTCTCGAGGAGCGCTGTCACACCGCGACCGACCGCCTCCACGCGGAGCACGTGCCACACCGTGGTGCCGACTGGGGACCGATGCTGACCGCCGCCGGCTTCACCGTCGAAGGCGCGCGCACCGTCGAGGTGGACATCGAAGGAGCCCGCACCGAGGCGATCCCCCGCTATGCCCTGGGCACCCTGCGGCGCATCCGCGGTGCCGCCGCAGAAACGCTCTCGCCCGAGGACCTGGCCGCCCTCGACCAGCTCCTCGACACCGACGGCCCTCGAAGCATCCTGCGCCGCACCGACCTGAGCGTGCGCACGGAGCGGAGGGTCTGGGCCGCACGCCGCGGGGCGTGAGCGGAGCGGCGGTGGTGACGCCGCTCCGTCCGGAGGCGCCGCCCGGCCGTACGTGGGTCCGCGAGCGCATACTGGGCCCATGGACTCGTCCACTGGTGCCGCACCCGGCCTGCGGGAACGGCTCGGCAGCGCGGTCTTCGCCCGGGTAGCCGGTCCCGCGGGGCCGGAGAACCGCGCCCGCATCCACGGAACACCCGGCCCCCGCTGGTTCGGCCCCGACCGGCCGATCAGGACCGTCCACGGCGACGCGTCCATGTTCATCGGTGGTCTTCGGGCGCTCCTCCTCCAGTCCCTGCACCCGCTGGCGATGGCGGCCGTGGAGGCCCATTCCGGTTACCGCGGCGATCCCTGGGGCCGGCTCCAGCGCACCAGCACCTTCCTCGCCGTGACCACGTACGGGACAGCGGACCACGCACAGCAGGCGGTCGACCGGGTTCGTGCCGTGCACGGCACGGTGCGCGGAACGACCCCCGCGGGCGAGCCCTACGACGCCTCCGATCCCCACCTTCTCGGCTGGGTGCACGTGGCCGAGGTCGAGAGCTTCCTGCTCGCCCACCGGCGCTTCGGTGCCGAGCCGCTCGACGCCGCCGGCTACGACGGTTACGTCGCCGACACCGCACATGTGGCGGAGGCCCTCGGCGTCATCGATCCTCCGCGCAGCCGGGCGGAGCTCGTCGCCCGGCTCGGTTCGTACCGTGCTGAACTGCGCTCCACGAGAGAGGCACGCGAGGCGGCACGCTTCATCCTGCTGCACCCGCCCCTGCCCTGGGCCGCCCGCGCACCCTATGCGGTCCTCGCCGCGAACTCGGTGGCCGCTCTCCCCCGCTGGGCCCGTACGTCGCTGGATCTGCCCCGGCTGTCCGGCGTGGGCGAGGCATGCGTGACCCCGACCGGGCGGGCTCTGACCACCGCGATCCGCTGGGCGATGGCTCCTGCACGTCAAGCGTCCCGATCCGCGGCACCGGGCTGAGGCGCCGGCCCGGGGGGTGTTCACGGTCGACCCCTTGCGTCGACCGCTGAGAGCCGCCGCACAGCGCGCGCCCGGTCTCCTCACAGCACCTGGTGGTACCAGCGCCGATGCACCACCGGCTCCACGCACAGCACCGCGGCGCCCGCGATCGCACCGACCAGCAGGGACGACCAGCCCCCGCCGTTGAGCACCGCACCGAGACAGGCGGCCACCACGGCCGGCGGACGCAGCAGGGTCAGCGGGCCGAGGCCGACGACCATGGCGAGGGTGCCGGCACGGAAGGGCAGCACGAAGTAGGCGGCGAGCGAGAGCAGCACGGCGGTGGCGTAGACGGCGAGGGGGAGCAGGTAGCCGACACCGCCGGCAGTGAGGGTGCCGTAGGTCCGGGCCTGGTCCGGCGCGGCCAGCAGCACGACGCCCGCGGTCAGCACGGGGGCGAGGAGAAGGGCGCACCCGACGGCCAGCCCGCGCAGCGCGGCACGGGTGATCGACCGGTGTTTGCGGATGCGCGCGTCGCGACCGGCGTAGGCACGGAAGCCGCTGAACGCGGCGTCAGCCAGTCCCAGGAGCAGGAGCGGCACTGCGGGCGTCACCGGGTGGCCCCGGCGAGATGCTCGGGACCGGCCAGACGGCGCGCGGCCCGCCCGAGAGCCAGCCGGAAGGGCGCCTCCAGCGGCGGACGCACCCCGATGACCGGACGCAACGTGGTGCAGAACGGGTTCGCCACGCTCCGCGGTTCGTAGAGCAGGGGCCGGATGCCGGGCACATCGGCGGCGCGCAGCAGCGTCTCGTCGCTGTGTGCGCGCTGCGCGGAGACCACGCCGTCGTGGCGGCCGAGGGGGTGGCGCATCCGGGCGCGGTGGAAGATCCAGGCGCCGATGGGCGCGAGGCCGGTCGCGGCGATGTCGAAGTGGCAGAAGGCCTGTGCCGGTGAGGCGGCCTGGGCCTGGAAGAACGTGGCCAGGTCGGGACCGCGGAAGTGGTGCAGGACGCCCGTGGACACGTAGACGGTCGCCGCCTCGGGCAGGGCGAAGGCATTGCCGTGGACGAAGGCGCAGTCGAGCCCCTCCGCGCGGGCGAGACGGCCGGCCTCGCCCACCAGGGAGGCGTCGAGGTCGACCCCCATCAGCTCGACGTCCGTGCCGAGGGCGTTGGTGGAGGCCAGCCGGCGGATCAGGTAGCCGAGGCCGCAGCCGATGTCCACGAGGCGGAAGGGCCCGTGCTGTCCGGTGGTCGTGCGGATCGCGGCGAAGAGCGGACCGAGTACGTGAACCAGGCGATCGGCCATCCGGAGCTCCTCGTTCAGGCGTTGCAGTTCCGTGTGCACGCTGATGAGGAGTCGGTCCACGGCGAGTGGGTCGAGTATGCCGTCGGCGTCCACGGGCAGGCCGGCGACGAGCGCGGCCGCGCGTGCGTCGCCGCTCCCGCGAAGCTGTCGGATCACCTCGGCCCGCCGGACGGGGAGCCGGCGGCCGGTGCGCGGATCCACGGCGGTGATCAGATCGGATATCTCGAGTCGAGGCACGAGGCAGTACCCTACGGTCCGCCGGTGCGTCACCCGCGGACGGGCCGTGGCCACCGGTTCAGTCGACGGAGTCCCGGACCGCCGGGGAGGACCGTGCCGGCAAGGGCGCCGCCGGGAACCGGCCCCTGTGGCGCTCCTCGGCGGGCACGGCCGCCGTCCCTGACGCGCCTTCCGTACCCTGGGGGCATGCGTATGCGCCCGACCCTGAGCTGGACCCCTACCGAAGACGTGTCGCCGGGCACCACGGATCTGGGACCGGTCACCGACGCCCTGAGCGCCGGTGACGTGCTGGTCCTCAGCGGGGCGGGCATCTCCACGGAGTCGGGCATCCCCGACTACCGGGGCGAGGGCGGGAGCCTCGGCCGGCACACGCCCATGACGTACCAGGACTTCACCTCCAGCCCCCAGGCCCGGCGCCGTTACTGGGCCCGCAGCCACCTCGGCTGGCGCACCTTCGGCCGCGCCCGCCCCAACGCGGGCCACCGGGCCGTGACCGCGTTCGGGCGGGAGGGCATGCTCGCCGGCGTGATCACCCAGAACGTCGACGGTCTGCACCAGGCAGCCGGCAGCGAGGATGTCGTGGAACTCCACGGGAGCCTGGACCGGGTCGTCTGCCTCACCTGCGGCGACTTCAGTCTCCGCCGTGAACTGGCCCGACGGCTGGAGGAGGCCAATCCGGGCTTCCGGCCGGTGGCCGCGGCGATCAATCCGGACGGCGACGCCGACCTCACCGACGAACAGGTCGGGGACTTCCATGTGCTGCCCTGCACGGTCTGCGGAGGCGTCCTCAAACCGGACGTGGTCTTCTTCGGCGAGACCGTGCCCGCGCGAAGGGTCGAGCAGTGCCGCGAACTGGTCCGCGGGGCGGCGTCACTGCTGGTCCTGGGGTCGTCGCTGACCGTCATGTCCGGGCTCCGGTTCGTCCGCCAGGCGGCTCAGGACGGCAAGCCGGTGCTGATCGTCAACCGCGACGTGACCCGGGGCGACCGGCACGCCGTCACCCGCATCGCGCTCCCGCTGGGCACCGCCCTGGCCACCGTGGCCGGACGGCTGGGTATCCCCGTCGAGGACGGCGGGGCGGCACGGCCTGTGTGAGGCGGCGCCGGGGACGCGGACACCCCGGCCTCCCGCGGGTCACCGGACCGAAGGACGTCGGCGCGTGGCCCAGAACTCGTCGGCGGTGATGCCCAGCAGCACCGAGTCGTGGTACCCGCCCGCGAAGTACTCGTGCTGGCGAAGCCGTCCTTCCTCGACGAATCCCAGCCTGCGGTAGAGGGCGAGGGACGCCTCGTTGAAGGCATGGACCTCCACCTCACACTTGTTGAGGCGCTGCTCCCCGAACATGTAGGTGAGGATCAGCTCGGTGGCCTCGGTCGCGTAGCCCTTCCCGCGGTGGTCACGGGACACCTCGATGCCCGTCCTGAACCGTCCGGCTCGGTTGTCGGTCTCCCCGACGGTCACGGACCCCGCGAAGACACGTTCGGCCAGCGCCTCGATCACCAGCCGAAACGCTTCGCCGCCAGGAGGCCGCCCGGCGCGGTCAGCGGTCCAGGACCTGTAGCTCTCGTCGGAGCGCGGAGGCTCGACCTGGTCGGCCGCGCGCGCGTCGACGGTGTTCCGGGCCAGGTCCCGGAAGCCCTTCCAGTCCTCCGGCTCGACTCCACGGAGGCGCACCTTGGCGCCGGTCCACATGTCGTTCATGGAGCCACTCTCCCAGGTCGGACACGGGTAACGGCGGCCGTGCTCGCGGCAGGGCCGCCCCGGGAGAGCGGCGCCGGTCACCCGGTCCGGCCCTCCCACTCATCCGAGGCCACTTTACCCAGCCGAAACCTCTGAAATACCTCAGATTTGTTTTCGCCAGGCTCACCGCGCTGCCAGAATCACAGGGTTCCTGATCATGCGCCTTCGAGCCATCGCCGGATGCCCACCCCCCACGGGCCCGGCCGGGACCGACCATCTCCCCCTCACAAAGGCGACCCCCCTACATGAGTGACGGCAGCATCAAGGCAGCCGATCAGCTCGGCGCCGGCACGCCGGCGACGACCTCCCCCCACGTGGACGCCGGTGACGCCGGTTACAGCAAGGACCTCAAGTCCCGCCACATCAACATGATCGCCATCGGCGGCGCGATCGGCACCGGGCTCTTCCTGGGCGCGGGCGGCCGCCTCGCCGACGCCGGTCCCTCCCTCGCCATCGCGTACGCCGTCTGCGGCGTCTTCGCGTTCTTCGTCGTGCGTGCGCTGGGTGAGCTGATCCTCTACCGCCCGTCCTCCGGCGCCTTCGTGTCCTACGCCCGTGAGTTCATGGGCGAGAAGGGCGCCTTCGCGGCCGGCTGGCTCTACTTCCTCAACTGGTCGACCACAGCGATCGCGGACATCACGGCGGCGGCGACGTACGCCCACTTCTGGGGCATGTTCAGCGACATCCCCCAGTGGGTCCTCGCGCTGATCGCCCTGGCCGTGGTGCTCACGGCCAACCTCATCTCGGTGAAGTACTTCGGCGAGATGGAGTTCTGGTTCGCGATCATCAAGGTGGCGGCACTCGTCGCCTTCATGCTGGTCGGCATCTTCCTCGTCGTCACCCAGCATCCGGTGGACGGCCACACCCCTGGGCTGAGCACGGTCTCGGACACCGGCGTCTTCCCTGTCGGCACGCTTCCGATGCTGCTCGTGATCCAGGGTGTCGTCTTCGCCTACGCCTCGGTCGAGCTGTGCGGCGTCGCCGCCGGTGAGACGGAGAACCCCGAGAAGATCATGCCCCGCGCGATCAACTCCATCATGTGGCGGGTCGGGCTGTTCTACGTGGGCTCGGTGGTCCTGCTCGCGATGCTGCTTCCCTACACCGCGTACTCCGGGGACCAGAGTCCGTTCGTCACCGTCATGGACAAGCTCGGGGTGCCGGGCGCGGCCGGCGTGATGAATCTGGTCGTGCTCACGGCCGCCCTGTCCAGCCTGAACTCCGGCCTCTACTCCACCGGCCGCATCCTGCGCTCCATGGCACTCTCGGGTTCCGCGCCCCGCTTCACCGGGCTGATGAACAAGGGGCAGGTGCCCTACGGCGGCATTCTGCTGACCGCGGGCTTCGGGGTGCTGGGCGTCGGGCTGAACTACGTGGTGCCCGGCCAGGCGTTCGAGATCGTGCTGAACTTCGCGTCCATCGGGATCCTCGGCACGTGGGGCATGATCATGCTCTGCTCCCTGGCCTTCTGGTACCGGTCGCAGGACGGCCGGACCACCAGGCCCGCCTACCGCCTGCCGTGGGCCCCGTACACACAGATCGTCACCCTGCTGTTCCTCGTGGGCGTGGTCTTCCTGATGTGGTGGGGCGGCGGGGTCGGCAGGACCACCGTGACCCTCGTGCCACTGATCGCCGCGGCGCTGGTGGGTGGCTGGTTCCTCGTCCGGGGACGGGTGCGCGAGATGGCACGGGCCGGGCAGGACGCCTGAACCCTTCCCGTACCGGCCCGCAGCGGAAGCGCCGGTCGACCATGGTGGCCCCCACCCTCCGGTGGGGGCCACACGCATAAGTTCAGCCGGCCCCGACGAGCGAGGAAGGACGTCGTCCGCGCACGCGTTACGCGACGTTCTCCCGGCACACCCTCCAGCCGGCGCCGCCGAGCGGTGGGAAAGGACGTCTAACGGTCGACGGCCCGGGGGGCGAGGCCGTCGGCGACCAGGCCTTCGAGCACCGCCTGCCCCAGGGCGTGCACAGCCGACTGGGGCCGGACCATCACGGTGAACTCCTTGATCAGGCCCGCCTCGTCGAACTGGAGCAGGTCGATTCCGTGGATCTCCTTGCCGTTCACCGTGGCCCGGAAGACCAGGATCGCCGACCGGGCCGCCTCACCGTCGCCGCTGGTCTCCGCCGTGCCCTCGAAGTCTCCGACGTAGCGGAAGTCCTCGAAGGTGCGCAGCAGGACCCCGAAGAGTCCCAGCACCATGGGCCTGCCCTCGAAGGGCGTGAACTTCACGGGGCTGTAGAGACGGATGTCCTCCGCGAACAGCGCTCCGAGCGCTTCGAGTTCACCCTTCTCCACGGCTTCGCGGAAGCGTTCGGCAGTCTCCATGGCCTCTCCCATTACTCAAGAATATGACTAATCAGTTTGTTGAGTATGATGCAGCGGAGAACGAGGAAAGGGAAGGGTCGATGGCCTTGCGGCATGCGGTGCTCGCGGCACTGCTGGACGGCGAGTACAGCGGATACCAGTTGGCGAAGGCCTTCGACATCGGCGTCGCGAACTTCTGGCACGCCCTGCCGCAGCAGCTGTACGCCGAGCTGGCCAAGCTGGAGAAGGAAGGGCTGGTCTCCGGGCGGCAGGTGGTCCAGGAGACCCGGCCGAACAAGCGGCTGTTCCGGGTCACCGACGCCGGCCGCGCCGAGCTGGAGGCGTTCGCCGAAACCGCGGCCAAGCCCTCGTTCATCCGCGACGACCTGCTGGTGAAGGTCCAGGTCGCCGACCGCGTTGGCACAGCGTCGGTGATCGGACAACTCGAGGAGCGGGCGTCCGCGGCCGAGGCCAAGATCGAACTCCTCGGCGCGCTGCTCCGGCAACTGCGCGGCGACGTCGACGAGGAGGAGTTCCTCCTCCGGGGCGCACGGATCGGGCCGTACCTCACATGCCTGCGAGGCCTGGCCTTCGAGCAGGAGCACCTGACCTGGTGCCTCCGGATCGCAGGCATCCTCAGGGAAAGGCAGTCGAACCATGCCGAACGGTGAGTACCTGCGCTACGTCGCCCTGGGCGACAGCCAGACCGAAGGGCTCGGCGACGGGGACGACACCGTCGGCCTGCGCGGCTTCGCCGACCGGCTCGCCGAACACCTCGCCGCCGGCGGCTCGGAGATCCTGTACGCCAACCTCGCGGTACGCGGCCGCCTCGCCGGCCAGGTCCGAGCCGAACAGCTGGAGCCCGCCCTGGCCCTGCGGCCCGACCTGGCGACCGTGGTCGCCGGGGTCAACGACGTGCTCCGGCCCCGCTTCGACGCCGCGGAGGTGACCGGGCACCTGGAGGAGATGTTCGCCGCGCTCACGCGGACCGGGGCCCATGTCGTGACGCTGACCTTCCCCGACGTGTCGAGGATCGTGCCGCTCGCCCGGCCGGTCAGGCCCCGGCTCCTGGACCTCAACGACCGCATCCGTGCCGCGGCCGGCCGCCACGGGGTCACGGTCGTCGAGACGGGCGGATCGGCGGTCGCGACCGATCCACGGCTGTGGGGTGCGGACCGGCTTCACGCCAGCCCTCTCGGCCATGAGCGGATCGCCGCGGCCACCGCACACACCATCGGCCTGCCGGGAAGCGACGACGCCTGGTCACTTCCCCTGCCGCCGCAGACCGTTCCCACGGGCTGGCGGACCGCGGGAGCCGAGCTGCGCTGGGCGGCCGCGTTCCTCGGCCCGTGGCTCGGACGCCGCCTGCGCGCCCGGTCCTCGGGTGACGGACGCACCGCGAAACGCCCCCAGTTGCTGCCCATGACCGTCCTGTCCCCCTCGGCGGAGGACAGGGGTCAGCGGGAACTCTCATAGGGCCGACGACATCGCGCCCCGGGAGCCGTGCCGCCGATTCCGAACCCGTGCGGGCCCACGCCGATCGTCCGATGCCTTCCCGGGCCGGCGCCCGGAGTTCCGGCAGGCCGGCACGCGGCCGTCGCCGGGCCGCGTACGGCTCGGCAACGGCCTGGCGGTCACCTCACGCGGATGCCTGCCCGGCGGGCAGGCCGTGCGCCAGGAGAAACTCCGTCGCCCGGGCGATGGCCTCGGTGGAGGTGGCGTGGACGGCCTCGGACTCCTCCTGCTGCTGGTCCGCGGCGGAGGCCGCGAACCACCAGGAATCGGAGTCCGGGTCGTGGTGGATGAGAGCGGAGCCCCCCGCGTACTGGAGAGGGATGGACTGACCCGCGGTCCTCTTCGCCACCGCGTGAGGCCACTTGAGACGGGCGGACTGGCGCTTGATGCCACCCCAGGCCGCGCCCAGCTGCGTGTAGCTCGCCCCGCTGCGGCCGGCGACGGTGGCGGCACTCTCCGCCAGCCGGTCGACGGACTGCTTGGTCTCGTAGAGCGCCCGGAGCAGCGCCAGCTGCACATCGGGCGCCGCCATGAGCGCGGGATCGAAGTCCTGGCCTGCGGCGCGGTAGGCCTGTGCCCGTGTCGAGATCCGCCGGGCGAGCGCCCGGACCGCATCGAGCACCTTGTCGTCCATGGAGAACGCGTCGTCGTCGGTGGGCTCGCTCCAGGCGGGTTCCACCTGGGTCATGACGGTCGCCCAGAAGGTCTCGTCGTCCTTGCCGGGGGTCGGAATCCCTGTCACATCATCCATGCGACAAGCGTACCTGCCAGGAAATCTGACGACAAGCAAAACTGTCACAAGCAGGAATCGGCAGTCGTCCCTGTCACGCGTTCGACGTCCTGCGGCACGTCGGGGGCGTCGATGGACGAGCCCGGTCGACCCGGCGCCGCTCGGTACGCGGATACCATCGCGGTACCGCTGTCGCCCTTGCTCGAGAAGGTACTGTGCACGATGGATCATGACGCTCGTTTGTTCCTGCTGTCCGACGGAGCTCCCCGGATCGGAGCCGCTCTCGGCGCAGTCGGTCCCCTGGCCTGTGCGGAAACACCCGCAGTTCACGCATGGTTGCAAGCTCACGGGGTCCCGGCCACGTCCGAGCGGGTCAGGATCCTTCCCGCGGACGCCGAGATCCTCATCCCGGAAGACGCCGAAAGCCTGCCCGTCCCGCTGAGCGAGGATGAAGCGCTGCGCGTCCACCGGGAGAGCGCGCCGCAATCCATCGCGGACCTCGAAGCCGAACTTCACGGTTTCCGGGAGACCACCCAGGACTGGGAGGCCCTCGTCCAGCGCGCGCTGACCGCCGGCGTTCCAGCACCGCGCATCGTCCAGCTCACCGGCCTCACTCCGCAGCAAGTCGGTGGCCTGATCCAGGCGTAGAAGCCGTCGCCGTACCGATCATGGAGCTGTCGGTCGAACGGGAGTCCCGGTCGGGTGGTGGCGCGGGCCCTGCCCGGCGTGACGGCAGGGCCTGGCGGACGTAGGGGGGAAATCCGGAGGAGCGGGCGGCCGCACGCTGTTACGGTCGGGCGCCATGAGCTGGCTCCCCGATGACTTCGTGCACCCCGTGCTGGTCCCCCTGCCGGGCGGTGGCCATCACCTGCGCCCGATCCGGGAGGCGGACACACCGCTCGACCACCCGGCTGTGATGGGTTCGCGCGAGAGGCTGTGGACCATCTTCGGCCCGGCCTGGGGCTGGCCCGCGGCCACCATGA
>Ga0164307_10000589_pt1 | contig 15987 bp, 9 predicted proteins | sample Whisoiple_243_MG_FD_110214 | JGI IMG/M metagenome (GOLD analysis project Ga0164307, IMG submission 110214) | Soil microbial communities amended with fresh organic matter from upstate New York, USA - Whitman soil sample_243_MG | ecosystem: Environmental > Terrestrial > Soil > Unclassified >...
GCGCGGCGCCGCCCGGCGCCACCGCCGACAACGCGATCTTCCTCGACGACTTCAGCGGCCCGGCGAACAGCCTGCCCGATCCCGGGAAGTGGAGTTACCAGGTCGGCGGCACCGGCTGGGGGAACGGCGAACTGCAGTACTACACGAGCGCCGATCCGGACAACGTCTCGATGGACGGCAATGGAAACCTCCGGATCACGGTTCGGGCTGAGCAGTACGGCGGTCGGTCGTACACGTCCGCGCGCATCCGGACACTCGGAAAGTTCGACTTCCTCTACGGGACCGTGCAGGCTCGGATCAAGATCCCGGCGGGTTCCGGACTCTGGCCGGCATTCTGGACCCAAGGATCCAAGAACAACGCCGGAATCACGGACGATTGGCCCAAGATGGGCGAAATCGACATCATGGAGGCCGTCAACTCCGACAAGGGTTACGGTGCTTCGCTGGTCGGCGGTCCGCCACGCTGGTCCAGATACAAGTGGTCCGCCGCTCCCCGGCGGGACAACGAGTTCCACATCTACAGTGCGACGTGGTCCCCGGGGAAGGTTTCGTTCTTCGTCGACGGCGCCCCCGTCAACACCGTGACCAAGGACCAGATCCCGCCCGGTGCCAGCTGGCCGTTCGACACGGCGCGTCAGTATCTGTTGCTGAACGTGGCGATGGGCGGAAGCTATCCCGGGCCGCCGGATGGTTCGGCCGTGCTGCCGGCCACCATGCTGGTCGACTACGTCAAGGTCACCCCGTAACCCGGGTCACAGACTCCTCTCCAGGCGGTCCTCGGGCGTGACCCCGGTGCCCGGCGGCCTATACTCCTCTCATCGGATTTCGTCGGCCGAATCCCGCGCCGGATCAGAGGTTGCCAATTGTTGGGGGAAGCGCAGTGAACCGCGCCCTTTCTGCGTCGATCGTGATTGCCTGCTACACCGAGGAACGGTGGGCTCTGCTCCGCGCGGCCGTCGAGTCCGCGCTGTGCCAGAGCGGTCCGGCCGCAGAGGTAATAGTGGTCGTCGATCACAACGAAAACCTTCTACGTAGAGTTGCGGAACAATGGCCCACCGTCACCGCCCTGCCGAACGAATTCGGGCGTGGGGCATCGGGAGCCCGTAATACGGGCGCTTTTCGGGCCACCACCCCGATCATCGCCTTCCTGGACGACGACGCCGCGGCGGAACCTTCCTGGCTGCAGACTCTGCTGGCGCCGTTCGAGGACCCCTCGGTGATCGGCGTTGGTGGCGGGGTGAGCCCTGACTGGCAACGCCGCCGACCGGCCTGGTTCCCAGACGAGTTCGGGTGGGTCGTCGGCGTTTCCTATCGCGGGCTACCCGAGGACGTCGGCGAGGTCCGCAACGTGTGGGCCGAGAACATGGCCGTGCGGGCCGACCGGTTCCGGCAGGTGGACGGATTCCGGTTGAACTTCGGCAAGGTGGGCACCCGGTCCAGCCCCGAGGACACCGACCTGTGCATCCGCATGGCGGCCCTGGGCGGTCGATGGCTGTACGTGCCCAAGGCGCTGGTCGCACACCATGTCCCGGTCGAGCGTTCGACCTTCGCGTTCTTCGTGCGACGTTCGTTCTCGGAGGGCCAGGGCAAGGCCGCGCTGCGTGACTTCCGGCCGGGCGAGCCGTTGGAGTCCGAACGCGCCTACACCCGACATGTGCTGCCGGCGGCGGTGGGCCGCGGTATCCGCGATGCATTCCGCGACCGACGGCCGTCCCGGGCCCTGCAGTCCGGCGCCATCCTTGTCGGCCTGTCCAGTGCGGGCGCCGGGTATCTGCGACAGCGGTTGAGCAGGCCGTGACCGCACCCGCCGGTCATCGAGTACCGGCGGGGCTGCAGCCCGCATGTGCGAACGAACTTGGAGGATGAGTGCCCACTTTGGTTCTCGACCCGGCAATGCCGTCCCCGGCGCCCCCGGATTGGTCCGGCAGCATCTGGATCGGCGCCGTGGATGCCGCCGACGACATCGGCGGCGATGTCGAACTCACCGGCGCCAGCGGCTACTCGCGAGTCCGATTGCTGGTGCGGCGCGGCCGGTGCCCGCTCGGATTCGTGGAACTGCCGGCCGCCGACGGCGTGCTGGACCCGAATGATCTGCAGGCGGCGGTGCGGCGACTGCCGGACGGGCCCGCGGCCGTCGACGACGGCCCGGCGAACCCCATCAGCGTCGTCCTGTGCACGCGGGACCGGCCCGAGTTCCTCCGGTCGGCGCTCTCGTCGCTGCTCGCGATGGACTACCCCGACTTCGAGATCGTGGTCGTCGACAACGCCTCCGCCACATCAGCTACCGGCGACGTGGTGGCCTCGGTGAACGACCCTCGAGTGCGGCTGGCCTCGGAACCCGTGCCCGGCCTGGCCCGGGCCCGCAATCGCGGGGTACTGGCGGCAACCCACGACATCGTCGCCTTCACCGACGACGACGTCGTCGTCGACCCACAGTGGCTGCGTGGGATCGATGCCGGCTTCGCGGCCGCGCCGGACATCGCATGCGTGTGCGGAATCGTCCCGAGCGGCGAGTTGCGCAGTTACAGCCAGGCGTATTTCGACGGTCGGGTCACCTGGGCACGCAGTTGCACTCCGACGATCTATCGGCTGGTCGATCCACCACCCGGGCACGTCCTGTTCCCGTTCAAGGTCGGCGAGTACGGCACGGGCGCGAATTTCGCGCTGCGCCGGTCCGCCCTGCTGCAGGTGGGCGGGTTCGACGAGGCCCTTGGGGTCGGATCCCCGACCAGAGGCGGCGAGGACGTGGACATGTTCGTCCGCATGCTGCTGGACGGTCATGCGTTGATGTACCAGCCGCAGGCCCTGGTCTGGCATCGGCATCGCGCCGACCTGGATGCGCTGCACGAGCAGATCGTCGGCTACGGAGTCGGTCTCGGGGCCTGGATCGCCAAACTGATGACCAGTCGGCGGACCGCACCGATGGTGCTGCGGCGCTCGATTCGCGCGCTGCGGCATGTTCGGACGATGACGAGGGTGGACGTCGATCCGGGCGCGGAGACCACCGCGCCCAACTCCCGGTCGCTCGCGATCGCCGAACTCCGCGCGGCTCTTCGCGGGCCGCTCGCGTACGCGAGGGCGCGCCGGTCCGGAGCCCGACCGACGCCGTTGCGGACCGCCGCGTCATAGCAACGGGCACCGGCCTGTTCGGTCGGACCGGTCAGCATCGCGGATCTTCGAACGGCGGCCCGTTCGTCCAGACCGATATCGGTCCGACGGTCATCCGTCGAGGAAAGTCGGTGCCGTCCGGCTGCCCGGACCGCGCACCCACGGCGACGTTGACCAGGATGAAGAACGGCTGGTCGAACGGCCACGCGCGACCGGAGCGCCGCGCTTCATCGGCGGTGAGCTGCAGGGTCTGGCGCCGGTCGACGTAGAAGCGCACCTCTGTCTGGTCGAAGAACACGCCGAACCGGTGTGGCGACCCTGCAGCGGATGCGTCCAGTTCGGTGTTTCCGCCATCGGCCCGCCCGCCGAACGGCTTGTCCACCTTGGGGTCCGACAGCGTCGGGAGGTGAACGTACTGGCTCACCGCGGACCTGCCGAAGATCTCCATGACGTCCAGCTCCCCCGAGGCCGGCCAGCCGACCTCGGCCAGGTCGCTGCCCAGTAGCCAGAACGCCGGCCAGACCCCATCGGCGACCGGTGGGTCGATCACGGCCTCGATATACGAGCCCTGTCTCACCTCGAACCCGTCGCGGGTGGTCAGCCGGGCGCTGGTGTACTCCAGTTCCTTTCCGTCCGACCGTGTTTCCTCCCGGCGGGCCGTGATCACCAGGTTCCCGTCGCCGTCCAGCGCGGAGTTCCGCACGGAGTCGGTGTAGTTCTGCAGCTCACCGTTGCCCCAGCCGTTGCCGCCGGTGTCGTAGCTCCAGATGTCCGGGTCCGCGCGCGAGCCGGCCGCCCCGGCGAAGTCCAGGACCTTGTCGGCGGCCGGCTCGGTCCGGCCCTGATCCGGGTCCGGCGGTACGGAACCGCATCCCGGGTCGGCCGAACCGCGGAACACCGCGACGGCCGGAACGATCAGCACGATCACCGCGACGAGCCACCACCCGGACGACCGGCGACGCCACCGCATCCCGGCCGACCTCGGTTGACCACGCACAGCGCCATGGTAGTTGGGCGCAAGGGTCATTCGGTCTCTCCGCATGGCCACGCATGGCCACCCGGCCCATTTCGGGACGGTAGAATCGTCGAATGCGCCGTCAGGATCATGCGATGCAGCCCGTCCTCAGGCGACTGGTCCGCCTGGTCCCCGAACCACAGGCGTCGACAGCGCGGCGCATCGAGCTGGTGGACGTCGAACTGTCCGCGCCCGTACCCGATCTCGCCGGGATCCGGGCGGACACGGTACGAATTCTCGCCCTCGCACACGGCCATCCGCTCGGAATCGTCGATCTTCCCGGGGCATCCGAGGTCGCGAGCACCGAGGTGCGCGCGACAATCGAAGCCGCGCTGGGCGATCAGATCGCCGAGCACCTGGCCGCGGACGGGCTGGCCTCCTTCGAACCGGTCGGTACTTCCGCGCCGCCATGCCAGTTGGATCTGACCGGGGACGGGCCACTGGTGACCGTCGTCATCCCGACCCGCAATCGAACGCGACAGCTGACGCGCTGCCTGGATTCGGTGCGGCAGTTGAGGTACCGCAACTTCGAGGTCGTGGTGGTGGACAACGCTCCCAGCGACGACGGGACACGGGATCTGGTCGAGTCCATCGGCCGCCAGGATTCGCGGATCAGGTATGTCCGCGAGCCGCGGCCCGGTGCTTCGATGGCCCGCAACATCGGGATGCAGCTGGGACGCGGCGAGATCGTCGCCTTCACCGACGACGACGTCTGGGTGGACCCGCTGTGGCTGGACGGGCTGGTCGCGGGATTCGAGGATCCGTCGGTCGAGGTGGTCGGCGGGCTCACCGTCCCCTCGTCGCTCGATACGCCCGCTCAGCACGCTTTCGAGCTGTACGGCGGAATGGCACGCGGATATCGCAGGCGGATCTACGATCTTCGGCGGAACCGCGGGGACACGCTGCTGTATCCCTACACGCCCGGGATCTTCGGTGCGTCGAACAACGCCGCCTTCCGCCGTGAGGCATTCCTGAGCAGGGGCGGCTTCGACCTCGCCCTCGGTCCGGCCACCCCCGCGTACAGCGCGGAGGATCTGGATGCCTTCCTGACCGTCATCCTCGACGGCAAGACCATCGTCTACGAGCCGCGGGCGATCGTCCGGCACGAACACCGCCGGGAGTACTCCGATCTGTATTGGCAGGTGTTCACCTATTCGGCCGGATCATCGGCACTGTTGACGAAATGGGCATGCACCAGGCGATCGGTGGCGGCCGAACTCGCCCGCCGACTGCCGGGCCTGCTGCCCGCGGCCCTGCTGCATCGGCATCGCAGCGGTGCCGAGTCCGGGGTGGGTGCCTACCCGAGTCAGCTTCGCTGGCTGGAACGAATCGGCTATCTCTACGGCCCGGTGGCCTATGTCCGAAGCCTTCTGTGGGCCAGGCGGGCGCGGCGCGGGTGACCACCTCGCTCGTTTGACCGCCCCCTGTCACCTGTCACCGGTGGAACCGGTGACCTCAACGGGCCAATTGCTCGAATCGCCGGACCGCGTGCTGCCACAGCAGAAAATCGCGGTCCGATGCGAAGGTATCCGCCAGCATCGATGGGTCGGCCGACCGCCCGGCCTCGTCCGTCTCGTCGGCGTCCAGGCGCGTCAGCAGACCGGTGGAGGTGCGCGCCCAGGTGGCCAGGATCAGGGGCGGCAGGAACTGGTTGGGCACATCGAGTTTCGCCAGGTAGCCGAGTAGATGCGGCCGCGCCCAAGCGGCTTCGCCGACGAAGGCGGCATCGAACGCGGCGAGCTGCGCCGGCCGGGCGACTGCCGACATGCGGGCCTCGGCGACATATTGCAGGAAGAAGACGAGGTCGTGGCCGGGAAGGCCGCACCGTTCGTACCGCTCCCAGTCCAGCACGGTCAGCTGCGAGTCGGCCGTCATCAGCAGGTTCGGATGGCTGACATCACCGTGTTCCAGGATCATCGGAAGCGCGGCACCGTCCCGCAACGGTGCGAGCAGGTCGAGGGTCCGGGCCACCAGTTCGGCGGCCGCGGGCAGCGGCACCCGGTGGGGGAAGGCGCGCAGGGGCTCGCCCAGCAATCTGTCGAACCACCCCGCGTCGGACCCGCCCGCGTCGGACCCGCCCCGGATGGCCGCCAGCCGGTCGGCCAACTGGGCGCCGGCCGCGATCACCGCCGCGGACCTGCCCCTGACCAGGTCCGGATCGACCGGCTCTCCGGTCATCGCGGACTCGAGAAGATACGGGCGGCAGTCCATCTCCAGCCCCAGGACGACGGGGTGCTGGCCGGCCAGCTGCTCCGGGTGAGCCTCGAGCAGCCGCAGCGCCTGCGCCTCCCGGCGGATGCCGGAGGTGTCCCACGGGCGGCGCGGCAGTTTTGCGACCGCCCGCAGCCGCCGGTCGGCGGGGTCCAGGTACAGCGTGACCACATGTCGTGAGGCCTCGAACCACGGGGTGATCATCAGCTTCGCCGGAGCGCGATGCCGCTTGGACAGCAGGCCGGCAAGCGTCCGGGTCGGCAGCGGGGCGCCGACCGGCTCCGGATCGGCCGCGAACGACGCGAGGAACCGGCCCACGATGGTGACGTCCCTGGCGACCAGCCCGATCAGGCCCAGCCGGTTCAGCAGCCTCGTTGCGATCGACTTGGCTCGTCCGAACCGGACTCCGTGGTATCTGCGCAACATCGCGTCCACGGCGACCCGGTCGGCCAGATCCACCAGGTACGAGCATCTCTGCGCGTTCGGCGCATGCCAGTAGGCAGTGACCGAGTCGCAGTCCCGTCGTTCGAGTTCGCGCCGCCACCGCCGGATCCGGCCGGTGCGCAGGCGGGATCCGATGCCGGCACGCACCGATCCGAGCCGCAGCAGGTACCAACCTCCGGGCCGCACCGCGGCCAGGTCCGACCGCGCCAGTCCGGCGTCGGCATGCGTCGCGATCAGCACGTCCAACGCATCGCCGGGCCCCGGTTCGATGCAGATCCGCACACCCGCTTCGCGCAGTACCCGCAGTTCGTCGGCCGGCACCGGACCGCGGTAGCCGGCACGCCCGACGACATCCGGGATCAGGAAACGCCAATCGACGGCCGGCCAGCTGCGCAGCGGAGCCGCTCCCGGTGCGGGCTCCGGGGTGGCCGGTTGATCGGCTGCCGCGGCCCGCGGCGTCGGGCCTGCCAATACGTTGCGCAGCACCGGGATGCGGCCGATCTCGGGGAACACATCGGCAAGTCGCAGGCTCTGCCGGGTCAGCCGCAGCAGCGCCAGCCAGACCCCGACGACCATGCCCAGTCCCACCCACAGCGAAGGCTGCAGGAACCGGTCGAGCAGCGCCAGCAGCCCGAGCGACGCTGCCACTTGCAGCAACACCCTGGTGTGCGCCCCGTGCACGATGCCGATGCCGCCACCGAATCCCAGACCTGCCTGTTTCAGCGCGTTGTGGACGACCAGGGTGACCAGCACGGCGACCGCGCCGCCGATCGCGCCGTACAGATTCGCCAGCACCATGCTGGTCGGCACCATCACGACCAGGGTCAGGGCGTTGGTGAGCAGGACCCACCGGGAACGCCCGATCAACTGGATGGTGAAACCGTTGAACCCCCACGACGCGTTGATGTAGTAGCCGATGGACAGCACGGCCAGCACCGCCGCCGACGAGGCGTACCTGTCGCCGAGGGCGAACACGGTGAACGGGCCGGCCAGGGCGGTGGTGACGGCCAGCACCGGAAACGTCAGGACACTGACCCAGATGGCGTTCTGCCAGTACAGGTCTCGAAGCTCTTGGTGGGACTCGCGGGCGTACAGCCGGGACGCCGACGGGGCGAACAGCGTGGTGAAGCTGAACAGCACCCCGAGATTCAGCGCGGCGATCGGCAACACCGCCCGGAAGTCGGCAACCTGTTGCGCACCACCGAACGAGCCGACGACGATGGCGGCGAACTCGGTGGTGGCGACCGCGACCAGGCCGGTCAGCAGCATCGGACCGCAGAAGCTCGAGACCTCTCGCCATGGCGGCCGGATCGTGCGGAACGAGAAGTGAGCGGCCAGACCGGTGCGGCGCAGCAGGCGGTACAGCAGGATCGAGTACAGCACCAGTCCGGTCGCGCCCACAACCACGAAACCGCCGGTCAGGAACGTGGCGTCGCCCGCGGTCAGGATCAGCAGGACGACCACGGCCAGCCGTAGCAACGGCTCGAGCACGTACCGGCGCAGGAACACCGCCCACGGCGAGGAGAACACCGCGAACATCTCGACGATGAGTATGTCCAGGGCCTGGATCGGCGCCAGCGCGATCATCAGCACCAGCAGCGCCGCGGCCGACTGGGAGGGCGCGAACTGGGTGAGCGGCCCGCTGAGCAGGTACGTCCCGGCCACCACGATCGTGCCCATCCCGGCGACGACCACGACTTCCAACGCGATCATGCCCAGCAGCCGCGGTCGATCCGCCCGCTCGTCGTACATGGCCAGGAAGCGGGCGCTGGCGCGGTCGAGGCCGAGCGGCACGACGGCCTGCACGAGCAGCACGCCGGCCAGCGCCCACGCGTACGCCCCGTAGTCGGACTTGGTCAGGTAGCGGACGATGCCGATCTGGACCACGAAGTTGATCAGCTGGGCGGCCGCGTAGCCGAGGAGCATGCCGCTGGAGGACCGAAGGCTCGACGTCGTGCCGACGTCACGGTTGTGCCCGGATGCCGGTTGGTGTTCCGGGTGGCCGGTCGCCGCGGAAGTGCTCGCGCCGACCGGCGCGGCCGGGGTCGCCCGCTCCTGTTCGGCGATCGCTGCGGTGGGCGCGTTCGGCATCAGGTCAACTGGTCCCAGTGCTGCCGCAGGCGCGCGCAGATCGCCTGCTCCGCCTCGTCGCGAACCTGCTCGATCGTCTGCCGGGCGTCGATGACCACGCTGAAGTCCCGGGTCTCGGCGATCTGCAGGTACGTGCGGCGACGGCGTTCCAGTTCGTCGACGCCCTGCTCATGCTTGCGTTCCCACATCAGGCTCGCCGGCGCGTTGAGCACGATCACCAGCTCGGGCTCGGTGCACACCCGGCGAACCAGCCAGGCGGTGATCCGGCCGCGATTGTCCAGATTGGCCGACGGCAGCAGCACGTCGTACGTGAAGCGATCCAGCAGCACGATGCGTCCGCGGGTCCGGTGATACCGCGCCTGTGCCGTGCGGTAGAGCAGCCGGCCCATCCGCATGATCAGCCGAGCGCCCGGCACGAACCGGATCCAGCGGTCCCAGGGATACTCCCGCCAGACGCCCATGTAGACATACCGGGACGGAAAGGGCAGACGCTCACGCAGACCCTCGGCCAACGTTGTCTTCCCCGCACCGTCCGGGCCGATGATGGTGATGGCGATACCGGTCGGGCGGCGCAGGCTGGTCAACGCGTGCCGGGCTCGATCGGCCCGCCGCATGAACCGGGTGAGCGTCGAGGCGGGATGGCTGCTGCGCCATGTCCGCACCAGCTCCGGCCGGATGTCGGCGAGCTCCGCCCACTGTTGATCACGGACCAGTGCCAGCAACCGCCCCGCCGAATTGCCCGGTGTTTCCAGGCTGTCGATCAGCCCGGCCAGCGGGCCGGTGGGCCGGGCATGCTGCGCCAGCAGGGACAAGGTGAGGGACTCGACCGGCCGGTTGCCGAGGAAGCGGTGCAGGAACAGGTGCCAGAACGCATCGTCGTCGCACAGCTGCCACCGCTGCTGCACACGCACCCGCCGCTCGAGCACCCGGTCGGCCACTGGAGTCAGGTACTCCTGACGGGGGCCGAAGTCGACCCGGGTGGTCACATCGAGCCGGACCCATCGCTGCTGCCGCTCGCAGAACCCGACGAAGAAGCGGTGGCTCCCCTGACCCGCCGCCGGCACCGCGGCCATTCCCAGCCTGCGCAGGTCCGTTCGGACCGCGTCCAGCGCCCGCCGGTCCATCAGCACGTCGACATCGCCGCCGCGGGCTACGGAATCTTCGCCGCCGCGTAACACGGCCCACGGCCACGCCGTCGCGTCCAGCGCCCGGTACACCGCGGCAAGCAGGGTTTCCGAGCCGGCCATCGCTTCGCCGTCGGGTGCCAATACGAATGACGACATCAGGGTCCCCCGTGTTCGTTCAATGTGACGAAAGCGCGCGCCGTTGCACGTATGACGATGATGCGAGTCGATCACCCGACCAGGGCATAGACCCTGGTGTCGGAGTTCTGGTAGATGAGCTGGAAGTGCTGCGAGCCGGCCACGGCGGCCTCCATGCGCCGGTAGCCGTCCTCGCCGCCGAACAGCCCCCAGGCACGGGCATATCGTTCCTGGCTGGTGGAGAAGATCAGCCGGCTGGTCCTGCCGTAGGACCGCACCTTCTGATAGACCGACTCGGTCAGCGCGGGGACGTTGCCGGTGAAGTCGTTGTTGGCGAACCTCCTGTCCACGGACATCAGGCTCGGTGTGTCGCCCCGGCTGCTGCCGACGTGCTCGTAGTAGTCGCCCGCACACCGGGCCGGGAATCCGGTGACCGACTGGACGAAAACCGCGCCATCGGGCGAATTGGCCGACAGCCAGGAGCACGCCTGAACCTCGGTCCGCGGGATGTAGTACACGTCCTCGTTGCCGAAGTAGTTGGGCACGAACAGCACCAGCAACAGGGCGGTCACGGCGGCGGTGATCACCGCCGGACGCCACGATCGGGCGCCTTCGATCCCTGCCGCCAGCAGCCAACCGCCGGCGACGGCGCACCACGGGGAGGCGAACAGGAAGGCGCGAAGCTGCGCCTCGCCACCGTAGTTCTGCACGAAGCCGATCAGCAGTGGGCTACCGATCAGCGCGGCACACACCACCGCCGGCCACCGCCCGCCGCGACGCCAGCGGTGGACCACTCCGGCGACGGCCAGGGTGGCCACGATCAGGCAGATGGCGATCGGGAGTGCCCCGATGAGTGCCTTGGTGCCGAGCTGAGCTCCGACGCCCTCGGCGCGAGCCCGGAAGTTCATGAACGGATTGAGCGTGTTGATCAGGGCGTAATTGTCCTGAACGAAGCGCAGGTTGGGCAGCAGGTACGCGCCGGCGATCGCAATCAGGCCGAGCACCATCCACCAGGGCCGCACGTACCCGAGCACGACGATCGACACGACGCCGGCAATCGTGATGTACGGGGTCAACTGGTGACTGATCGTCGACGCGAACTGCAACGCCAGCACGCAGGTGAGCACGACCGCCCGCACCCGGTTGGAATCGGCCGGCGGCGGCGGCAGGTGCGGGTCGACGGCCGACCGGCCCATCCTGGCCTCGATCCACCGTCCGAGTCCGTTGGCCGGACCACGCAGGAAGCGGATGATCAGCAGCAGGATCGCCAGGCTCAGCACGAGCGCCAGCGGCTGCGGCGCGTAGTACAGCTGACCGGCCCAGTTGGTGAAGCTGAACAGCATCGCCGCGATCCAAGCCGCCCGCACGTTCGTCGACAGGCTGCGCGCGCAGGAATAGACGAGAACCGCGAGCAGGACGGCGAAGAACAGCTGCGCCCAGGCGGCGAACGCCGTCGGGTCCTCGATCCCGAGAAGATTGCTCAGATATGCGCCGAAGGCGAACGAACCGGGCCAGCGATGGAAGATGTCGATCGCCGGATCGACCGATCCCTGCTCCAGGACGTAGCGCGTCACCCCAATGTGCTTGTAGGTCCAGGCGAGCCGCGGCGCATCTTCCACAAGCGACGTCGTTCCGTAGAGAATCACCAGACACAGACCCAGACTGCTGGTGAGCAGCCAACTGTCCGGGTGACCCGGCCGCACCAAAGCGAAGACGCACACCGCGGCGGCGACGGCCAGCGATCCGTACCACAGCAGCGGGAATGCTCCGATGAGGCCCCACGGGCCCAACGAATCCAGATCGGTCAGCCGAAGGCTGATCACCCAGAACAGCAGCGCCGCACCGAGCAGTGCATAGGGCACCACGCCCGAGCGCGACATCGGTTGCCGGTGCTGTGGACTGATCGAAGTCGGATCGGCGTCACGGGTGCGGTTCCAATGGGTGGTCATGCCACGCTCACGGACGTTGCCCGGGACAACGAACGAAGATCGAGGACGAACGCGACACAGCTGGCCACGGCGATCGCCGCGGCGGACACCAGCGGATGCCACCACCCGAGCCACAGGGTGACCGTGGAAGCGACGACGCCGACGCCGAGGCTCAGCGCCACCGCCAAGCCGAGCCAGCCGCCGACATCGTTGACGGGGATCAGCGTCATGATCGCCGACCCGGGAACCAGGACGACGGCCGCGAAGACCACCGGCCAACGAATGGACGCGGGAGCACCGACAACGATGGCGAGCAGCGCGCCGCCGGTCAGCGCCAGCATCGCCACGTCGAGACTGCGTCGGAGTCGACCGCTCACAGGTGATCACCGCCCCGTTCCATCGAGCCATGGCCGCCGCCGGGCTCGCCCGGACCCGCCCAGAATGCAAACACGCTGCCCCTCCTCTGCTTTGGACACCACCGGCCGAGCGCCGTTCGACCAGCGGCAAAACCGACCGGGGCGCCTGGTTCACCCCCGAGGGGCGCCCGCGCGGCTGCGGCCAGGCCGGCGTTGGCCTCGCTCACTCTCCGCGAACCGTGCTCGTCGACTTCGACGAGGGATGACCCTGGCTCACATTCAAAATTCAGCCAATAGCCATCCGGTTGACAAGGATGCTAACGGTGGGTTTACGCTGGGGCAAGTCGTCGGCGGCCCACCGCGCAAACGGGTTACCAAGCGGTTTCGGACAGTCACTAGACGTCAAACGGACGGAGCCGTCCTGTCGGGCAGCGCCCGATTTCCGCCGATGTCACAGTCAGTGGTCATCTGCCGACAGTCAGTCAAACCGGATGAGGGGGATTCGTGACGAACGAACAGTTGAGGAAGCCGGCCGTCGTCAATCGATCGAGCAAGGCACCTGATGTGACGATCGTCATGCCGGTCAAGAATGAGGCCGCAAACCTTCGAGTGGTGCTCCCGGAGCTGCCGAAGGTGCACGAGATCGTGCTGGTGGACGGCGGTTCGGTCGATGGGACGGTCGAGACCGCCCGCGCGCTCGAACCATCCATTCGGGTGATCCACCAGACTCGCCGGGGTAAAGGGAATGCACTTGCGTGTGGTTTCGCGGCGGCAACGGGCGACATCCTGGTGATGTTCGACGGGGATGGCTCAGCGGATCCCGCAGAAATTCCTCGCTTTGTTGACACGTTGATCGACGGCGCCGACTTCGCCAAGGGCAGCCGATTTGCACCGGGTGGTGGCAGCCACGACATCACCCCCCTGCGCCGGTGGGGAAATGCCGGATTGCACTTCGTTGCAAACACCGCATTCCGGACACAATTCTCGGATCTGTGCTATGGATACAACGCGTTCTGGCGGGATTTGCTGCCGGTGCTCGATCTCCCGGACATCGAGACGGCGCCACCGGCCGGTTCGATGATCTGGGGCGACGGTTTCGAGATCGAGACCGTGATCAACTGCCGGATGGCCGGCGCCGGTGTCCGCATCGCCGAGGTTCCCAGCGTCGAACGGCGCCGGATGCACGGGCACAGCAACCTTCGGACCTTCGCCGACGGAACCAGGGTGCTGCGGACGATCGTCGCCGAACGCCGCCGGCACCGCCGTCTTCGCCGGCTCCACGGCGTGCTTTCGCACGCGACGTGGCCACCCGCATCGCCCACCGCACAGTTCGAGGACCGTGACGGTCTCGAGGCAACGGCGTAGGCCCCGCAAGCCACCCATCCTCCCCAGGTAAGGACCAGCCGATGATCCGGCGTGCACTGTTCACCAGGTTTGCGTCCCTGCTCACCGCCGCGGTGCTGGTGGCGGCCGGCATGACGATGGCGCCCGTCGCCCAGGCGGCGACGGGCGATGTCGGGACCACCGGACCCGGCTACCCGTCCTGGGTGGTCTCCCCCACCAGCGAGAAGCCCGAGAGCAAACTGTGGTACAACGACGGCCGGTGGTGGGCCGCGATGGTCAACTCCGCGGGCGCCTGGCGCATCTACTATCTGGATCGCGCATCCGGCCCGGAGTCCTGGGTGGATGCGGGGACGGCGATCGACAGTCGGTCCAACACATCGACGGACACCATGTGGGTGAACGACAAGCTCTACGTCGCATCCCACGTCAAGGCAAGCTCGAACACGGCCGGGCAATCCGGTCAGCCGGCCCGGCTCTACCGGTACAGCTACAACGCCGCCACCAAGTCGTACGCGCTGGACGCCGGCTACCCGACGAACATCAACAACACGTCCAGCGAAACCCTCACCATCGACATGGATTCGACCGGACGCGTGTGGGCGACGTGGACGCAGGCCCAGAGTGTCTACGTGAACGCGACCACCAACGACGTCTGGGGCACTCCGTTCGTGCTGCCGGTCAACAACGCCACCGGCCTGGATCCGGACGACATCTCCACCGTGGTGTCCTTCGCCGGGAGGATCGGCGTGCTCTGGAGCAGCCAGTCGAATTCCGCCGTCTACTTCGCGTTCCGGTCGCCCACCGCCCCGATCACCACCTGGAACCCCAGTCAGTCGGTGACCGTGCCCGGAAACGGGCAGGCGGACGATCATCTGAACATCAAGCAGGTTCAGGCGGATCCGTCCGGACGGGTCTTCGCGGTGATCAAGACCAGTCTCGACAAGATGGGCGCCTCCTCGCCTCAGGTCGTCGTGCTCGGTCGAAGTGCTGACGGGACCTGGAGCCGGGCCACCTTCGGCACCGTCGGGGACTGCCACACCCGACCGATCCTGATGCTGGACACCACCAACAACCTGGTTCGGGTCTACGCCACGGCGCCGGACAGCGGTTGCCCGTACCCGGGTTCCGCCGGAACGATCTTCGAGAAGACGTCGCCGATGGGCAACCTGTCGTTCGCGCCCGGCCGCGGCACGCCGGTGATCCGCGACGCCGCATCCGCGAACATGAACAATGCGACATCGAGCAAGCAATCGGTGGACGCGAGTACCGGGGTCGTGGTGCTGGCCACCAACGACGCGACCAAGAAGTACTGGTTCTCCGACGAGGTCCTGGCTTCGTCCGCGCCGGTGGCCAACTTCACCGTCAGCCCCTCGTCGGGAGTGGCGCCCCTGGCGGTGGCCTTCAGCGACACCTCGAGCAATGGCCCGACCTCGTGGGCGTGGGACTTCGGCGACGGGGCGACGACGACGACCCAGAATCCGTCCCATACGTATTCGGCGGCCGGCACCTACACGGTCAAGCTGACCGCCACCAACGCCGCCGGCTCGAATACCGTCAGCAAGGCCGGCGTGGTGACGGTGACCGGTCAGGTGAGCACCGGGATCTCGATCGTCGGATCGCAGAGCGCCTTCTCCGATTCCGCGGTCACCGGTGTGTCCGTCCCGGCACCGTCCGGGATCGCGGCCGGCGACGTGCTTGTCGCGTCGATCACCTCCGACCGGAATGCCTCGATGACGACCGTGCCGGCGGGCTGGACCCCCATGGTGAACGGCTTGTCGATCAACAGCTCGGCCGGCGCGGGCGCCAGGATCTACGCCTACTATCACGTCGTGGGTGCTTCGGAGTCCGGTTCGTACAGCTGGGTGCTGAGTTCGAAGCAGAAGTGGGGCGCCGGGATCACCGCCTATCGCGGGGTCAACACCACCACGCCGCTGGACACCTCGGTGGTGACCGGCGTCAACAGCAGCTGGTCCGGCACCAGCCTGACACTGCCGAGCATCACCACGGCGAGCAGCAACACGATGCTGATCGGTGCCGTCGGCCTGGACAGCGGCACCCCGCTCGCCGCTCCTCCGTCGGGTTGGACGCAGGAATGGCAGGCGGCCGGTGGCCAGGTCGCGGCGCTGGCCGACAAGGCCCAGCCGAACGCCGGGGCCAGCGGTCCGGCCACGTGGACGCTGAGCTCCGGTCGCGCCTTCGGCGGATGGCGAACCGCCCTCAAACCGAGC
>Ga0164307_10000590_pt1 | contig 15983 bp, 10 predicted proteins | sample Whisoiple_243_MG_FD_110214 | JGI IMG/M metagenome (GOLD analysis project Ga0164307, IMG submission 110214) | Soil microbial communities amended with fresh organic matter from upstate New York, USA - Whitman soil sample_243_MG | ecosystem: Environmental > Terrestrial > Soil > Unclassified >...
CACCGGCTCGGGCTGCTGACCCACCCTCTGGAGCGGGAGCTGGCCGAGGACGCGGCCGACACCGCCGAATGGCTCGCCTACCTGGCCCGGCTCCGGCTGCTGCCCGAGGGCGAGGGGGACGAGGAGGCGGCCGTCCGCGCGGTCCACCGCTTCCTGCGGAGCACCCCGGCCCTGATGTCCGGCGTCTGGCTCCCGGACGCCGTGGGGGACCGCCGCCCGCAGAACCTGCCCGGGACCTGGGACCAGTACCCCAACTGGCGCCTGCCCGTCGCCGACGCGGAAGGCCATCCCGTCACCCTGGAGGAGATCACGGCCTCACCCCGGCTGCACCGGCTGATGGCCGTCCTGACGGACGGTCCGGAGTCCCGTACGGCACCCCCGGACGCGCGCCCCTCGTAGGCGTTCGCTACGTTTGCACCGTGGACAAGAAGAACGCTATGCGCGCCGGCGCCGTCGCGGCCGGTACGACGCTGATGATGCTGCTGATGTCGTCCCCGGCGCTCGCGCTCACCCGCGACGACGGTGACGACCCGGGCCCGGGGCTGAACGTGCTGGAGACCCTCGGTCTCTACGTCGCGCTGCCGATCGTCCTCTTCCTGGTGATCGCGGGCCTCGTGATGGTCCTCGACAAGTCCAAGAAGCAGGCCTAGGGATTCTCCCGGGTGCGCCGCCGGTACTCCGTACCGCGCGGCGCACCGGCATGTCCGGACCCGGGTAGGTTGCGGGCATGACCGAGTGGGACGTCAAGAAGCTCCGCATCCTGCGCACCCTGCGGGACCGGGGCACCGTCACCGCCACCGCCGAAGCCCTCCGCATGACGCCGTCCGCCGTCTCCCAGCAGCTCACCAATCTCGCCGGCCAGCTCGGGGTGCGACTGCTGGAGGCACAGGGCCGCCGTGTGCGGCTCACCGACGCCGCACACCTCGTGCTGCGGCACGCCGAGGCGGTCTTCGCCCAGTTGGAGAGGGCAGACGCCGAACTCGCCGGGTATCTGCGGGGCGAGGCGGGCCAGGTGCGCGTCGGCGCCTTCTCGACCGCCGTGCCCGCCCTCGTGGTGCCCGCCGTGCGGCTGCTGGGGGCCGAAGGGCGTCCCGGGCCGCAGGTGCGCGTACGGGAGGCGGAGGCGGCCCAGGCCTTCGAGCTGCTGTCGGCCGGCGAGGTGGACCTGGCGCTCTCCCTGGCGGCCCACGCCCCGACGGTCCGGGACCCCCGCTTCACCCTGCTGCCGTTGCTCGCGGACCCGTTGGACGTGGCGCTGCCCGCCGGACACCGCCTCGCCGGGGCGCCGGCCCTGCGGCTGGCCGACCTGGCGCAAGAGCCCTGGATCTTCGGCGGATCGGGCCCCTGGTCGGAGATCACGACCGCCGCGTGCGAGGCCGCGGGCTTCGTCCCCGAACAGGCCCACAGCGCCGCAGGCTGGACGGCGATCCTCGCCATGGTGCGGGCGTCCATGGGGGTCGCGTTGGTCCCCCGGATGGTCTCGTCGTCCGACCGGCCGCACCACGGTGTGGCGATGCGGGTCCTGGAGTCGGACCGGCCCTGTCGGCATGTGGTGGCGGCCGTCCGCCAGGGCGCCGAACGCGGCCCGGCGGTCGCCCGGGTGCTGGCCGCGCTGGAACGGGCGGCAGCGGATTCCGCCGGGCGGTCCGCTGTTGTTAAGCAGAACTGAAAGGACCGTACGAAAACTTTCGATGGACCTGATGGTAGGCGCGGCGGCACAGTGGCCCCATGCCCAGCGACGAGAACCAGACGGAGTACAGTCCCGGCGACCCGCACGCCAACGACGCGGCCCCCTACGGCGGTGGTGACCCCTACGCCGACTACCGCGCGGGCGACTTCCCCTTCACCGGGCTGGTCGACCTCGCGGACCGCCGTCTCGGCGCCGGAGTGATCGCGGCCAACGACGAGTTCTTCGCCGAACGTGAGAACCTCCTGATCCGCGAGCCCGCCGTCTTCGACCCCGAGCGCTTCGGCCACAAGGGCAAGATCATGGACGGCTGGGAGACCCGCCGCCGCCGCGGCGCGGACGCGGAGCACCCCTTCCCGGCCCCCGAGGACCACGACTGGGCGATCGTCCGGCTGGGCGCGCCCGGGATCATCCGCGGCATCGTCGTCGACACCGCCCACTTCCGGGGCAACTATCCGCAGCGCGTCTCCGTCCAGGCGACGGCCGTGGAAGGCGCCCCCGGACCCGGGGAACTCCTCGCCGACGACGTGAAGTGGGAGGAGCTCGTCCCGCCCACCCCCGTGCGCGGCCACGCCGCCAACGGCTTCGAGGTCACCGGGGGCCGCCGCTGGACGCATCTTCGGGTCTGCCAGCACCCGGACGGCGGAATCGCCCGTCTCCGCGTCCACGGCGAGGTCGTGCCCGACCCGGCCTGGCTCGCGGCGCTGGGCACGATCGACCTGATCTCGATCCTCAACGGCGGCACGTACGAGGACGCCTCGGACCGCTTCTACTCCTCGCCGGCCCAGATCATCCTGCCCGGCACCTCCCGCAAGATGGACGACGGCTGGGAGAACCGCCGCCGCCGGGTCCGCGACACGAACGACTGGGTACGCTTCCGCCTGCCCGCCCAGGGCGCGGTGCGCGCGGTCGAGATCGACACCGCCTACCTCAAGGGCAACGCGGCGGGCTGGATCGGCCTCCAGGGCCGCGACGGCGAGACGGGCGAGTGGTTCGAGATCCTGCCCCGCACCCGGCTCCAGCCCGACACCCTCCACCGCTTCGTCCTCGACGCCGAGGCCGTGGTCACCCACGTACGCCTGGACGCCTACCCCGACGGCGGGGTGGCCCGGATGCGGCTCCACGGCTCGCTGACGGAGGCGGGTGCGGCCGAACTGGCCCGCCGCCATCAGGAGTCCGGCGCCTGAAGCCCCCGCCCGGCGGACGGCTGCGCACCCGCGCCCGCCCGCCGGGCGGCTTCCAGCGGGCGTCCGCGCCCGCCGCCCCGCACGACGGAGGGGGCGCCTCCCACGGGAGGCGCCCCCTCGTCGCGCGTGCCGGAGGACCGCTACGCGGTGGCCGCCGCGGCGTCGGCCGCCTGCGCCTTCAGCGCGCGCTCCACACCGGAGCGGGACTCCGACATCAGCCGGCGGAGCGCGGCGCTCGGCTGCACCGACTCCAGCCAGGCGTCCGTGGCGTCCAGGGTCTCCTGCGAGACCTGGAGCGACGGGTACAGGCCGACCGCGATCTGCTGGGCCATCTCGTGGCTCCGCGAGTCCCAGACGTCCTTGACCGCCGTGAAGAACCTCTCCGTGTACGGAGCCAGCAGCTCACGCTGGTCCGTCTGCACGAAACCGGTGATGACCGACTCCTGAAGAGAGTTCGGCAGCTTGTCCGACTCGACGACCGACGCCCACGCCTCGGCCTTCGCCTCCTCGGAGGGCTGGGCCGCACGCGCCGACGCCGCGTGACGCTCACCCGCGGCCGTCCTGTCGCGCTCGTACTCCGCGGCGATCTCCTCCTCGTCCAGGAGACCCGTCGCCGCCAGGCGCTGCACGAACGCCCACCGCAGCTCCGTGTCCACGGCCAGGCCCTCGATCTCCTGCGTGCCGTCGAGCAGCGACTGCAGGACGTCCAGGTGGAGCGGGCTGCGCGCCGTCGCGGCGAAGGCACGCGCCCACGCCAGCTGGTGGTCACCGGCCGGCTCGGCCGCGCGCAGATGCGCCAGCGTCGCCTCGGTCCACTGGTTCAGGCCCGCCTCGCGCCACTCCGGGGCGGCGTAGAGGTCGAGGGCCATCTTCACCTGACGGTGCAGCGACTGCACGACGCCGATGTCCGACTCCTTGCCGATCCCGGAGAGGACCAGCGCCAGGTAGTCACGCGTCGCCAGCTCGCCGTCGCGCGTCATGTCCCAGGCCGACGCCCAGCTCAGCGCGCGCGGCAGGGATTCCGCGAAGTCACCCAGGTGCTCGGTGACGACCCGCAGCGACTCCTCGTCGAGACGGACCTTCGCGTACGACAGGTCGTCGTCGTTGAGCAGGACGACCGCCGGACGCGCCGTGCCCGACGGGAACGGCACCGTGGTGCGCTCGCCGTCCACGTCCAGCTCGATCCGGTCCGTGCGGACCAGCTTCCCGGCGGCGTCGAGGTCGTAGCAGCCGATGGCGATCCGGTGCGGACGCAGGGTGGGCTCGCCCTTCGCGCCGGCGGGGAGCGCGGGGGCCTCCTGCAGCACGGTGAACGACGTGACGTGGCCGTCCGCGTCGGTCTCGATCTCCGGGCGCAGGATGTTGATCCCGGCCGTCTCCAGCCACGCCTTGGACCAGGTCCTCAGGTCACGGCCCGAGGTCTCCTCCAGCGCGCCCAGCAGGTCCGACAGACGGGTGTTCCCGAAGGCGTGCGCCTTGAAGTAGGCCTGCACGCCCTGGAAGAACGCGTCCTTGCCGACGTACGCCACGAGCTGCTTCAGGACCGAGGCGCCCTTCGCGTACGTGATCCCGTCGAAGTTCACCAGGACGTCGTCGAGGTCCTGGATGTCCGCCATGATCGGGTGCGTCGACGGCAGCTGGTCCTGCCGGTACGCCCAGGTCTTCATGGAGTTGGCGAACGTGGTCCAGGAGTGCGGCCACTTCGAGCCCTCGGCGTCCGCCTGGCACGCGATCGAGGTGTACGTCGCGAAGGACTCGTTCAGCCAGAGGTCGTTCCACCACTCCATGGTGACCAGGTCGCCGAACCACATGTGGGCCAGCTCGTGGAGGATCGTCTCGGCGCGCGTCTCGTAGGCCGCGTCCGTGACCTTCGAACGGAACACGTACTGGTCGCGGATGGTGACCGCGCCCGCGTTCTCCATCGCGCCCGCGTTGAACTCCGGGACGAAGAGCTGGTCGTACTTGGCGAAGGGGTACGCGTAGTCGAACTTCTCCTGGAACCAGTCGAAGCCCTGCCGCGTGACCGCGAAGATCTCGTCGGCGTCGAGGTACTCGGCGAGCGACGGCCGGCAGTAGATGCCGAGCGGGACGGACTGGCCGTCCTTCTCGTAGCTGCTGTGCACCGAGTGGTACGGACCGGCGATCAGCGCCGTGATGTACGTGGAGATGCGCGGCGTCGGCTCGAAGGACCAGACGTCGTCCTTCGGCTCGGGCGTCGGCGAGTTGGAGATGACGGTCCAGCCGGACGGCGCCTTCACGGTGAACCGGAAGGTCGCCTTCAGGTCGGGCTGCTCGAAGCTGGCGAACACCCGGCGGGCGTCCGGGACCTCGAACTGGGTGTAGAGGTAGGCCTGCTCGTCGACCGGGTCGACGAAACGGTGCAGGCCCTCACCGGTGTTCGTGTACGAGCAGTCGGCGACGACCTTGAGCTCGTTGGCACCCGCGCGCAGGTGCTTCAGCGTGATCCGGGAGTCCCGGAAGACGGCGGCGATGTCCAGGTCCTTGCCGTTCAGCACGATGTCGTGCACGGCCGGGGCGACCAGGTCGATGAAGGTCTCCGCCCCGGCCTCGGCGGAGTCGAAGCGCACGGTGGTGACGGACCGGTAGGTGCCGCCCTCCTGCGCGCCGGAGAGGTCGAGATCGACCTCGTACGCGTCCACGGTCAGCAGGCGCGCCCGCTCCTGTGCCTCTTCGCGGGTCAGATTCGTGCCAGGCACGCGGTCATCTCCTTGATATTGCGACGTTTCCGGCCATCCTTCCACGTGGGGAGGGCACAGCGCGATGTCCGTTTTCCGCCGGACCCGCGTGGCTGGCCGGGCCACCCTCGGACCATGACCGCATACGAGGCACGGCCCATCACCCCCGGCGCCCTGAAGGAGCTCCGGACGACCGACGACGCGGGACGCCCCTGCGCTCCGTACACGGCGGCGGAGGGCGGCGATCCCCTGCGCTGCTGTCTGCGCGGCGCGGCGCCGGGGGAGAGGATCGCGCTCGTCTCCTACGCGCCGCTGAGACGCTGGGCGGCGGAGACCTGGGCCCGCCCGGGGGCGTACGACGAACAGGGCCCGGTCTTCATCCACGCCGGGGAGTGCGAGGGCCCGGCGGAGGGCCGGCCGGGATACCCGTTCTCACGCGCGGGCGCCCTGCGCACGGTCCGGCGCTACGACGCGGAGGGCGCGATCATCGGCGGCCGGCTGCTGGAGATCCCGGCCGACGAGGAGAGCGGCTTCGACGCCGCCTTCGCGGAGGCCTTCGCCGACCCGGAGGTGGCGCTGGTGCATGTACGCGCGGTGGAGTACGGGTGCTTCCACTTCGAGGTCCGGCGGGAGGGGGCCGGGGTGCCGCTCGGTTAGCCGGCGCCCGCCCGGGGACTCCCGCCCGGGGTGCGGGCACGCATGCGGAAGGGCGGCCCCGGATCCCCGGGGGCCGCCCTTCCGTGGACGCGTGGGGTCAGCCCTTCAGCTCCGCCGCCACCAGCTCGGCGATCTGGACCGCGTTCAGCGCGGCGCCCTTGCGCAGGTTGTCGTTGGAGACGAACAGCGCGAGGCCGTGCTCGACGGTCTCGTCGGCGCGGATGCGGCCCACGTACGAGGCGTCCTTGCCGGCCGCCTGGAGCGGCGTCGGGATCTCGGAGAGCTCGACGCCCTCGGCGTCCTTCAGCAGCTCGTAGGCGCGCTCGACACTGATCGGACGGGCGAAACGGGCGTTGATCTGGAGGGAGTGACCGGAGAAGACCGGGACCCGCACACAGGTGCCGGACACCTTGAGGTCCGGGATCTCAAGGATCTTGCGGGACTCGTTGCGGAGCTTCTGCTCCTCGTCCGTCTCGAAGGAGCCGTCGTCGACGATCGAACCGGCGAGCGGCAGCACGTTGAAGGCGATCGGGCGCTTGTAGACGCCCGGCTCGGGGAAGTCGACCGCGTCGCCGTCGTGCGTCAGCTTGTCCGCGTCGGCGACGACCTTGGACGCCTGGCCGTGCAGCTCCGCGACGCCGGCGACCCCGGAGCCGGACACCGCCTGGTAGGTGGCCACGGTCAGCGCGTCGAGCTGCGCCTCGTCGTGCAGGGGGCGCAGCACGGGCATGGCGGCCATCGTGGTGCAGTTCGGGTTGGCGATGATGCCCTTGGGGCGGTTCGCGATCGCGTGCGCGTTGACCTCGGAGACGACGAGAGGTACCTCGGGGTCCTTACGCCATGCGGAGGAGTTGTCGATCACCACGGCGCCCTGGGAGGCGACCTTCTCGGCCAGCGCCTTCGACGTGGCGCCGCCCGCGGAGAAGAGCACGATGTCCAGACCGGTGTAGTCCGCGGTGGAGGCGTCCTCCACGGTGATGTCCGTGCCCTCGTAGGAGAGGGTGGAGCCCGCGGAACGCGCGGAGGCGAAGAGCCGCAGTTCGGCGACGGGGAACTTCCGCTCGGCCAGGATGCTGCGCATGACTGTGCCGACCTGACCGGTGGCGCCGACGATTCCGACCTTCACGGGGACTCCCTCACAGATGCGAACGGGCACGTTTGCCGGTCCATGATGCGTATGTCCCCGGCTCCCTTGTCCAATCCATTGTCCGGCAGGCGGACGGACCCCGCACGCAGCTGTGGGGCGGGAGCCCTTGAGAGCTCCCGCCCCACAGTCATGAGGTGTCGTACGGATCACACCGTGGTGACGGCTACGGCGCGACCTTCTCGATCACGACGCTGCCGGTGCCGGCCGCGGTGCCGCGGGCGTTCACCAGCTGGACCTCGCCGAAGAACTGACGGCCCTCGGGAGCCGCTCCGGCGACCACGACCTCGGCGCCGACCTTGGCGGACGCGCCGTTGGCCAGGTTCACGGCCTTCGACTCGTCGACCTTGATCTCACCGAGCGACGAGGCGTAGTACACGTCGCGGTAGTCGTACTCGGTGGTCCCGGCCGGGACCGAGTAGCCGTCGACGACGACGGTGTAGGTGCCCGCCGCCGGCTTCACCAGACTGACGGACTCCTCGGAGCCCGCCGTCGTGGAGGCGCCGACCTCGGTGTCGCCCCTGTAGACGTACAGGTCGATGTCCGCGTTGGCGTCCGTCGTGTTGCCGATGGCGACGTCGAGCTTCTCGACGCCCTCACCGATGGTGATCGTCCTGGTGTACTCGCCACCCGTGGAGATCGACGGACGCTCGACGTCGGCCGAGCCCAGCGAGCCGCCCTTGAGCTTGCCCTGCAGGTCGCCCGCGTTGTTGGTGACCGTCCAGTCCACCGCGGCGGGGGTGCCGATCTTGGCCTCGCCGATGGTCTGCACCGCCGGTTCGAAGGAGGCGCCGAGCAGCGAGACGTCCAGCTTGTACGGGTTGTCCAGCAGCGGCGACGTACGGCGCGACTCGACCTCGATCTCCCAGACGCCCGGCTGCGGCGCCTTGTAGGAGCGCGTGTCCGGACGGCAGGTGTTGGTCGGGTTCTCGTAGTTCGGGTAGCAGTAGATCGTGGAGCTGTCCTCCACCGCGACCCCGTAGGGGTGGATGGAGATGAACCGCGTCTGGCTGCCCGAGCGCAGGGCGCTCAGCGCGACCTCGAGCGTCTCGGCGCCCTCCGGCACGTTCACGAAGTACGACGTGGTGCCGTTGCGCTGGACCGAGCCGGTCGTCGAGAACGCGTAACCCGGCTTCACCAGCTCCTTGGCGACGACCACCGTGGAGAGGATCTGCTGGTCGACGCCGCTGGTCTTCGAGTCGTCCACCTGCAGGATCGCGCTGTGGACGCCCGCGGTGCGCGGCTTGGCCTGGACCTTGACGGTGACCGGCTTGCCGAGCGGCAGCGAGACGGTGCTCGAACCGGTCAGGGAGAAGGTGCCGTCGTTGTTCTTCCACGACAGCTTGTGCTTCACGGCCTTGTCCGGACCCGTGGTGCGGGTGACCGTGACGTCGTACGACTTCTTCTGGCCGGTCTTCAGACCGCCCTCGCGGTCGTACAGGCCGGTGCCGAAGCCCGGGTCCTTCAGCGCGAAGTCGATCGCGGTGTCGACCGGGGCCTTGACCGTGTACTCGTGCGCCGGGGCGCCCTGCTTCTCGATCTGCTTCCAGGCGCCGACGATGTCGATCAGACCGGCACCCTGGGCGTGCGCGGGCACACCGGCGATGTGGGTGGCGGTGCTGGTCAGCGCGGTCCGCAGGTCGGCCGGCGGCAGCTCGATGTGCTTCTGCTTCGCGGCGGACAGCAGCAGCGCCGTGGCGCCGGCGGCCTGCGGCGAGGACATCGAGGTGCCCTGCAGCATGGAGTAGCCGGCGGGGAGGGAGTAGCCCGCCTCCTTGACCGGACCGCCCGGGAACCAGGTCTGCGTGGTGTTGATCGACGCGCCCGGTGCCGTCAGGGTCGGCGTGAAGCCGCCGTCCTCACGCGGACCGCGCGAGGAGAAGGGCAGCATGTCGTACTTCTTGGTGACGTTCGAGCCGTAGTTGGCAGCCCAGGTCTCCTTGGAGATCGACGCGCCCACCGAGATGACGTGGTCGGCGAGACCGGGGTCACCGATGGTGTTCAGGCCCGGGCCCTCGTTGCCGGCCGAGATGACCAGCTGGACGCCGTAGATGTCGATGAGGCGCTTGTAGAGCTCGGCACGCGCGTTGTTGCCGTCGTTGAGCGGCGGCAGGCCGCCGATCGACATGTTGACGACGTCGACGCCGCGGTTGACGACGAGGTCGATCATGCCCTCGGTCAGCGCGATGTTGGTGCAGCCGCCGGACCAGGTGCAGGCGCGCGAGGAGACGACCTTGGCGCCGGGCGCCGCGCCGTTCATCTTGCCGCCGAACAGGCCGTTGGCCGCGGTGATGCCCGCGACGTGGGTGCCGTGCTCGCTCTCGATGACGCCGATGTTCACGTAGTCGGCCTTGGCGCCGGCCGCGTTGTAGACGACGTCCTTGCGGGTCTCGACGACGAACGGGATGCGCTCGACGATCTGCGTCGCCGGGTTGTCCGTACCGAAGTAGCCGACCTGCTGCTTCTCCTTGTACGGCTTCATCACGGCGTCGTTGCGGAAGTCCGCGTCGTTGTCCAGGTCGACGCGGACGGTGCCGGCGGCCGGGTCGTAGAGCACGGCCCAGACGTCGGTGGTGTCGCCGTCCCGGTTGAGGTCCCCGGCCATGTCGCCGCCGCGGGTGGCCGCCTCGGAGAACAGCTGGATCTTGTAGGACCCCTCCGGCGCGGAGTAGGTGCGGCCGCCGATGGTGAACGTCGGGCCGGACACGGAGGCCGTCATCCTCAGCCAGGTGCCGTCACCGTCGTTGACCGGGTCGGTCGCCGTCACCCAGTCGACGATCTTGCGCTCGCCGGTGGTGGTCTTCTGCAGCGCGGGGTGGCCGAGGTCGACACCGGAGTCCAGGACGCCGATGGTGATCCCGCGGCCGTCGGCCTTCGGGTGCTGCTTCACGAAGTCGACCGCGCCCGTCTCGAAGGACGGGTTGTACGGGTTCTTCGCGGGGGTGTTCTTGTCCGGGGCCGCGTAACTTCCGGTGGCCTTCGGCTGCTTCGCCCCGGCGACCCGGTCACCCGCGGGCGTCGGGTCGTCCAGCTTGATCTCCTGCTTGAGATCGATGCCCTGGACGGAGGAGAGCTTCTGCGCCGCCTTGATGGTGGCTTCGGCGGTCGCGGTCGGTACGGTCGCCCGGACGTAGCCGAGCTTGTCGTACGTCTGCCCCACCACGGACCCCTTGACGGAGTCCAGCTGTTCGGCGACCTTCTCGGTCGCGCCCGGGGTGGTGGCGACCATCATCGTGATGTTCTTCTCGCCCTTGGCCTCGGCCTTCGCCAGCACGTCGGCGTCGGCCTCGCCCAGCTTGTCGCCCTCCGCGCTCGTGGCGGCGGGCTTCACCGGGGGGACGGCCGGGTCGTCGGCGGCGAGGACGGGGGACGCACCGGAGGCGGCCAGTGCGGCCGCCAGACCGGCTGCGGCTGCTATCCGCGCCGCGCGTCTCGCCCCGGGTATGGAGCTGGGGGATTCCTTGGTCATCAGCATCCCTGTTGTGTGAACGAAAGAGAGAGTCCGGAATTCGGTACCCGATGACCGCTCAGCCTTTCGTAGAAGACAGGGTTTTGTGGAGAGTTGACGGTGATCGAAAACGGACATGGCGTAGATCCGCCACCTGTGCGATCGCGCCACTCAGCGTGGCACCACCACCACGTAGGCGGCCGGTTCGCGGTCCTCGGCGGCCATCATCGCCGTGCGCAGCACCACCGACTGCTGGGCCGCCGACTCGCGCAGCTGCTTCGGTGTCACCCGCACCACCGTCACCCCGAGCCGCTCCAGGTGCTCCCGTTCCGCGGCGAAGGAGACGCGCTCCTCGCGGGGCGAGCGGGTGCCGATCTCGAGCGCGACCGCCTGCTCCGGCCAGTACGCGTCCACCCCGCCCAGGAATCCGCCGCCCGGCAGGGACAGTTCGACGTTCCACAGCGGCTGGGGCAGACCGTGGGCGCGCACCATCCCGTACAGCCGGCCCTCCGCCACCGCCCGCCCCTCGACGAGCAGCGCCTCGACGGTGTCGGCCACGTGCGCGCGGCCCAGCAGCTTCGCGTCGCTCAGTTCCCGCACGACGGAACCGGGTTCGCAGTGCCCGTCACGCACCGCCTCCGTCAGGATCCGGCGCACCGTCGGGGCGTCCGTGAGTGAGGCCACCGCGTCGGCCAGGGCCCGCTCCACCGGGGCCAGCGGCACCCCGTGCCGGCGCTGTGGCCGGGGTGGGGCGGCGGCCCGGATCACCTGGACGAACCGCGTGGAGCGGAGCCGCCTGGCACGCGGCACCAGGACGTCGATCCGGTGCAGGGCGATCATGGGGGGCGCGGACGTGAAGCCGTACAGCGCCAGGGCCGCCAGGCCCGTCACCATCGCCCCGCCGTAGGCGGGGCCGTGCTGGGCGGATACGGTCCGGCGGGCACCGGCCGGGGGCCGTCCGGCGTACAGCAGGGCGCCGCGCACCCGGTCGTCGTTCGTGGGGGACTCCCGGTGCAGGAGGTACACGCCGGGGAGCAGCTGCTGCCAAGGGCCGCCGGGCAGGCACTGCGCGGCGGTGTGCGCGGCGGTCACACCGCGGGCGCGCAGCTGGGCGGCGGACTGCACGCGGTGGGCCGCTTCGTGGCCGGGGTGCGGGGGCAGCGGGGCGTTCTGGGTCATGCGGGGGAGATTCCCCCAGCCACGCCACCCGATGGCCGGTGTTACAAGCCCGTCGACATTCCAGGACAACGCCACACAGAAGCACGGTAGTTCGAGTGCCGAAAAGGGTGGTCGCGGCAGGAATTGGGCGGCGCACGCCCCCCACACGTGTGCGGGGCGCGCGCCGGATGCTCACGCCCTCGCGTCGCGCTCCTGCCCCCGCAGCGCCCGCGCCAGATCGTCCCGGGCCTCCAGGACGAGCCGCCGCAGCGCCGGTGCCGCGTCCGGGTGCGAGGTCAGCCACGCGTCCGTCGCGGACAGGGTCGCGGGGTCGTCCTGCAGCCCGGGGAACAGGCCCTTGACCACGTCCATCCCGATCTGGATGGACCGCTCCGCCCACACGCGCTCGATGGCCTCGAAGTAGGAGGCCGTGTACGGCGCCAGCAGCTCGCGCTGCGACGGCTGTCCGAAGCCGGCGATCGTCGCCCCGACGAAGGCGTTGGACAGCTTGTCGGACTCCACCACCGCCGCCCACGCCTGGGCCTTGACCGCCTCCGAGGGGCGGGACGCCAGGCATCGCACGTGGTGCCGCTTGCCCGACGCCGTGTCGTCCCGGGCGAGTTCGGCGTCCAGGGCGGTCTCGTCGGCCCTGCCGTGCGAGGCCAGCGGCGACAGGAACGCCCACCGCAGCTCCTGGTCGACGTCCAGACCCTCGATCACCGCGGTGCCGTCGAGCAGTCCGCCCAGCAGCTGGAAGTCCGCGTCCGACGCCGCGACGGCGGCGAAGAACCGCGCCCACGTCAGCTGGTGCTGACTGCCGGGCTCGGCCCGCCGCAGCTCCGCCAGCGCGCCCCCGGCCAGCGCCGGGCCGCCCTCCTCGCGCCAGGCCGGCGCGGCGTAGTGCACCAGGGCCGACTGCGCCCACGCGTGCAGCATCTGCAGGACACCGATGTCCGACTCGCGGCCCGCGAAGGACAGCACCAGGGACACGAAGTCCCGGGCCGGGAGCAGCGCGTCCCGCGTCAGGTTCCACAGCGCGGACCAGCACAGCGCCCGTGCCAGCGGGTCGGTGATGTCACCGAGGTGCTCGCGGAGGGTGGCCAGGGACCCCTCGTCGAAGCGGATCTTGCAGAAGGTGAGGTCGTCGTCGTTGACCAGGACCAGGTCCGGCCTCTCGGACCCCGCGAGCTCCGCGACCACGGTCCGCTCCCCGGCGACATCGGTCTCGGCCCGCGCGAACCGCACCAGCTCGCCCTCCGGGGAGAGCCGGTACAGGCCCACCGCGACCCGGTGCGGGCGCAGTTCGGGGTGGGAGGCCGCGGCCTCCTGGGTCACGGCGAGCTCGGCGATCCGGCCCTGGCCGTCGTACGTCACGACCGGCGTCAGGACGTTGACCCCTGCCGTCTGCAGCCAGGCGCGCGACCAGGCCGTCATGTCGCGGCCGGACGTCTCGGCCAGTACCGAGAGGAGGTCGCCCAGCTGCGTGTTGCCGTACGCGTGCCGCTTGAAGTAGCGGCGCGCGCCCTCCAGGAACGCGTCCCGGCCCACGTACGCCACGAGCTGCTTGAGCACCGAGGCGCCCTTCGCGTACGTGATGCCGTCGAAGTTCAGCTTGGCGTCCTCCAGGTCACGGATGTCGGCCGTGACCGGGTGCGTGGACGGCAGCTGGTCGGCCCGGTAGGCCCACGCCTTGCGGTTGTTGGCGAAGGTGATCCAGCCGTTGGTGAAGCGGGTCGCCTCCACCATCGAGAACGTTCCCATGAAGTCGGCGAAGGACTCCTTCAGCCACAGGTCGTCCCACCACTGCATGGTGACCAGGTCGCCGAACCACATGTGCGCCATCTCGTGCAGGATCACGTTGGCGCGGCGCTCGTAGGACGCCGAGGTGACCTTGCCGCGGTAGATGTACTCCTCGCGGAAGGTGACGAGGCCCGGGTTCTCCATCGCCCCGAGGTTGTACTCCGGCACGAACGCCTGGTCGTACTTCCCGAAGGGGTACGGGTAGTCGAAGTGGTCGTGGAAGAAGTCCAGGCCCTGCTTCGTGACGAGGAAGACGTCGTCCGGGTCGAAGTGGCGCGCGAGGCCCTTGCGGCACATCGCGCCGAGGGGGATCTCCAGCTTCTCGCCGTCGTCGGACGTCCGGGTGTAGACGTCGCTCACGTAGTGGTACGGGCCCGCGACGACCGCGGTGATGTACGTCGAGATGGGAAGGGTCTCCGCGAACCGGTGGACCTCGCCGTCCCGCGACTCCTCCGCGCCGTTGCTCCACACCTGCCAGCCCTCGGGTGCCGTCACCTCGAAGCGGTAGGGCGCCTTGAGGTCGGGCTGCTCGAAGTTGGCGAAGACGCGACGCGCGTCGGCCGGCTCGTACTGCGTGTAGAGGTAGACCTCGCCGTCCTCCGGGTCGACGAAGCGGTGCATGCCCTCGCCGGTCCGGCTGTAGGCGCACCGGGCGTCGACCACCAGGACGTTCTCACCGGCGACGAGGTCGTCCAGGGCGATCCGGGTGCCGTCGAAGACGGTTCCGGAGTCCAGGTCCTTGCCGTTCAGCGTCACCGCGTCCACCGACGGGGCCAGCAGGTCGGCGAAGGTCGAGGCCCCGGCGCGGGCCGCGCGGAAGCGGATCGTGGTCTGCGAGCGGAAGGTGCGCGGACCGGCCTCGTCGCCCCCGTCGGGCTCGCCGACGGCGGAGCGGAGGTCGAGGGCGACCTCGTAACCGTCGACGGTCAGCAGCTCGGCCCTCTCGCGGGCCTCGTCGCGGGACAGGTTCTCACCGGGCACGGAGCACTCCTTCGTGTCTCATGTGTCTCATTCGAAGACTTTTGATCCTCCCATGCGGCCGTCGGAGCCGGTGCACGGGAATGGTGGGAGGGCCCGGTGGTGTTCGGGCAGGCAGGTGCCAGACCGATCTCATGAGGAGAGACATGCCCGAGAACAGCACGGCAGGCGGCAAGGTCCCGGCCGACTTCTGGTTCGATCCGCTCTGTCCCTGGGCCTGGATGACCTCCCGCTGGATGCTGGAGGTGGAGAAGGTCCGTGACGTGGAGGTGCGCTGGCACGTGATGAGCCTCGCCGTCCTCAACGAGCCCAGGCTCGACGAGCTGCCCGAGGAGTACCAGGAGATGATGCGCACGCAGGCCTGGGCGCCCGTCCGGGTCGTCGTCGCCGCCCAGCAGAAGCACGGCGACGACATCGTCGGCCCGCTCTACACGGCCCTGGGCACCCGCATCCACAACAACGGCGAGGGCCCCACCCGCGAGGCGATCGCCGGCGCCCTGGCCGACGTCGGCCTCCCGGCCGAGCTCCTGGAGTACGCCGACTCCGACGCGTACGACAAGGAGCTGCGCGCCTCCCACAAGGAGGGCATCGACAAGGTCGGCCAGGACGTCGGCACCCCGGTCATCGCCGTGCCCGGCGCCGACGGCGAGCAGATCGCCTTCTTCGGCCCGGTCGTCACCCCCGCCCCCAAGGGCGAGGAGGCCGCGAAGCTCTGGGACGGCACGCTGCTGGTGGCGTCGATCCCCGGCTTCTACGAGATCAAGCGGACCCGTACGCAGGGCCCCGTCTTCGACTGACCCGGTCCGGCCTGTGCGGGCTCCGGATCCCGGGGCCCGCACCGCGCCGGCCGCCCTGGAGCCGGCCGCCCCGGAGCCGGCGGTCCGGGCTCAGCGGACCCGGCGGATACGTACCGGACCGCGGGCCTTCGCCGGCTCCACGGGCCTGCCGCCCTGGGTGATCTCCACCTCGCCCGCCTCGACGAGCCGCCCGGCCGCCCGGCGCACCGGCTCCATGAGCGCGCGCCAGCCGTCGCCGTCCCCCTCGTACACCGCTCGCGCGGCGTCGGAGGGGCAGATCGTCGCATCGGGTCCGCGCCGTTCCAGCAGGTCCAGGATGGCCCGTTCCAGGCCCCGGTCCGTCTGTCGTCCGTCGTCCGTCATCCCGTCAGTCTCGCAGCGGCTCCGGCAGGACGCGGGGAAGCCGGTCCACGGTGTTCCGGTCATGTGTC
>Ga0164307_10000591_pt1 | contig 15969 bp, 14 predicted proteins | sample Whisoiple_243_MG_FD_110214 | JGI IMG/M metagenome (GOLD analysis project Ga0164307, IMG submission 110214) | Soil microbial communities amended with fresh organic matter from upstate New York, USA - Whitman soil sample_243_MG | ecosystem: Environmental > Terrestrial > Soil > Unclassified >...
GCGCGAGTTGCGCCCTCCGACGCGGAAGGGCGAATGTCAGCGCTCGCGCTCGCGAAGCGTCGCCTCGAGGACCGGAAGCATCGCGAGATCCTTCGGGCGCGCAAGCGCGCGCTTGAGCTCTATCAGGCGCCTGAGTGACAGCACGTTGACGCGCTGACCCATGACTTCTAGCTGCTCGCTCGACCCGATCAAATCGTCGTAGAGCACGCTATCGTTGATTGAACCGAGTACGTCGAGAGCACCGGCATCGGTCGTCGCAAGCTTGTGGCCGGTGGTCGCGAGATGACTTCTCCCGAACGGAAGGTTTCTTGGATCCCCGCGCGCCACGGCGTGGAGCTTGGTCAACGCGCGCTCAAGCCGTTCCAAGTTTCCGTCCTCAATCCGGTAGAGAATATCGACGTCTTGGGTGAGTACCGGCGCGCCTTGGAGGGCCGCAGCCACACCACCGACGATGATGAACTCCACGCGCTCCTCGCTGAGGACGAGCAGCAATCGACCTAAGTCGAACACGGCCATTTACTTCGTCGAGCCGTCGGTGAGCGGCGGGGCCCTGCGCACGCTGGCCATGGCGTTCATGAAATTCTCTACCGCTTTCAACCGCTGGGTTGGGGTCAACGAGAGTGAGTAACGCACCAGGCTCAAATCGACCCCGTTTTCGTCGAAGTCCGACCTTGCCGTTTCAGCCGCCGCAAGGACCGGAACCGAGGTTGAAACGGGCGATGCCATCGTCCATACGATAGCATGGAGCCCTGAGCTAGGGGGCTCGCCTATGTCCCTCGGACGCAAAGGGCCGATTGTAAAACGGGGCTTTTCTCTTTTGTGTTCTTCGCCTTCAGACGAGAGGTTTTGGTCACGAGTTGGGGCAGAAAGAACCTGAATACTCGGCAAAGCGGCCACGGGAACCTCGGCTCGACGTTCGATCAGCTCGCGTTCTAGCGAAAACCTCGTGGTACATCGAACGAATCGCCCCCGCGCAACCGCAATGAGGACGCGGAGTTAGCCCTAAGAAGCTGACTCCGCGTTTTAGCCAATACTCCTGAGAGTTAGAGCGGCAACGCTCGTCGATAGATGCCGGGAGCACGCTTTCCACCCGGTGGGACCGCGACCAGCACCTCGCCTCCCTGAAGCACTGCGTAATCAAGGACGCTTGGTTCGATTTCTATCGTTCGTCCGAGCGCGGGATACGTGACGTAGACTGGGCGAGGTTGATCGTAGGCGCCCTTTCCGGTGTGGAAGAAGAGGGCCGGCGCGTCGGGTGCAAAGGTGCCGCCCGAGCCTTGGAGGGTGACGGGCTCTTCGCTGCCAACTACGGGAGCCAGCGTGATTTCGTTTTCGATCTCGCGCACGATCATGAGCCAGCGGCCGTCTGGAGAGAACGCGCGCGGCACGCCGCGGCCGACGGCGCGCAGCGGTTTGCCCGCAAGCGACGCCACGAGCACCCTGCCCGAAGATTCGCTGAGTGCCACTAAGTCACCCGACAGCGGTGGCGGCGTGTAATCGGAAACCGCGACTCCACTCGCCAGGGCACGCGGCGCGCCGTTCGTCACATCGACGAGCACGGCATGACTCTCGGCACCGAAGAAAAGGTAGCGATCGGTCAGCCTGTGCGCCTGCGCATCGTGGGGCCAGCGGAATGGAAGCAGGAGTGTTGCGTTCGGCGTGCGCAGCAAGGCGCTGCCATCGGTCTCCGTTTTGAGCGCGAGCTCGCGCCCAAAGACGTGCCAGCGAGAGCTGGACCCTCGCAACACGTCGCGCGTGTTTCGCTCGATGTCGTAGATAACCAGCTGATCGCCCTCGCGGATCAGGAGCGCTCGGCCCTCGTCGATGCTGGATGCCTGCTCCGCGCCCCTGGCGATCAGACGATCGATTCGCGTCTCGAGATCGAGCACGTGAACGTCGTGCACCGAATGTTTGCCGGGAACGACGCCGTAGAAGAGAGAACGGTTCTTTCGAATCAGCGACATTTCGTCAACTGGCCCCTGGAGCTTTCTGCGCGTCCCGTCGGACCAACGGATTTCGAGCTCGTGAGCCTGCGAACCCGCTTGGGTGATAGCGGGTCTCACCAGCACTGTCGCGTCGTGCAGCGCGGGCACGAACCGCGCCGGAGGCAGCACGACCTCACGCTTGCCGCGCGCGAAGTCGACGATCTCGGCGGTCGTCGGGTCGCTTGGGACGGAAAGGTACACGACGTTTTCGCCGATGTCTGGCGAGCCCCGCAGGCTCGCTCCGATCGGGACATTCGTCCCGTCCGGGTGCAGGAGTGTCCATGTGGACGACTCATAGCTAGTGATGCTGCTGCGCTTGCCCGCGAGCACGAAGCGGCAGTGCTTGTCGAGCACCATGGAATCGAAGTCGCCCGCCGCGATGAGCTCGCCGCTCGGCTCGAGACAAGGGAGCGGTGCAGTAGGCGGCGCTAAGGGGTTGCGCGGTGTTGCGGAAGGCGATGCGTCGAACGGCCAATTGCCTGGCTTTCGCGGGGGAAGCGTGAGCACGACCGGCGCGATCGTGCCCGGTTCGACAGTAGCGCCCGCATTGCGGCCGCAGGCTGAAAAGCCGATGCTGACCGCGTTGGGCGAGAGACCACGCAAGACGAACTGACCGTCACTGTCGACAAGCGCGCTCACCACCGGCAGTGCGCCGCTCACCTCGACAAACCCGGGCGGACAATCGGCGCCCAACTCGACTCGTCCGCGGATCTCGCGCGGCGGGCCCAGCGTGATCAGGACGCGGCCCCAAGCATCCGTGCGGGGGGCTATTCCAAATCTTGAAATCGCAACCGATTGTGATGGCCAGCTCGGGCGGGTCGCCGTGACACGATAGGAGCGAAAGGTGCGCGGTGGTGCGTCGAGCACCCTGCTCGCCGGGCACTTGGTGACGAGCGGGAGCACGAGCATCCCTAGCTTCTGCTGGTCCGCCCTAAGGAGCGCTGGCGAATCGACGTGGCGATCGCCAGCGTCCCGGCCGCGGGTTGGATCGCATGAGCCCGCCTTACGAAAGCCCCGGATCGTCGCCCGCTCGACGGCGCAGTAGCCTTGGACGCCCTAGCCTCGGCGTAGCTTCGAGGCTAATCGTAGGAGACTTCTATGACATTTCCCCCCATTCACCGCGTCGTCACCGGGCATGACTCCGAAGGCAAGGCTATCTTCACGAGCAATGGACCGCTCTCGACCGTCCGCGAGCTGGAGTCCATTCCCGGGATGATCTTCCACGAAGTATGGGAGCTAAGCGGCACGCCACCCTTGGCCGACAACCAGGACGATCCGACGCCCGGAACCCTGGCGCATCGAGGGCCCAAGAACGGCAACCGCATTCGTTTCGTCGACTTTCCGCCTGACGAGAGTTACCTCGGCGAGGCCGAATCGCGGATGAAACAACTGTTCAGCGAGGTCAACGACGTCGAAGCGTACACGGGCAACGTCGGCTCTCCGCACCCGATGATGCATCGAGCCGAGGCGATCGACTACGGCATCGTCATCGAGGGCGAGATGACTCTGATCCTCGACGATTCCGAGGTGCTCCTGAAGCAGGGCAGCGTCGTTGTCCAGCGCGGCACGAACCACGCCTGGGCGAACCGCTCCGGCAAGATGTGCCGGATGCTCTACATCCAGTTCGACGCACGGTACGATCCGGCTATCGCGGCGGCGATCGCGAAACGCTCAGCGCGCGAGTAATTTAGGGCGTTTCGCGTTCCCCTCGAAGTCGGAGCGTGGCGAGGAGATCGGCGGCGAGCACGAGATCGTGCGTCTCGAAACCTTCCGTGAACTCGCCGAGGACGGATTGAAGCAGCTCTCGGCCATCGTCCGCCCTCTGGCGATCGCAAAAGAGCCGTGCGAGATCAGTGGCGGCGCGCAAGCGCCAGGACGACGCGCCGATCGTCTCGGCGAGCCTCATCGACGCGAGGAGGAGCGGCTCTGCCTCGTCCGGCTCGCCTCGGGCGAGCGCGATCGACGCGCGGATCCGCAAGAGCTCCGGCTTGCACCACTGTTCGTTCTTCGCGGTCGCCCACTCCAGCGCGGATCGGATCGCGTCCTCTGCCGCGCCCAACTGGCCGTGCCGGACGCGAGCGCTCGCCAAGACGCCGAGATAGAAGGCCAATCGTACAGTGTGCGCGGTGGCGCGAAACTTCGCAATGGCGCTCGCCAATTCCTCGACGACCTGGGTCGTGTCGCCGGCGCGAGCTTCTGTCAGCGCCGCGCGATAGAACATCACGATGGGGCGGCGGACTTCGAAGCCGTGGCTCCGCGATTCATCATCGAGCATCGAGACGTGCCGGCTGCACTCGTCGTGAAGCCCGGACCAGTAGAAGACCGGAATCACCCAGGACAAGGCATTGCAGAGTGAAAGATTGTGGTTCGTCTTGAGAGCGTGCTCCACGGTCGCGCGCGCCGTACGCACGGCGGTTTCGGGGGAGCCCGTCAACCACTGCGCGTGGGCCAAGAGATCTCCGACGTCGACGATCCGGTCGGAGATGTACCGCACGTGAAATCGCACGGACTTCAGATCGTGGAAGTTTCGCAGATCGAGCGCGTGCTGGCGCTCGAAGTGTCGCCGGACGTCCTCGAGCCGACCCACCATGAGCTCGCTGATGCCGCGCGCAGTTTCCGCCTCCAGCACGGCAGTGGGCACCTCCGCCGCCGCGAGTGCGGCCATCGTGTCCAGAGTGCGAATGGCGAGATCGTGATCGCCTGTCCAGACTTGATGCACTCCAATCAGCCGCAGGCAGCGAACGCGACCTTCGACGTCGCCGATGTTGTCGGCAATCGCCAGGGCCCGCTCCATCTCTTGCTTCGCTGCGGGCAGCGGGCCCTGAGTGAACATCGACGCACCTCCGAGCCAAACCCGGAGCTGCATCTCGACCGCTGTGCCAGCTAGTCGCGTAACGTCCAGTGCATCGACCGCCTCCGAGACGTGGATGCGACATTCCTCGGTGAGGGAGAAGTGGTTCCAAAGCAGAATGCCCGCGACTGTCAGGCGGATGCGAAGCGACGCATTGGCCGCATCCCGCGCCGTCCAGGCCAGCGCCCCGCGCAGATCGTCGAGCGCGCGCCCGTAAGCGGCTCCCCATTCGAGGGCCGATGACCCCGCCCACTCGCTGGCGGCGCGCTCGAGCGTCGAGCACGTGTGCTCGGCGTGGCGCAGGCGGATCTGCGCCTCTTCTCCGCCTAACTTGAGGCGCTCGAGGCCATACGTGCGTGTCGTCTCGAGCAGGCGATAGGCGATACCGTCCGCGTCGAGATCCGTCGCGAGCAACGACTTTCCGGCGAGCTGAGCGAGCGCCACCGCCGCGTCGGCGTGCGCGACACCAGCCACGGCCGAAGCACCCTCGATATCGAAGACGCCGGCGAAGACGGAGACCGCTCGCAACACCGCCGCTTCGGGTTCTGGGAGCAGGCCGTAGCTCCAGTCGAGCGTGGCCATCAGCGTGCGTTGCCGTTCCGGCCCTGCCCGGCGGCCCGTGAGGACGGTGAAGCGATCGTCGAGCTGCTTCAACAATCCGCTCACTCCGAACGCCTCGATGCGCGTGGCCGCGAGCTCGATCGCGAGCGCGAGGCCGTCGAGCCTGCGGCAGATCTCGGCGACGATCCGAGCGTCGGCGTCGCTGAGCTTGAATGACTCCAGCCTGTCGGTCGCGCGTTCCACGAAGAGCTGAATGGCGGAGAAGGTGAGAGCGTGCTCGGCGTTCAGCTCCGGCAAAGCCGGCGGCGCGCTGAGCCCCGGGAGCCTGCGCACGCGTTCGCCGGTCACGAGCAACGGCTCGCGACTGGTGGCCAGGACTTTCACGCCGGCGGCGCGCGCGAGGATCTGGCCGGCGCAAGAGGCAGCCGCGTCGATGACGTGCTCGCAGTTGTCGAGCACGAGCAGCATTTCGCGGTCACGCAGCGATTGGCACAGCGCGGTGAGCATGTTCGCCGAATGCGCCGTCATGCCGATGGCGGTCGCGATCGCGTTGGGCACGAGATCCGCGTCCTTCAAGAGCGCCAGATCGATCAGCCAGACACCATCCCTGAAGAGCTCGACCGCGCGTTCCGCGACGGCGATCGCGACGGTGGTCTTGCCGATGCCGCCAGCGCCGACGATCGATACGAGGCGGGCTGTTTCGAGCTCGCGGCGAAGGGCGTCGATGGTGTCGGCCCTACCGAAGATGCGGGTCGTTCCGGTCGGCAAATTGTGGCCCGGTCTTTCGGTCGCCGAGCCGGACAATCGCAGGTCGGAGGCTCTGCTCATTCTAACTGGCGCGATGAACCGGTAGCCGCGTCCGGTGACGGTTGCGACGTATTGAGCGGCGTCGGGTCCGTCGCCGAGCGCGCGTCTCAAGGCCGAGATGTTGACCTTGAGGTTCCCGTCATCAACGACCACGCCCGGCCACACACGCGCTATCAGTGTGTCTCTCTCGACGAGCTCGCCCGGGCGCTCGACCAGGGTCGTGAGGATCTCCAGCGCTCGGCTGCCGATCTTCACCGGCGTATCACCCCGCAATAGCAGCTGGCGCTCAGGGACGAGCACGAAGGGCCCGAAGGCGAAGGAACGCTCGGCGGCGGCGGTCGCCACACTGCCCTCCCTTGGAGGTTCCGTCCGGAGCATGTCGCTCCCGGTGTATCGCCGGAAGCGCGCCTCGTCACCAGGAACCGCTGGATCTCGCCATTCTTGGCCCCGATGCTGGGCATCGGCGGCTTGTAGTTTCTCAACGGTTTCGCGAGCTCGGGTCGATGAGGCGAAGGCCAACGGTCGCCAGAGCGACGCAAATGACCACGCTTTACCACGCTTAACACCACCGGCCGGGCAGCCTTGCTCAAGATAGCAGCGCGCGGCAGATGACCCTGCCGAGCAACGTCCTGATCAGGAGAAGTCGCGTGAGCCAGCCAATTCATCTCGAACGCATCAACGCCAAGCTTCGTAGCTCCTGCCTGGTGCCTGGCATCGTGGGGACGAGCCAGGCTCTGGTCGACGTGCTGCACCAAGTTGAGCTGGTCGCCCCCACCCCCACGACCGTGCTGATCTTGGGCGAGACGGGCACCGGCAAGGAACTGATCTCCAAGGCGATTCACGCGCGGAGCCCCCGGGCTGGCTCAGCACTCGTGAAGGTAAACTGCAGCGCCATACCGAGCACCCTCTTGGAAAGTGAGCTGTTCGGGCACGAGAAGGGCGCTTTCACGGGGGCGATGTCACGACGCATCGGGCGCTTCGAGCAGGCCAAACACGGATCGATCCTGCTGGACGAGATTGGCGAGCTGCCGCTCGAGGTGCAGCCCAAGCTCTTGCGCCTCCTGCAGGAGCGCGAGTACCAACGGCTCGGCAGCAACCGCACGGAGGAAGCCGACATTCGCCTGATCGTGGCCACACACCGTGATTTACACGGCATGTGCAGAGCGGGAACGTTCCGCGCCGATCTCTTCTACCGCTTGAACGTCTTTCCGATCCGAATGCCCGCGCTACGCGAGCGGCGTGAAGACATTCCGGTCTTGGTGGCCCATTTCGTGGCGCTCTTGGCGCGACGCCTCGGGAAGGACGTGCGTACGGTGAGCTCGGCCGCGCTCCGCACCCTGGAGTCCCACGATTGGCCGGGGAACGTCCGCGAGCTCGAAAACGTGCTCGAACGAGCGGTGATTCGCTGCACGGGTTCCGAGCTCGAGGTAGACTGCGGCAACGGTTTCGAGGGGTACGGTGCGTCGCCGCGCGAGCTCGATCAGAGCTTCGAAGCGGCCACACGCGCGCACATCGTGTCGGTGCTCAAGAGCACGAAGGGTGTCGTGGGGGGGCCGCACGGCGCGGCCGCGCGCCTCGGCCTGAAGCGCTCAACGCTCAACTTCAAGCTCAAGAAGTTGGGCATCGAGCCTGCCGAGGTGCGCGCCGGGTGAACGCCGCGGGCGGCTACGCCTAGAACGCCGATCAGTTTGCCGCCACTGCGTCTAGGTCCTTCCTGGTGGGGGCGGCACGCGCCGCCCCCCTCGGCCGAAGTGAATTCGGCCGAGCCTTCCCCCACGCGGCGACGCTTGAAGTCGCTGACTCATGAACTTCGTTGCCCCATCAAACCGTTTGTCGCTCTAGTACTTGAGGGTGATGGGGACAGTCAGGCTTCCGCCGCGGTATTCGAACCGCGCGTCCTCATACTTCGGACCGAAAGCGCCTTGCGCGCTCCTGGAGGCGCCGTAGCCCTCCGTGGGCATGCCGAGCAAGTTCTTGTCGAGCTTGCCATTAGCGTTCTCGTCGTGCATGGCGACGATGGCATAACTGCCGGCAGGCGCGTCGAACGTGCATACGGCGGCCCCTTTGGTGATCGTGCCGAGCACGCGCTGGCGTGCCTTCTTTTGGTCGGCGGGAAAACCGTCGGCAGAATCGAACAGCAAGCAGCCGATTCGTCCTTTGGCGTTGCGCGCGCCTTTGACCGCAGCTTGCAAGCCCGGTTCCGCCGAGATTGCGGGAGCGGCCGAGAGAGACGACAGGACAGCGAGACCGTACGCGAAACTCCGATGTGACATGGTTTTGCTCCTGGGTATTTCCGTTAGCCGAGCGCGCGCGCAGCGGCGTCGATCGCGTCGGCCACAGCCTGGGGTTGGGAGATGTACACGGCATGACTGCCAGCCACGTCGGTCACCGTTGCGTTGGCGCGAGCCGCCATCTGCCGCTGCGCCGGGGGCGGGATGATGCGGTCGTTGGTAGCCAGCACGTACCAGCTACGTCGGGTCTTCCACGACGCCTGCGTGATAGGCGCCTCGAAAGCGGCAGCCGACGGCGGCAGCTGCGCCGCGGCCATGAAGGCTGCCTGTGCCGGCGGTAGATCTTGCGCGAAAGCCTGTGGAAAAATGGCCGGATCGAAGAACAAGAAGCCGTCCTTCGAGAGCTGAACCGGGGGAGCCGCGCCGCCTTCCACGAGGCGCGACACGGACTCTCCGACGTCGGGAGCGAACGCGGCCACGTACACGAGGCCAGCGACGTTCGGCGCGTCGCCGGCCTCGGTGATCACCACACCGCCGTAGGAATGGCCGACGAGCAAGGCCGGGCCGCTCTGCCGTGCCAGCACGCGATCGACGGCGGCCACGTCGTCGGCCAGTGAGGTCGCGGGGTTTTGCACGACGCTTACGTTGTAGCCACGCTCGCGCAAGATGTCGTGAATCGCTTGCCAGCCCGAGCCGTCGGCCCAGGCGCCATGTACGAGGACGATGTTCTTCATTTTGTTGCTTTCCTGAATGGGTTGGGTGGGAGGCGTGGGAACTGCCTGCGAAGCCGAGCAGGCACCTACCGCCAGCACGACGGGAAGGAGCGTGACGTGACGGCGCTTCATGGTTGCGCGCCGCCTTCGTTCCCGAGAATCTTGAGGCGGACGACGCTGACGTCCCCTTCCGCCAGCTCGGGCAGCTTCGCAAACCAGCGCTGCACGTGTGACGTCGCGTTGTGCGCCTCGAAGTCGGCCTCGCTCGCGAAGATCTCGTAGAACACGAAATGCCCCGGAGCGTTGCGATCTTCGTGCAAGAAGTAGAGGCGGTTGTGTGGCTCGCTACGCACGTCTTGCACCAGCGGCAGCGTGGCCTTGCGAAGCTCGTCTTCTTTGCCGGGCTTCGAGCGGATGTCGGCTACCACGGCGTAGGCGTCGCCCGGAATCTTGGCATAGCGGGTCTGCGCCTCCTTGTGGGCTTTGACGTGCGCTCCGCAGCCAGAGAGCGCAATCGTGGCGACCGCGGTCGGCAGCATGCCCGTACGTCCTAGCCAGTTCATCGACCGACCGCCCTCTGTCGCGCCGCGCGCGCGTTGTCGAAGGTGCGCTGCACCGGGCCCAGGGCTTGAACGAACTCCAACTGCTCGCCTTCGGGGCCCTTGCAGTAGATGAGGCGCCAACCGTTCGACAGCCCGGTGGTGATGGCGTTGCTGTTGGCGTCCAGTGGCGTCGCACGCCGTTCTTGCTCGGTCTTTACGGTCACGACGCGGTTGGCGCGAACTTGCGTCATGCCGCGGCGGGTCGCTTCGGCCTCGAGATCGGCGATGAATTTGTTGAAATCGACGTCGTCCCGGATGTGAAAGCAAATGTGCATCATGCGCGGGAACGCCGGGCTCATGTGGTCGAGCGGCTCGGCGAAGGTGGCGCCGCCGCCCGCGGCCTGCTCCGCGTCGCGGTACTGCAAGAGCTCGATCACCACGTTGTCGAATTGGATGAAGCGCACGTCGAGCCGCTGCGTGCCTCCTCTCAGGTCCGGCACGCCTAAGGCGCGCGGGTTGACCTGACGGATGCGTGCCTCGATCTCCTGATCCGTGAGCAAGGTGTTGTGAATGCGCTCACCGTGGAAGTCGCCGTCGCGCATGACCTCGGTGCCACCGAGCACTTCGGTGTAGAAAGCGTGGGCGCGGTCCATGTTCTGCACCGTAAGGCCAAAGTGCTGCACGCCCTGGAGTCGCGCGCCCAGCGGCCGGCTATTTCGCGGCGTAGCGCCCGCTGCGGCTTTGGGCTGTGCAGGCGCGGACTGCGCGGCCGCGGGCGTCGCTGCCGCGAGCACGAAACCGCCAAACATTGCCACGCCGGCGGCCTGAAGCATGTCGCGCCGATCGGGGTCCGTATCGTGTCGATCACTGGTCATGTCGTGTCCCTTTCTTGTTGGCCTTCCAGAGGCGAATCGTGGCGATGGACGCTTGGGTGTAGCCAGGCGGGGTTGACTCAGCGCCGAACGCAGCCTTGCTGGTCAGCGTGTTCGTGGTCAGGACCCCGCCGACGTAGGGCACCGGCAAGCCGCTCAAGACGAGCTGGCAGCGCACGGGAAACAGGCCCGGCTCCGGAAAGTCCACAGCGAGCGCGAGACACTCGCCGGTACCATGAAATGAGAGCGAGCCGAGCTTGATCTCCGCGTAGAAGTTTTGTCGCACTGGCTCCGGAGTCGCGCCGAAGCACCCGCGGAGCTCGGCCACGCGGGCCGACTTGGCGTCGACCACCTTGCCACCTTCCGAGCGCACGCTCCAAAACGAGAATGAACGCTCGGCGTCGACCGAAAAAGGCTCGAAGCCAATCTTGGTCGGGGAGCACCAGTTGGCTACCGGCTGTGCTCGCTCGCGAATGCTGCGCAGCACGTAGATGTCCTCGGGTGACTCGGTCGCGGGCGCGCCGCTGCTGGAGGATGCGACGCAGACCGCGAGCGAGCCTGCGACGATGGTGAGCGCTGCTCCGGCGATCAGTCTGCGAGCACTGTTGGACGGCGTCATCGCGGCAACCAGCCAATCGCGTGCGCGTGCAGGCTGTGGATGTACAGGCGAGCCTCGGTCTCGGTGGCGCCGGTGGCTTCGGGGTAGGCGCCGCTCGGGTCCTGCAGGTCTTCGGTGACGTGCCCGTCTTCATCGACCGCGAAGACGTGTCCGTACGACCGCCCCAGCGGCAGCAAGAAGCGCGGCAAACGCAGCAAGACTTTGCGCATGAACGGCCGCTCCGCGAGCGAGTCGGCGGCCGGATTGCGTGGCTTGAACAGCCCCACCCAGATGCGACCATCTCGCCCGCGCATGAGGTTGTCCGGGTATCCCGGCAAGTTGTCGAGCAAGACCTTGCACTGCGGCGAGCCGCTGCGCACATCCAGGTCGCGGGCCCTGCCGTCGACCTTCCACAGTCGGTAGCGACCCGTCTCGTTCACGAACAAGGTGTGCCCGTCGGCACCGAGCGCGATGCCGTTCGCGAACGAGAACCCGCGGGCGACGACGCGCGTCGTTCTCGTGGCGGGGTCGTAGGCGAGAACCCGGCCGGTCGCGGACTGCTCCATGATGTCCAGCACGCTCGCTTCGTACGTCCCACCCCAATCTCGGGGTGCGAAGCGCGTCGATGCGTCGGTGAAGTAGATCGTGCCGTCCGGCGCCACTACGACGGCGTCGGCGTAGCGGATGGGATCGCCCGAGCTGACGCGATCGGTCAGCAGCGACACTCGCGCATCGGTGTCGATGGCGACCAAGCCCTTGAGCGCGTCGGCGGCGATCAGGCGCCCGCCCGCGTCGAAGGCGAAGCCGAGCACGCGCCCGCCGGTATTTGCGAACAGCTCCCGCTTGCTGCCGTCAACCCCCATCCGTATCAAGTTGCCGCTGCTCATGGCGGCGTAGAGCCTCCCGTCCGGTCCAACGGCGATGTGCTCCGGGCCGATCTCGCTGCCCGTAGTGATGGTGCGCAGGCCTACCAGGCGCGCGTTCGCCGCGAAGGGCCCCGAAAAGCCCGGCGGTGTGCGTGCAGGCCAGGCCACGGGCGTCGCCGGGACAGGCCATAGGCACAGGTAGCCGAGCACGCTCAACACCATGAGACCGAGCGCCGCCGCGACCTTTCGCAAGATCGAGAGCGTCACGCTTTGCCTCCAGCGCTCGAGTCGGCGCTACGCACGAAGGAGCCGTGAAAGCCCAAGGAAATCGCGCTTGGGACATCGGCGCTGGCCAGCAGCTCCATCGTGCGGGCATCGATCACGGCCAGCGCCGAGGTTTCTGCGCGCTGTGAGACGCCCACTGAGAGCAGCACGCCGTCGTCTTCATCCGTGGCGCCTGGGCGCGCCACGAACACCGGCTCACCATAGATGCGGTCGCCATCGCTGAACGCGCTCGACTTTTCGGTGCGCAGGTCGAGCTTGACGATGGCGGAAGCGTAGCTGCCGTCGGGCTGCGGTCCGTCTGCAGCACCCCACGCGAAGCGGTAGTTGCTGCCGTTCACGCGTCGGTAGTTCGTGGACGGAAACTCGAAGCCGGTGTCGCTCAGCGTCTCGAGCTCGGCGCGCGCCTTGCCTGGAGTCATGACCATCCGCACGAGCGATGGTCTGAGATCGGGGAGCTGCTCGACCATACGCTCGACGCGAAGGGCGTCCATGATCTCACCGTTCGGGTAGGCCAGGACGTCGAGCACGGTGTCTTTGCCCTGTTGGAAGGCGTTGACGGTGTGGAACACGAACAGGGGCCCCGCCTCGTGCAGCTCGACTCTGCCCGTGGCCCGGTTCATCACCACGAGGCGGGTGCCCTCTTCGGGCCGCCAGCGAAAGTGATCGATGAAGCCGCGGTTCGACCACAGCATCTGCAGGGGCTCCACCAGTAGTGGGTGCGCGACCAGCACCGCGTTTGCGGGCGTGAGGCCGAACGAGTGAAGGTAGGGGACGCGGTTGGTGCGCCACGAAGCGACTACCTTGCGGCTGCGCTGCGACGCAGGGTGCTCGTAGAGGACGACGACGCCGTCGAGGCTAAATTTGGTCGCAAAATTGACGACGTTCCCGCGTTGAAAATCGAAATGCGGGTGGGCGCCCGCGACGGCGCCGCTCAGCTCGTCGCGGTCGTACTCGACGATGCCGAGTGCGCGCAGTGACTGCGCGTCGATGCGCACCTGCTTGTCGCCCTCGGTCATCGCTACCAGGTCGTCGCCCATCTTGACGACGTTCACGTTGGTGTTGTCGGTGATGCGCTGTATCGGCTGCACCAGCCGCTGCCATAAGCTTCGACCAGTCGACGTTCCGAACGACCCCAGGCGTGTGGGGCCGTCCGAAATTTCGCCAGCCGCCTCGCTCTCCAGCCGCCTCGATTGAAAACCGACCGACGCTGCCCCGATGCGGAAAGCGTAGATCATGCAAAGGCCGTCGAACCAGTGCCCAGCCTGCCAGTGCACGGCCTCGAATACCGCGGGGCACGTGCGTATGAGCTCGCCACGCAGCCAGTCGGGGAGGCTGCCGGTGACGACCGCTTCGGTCCCTTCGCGCACCTCAGGCGAGCTGCGAAACGGAGCGATCGACTCGATGCTACGAGATCTGGACACTGCGGCGTTCATGGCTGATTGCTCGCGGTCTCGAGCTGACTGCGCGCGGGAAAGTCCATCAGAATGCGCTCCACGCCGCTCGCCAGCAGCGCGTCGTCGATGGGCTGCCCGGGTTTCAGCTCGGCGTGCCCCGAGCCGTGCCAAACCGTCGCGCCACTGCGCCCGTCGTAGGCGTCGATGCCGATGAAGCCGCTGGGCTTCGGCTTCTCCGGGGTGCCGCGTTGGGTCTTGTCCCGTTCGATCTCACCCGAGCCTGCGCTGATTTTGATCAGCAAGTCTGCGCTGCTGGCTGCTTGCGCATAGCCGCGCTTCTCCAACGAGGCCTTGACGAGCGTCGCCAGTCGCTGTTGCACCTCCAGCGAACGCGGCGTTTGCTCATAGCCCGCTGCCGGAGGGTTCGCGGGAGCGAATGAGAACGTTCGGTAGTCGGCGAACTTCGCTAGCGGCGCTCCCGTTGCCGACGCCGAGGCTGCACGCGGCTCGGGCGAAGCCGAGCCACAGCCAATGACGGCGCCAAGTAGCGCCAGAGTGATCCAGTTCATGATTGTCTCCGATTCTTTGCCGTCACTCCGCGCGGACATCGCGCCGAGTCGATTCGGTATCGAGCGCTTGAGCACGAGACGTGCCACGAGCGAACGCTGCGCATTCTTAGCTACTAGCTCCGACACGCGTCCGCCCGCTGCCACGCATGGCCGCTGACGAACACAGGCTTGTCTTCGGCGACCGTGAGCCCCAGGAGTCGCCGAGCGTGCCCAGCGTACCTCTACACCTCGATCACGACGCGCTCGCCCAAACCCACGCGGAGACGCTCGCAGCGGCCCGACGTCGCTACTCGCTGGCTGCCCGCTTGCCCTTCGCAGCAAGCTCGCCCGACGGGGAAACACGTGGCGGACACCGAGACCTGCTGGTCTCGGAGGTAACGCCAGAGGATTCCTTCCTCCGAGACGAGCGCCGAGCGATTGCGGCGTCCGTCGTCGCGTCGGCGCTCGAGGTCCTGGACAAGCGCGAGTCCTACATTGCAAAGAACCGCTTAATGGCTGATTCGGAGATGTCCCTAGCCGAAATCGCCCGGACGCTCGGTATCTCGCGAGAGCGAGCCCGCCAGCTCGAATGCCGCGCCAAGCGCAAGCTTGCGAGCTCTTCGGCGCTCAGCAACAGCGCGCCAACGCGGACGCTTCAACGCTCGCCGCCGGTTGCAACCATACTACTTCGGTAGTATGGTTTGGCATGCCGCGAGGGAATCCAGCCGTAAAACTTGCCGTGACCGTGGATGCCGATGTCCACTCCAAGGTGCTCGACGCAGCCGAAGCCGAGGGGAAGAGCGTTTCGGCGTGGATCACGGATGCCGCCAGACGTGCTCTCCTAATCCGGGACGGGCTGGCTGCCGTTGCAGAATGGGAGGCTGAACACGGTGCATTAACGCCAGCCGAACTACTCGCGGCTCGGGCCCGCATCGAGCCAAAGGCAAGTCGCCGGAAGCGTTCCCCGCGATGAAGGCAGTTGTCTATGACGCAGGCGTCTTGATCGCGGCCGACCGTTCGAAGCGGCGGGTTTGGGCTGCACACCGGATTCGGCTGGAAGCCGGCCTGATTCCGATGGTACCCGCCTCCGTGGTCGCTCAGGTCAGTCGCTCCGCCAAGCAGGCACAGATGAGGCGCCTTCTTCGCGGCTGCGAAGTCGTCGCGTTCGACGAGACAGCAGCGCATGCTGCCGGTGCCCTGCTCGGCAAGACACGCACTCGGGACGTCGTCGACGCATCGGTCGTCGAGCTGTCTATCCGGAAGGCAGCCGACATCGTCAGCGACGACGCCGACGATATTCGAAGACTCCTGGCGGCGGCAAACGCTAAAACCTCGATCTTGGACCTCTGAAGACCAGCCGCTCGGTGCGATGGCGCGAGCGCCTAGAATGGACACCGGCTCTCACAACCTCATCGGGCCACGCGGAGCGCGGAACCTTGGAAAACCCGCCACGAAGTGCCTGATGATGTTCGATCAGTTGGACAGCGGCAGCGAGTCTCTCTTCGGGCGTGCTGAACTCGTACGATGACGGCTTGAAATCGCCGAGCGCAACGACCTCGACGGTCATGGGTCGCGAAGCATGTGCTCTCGGCCTTACCGTAGGGGCAAGCGCCCCGGCCGATGCCACCCTGAAGGGTTGTCTGCTCCCCCGCATCCTGCCGCAGGATGAACGGCGCCATCGCCTCTTTGCAATGAGCTTCGATCGCTCCAGGGAGC
>Ga0164307_10000592_pt1 | contig 15963 bp, 15 predicted proteins | sample Whisoiple_243_MG_FD_110214 | JGI IMG/M metagenome (GOLD analysis project Ga0164307, IMG submission 110214) | Soil microbial communities amended with fresh organic matter from upstate New York, USA - Whitman soil sample_243_MG | ecosystem: Environmental > Terrestrial > Soil > Unclassified >...
CGCGGGTTGTGTCACGTCGAGCGAACCCGAGGCGCTCACCAGCACGAATTGCGGGCGCTCAGCGAGGCCGAGTTCGGCGCGCATGGTTCGGAAGGCGTCGACACCCGCGGGATAGATGCGATCAGCCAGCCACAAATGCTGCCCTGATTTACGAAACGTACCGGCTCCGAGCAGCACTGCGTCTGCCGCAGCGCGCAGCAAGCCCATCACGAAGCGATCCGCGGCATTGCGCCCGCTGATGATTTGCCCTGACTCGGTGTCACCCGGGAGCGCGACGACTCCGTCGAGCGAAGCCACGAAGTTCGCAAACACACATTTGCGCGGCAGCCGGAGAGGCCCGCCATAGCTGTCACTGAGCGCCACGGGCACACTCAGCGGGTCCGGTTTTCCCGCGTCGAACAGCAGTTCGAGTGCTCGCCCACTCGGCGCGATATCCAAAGTGTTGCTGGGATTCACAGGTAGGCAAAGCTACCACTTTCTCGAGGTGCTGGAGGCTGCAGCAGAGCTGAGCTACAACGGATTAACGATGAGGGAACTTTCTTTGGGTCGACGGACGCCCGTGGCGTCCATGCTTGCCTTGATCTTCACCGCAGCCGCGCCAGCTGCGGCACAAACGCCCGCTTCACCCAGCCCGGCGCCAGCTGCTGCTCCTGCGCCGCTCCCTGCGCCGCAACCCGCGCCGCAACCCGCGCCTCCGGCAGCACCCCCGGGTGCCACGCCGCAACCCGCGCCTCCGGCCGCAGCACCCCCGGGATATACTTACGCGCCGCCGCCGCCCGGCTACGCCTACGCGTATCCACCGCCTCCTGGCTACTATCCTGCGCCGTCGCTACGTGCTCCCGAGAGCGCGCCTTACCACGGTGGTCCGATCCCGCGGGGCTATCACCTCGAGGAGCGGCCTCGGCGTGGGTTGATCATCGGTGGCGCCTTGACCCTCGGCGTACCCTGGATGCTCGGGGTGACTATCGCCTCGACCGATAACTTCTCGAACCAATCCGGTTGGCTCGTCATTCCCACGCTCGGGCCCTGGATCACCCTGGCGACGCGCAACAAAGAGACTTGCAGTTATTACAATTCGAGCTCGGGCACGAGTTCCAACTGTTACGAGGATAACAGCATGCGCACGGTGCTGATCTTGGACGGCCTCACTCAGGCTGCAGGTACGATCATGCTGATCGCCGGCCTGTCTTCGTCGAAGAAGGTGATCGTGCGTGACTTCGTGAGCAATTTGCACTTCACCCCCGCGCCGATCGGCAAGCTCGGCTACGGCGGCGTGCTGAGCGGGCAATTCTAGGTTCTCAGATTGCCTCCCCTTTGAACTGGCTCGTGTACAGGCGGTGGTAAACACCGCCGTGCGCGAGCAGTTCGGCGTGCTTGCCTCGTTCGGCAAGAGCGCCATGCTCAATCACCAAGATCTGGTCGGCTTCTGCAATCGTACTCAGACGATGCGCGATGACGAAGCTGGTGCGGCCCTTCATCAGCGCCAAGAGCGCGCGTTGAATGCGAGCTTCGGTGCGGGTATCGACGCTGCTCGTCGCCTCGTCCAAAATCAAAATCGCAGGGTCGGCGAGGATGGCGCGGGCGATCGCCAACAGCTGGCGTTGTCCTTGGCTCAAGTTGCCTGCGCGCTCGGACAGCTGCGTTCGATAGCCCTGGGGTAATAGCCGAATGAAGGCGTCGGCTTCGGCCATCTTTGCCGCCGCGATTACCTCTTCATCACTGGCTTCGAGGCGACCATAGCGAATGTTCTCCAGCACGGAATCCGAGAACAAGAAGATGTCCTGCAAGACGAGCCCGAGGTTCTTGCGCAATTCCTGCTTGTGGATCTCGCGGATGTCGCGCCCGTCGATGCGGATCGCCCCGCTGTCGACCTCATAGAACCGAGTGAGCAAGTTGATGATCGTGGTCTTGCCCGCACCGGTCGGGCCAACCAGGGCCACGACCTGGCCGGGCTTCGCTTCGAACGTCAGATCTCGGAGCACGAGCTTGCCCGGTGCATAGCCGAAGGCGACGTGCTCGAAGCTCACGTCGCCACGCACTGCCGAGAGCGGCTTTGCAGCCCCCTCGGTCTCGTCCGACTCGGTTTGCTGGTCGAAGATGGCAAAGATGCGCTCTGCGCCGGCCAGGGCGGATTGAATCGAATTGTACAGATTGGCCAGTTGACGCAGCGGATTCACGAACTGCTGCGCGTAGTTGATGAACGTGGCAATGATGCCCACACTGACCGTGCCGGCGAGCGCCAGCCATCCACCCAGGGCCGCGAGCACGATCACGAATAGGTTGCCGAGCACGGAGGTGATGGGCATGAGCAGGAGCGCGTAGCTGTTGGCGTACACGCCAGCCTTGAAAACCTGCTGGTTATGGCGTTGAAACTCCGCGATTGCGGACTGCTTGCGTCGGAAAGCTTGGGCCGTCTTCTGACCGCTGATCGCTTCTTCCATGACGCCATTCAGCTGTCCCAGATCGCGCTGCAGATCGCGGAAGCCCTTGCGCGTGTAGCGCGCGACGAACTGCGTGAACCAAAACATGATTGGTACGACGAGCAGCGATGCCAGCGCCAGCCAACGATCGAGCAGGAACATCGCCACGATGATGCCGAGCATCGAGAGCAAGCTGGCGACCAAGGTGGTCACGTTCTGAGAGATCGCCTGGTTTATCGCTTCGACGTCGTTGGTCAAGCGACTCAACAAGTCTCCAGTCGAGCCCTCGCCGAAGAACGCGACCGGCAGCCGCTGCACGCGCGTGAACAAATCGCTGCGGAGCTGCTTGAGCGCGCTTTGCGAGATGTCGGCCATCAGCCGCCCAGCGATCCCCTGCAGCAGATTGCAGAGCAGGTACGCGCCGAGCATTGCGAGCGCGAGCAGAGCGAGGTCAGCGAGGCCCCCTCGGTGGAGCAAATGGTCGATCGCTACGCCCATCAAATAGGGCCCGACCAAGCCCAAGAGCGTGTAGCAACCAACCAATAGCAAGACCCAGCGAAGGGCCTTGCGAAACGGCTCGAGGTAGGGGAGCAGGCGGCTGAGAGCGCCACGCGGATCGCGTGCTTTCTCGATCCTTCCGACGTGAGTGGGTTGCGGCATTCCCGGGCGCGGTCCCAGTGCGCGCCTTTCGGGGAAAGAAGAGCGTTGCGCCTCGCTCATGGTGCGGGCTGAGCCTCGATCGCCGCAAGCTGGCCGCCAGTGCCCAACTGTGAAGCGTAAATCTCTCGATAGACGTCACTGCTTCGCATCAGTTCACCGTGGTTGCCCTCGGCTACGATTCGTCCCTCATCCAACACCAAGATCTTGTCTGCGACCAGCACGGTACTAATGCGCTGTGCGACGACGATCCTCGTCTGTCTTTGGGCCTGCGCGCTCAGCGCGCGTTGAATCAGGGTTTCGGTTTCGACATCGACGGCACTCGTACTGTCGTCCAAGATGAGTAGCTTGGGCTTTAGCAATAGTGCGCGGGCCAGTGCCAGCCGCTGGCGCTGGCCGCCCGAGAAATTTGCTCCGCGTTGGGCCACGCGGCTGTCGTAACCCTCGGCGAGCTCGCTGATGAAATCATCGGCTTGTGCAGCGCGCGCCGCGGCGACAACCTGCGCGTCACTGGCAGACGGCTGCCCATAGCGAATGTTGTCGCGCACCGTGCCAGAGAACAACAAGGACTCTTGGGGCACGATGCCGATCGCTGCCAAGAGCGAATCCTCGCTGACGGTGCGAACGTCGACACCATCGATGCTCACCGTGCCGGAGGTCACGTCGTAGAAACGGGGAATCAGTTTGACCAGAGTCGACTTTCCGGCCCCCGTTGCACCCAAGATCGCCACCGTTTGTCCTGGCTCCGCGACGAAACTGACCTGCTTGAGGACTGCGTCCTTCGCATTGCCGCTGTAAGCGAACGTCACCTCGTCGAATACGACCCGCGGCGCGTCCTGCACCACGAGCGTGCGTGCGTCGTCCGCGTCCCTCACTTCGGGAGCCACCTGGAGCAGGTCGTCGAGCCGCTTGGCAGAGGCGATGCCACTGGCCCAGATGTTCGAGAGCAGCGTCATCATCACCAGCGGAGTCATCGTCGTCAAAAGGTAGTTGGTGAAGGCCACGATCTGTCCAATCGAGAGCTGGCCGCGCACGCTCGCGTGCCCACCCGCCCAGATCACGACGACCAGACCGGTGTTGACGCACAGCGTGAGCGCGGGCGGCATCCAAGCAGCAAAACGCATCACTTTCGTGGATTCGTCGCAATAAGCTCGATTGGCCGAGTCGAAACGCTGGTCTTCGAACGGTTCCCGCACGAAAGCCTTGACCAAACGGATGCCAGCGATGCTCTCCTGGAGCACCGTGTTCATGCGGTCGAGACGTCGCTGCACGAAGCGGAACATCGGCTCCTGCTTGACCAGAAAGAAGACAATCAAGGCCGAGGTCAGCGCGAGCAGCGGAAGCATGGTCAATGCCAGGCTCGGGCTGGTCGAGATCATCAACCCCAAGCTGCCAATCATCAAGAGTGGCGCGCGAGTTCCTATCCGCAGCGTGATCTGCATCAACCGCTGAACGGCGCCGGTGTCGCTGGTCAAGCGGACCATCAACTGACCGGTCTTCTGTCGGTCGAGATCGCCATAGGAGAAGGTCTGAATCTTCAGGAACAGCGCTTCGCGCAAGTCGCGCGCGACGCTCTCGCCGACCCGGACCGAAAGGTCGTTGTTGCCGATGGCGATGAATACACTGATCGCGCTCACTCCCAGCATGAGCAGCGACGTGCGAATCACCACGTTACGATCATGTGCCAATATGCCGTGGTCGATCAGCGCCTGAATCAGGCGGGGGATGGACAAATCGAGCCCCACCAAGATCGTCAGCAGCGTGAGCGCGCCCAGCGAGCGAAGCCAATACGGCTTGGCAAAGCGGAGCATGGAAACGAGCGAAGCCATCTTTGGCCCAAGACGATAGCTCACTCGCGCGGGGTGCCCCTGGCCCCTTTTGCTACATGAGGCGAATCGCCGAAGTGCGCCTTGTCCGGCCGGGTGGCGATTGCGCCAAATCCGGCCTCCGTGCGTCAGCACGCCTTTTTGGCACGTGCGATGCAGCAAAATTCGGCTGCGGTCGTTTCAAAGGACTCGGAAAGGAGCAACCATGTCGAACTCTGAAAAGCCGTACCTAATCGTGGTCGGCATCGACTACTCACCCGCGAGTGATTTGGCGCTCGAACGCGCGTTCGAGTTGGCTGCCGAGCGCAGGAGCGCGGACGTCCATGTGGTGAACGTGATCAATCTGTACGGCGCCCACGCGATCCTCGATGGTTCGTCGGAGCCCGTCGGCTTCACCAGCGTGACACTCGCCGACGCGACGGCGGCGCTCGAGCGTCACGTCGAGCAACGCCGCGCGGCCTTCGCCGGATCACTTTCGGCCGTAAGCGTGCACTGTCACTTGCGGCTCGACGCGCCCGCGACGGAGGTCGCGCAGATCGCTGCTGATTTGGAGGCCGATTTGGTCGTGGTGGGCACCCACGGCCGGCGGGGTGTCGCCCGCATGCTGTTGGGTTCGGTCGCCGAAGCAGTCGTGAGAATGGCTCCTTGCCCGGTGCTCGTGGTGCGCCCCAAAGCGCTGCCGGAGCAACCCCCCCGCATCGAACCTCCGTGCCCGCAATGCCTCGAGGCACGGCGGGCATCAGCCGGCGCTGAATATTGGTGCGCACAGCACCGCGAGCGGCATGGCCAACGGCACATCTACACTCAGCGTGATCGAGTGGGCGCGGAGACCGAGATGCCGCTCACGTTTCATCGCTAGCGCTCGACGCCCAAGCGCAAGTTCACTAGTTCGGTGAAGCGTAGTTGCGTTTGACGTAGCAGAGGCCGTCCGAGTTGAGGTGGCCTTGCGTGCTTTGGTTGTAAGTCGCAAAGTCGGAGTAGTCACGGAGCCCCGCGGCAGGGTCGCTATCCGAGGCTGGAACGCCGTGCGGATCGAAGCGCATCGCGCCCACCAGCTTCGGGTGCACGTCGGTCGGCGGCTCGATGCAATAGCGCCAATCGACCGGCCTCCCTCGGCGGTCGGTGAACGCCGTATAATCGACGCCCTGGGTGTCTTCCAAAGTGACCAATGCTGAACCGCCGCTGCTGACGGCACGCGCAGCATATTGGTCGAAATGCGCCGGCGAGTCGTGCAGCACACTGTCCCAAAACGGGTGATCGGTGTGTAGCGTGACCTGCGCGACGACCGAAGAATTGCTCAAAAATGCGATCCCGCGCTGATGCTCCTCGGCCTCGCTGATCGGTTCGGCAGGATCATTGTCCGGATTCTGACAATTCAGGTAGCTGACCGGAGATTTGAAACAAAGCCTGAAATCGACCGTCTTCGGCCAGTCTTGCGTGGATGGTGTGACGCAGCCGTCGACCTTGGAATCGCCTTTGAAGGTAGCGGTCCCGACGTACAAAACGGTGCAACCGTCGTAGGTCATCTGTTCGTAGTAAGTGAGCGCGTCCGCATCGAGGTTCACGTTTTGCGCGGAGTCGCTAGCAGCAATCACATCGAAGCCGAAAGCGTAGCGCGTGCCGTCCGTCGCAAAGGCCACGCCACCATTTTCGTTTTGGTTGTTCAACGCTGCAATCGGTACTGCGAGCTCGCTTCCGCCGCCTTTGCCCATCAAGTAGCTACTGTCGTTTCGGCTGAGATCGACCGCCCAGGGGCCATCGACTCGCGCAACCCGCTTGCCCGTTCCCAGCTGAGTGCCCTTCTGTCGATCAGGATTTTCGGACAACGTAATCGTGTCGATCGTCGTGAGCAGGTGGTCGAAGTGCACGTCCCAACCGTCGACGAACGCGGCGTCGGAATCACTGGCGGGCGGGAAATCATAGCCGGTTAGCGCCAAAACCTCGCCAGACGCTGCAAACAAGACATTGCCTTTGCCGGGATCTTTGGGCGAACAAAAGGGTCGTAGAGAGAAGCCGGTGGCTGATTCGACCGTGGCTGTCGGCACGCACTCGACCGGCGTGCCCGGTTGTTGGCTGTCGTTGCTGACGCTAGAGCAGCCGCTCGACATCGTGAGAATCAGGAAGGCGCGCACGACGGCGTCGCCATGAAACAAATTCATGAGTAGCTCCAGAATTCGAAAATTGACGGGGGACCCAGGCGCACGCATTCGAGCGCACGCGGATCTGCGAAGTTCGCAAGGCTGTCCGAACGGCGAGCAGAAGAAGCCCGACCGGAAACCGTAACCGCTCAGACCGCGAACGGCGGCGAAGTCTTCGGCGCGTCGAGCAGCACCCGCCGACGCGTAACCACGATGTTCGCGCGGAGGTGCAGCTCGCGGCAGCCGGGCAGCCAGAGCAGCAAACGGTGCGCGCCCGCCTCGAGCAGCCCGGCGAGCTGCCCGCAGAAGCCGAGTGGACACGCCTCCGGGTCGCAGCTGGCGCTGCCGGCGACGAGGCTAGGGCGCTCTGGTGCCAGTTGCGTGGCGGCGTTGGCCCGCTCGCCGAGCTGCTCGGTCGTGAGCGCTCGGCGCAGATGAACGAGGCCGCTCAGGTCCGAGCCAAAACCGTGAGGAACCAGCGCAAAATGCAGGGTACTGACCAGCTGCAGCAGCGAAAGGCACAGCGCGACCACGCTCGGCAGAGGGTGGTCGCGGTGATTAGCGCGCTTGGTCATTTCACGGAAGGGCGATATCCGTAGCGCGGGCGTTTAGGGTTGGCAAGACCCCGGCGCGCCGCAAGCTCGAGGACTCTGATGAATCGCTCAATGGTTACGAGCGCAGCCTTGTTGGCAGCTGCGATGCTTCTCGCGAAGGCCGGCGCGGCCTCGAACTCCGAAAACGCGAACGACGCGCACGTGTCGAATCGTGATGACCAAGACGACAGCGAGTTCAGCGTCATGCAGGTGCTTGCGGACGCCGGCAGACACAATCTGCAACGAGAGCGTTGGAATGCCTACGGCCAATTCACCTACATCTCCAGCTGGAAAGCCCCATTCTCGGCCGCGTACACGAACTTGAATGGTAGCAACCACTCGCTCTCTCCGAGCAGCGAGCATAGCTTCACTGTCACAGCGACGTTGTTCGCGGGCCTCGCGTTGTGGCCCGGAGCGGAGGTCTACGCCGTGCCCGAGGTGATCTCCAGCCGTCCGCTCTCGGGACTCGTCGGCCTCGGAGCCTCGATCCAGAATTTCGAGCTGCAAAAGCAAGGTGCGATCACGCCCACCGTGTATCTATCGCGGCTGTACTTGACGCAGACGATCAACTTCGGGGGATCGCGCGTCGAGCGCTCGTCCGGGCCGATGCAACTCGGCACGACGGTCGATAGCCGCCGGCTCGTGTTCGCCGTTGGAAACTACAGCATCCTCGACTTCTTCGATCGCAATTCGGTGGTGGGCGATCCGCGGCGCCAGTTCTTCAGCATGGCGTTTCTGTCCCACGCTGCTTATGACTTCGGGGCGGACGCGCGGGGCTATACCTTCGGTGGACTATTCGAACTGCATCTGGACGACTGGGCGCTGCGCGCGGGCCGCTTCGCCGCGCCCAAGCAGCCGAACCAGCTCGAGCTCGAATATCGCCTCGATCGCTACTACTCCGACCAAGTCGAGCTAGAACACACCCATCGAATTGCCGGCCGGCACGGCGCGGTTCGATTGCTCGGCTATCGCAACCGTGAAAACACCGGTAGCTTCAGCGACGCGGTAACTGCGTTCCAAACCGACCCGGGCAAGAACGCGGCGGCTTGCACGAGCTTCAACTACGGGTCGGAGAACGTTTCCGCGCCGGATCTTTGCTGGGCTCGTGAAGCTCGCGTCAAAATCGGTCTCGGCGTGAACTTCGAGCAACAGCTCACGAACGACGTAGGCGTCTTCTTGCGGGCGATGGTGTCGGATGGCCGCACCGAGGTCTACTCGTTCTCCTCCAGCGACACGTCCACGTCGTTCGGTGCGGTCGTGCACGGTACGCCCTGGCATCGCCCAGCCGACGTCGTGGGCACGGCTTATGCGTCGAGCTGGATTTCATCGGCCCATGCACAATATCTCTCGCTGGGCGGTATCGACGGCTTCATTGGCGATGGGGCGCTCAAACGCGCATCGGAGCGCGTGTTCGAGCTCTTTTACAGCCTGCACGTTTACCGCTCGATCACCCTGTCGGCGGATTACCAACACATTTCCAACCCGGCGTACAACGCGGCACGAGGTCCGCTCAACGTGCTCTCGGGTCGAGTTCACGCCGAGTTTTGAGCTCGTCAGTAACCTTGGTGTAGGTCGACCAAGTTGGTCAGCTCGTGGCCCGCGACGAAGCGCGCCAAATTTTCCAAGAAGATGGCCGATGCGCGCTGCACGTACCCCGGATGCGAGCCGGCATAGTGTGGCGTGATGACGACGTTGGGCAGGGACCAGAGGGGGTGAACGGCCGGCAGGGGCTCAGGGTCGGTGACGTCGAGCGCGGCACCGGCGATGCTCCCGCCTTCCAACGCGCGAAGCAGCGCGTCGGTTTGAACGGTGCCGCCACGTCCGACGTTGATGAACACCGCGTCCGAACGCATCGCCGCGAATGCTTGAGGCCCGAACAGACCGCGCGTTTGCGCGGTGAGCGGTAGCGTGTTGACGATGTACTCGGCCTCTTTGAGAAACGGTACGAGTTGGCCCGGGCCGAACACACGTTCCACCCCGGAGACGTTGCTCGGCGAACGTTTGAGCGCGATGACACGCATGCCGAAAACGGCGGCAGCGGCGGCAATTTTACGCCCAATCGCCCCCAGTCCGACGACGCCCAAGGTCGCCCCGCTCAAGCTGCTCACGCTCGACTGCAACTCGGCACTCTGCCAGCGGCGCGCGCTCTGAAGCCGCGCGGCCCGATGTAACTGACGCGCAAACGTCAACATCAAGCCGAAGACGTGCTCTGTGATTGGTTGCGCATGAATCCCGCTGGCGTTCGTCACCAGCAGCTCGTCACGGCCGCGAAAGTCAGGGGTGAGCAGCCATTCCACGCCCGCGCCGAAGGTTTGCACCCACTTGAGCCGCTTCGCAGTAAGGAGTCGTTCCGGCGCGATCCGCTGGGTGAAAAGCACATCGGCCTCATCCAACCAATCGGGTCGCTGCCGGAACTCCTGCTCGGTAACGACGTCGATGCGGGGCGAGATGTCGCGCGCACGCGAGAGCACCGAAGCCGGGACCTCGACGTTGACCAGGACGATAAGCGTCGATGAGCTCATTTCTCGCACCCCGAGCTCGCGAAATTGCTAGGAGAGCTTCTCGGCTTCGAGCACTGCTTTGACCGCCGGACGCGCGCTGATGCGGTCGAAATAGGCTTTGAGCACCGAGCGCTGATCGAAGGCTGCCTGTCCTTCGAGTCGGCGTAGGCCGCGGAGGACGTAGAAGGCGTATCCGTCGGCCACGGAGAACCGGTCGCCGAGCAAGTAATCCTTACCGTTCAGGCTCTTGCTCAAGAAGTCGAACCGCGTGAACAGGCGCTCCTTCAACACCTGACGAAGTTCGTCGTTGGCCTTCGGATTATTGATTGGACCCAGACCCTTCTGCAGTTCGGTGGCGATGAAGTGCAGCCACTCCTGCAAGCGACGTCGCTCGGGGGTGCCCGCAGCGGGAGCCAGCCCGGTCTCGGGCCGCTGATCGGCGATGTACTGCACGATGATGGCACCTTCGGTGATGAGCTCGCCATTGTCCGTGAGCAATGCCGGAACGTAGCCCTTGGGATTGAGAGCCAGGAAATTCTCGCCGTGCTCGGTCTTCTTCGCGGTTAGGTCGACCTGTACGAGCTCGAAGGGCAGACCGGCTTCGCGCAGCGCGATGTGGGGGGAAAGCGAGCAGGCACCAGGGGTAAAAAACAGTTTGATGGTCATCGGTTCTCTCGTGCTCCCGGGGGGAGATTGTTTGCGAGACCAAGGGTTAATATAAAAGACGTGGCGTTGTCTACTGTAGAAGCACGGCTGATTTCTGCGCGAGTGCGCTGGAAACCGGCGGCGTTTCGCCGGTTTGTAGCCGCCACAATCCAGCGTATTGACCGCCCTGCGAAAGCAGCGACTCGTGAGTGCCGCACTCGACGATCTGCCCATCTTCCAGCACGTAGATCAGATGGGCGCGGCGCACGGTCGAAAGTCGATGCGCGATGATCAAGCTGGTGCGGCCGACCACCAAGCGATCGAGCGAACGCTGAATGGCGGCCTCGGTTTCGTTGTCGACCGCGCTGGTGGCCTCGTCGAGGACCAAAATGGGCGGGTCCTTCAGGATGGCGCGAGCCAGGGCGATGCGTTGACGCTGCCCTCCCGACAACTTCTGCCCGCGTTCACCGACTCCCGTATCGTAGCCGTTCGGTAGCGCCATGATGAACTCATGCGCTTCCGCCGCGACCGCGGCCGCGATCACGTCCTCACGTCGCGCCGAGCCGAGGCCATAGGCGATGTTCTCGGCCACGCTCGCGTCGGCCAAGAAGCTGTCTTGCGCGACGTAGCCGATGGCACGCCGCAAATCCTGCAGTGCATATTCGGAGATCGGCGCACCATCGAGCAAGATGGTTCCGCTTTGTGGCTCGTAGAAGCGCAAGAGTAACTTGACCAAAGTACTCTTACCGCTGCCGGTGCTGCCGACGAAAGCGATGGTCTGTCCGGCGTCGATACGCAAAGACACGTTGCGAAGGGTGGGGCGCTCGGCATACGAAAATTCGACGCGATCGAAGCGCAGCGCACCGCGGACGCGCTGCGCTGCCAATGATTTCCCTTCGTACGGGATGGCGATCGGAGTTTCGAGTAGGTTCATGACACGCTCGACCGAGGCCATGGATCGCTGATAGAGGTCCGTCATATCGGCCAGCCGAGTCATTGGCCACAGCAAGCGCTGGGTGAGGTAAACCAACACCGAGTAGCTGCCGACCCCGATCTCGGCGCGCAGCGCCAGAAATCCGCCGTATAGCAGCGTCACCGTGAAGCCCGCCAGGATCGCCATACGGATGATCGGTGTAATCGCGGCAGAGAAGCGGATGGCCGCAGCGTTGGCGGCGCGGTATTCAGCCGAGGCGATCAGGACTTGCTGAGCCTCGAAATCCTCCGCGGTGTATGCCTTGATCGTGGCGATGCCCAACAAGTTGTTGTTGAGTCGGGAGTTGAGCGAACCCGCGGCATCACGCACCGAAGCGTAGCGAGATGCCAAGCGGGCCTGGAACCAGAACGCCCCGTACACAATCAACGGGATGGGCAGCAGCGCGAGTACTGCGATCTTGGTAGTCAAAGCAAAGAAGACGGCGCCCACCAGAATCGATCCGGTGAGCACCTGAATCAGATCGTTGGCTCCGCCGTTGAGGAAGCGTTCCATCTGGTTGATGTCGTCGTTCAAGATCGACATCAGGCTGCCGGTACGGCGCTGCTCGAACCAGGCTAGTTCGAGCCGCTGCACGTGACGATACGCCTCCATGCGCAAGTCATGTTGCAGGTTTTGGGCCAGGTTCCGCCAGCGCAGCGAGTACAGGTATTCGAACAGGGATTCGCAAACCCAGATGCCGATTGTCAGCGCCGCCAAAAACAGCAGCTGATCGCGAGGCTCGCTCACCCCGGCGCGAGCCAAGAAGGAAGCTTTCTTGCTGACCACGACGTCGACGGCCATGCCGATCAACACTTCCGGCAGCACGTCGAAGATCTTGTTCAACACCGAGAATAGCGTCGCTATCGCCACTTCGCGGCGATAGCGACGACCATGCTCGAAGAGACGACGTAGCGGATGTGTCATGGCGTGTCCAAGCTAGCGTCGCCGGCGCTCCGTTTTCAAGCGCAGCAAGTCGCGGCCCCTCAGGTGCCCGAGCGAGCGCCGGTGGGGCGGGGCGAGCCACGGTGCACGCGCAGGGTGCGCAGAGCCGCGCGCATCGACTGCTTCAGCGCCGCGAACTTCCAGAACGATGAGACGACGCGCGCTTTCGGCGCGCTAGCCGTAGCTGGCTCGATGCTGCCCAATGCACAGTCGCACATGGCCGAGATGCTACCACGCGCATGTCTATTGTACAAGACCAGGGTTGGTCAGTACCGGACGCTGCCCAGGCTACCTCCGCCAGTTCCGATCGTGTCGCCGTTGATGGCCACCGAGCGCGGTGAGGCAAGGAAAGCGACCACATACGCTACCTCACGAGCGTCGACGATGCGCCCAATCGAGGTCGTCTTGGCGGCGCGCTGCTCGGTGGCGGATTCGGTACGTTCGGTGCGCGTGGCTCCGGGGTGCAGCGCGACGACGTTGATTCCTTTCGGTCCGAGTTCGTCCGCCAGATTCTTGGTGAGCGCAGAGACACCGACGTTGCGGATCGTGGCGATTGGACGCCCCGTGCCGTACGCAGCGAGCCCCCCGATATTGATGATTCGACCCCAGCCCTTCTTGATCAAGTGCGGGGCGAGTGCGCGTGTAGTGCGCAAATAGCCTGCGACCTTGACGTTCACGTCGTAGAGCAAGTGCTCGTCCTCCAGCTCTGCCAATGACGTCGCGTTCGAGCTCCCGCCCGGCAGGGCCGCATTGTTGACGAGGATATCGACACCGCCGAGCTTGTCGATGGCCGTCTGGACGGCGGCGTCGACCTCGGTGCGCTTGGAGGTATCGGCGACTAGCGGAAGTACCGTTCGACCCGAATCTTGGCTCAGAGCGCGAGCCGTGAGCTCCAGCTGTTCGCGCCCCCGAGCCAGGATGGCCACGTCGACGCCCTCTGCCAGGAGCACTTGAGCGATGACCTTGCCAATTCCGCGGCTGCCTCCGGTAACGATGGCTCGCTTACCAGTGAGTTCTAAATCCATGATCCATGACCTCGCGTTTTGCAAAAAGCGGTTTCGAGACGCATCTGCTCTAGGCGCGATATGTCTTCTATGCAAGAGTAATGTCCCGATATGAAGCGAGTCGAAGGATTGCTGTTGGCGTGCGTGGGTTCGGCCTTCTGGGCGTGCTCGGCGCCGAACCGGCCGCTGCCGAGCGAGCGCACCCTGCCGATCGAGTCGGCTCGGCCTGTGTCGATGTCCACGGCATCGGAGTCTGACGGCCCGTTTCGCCTCACGGCGTCGATCCGCGAACTGATGGACTCGGAAGTCGATCCAGCTGCAGACTTCATTTGGGCCTCGGTCGCCAGCATCAGCACCGTCGCTGGCCTGGAAGAGAGACAGCCACGCACGGATGATGAGTGGCTGGAGGTTCGCCGTCGCGCAATCACGCTGATCGAGGCCACGAACTTGCTCGTCATGAAGGGCCGACGGGTGAGCGCCAAATACGAGGCTGCGTCGGGAGCAGGGGAACTCGACACGGACCAAGTGCAGCAGAAGATCGACACGAATCGGCCGGCATTCGTCGCTCTCGCACAGCGACTGCAAGACACGGGGCTGCAGACCCTGGCGGCGATCGACGCCAAGGATCCGGTCGCGCTATTCGACCTCGGAGGTACCATCGACGAGGCGTGCGAGTCCTGTCACGTCACCTTTTGGTATCCGAACCTGACGTTGCCGTACCGCTGAGCGTCTCTCAGATGCGGCGTCTGCGTGCGACGAGAACCGAAGCCAGGATTAGCGGCACCCAGGCGGGCCACCGCGACTGGCCCGCCCCGTGAGTGGCAACGGAGCAGCCCCACTTTCCCTTCGGCTTCTGTGCCGACGGATCGGGGTCTTTCTTTGCTTCATCGGGGCCGTAGTTGGCGCCGCCGTCTGCGCTCTTGCTGACCGGGTTGGCGAGTAAGACCTTTCCGGAGGCGGGCAACGTCGCTTTCTTGAATGAGCCACCATGCTTGCCGTCGCGTAGCGGATTCAGCTCCACCACGACATGGTCGCCGCCCTTCAGCGAGTGCTTCGACCAGCCCATGCGGCCGAGGTTGCCGGGGCTGGTCGGGAGCTCGACGGTCCAGAGGCTCGGGGCTTCGCCCGCGGTCGTGCTACCCGTTACCCACAGCAGCACGTGAGGATTCGTCCACTGAAAGTTGGTTACCGTGCCGTCGATGGTAACGAGCTTGGTGGAGTCGTACATCGCGAATGAATGATGCGCCTCACTGGTGCGAGGAACGCCCGACAAGAAAAGCGCGAGTACGAGGCTCTCGAACCAATGGCGTCGCAAGTGCTGCAAGGTGCTGGTCTTTCAGAAGGGAAGGGGCGCCCCGCCTTCTTGATGCGGGATCGGAACGAACACGGCATTGCCGTTTTCATCGGTTTTTTCCAGGAAATCGCCCTGGCGGCAGGAGGCTTCCACGATCTCCGCGCGGCGATCGGCTTGGCGTTTGAAGAGCCTCGAGACCTTCCACGGTGCCGCCAGCACGTGTGGCGCAGTCACCGTCAATTCGAAGCTGAGCGTGTTCGGATCGACGAGGTGAATGCGTTCAGCGATGTGCATGTCGCCGTTGTTGGGTAACGCGACCGCTTGCCCGATCGGCAGGAACACCTCCGGCAGGAAGCCGACCGTATCGACCACCAGCGTTTCACCCTCCCAGTGGCCAATCGAATGACCGTTGAACGTGGGGTCCGGGTCCGTCGGGTGCTTTCTGCCGTCCGTGTAGATGCGGCGCAAGCGATTGCCGTCGAACTCGCCGAGAATGGTGACGCGACCAGGGGTGAACAAAAATTCGGTTGCGTTGAGCGTCATCACGACGAAGCTGGGCATGCCTTCCGGAAGGCAATTGATGTAGATGTTCACGGGGTTGCCGGCCTTGTCAGCGGCCGTGAGCGCCTCGATCTGCTTGGCCGCAGCCGGCGTCCAAAGCGGATCTCCCTTGCCAAACGTATGTTTGGGGTCGCTGCGATCCGGAACCCAGAGCCCGCCCCAATCCGGCAAATGACCGAGTGCGGTCCAGTTTGGGCGGTCGTAGCGATGCATGCGCAGCGCCCACAGTCCGAGCGCAACGGTCGCCAACGCAAGAAAAGCGGTGAGGTGGGGATAGTAGCGAAATGGCCTCATCGAAATGCTCACGGAGTTGGTACGAGAGTGAAGCCGACCCAACGTCCGCAAACGACGATTCCGAGCCACATCACCAACGAAAATACGCCCGAGAGGCGCGCGGGGATCGGCGTGC
>Ga0164307_10000594_pt1 | contig 15882 bp, 16 predicted proteins | sample Whisoiple_243_MG_FD_110214 | JGI IMG/M metagenome (GOLD analysis project Ga0164307, IMG submission 110214) | Soil microbial communities amended with fresh organic matter from upstate New York, USA - Whitman soil sample_243_MG | ecosystem: Environmental > Terrestrial > Soil > Unclassified >...
CGGGTTCTCCCGGGTGCTGTTGCAGAGCAGCGAGACATTGATGCGGGTCGGCGGCGCCATCACCATCGTGATGGGCATCGTGATGCTCGGGCTGATCCGTCCGCTGCAGACCGAACGGCGGCTCCATGTCCGGCCGACCGGTCGGATCATCGGCGCCCCGTTGCTCGGAGCGGTGTTCGCGTTCGGCTGGACGGTCTGTCTCGGGCCCACCCTGGTCGGCGTCCTGTCGTTGGCGAACGCCACCGACTGGGGTGGCTCTGCCTGGCGCGGCCTCTCGCTGGTGATCTTCTACTGCGCCGGGCTGGGCATCCCGTTCCTGTTGCTCGCCTTCGGGTTCAGCTGGGCCACCGGCGCCATGGGGTTCCTGCGCCGGAACACCCGGACGATCCAGATCGTCGGCGCCGTCTGCCTGATCGTGCTGGGCACCCTGATGCTGACCGGCGTTTGGGGCAGCTTCATCGCCTGGCTGCAGGGCAGGTTCGGCGGAATCGAGACGGTGCTGTGACGGTCAACGACACCAGTCGGATCACCGCGGCCCCCGACGACGGCGACGACCTCGACCGGGCGGAGCCGTCCGCAGAGTCACCTCGGCAGGGTGGCGTCGGCCGGATGCTCGCCTTCGGCCGGAACACCTGGCGACAGCTCACCAGCATGCGGGTGGCGCTGATCCTGTTGTTCCTGCTGGCGCTGGCCTCGCTGCCGGGCGCACTGCTCCCGCAGTGGTCGCTGAACTCGGCGAAGACGGCGCAGTACATCATCGACCGGCCGACGCTCGGCCCGCTGCTGGACCGGCTGGGCTTCTTCGAGGTCTTCGGATCGCCGTGGTACGCGGCCATCTACCTGCTGCTGTTCACCTCATTGGTCGGCTGCCTGCTGCCACGCACCCTGGAGTTCGTCGGGCAGCTCCGGGCGGACCCGGTGGCCACTCCGCGGAACCTCCGCCGGATGCCCCATCACCACTTCGAGCAGGTTCCCGGCAACCCGGATCTGGTGGCCGACCGGATCACCACCGGGCTGAAGGGATGGCGGATCGCCAGGCGCACCGAGGGCGACGGCGCGGTCACCATTTCCGCCGAGAAGGGATACCTCCGGGAGATCGGTAACCTGGTGTTCCACCTCTCCCTGCTCGGGCTGCTGGTGGCGATCGCAGTCGGCAAGCTGGTCGGCTACGAAGGCTCGGTGATCGTCAACACGGACTCCCAGTTCTGTTCCACCTCGCCGGCGTCCTACGACAACTTCCGGCCAGGGCTGTTGGTCGACGGCACCGACCTGGCGCCGTTCTGCGTCGACGTCCAGAACTTCGCCGCGACCTACACCGACCTCGGCCAGGCCAGCGGGTTCGTCGCCACGGTTCGCGCGCAGAGCGGGGCCGATGCCGGAACCGATCGCTGGCAGAACGCCGAACTGCAGGTCAACGAGCCGCTGCGGATGGACGGAGAGCGGCTGTATCTGATCGGCCACGGTTTCACGCCGCACTTCCAGATCACCTATCCCGACGGCACCGTGCGGGACTACTCCCAGCCGTTCGCCCCGGAACCGAACGACCCCAACTTCACCTCGCAGGGCGCGGTCAAGATCACCGACCCGCCGGGGGCGATCGGGGACGACGTCCGCAAACAACAGTTGGCGATCGTCGGGATCTTCGCGCCGACCGCGATCGTGCACGGCGGGATCATGACGTCCTCTTTCCCCGCGCCGGAGAATCCGGGGGTCGCCGTCGACGTGTACCGCGGAGACCTGGGCATGGAGGGCGGACGCGCGCAGTCCGTGTTCGCCATCGACACCTCCCAGGTGGACAAAGGGGTGCTGACCAAGCAGGCGCGGTCCAACCTGATGGTGGGCGAGTCGATCACCCTGGACGACGGCACGCAGATCACCTTCACCGGGTTCAACGAGTGGGTGTCGTTGCAGACCTCGTTCGATCCGGCGCAACTGTGGGCGTTGGTTTTCGCGGTGTTCCTCCTGGTCGGGCTGATGGTCTCGCTGGTCTTCAAGCGGCGCCGGGTCTGGTTCCGGCTGCACCCCTCGGGGTCGTCGTCGGCCCCGGCCGGATCGGAACGTACCGTGGTGCAGGTCGGCGGGCTGGCCCGCACCGACCAGGCAGGATACGGCGAGGAGTTCGCGTCGCTGGCGATGTTGCCGCAGCCGCGAGACAGTAACGGTTCCACCGATGGCCGGACGGCTGGTCGGCGCAGAATGGGTGAGCGCAGATGAACGAAACCTGGGCACAGATCTCGGATCTGGCATTCGAGGCGGCGCTGGCCGGATATGTGATGGCGCTGGTCTGTTACGCCATCGAGCTGGCGTCCACCAGGGGCTCCGACGCCGGGCAGATCGCCTCGGCGGGGTCGGCCAGGGACTCCGCCCACGGTGGCACGTCGACGCTGACGAGAACTGGTGGTTCGGGACCCGCCGATCGGGACCAGATCGGCACGCTGGCCCGCCCGCTGGCCCCATGGGGTGTCAGGTTCGGCCGCGCTGCGGTGGTGGTGACCGTCGTCGGCGCCGCTGCCAACGTGATCTCGGTGGTGGCAAGGGGTCTGGCGGTCGGCCGGCTCCCGCTGGGCAACATGTACGAGTTCGTCTCGGTGATCTGTGCAGTGACCACGATCTGCTGGTTGATCGTGCTGGCCAGGACGGGTGCCCGCACGCTGGGCACCTTCGTCATGCTGCCGGTGGTCATTCTCGCGCTGGTCGCCGGTACCCGGCTCTATGTCCCGGCTGCGCCGGTGGTGCCGGCGTTGAACTCCTACTGGAAGTGGATCCACGTCACCACGATCGCCATCTCCAGCAGCATCCTGCTGGTGAGCGGCGCGGCGTCGGTGCTCTATCTGATCCGGGGACGGCTCGAGCGCAGGCAATCGGCGGGCCAGCGGGATGCGGCGGCGACGGTCACCCGCCCACGGTCACTGCTCGGGGTGTTGCCGTCGACGGCCACGTTGGATCGGATTGCGTACCGCACCGCCATCGTCGGTTTCCCGCTGTTCACCTTCGCGGTGATCGCCGGCGCGCTCTGGGCCGAGGTGGCTTGGGGCCGCTACTGGGGCTGGGATCCGAAGGAGACCTGCGCGTTCGTCACCTGGGTGCTCTACGCGGCGTATCTGCACGCCAGGTCGACGGCCGGTTGGCGCGGGCGGCGGGCGGCCTGGATCTGCGTCCTCGGCTTCGTCTCGATGCTGTTCAACCTGTTCTTCATCAACATGGTTGTGTCTGGCCTGCATTCCTACGCCGGCCTGAACTGAGAAGCTGCACCGGAAAGCGGACCACCCGGACCGTGCCGCGGGTGCGGGTTGCGGGTGAAGTGTTGGGCCGGTGCGACGAGCGGATCAGCCGCTCTTGTCCTCGCCGCGCAGCTTCCGGTTGATCTCGTTGAGGAACTCGGGATCGTCGTCGGGTGCCAACGTGCGGGTGGGCCGGTGCGGCCGATTGGGGCCTGGGCCGGACGGATCGGTGTTCGGGGTGCGGACGCCGATACCGCGCCAAGCCAGCGCGATCACCAGAACCGTCACGGCGATCGCCACGAGCATGTACATCGGCCACCTCCTTCTGCTGTAGCTCAGAGTACGCACATCCCGGGCCGGGCGACGGCCCGATTCCGGTGAGATCACCCGACCTGGGTCAGGAGAGAACGCCATCGGGCAGTGATACCGGGGACGATGGGAGACACGGGGACGATGGGAGTTGCGGGAACGACTGCGCCCCGGGTCTGCAGCTGATGCTGCTGACCCGGGGCGCTTTGCTCGTGCGGACCCGGAGCCCGGGAATCTGCGATCAGGCGGTCGACCGCGATGCGTCCACAGTCAGATCGGCGAGCAGGGCGCTCACTTCCGACTCGCGGAACCGCCGGTGTCCACCGGGAGTACGGATCGATCCGATGCGACCGGCGGATGCCCACCCGGTCACGGTCTTCGGATCCACTCTGAACATCAGTGCGACCTCTCCAGGGGTCAACAGCCGCTCAGAAATTTCCATGGTCACGTGCCACCTCCATAATCGGGCCCCGACTGGCCTCGTCCGCCGGGCTGGCGTCTGTCCATTGTGCGACATTCGGCCGGTCCAACGCTCTTTGACCGTGCCGAACATCCCAAGCGCATGTACGGATTCAGCGAATAACATACGCTTTGTCCTGATTCTACATTGACACTGGGGTTAGTCGCGAGAGGACGAACAAGGATTTCCTTGCTGCGACCTCATGTTCCCCCCTTCGGCCCACTCAATCGCCTGTTCGGAACGAATCGCCTGCGGGACGTGATCGGTCGCCGGATGGGCCGCCGACGCCGGTACGTTCGGACTCGCAAACCCAGACGGTTGAAGGTGGTCGGTGTCATGGACGCGGTTGATCGGCGGCTGGTCGAGGCCCTTCGACTCGACGGCCGGGCCAGCTACGCGGAGCTGGCCCGGATGGTCGGGCTGTCGTCGTCGGCAGTGCACGAACGGGTCGCCAAGCTCGAGTCGTCCGGCGTCATCACCGGTTTCCGGGCCATCGTCGACCCCGGGTCGATCGGCATGGGCGTCACGGCACTGGTTGGGATCGAGCCGGGTGAATACGGCCGGGACGAACTGATCGCAGCCGCCCTGGAGGCCATCCCCGAGGTCGAGAGCTGCTACGGGGTCGCCGGCGACGAGGCGTTCGTGGTGCAGGTCAGAGTGGCCAGCGTCGACCATCTGCACCGGTGCATCGGCCGGCTCCGGGCGATCGATGGGGTGGCCAGGACGCGCACCACCGTGGTGCTGGCGACCAGGTTCGAGCATCGGCCGACCCGGGACTCCGATCCGCTGGACGTTCCGTGACCGACGACCCGTCAGCAGGTCGATATTCTGGGCAGGTGAACCCTCCCGACGACCCGGCCGACCCGGTTGCCCCGGCTGTGGCCGCCGGGGCGGTCGAAGACCCCGCGCCGCCGGAACCCATGCCCGCGGGGCCGTCCCACCTGGCCCGGCAACTCGTCGTCTACACCGTCCTTCGACTCTCCCTGGTCATTGCGCTGACCGCGGTGCTGGCCTTCTTCATGCCGCTGATCGTCGCTCTGTTGTTCGCCATCATCGTCCAGCTGCCGTTGGCCTGGCTGCTCTTCTCCGGTCCGCGGACGCGGGTCAACGAGGCGATGGCGCAGGCCTCTGCCCGCCGCCGCGCCGAGCGTGCCCGGCTGCAGTCGGCGTTGTCCGGGGAGACCGACAGCTGATCCGGTACAGCCGGCCCTGGAATCGTTGACCAACCGAGCACCGGCACCGACCGACGGGAATCGGACGCCGACCTAAGCTCTGCGTATGTCCGCACCCGGAGCCGGCCCGACCGCGAGCGACACCGTCGACCGCTCCGCCCCGCGGCACCGGGCCTGGGTGGCGCAGGCCGTCCGGCTGATCGAGGCCGATCTGCAACGCAGCGCCGACACCCACCTGCTGCGCTTCCCGCTGACCGTTGCCGATCCGGGCGGTGGGCCACCGGACGTCGACCTGTACCTCAAGGACGAGAGCACCCACGTCACCGGATCGCTGAAACATCGGCTGGCCCGTTCGCTGTTCCTGTACTCGCTGTGCAACGGCTGGCTGACCGAGTCGACCACCGTGATCGAGGCCTCCAGCGGGTCCACCGCGGTCTCCGAGGCCTACTTCGCCCGGATGGTGGGGTTGCCGTTCGTGGCGGTGATGCCATCCCGGACGTCCAGGGAGAAGATCGAGCTGATCGAGGCGCAGGGCGGGCGGTGCCATCTGGTGGACGATCCAGGCGCCATCTACGCCGAGTCCCGCCGGCTGGCGGCCGAGACCGGCGGTCATTACATGGACCAGTTCACCCACGCCGAGCGGGCGACCGACTGGCGTGGCAACAACAACATCGCCGAGTCGATCTTCTCCCAGCTCCGGCTGGAGCGGCACCCGATCCCGGAGTGGATCGTCGTCGGTGCCGGCACCGGCGGGACCAGCGCCACCATCGGCCGGTACGTCCGGTACAGCGGTTACCCGACCAGGTTGTGCGTCCCCGACCCGGAGGGCTCGGCGTTCTTCCCGGCCTGGCGGGACGCCGACCCGGACCGGACCGGCCGGGGATCGAAGATCGAGGGCATCGGCAGGCCGCGGGTCGAGCCGTCCTTCGTCGGACATACGATCGAACGGATGATCAGGGTGCCGGATGCGGCGTCGGTCGGCACGATGCGCGAGGTGGAGAGCGTGCTCGGTCGCCGGGTCGGCCCGTCCACCGGCACCAATCTGTGGGCCGCATTCGGTCTGATCGCCGGTCTGCGGGCGAACGGCACGGCCGGATCGGTGGTCACCCTGCTGTGCGACGCCGGTGATCGGTACACCCGCACCTATTACGACGACGACTGGGTGGCCGAGCAGGGTTGGGACCTGAAGCCGTACCGCCGCGCCGTCCGCGAGTTCCTGGAATCCGGCACCTGGTCGGCCACGTGAGCTCGCCGACCGCCGAGAACTTCACGGGTCGAACCGACCTGGCCGAGTTGCTCGCCGACCTCGAACCGCTCGTCAACTGTGAATCGCCGTCCAAGGATCTCGCCGCGGTCGGCCGCAGCGCCGACCTGATCGCCGAGATCGGCACCCGGCGACTCGGCGTCGCGCCGGACCGGATCGAGATCGACGGCTGCTCGCACCTGCGTTGGCGGTTCGGGCCCGGGCCCAACCGGGTGGTGATCCTGGCCCACCACGACACCGTCTGGCCGATCGGCTCGCTGGCCGGTCATCCCTGGTCGCTGGACGGCGGCGTGTTGCGCGGTCCCGGCACGGTGGACATGAAAGCCGGTCTGGTGCAGGCGATCCATGCGCTGTCCGGGTTGCTGGCAGACGGCGTGGACCTGACCGGGAGCTGCCTGCTGGTCACCGGTGACGAGGAGATCGGCTCGCCGACCTCGCGGGCCCTGATCGAGGAGGAAGCCCGCGGCTGCGCGGCCTGTTTCGTGCTGGAGGGAGCCGGCTCGGCCGGGGCCCTGAAGACCGGCCGGAAGGGCACCTCGGCCTACCGGTTCGACATCACCGGCCGCGCCGCCCACGCCGGTATCGAACCGGAGAAGGGGATCAACGCCGGGGTGGAGCTGTCCCACCTGATCCTGGCAGTCGCGGCGATGGGCGTACCGGAGACCGGGACAACGGTGACCCCGACGGTGGCCGTCGTGGGCACGACCACCAACACCGTGCCGGCGGCCGCTTTCCTGGAGATCGACGTCCGGGTCAGCAGCCAGGCCGAGCAGGACAGGGTCGACCAACAGCTGCGGTCGGTGCGACCGACCCTGACCGGCGCGGTGCTGACCGTCAGCGGCGGGCCGAACCGGCCACCGATGGAGCCCGCCTCCGGTGCCGCCCTGTTCGCCAGGGCCGACGAGCTCTCGCAGCGGTACGGCTGGGGTGCGCTGACCCAGACCACCGTGGGCGGCGCCTCCGACGGCAACTTCACCGCCGGCATCGGCGTTCCCACGCTGGACGGTCTCGGTGCGGTCGGCGGCGGCGCCCATGCCGACGACGAACACGTCCTGGTGGATCTCCTGGTGCCAAGGACGCAATTGCTGATGGCGCTGCTGACCGACGTCCTGGACGGTGGTCGACCCCCGGACCTGCTGCGGTGACCGGCGTATCGGGCGGCAGGACGAACCGGGATCTGCTGACCCAGGCGGGCCGGGCGGCAGCGGCGGCCGCCGCCGGGGCGGGTGTGCAGGTGCGCCCGCTGGAAACCCTTGAGCAGATGACGGCGGCCTGCGTCGTCTTCGATCGGGTGTGGGACATCGGGCCGGACGAGGTCTCCGAGGTGCAACCGGCGCTGCTGCGGGCGCTCGGCCACGGCGGCAACTATCTGTTCGGTGCCTACCGCGTCGACACCGGGGAGCTGGTCGGCGCCAGCGTCGCCTTCTTCACCGAGCCGCTGGGCGCGGCCATGCACTCGCACATCACCGGGGTGCTCGGCCAGGCGGCGGGGACCGGGGTCGGCGGCGCGCTCAAGTGGCACCAGCGGCAGTGGGCACTGGAACGCGGGCTGACCAGGGTCACCTGGACCTTCGACCCGTTGATCGCCCGGAACGCCTACTTCAACCTGACCCGGCTCGGCGCAAGGGCCGAAACCTACTTCGTCGATTTCTACGGCCCGATGAACGACGGACCCAACCGCGGCCAGCCGACCGACCGGGTGCAGGTGGGCTGGGACCTCGCCGGACCGGGTGTGCCGCCCGAAGGCCTGGAACTCCGGATCCCGCCCGACGCTGCCGTGTTGCTGTCGGTCGGCACGGACGGCGCACCGGTCGCCGGTCGTCCGATACCCGGCGCCGCCGATCTGGCACTGATCGGCATTCCGGACGACATCGAGGCGATCCGCCGGACCGCGCCGGAAACGGCCCTGGCCTGGCGGCATGCGCTGCGCGGCGCCCTGGCGTTGCTGATGGCCGACCGCAGCTGGCAGATCAGTACTTTCGCCGACCGCCGAGATGCCAGGGCCGGTTGGTATGTGGCCGAACGACGACTGCCGACCGCTGCCGTCGGCGAGGGGAGCCGATCATGAAGATCTCCGGGGTGGAATTGCGCACCATCAGAATGCCGTTGGTCAGCCCCTTCCAGACCTCATTCGGAACCGAATCCGACCGGATGGCGATCCTGATCCGGGTGGTGGGGACGGTGCCCGACGGCGGCGCCGCCCACCACGATCGCCCGGTCGAGGTGCAGGGCTGGGGCGAATGCGTGGCGATGGAGCTGCCGTTGTACAGCTCGGAGTATGCCGATGGAGCGGCAGATGTGTTGCGCCGCTTCCTGATCCCGCGGCTGCTGGCCGAGTCCGCGGCCGGCAGGGACGTCACTGCGGAGCTCGTCGGTCCCTTGCTCGAGTCGATCGTCGGGCATCGGATGGCGAAGGCCGCGCTGGAGATGGCCGTGCTGGATGCGCAGTTGCGCGGTTCCGGGCAGTCCCTTGCCGGCTACTTCGGGGCGGTCAGGACCTCGGTACCCTCCGGCGTCTCGGTCGGCATCCAGCCATCGATCCACGCCCTGCTCGACGTGGTGAGCGACTACGTCACCGACGGCTACGTCCGGATCAAGCTGAAGATCAAACCCGGCTGGGATGTCGGGCCCGTGGAGGCCGTCCGGGAAAGGTTCGGCGAGCAGATGCTGCTACAGGTCGATGCCAACGCGGCCTACACGCTGGCCGATGCCCGGGTGCTCCGCCGGCTGGACGCGTTCGATCTGCTGCTGATCGAACAGCCGTTGCCCGAGGACGACCTGCGACAGCACGCGGAACTCGCCCGGTTGATCAGAACCCCGATCTGCCTTGACGAATCGGTGGTCTCGGTCCGGGCGGCCGCCGATGCGATCGCGCTCCGGGCCGCGCAGGTGATCAACATCAAGGCCGGCCGGGTCGGCGGCTACCTGAACGCCAGACGCATCCATGATCTGTGCCAGGCGAACGGGATTCCGGTCTGGTGCGGCGGGATGGTCGAGACCGGGCTGGGCCGCGCGGCCAATGCTGCCCTCGCCGCGCTGCCCGGATTCACCCTGCCGGGCGACATCTCGGCCTCCGACCGGTTCTACGAGCTCGACATCACGCCGCCGTTCGTGCTGGATGACGGCCAGATCGAGGTGCCGACCGGGCCGGGCCTCGGGGTGGAGCCGATCCAGAACGTGCTCGAGCAATTCACCGTGGCGACAGAGTGGATCCAGGAGTAGTAGTTCGTTGTGCGGGCCTGGCAGGTCAGCTGTCGGCCGTCACCCAGCCGTCGACCGCGGACGCGAACAGCAGGTCTCCATCCAGCCCCATGGAGGCGAAGTTCGCGCCGATCTCCAGGCTGACGAACCCGTGCAGCTGGGCCCAGATCAGCACGGCTCCTCGAGCCAGCGCCGCGTCGGTGCCGCTGATACCGCGGTCGGCCAGCCACCTTTCGAGCTGGTCTGCCAGTGCGTCGTCGGGTCGGCCGGCACGGGCCGGGCCGGGCTCGAGCTCCCGGACGACGGCCAGCACCGCGTCCATCGCCCCCTGTGACGCGGCAACCAGCGGCGCTGAATGGGCGTCATATCCGGTCACCGGCGCGGTGAACAGCAACCGGTACCGCTCTGGGTGCGCCAGCGCCCAGTCCCGGTAGGCGCCGGTGAGCAGTCTGAGCCGGATGGCGGGTGACCCATCGCTCGAGGTGGCCGCCGTGCTCAGTGCAGCGGCCAGGTCGCGGTAGGCATCGGCGATCAGCTCGGTCAGCAACTCGTCGCGATTGGCGAAGTACCGGTAGAGCGCCGGGCCGGACACCCCGAGTTCCTTGGCGATGGCATTCACCGACAGGGCCGACGGCCCGCCGCGGGAGAGCTGGGTCAGCGCGACCTGTTTCACCTCGTCCCGGATCTGGGTCCGGAACCGTTCCCGGAGTTCGCTCACCTGACCTCCTTGACAGTTGGACGGTAGATGGTCATTCTGGAGTTAGAACCTCTAACACATGCTTGAGACTATCAGGAGGCAATCATGCAAGCAACGGAAATCGTCCTGCCGGGAATCGGCGAGCCGGAATCGTTGACCGTCCGGACCCGGGAACTGGCCATACCCGGACCCGGCCAGGCCGTCGTCCGGGTGGAGGCGACCGGAATCTCCTTCGCCGAGCAGCAGATGCGCCGCGGGAAGTATTACGACCAGCCGGCTTTCCCGTTCGTCCCCGGCTACGACCTGGTCGGTGTCGTCGAGTCGGTCGGTTCCGGCGACCTCGGCGGTATCCAGCCCGGTCAGCGGGTCGCTGCGCTGACCAAGACCGGCGGCTGGGCCAACCGGGTGCTACTGGACACCGCCGACCTGGTCCCGGTGCCGGACGGGGTTGATCCGGCCGACGCCGAAACGGTGGTGGTCAACGGGGTCACCGCCTGGCGGATGCTCTGGCGCAAAACCAGGGTGGCGCCGGGGCAGACCATCGTCGTGCTCGGTGCCAACGGCGGCGTCGGCTCCACGCTGGTGCAGCTGGCTGCGCACGTCGGGATCCGGGTGATCGGGACCGCCTCGGCCGGCAACCACGCCCAACTGCGCGATCTCGGCGCCATCCCGGTGGACTATCGCGACGAGGACGTGCCGGCTCGGGTGCGTGAGCTGGCCCCGGACGGCGTCGCCGCGGTGTTCGACCATGTCGGCGGGCCGGGTATCGACGATTCCTGGCGGATGCTGGCCCCCGGCGGCACGCTGGTCTCGTACGGTTCCGCCGCGACCAAGAACCAGTCCGGCAACCCCCGGCTCCCGGTACTGAAGCTGCTGGCCAGGCTGACCTGGTGGAACCTGCTGCCGAACGGGCGGAAGGCGACGTTGTTCAACTTGTGGGCCGGAAAGGCCCGGCATCCGAAGCGTTTTCGGGCCGAGCTGCGGCATGACCTCGGTCAGGTGTTCGGGCTGCTGGCGTCCGGCGCGATCTCCGCCCAGGTGGCCCGAACCTTCCCGTTGGCCGAGGCAGCGCGTGCCCTGCGTTACGCCGAGTCCGGCGGTGTCGCCGGGAAGGTGGTACTGCTGCCGGAGCCGGCGACCGTCACCGGCTGAGCCAAATGGCGATCTAGGTCTATTACCTCCGGGTCCTTCGCCGAGAAAACTGGTTGGGGAACGCTCAGGAACGTCATGCTTGCAGCACGCTCCTGGCTCGACTGCGCACCGGACCGGCTGGTGCGTGCCGGTGAACAGGAGTTCCTATGCGGACCAACGGGTATGGCCGAAGCGAGCGAGCACGGCGCGCCGGCGTTGTGGTGGCAACGGTGGCATCCCTTGCGGTGCTCAGTGCCTGTACCGCGTCGTCGGATTCCGCTACGTCGACCACGGCGGCGTCACCGGCCGCCGCCTCGTCCGCCGGTTCTTCCTCCGCTGCAGCCTCTTCCGGTGCAGTAGATCCCGCAGCAGCCGGCGTCGGGCCGACCTCAGCGGCGCCGATCGGCGTCCTGCCGGCGGCGGCCCAGGCGATCATGGACAAGCCGGCCTACAAGACCGCGCGATGGAACTACTACGTCGCGGATGCGGAAACCGGTGAGGTACTGATGGCCAACCGCCCGGACGAGATGGTGTTGACCGCGTCGACGGCGAAGAACTTCACCGTGGGCAGCGCCTACGCCGTCCTCGGTCCGGACACCACGCTGACCACGCCGGTCTACGTCACCACCCCGGCGGCGGGCGGCGTTGTCGCCGGCGACCTCGTCCTCGTCGCCTCCGGCGATCTCGCGATGGGCGGCCGGAACGCCGCTCAGGGCAAGTTCGACAACGCGTTCACCGCCACCACCATCGACCATGTGTACGGCGACGTCGGTGCACCCAACGCGGCGGTCGCTCCGGGCAACCCGCTGGCCGGGCTCGACGACCTGGCCGCGCAGGTGGCGGCCTCGGGCATCACTCAGGTCGATGGCGACGTCACCATCGACACCCGGCTCTGGGAAACCTACGTCGGTCAGGAAGGGCTGGTGCCGTCGATCTTCGTCAATGACAATCTGCTCGACATCACCGTCACCGCAACCTCTGTCGGTCAGCCGGCCACAGTTGCCAGCAGCCCCCAGACGGCGGCGTTCACCGTCACCTCGGACGTGACGACCACCGATGCCGAGACACCGGTTGAGTTGAAGGTGGTCGCCGATCCCGACAATCCCACCGCGATCACCGTCAGCGGCACCATCGGAGCCGGCAAGTCGCAGCTCACTGTCTATCGGATCCCGGACGCCGCGAGCTGGGCGCGGACCCTGTTCATCGAGGCCCTGACCCGGGCCGGGGTCACCGTCGCCGCACCGGCTGTCGCGCTCAACAACAAGGCCGCGTTGCCGGCCGTCGGAAGCTACCCGGCCGATCAGCAGGTCGCCTCGCTGACCTCGCCGCCGCTCAACGCGATGGGCGGGATGATCCTGGAGACCAGCTACAACACCGGCGCGAACGCGATGTTGTGCCTGCTCGCGGTGAACGCCGGTTCCACCAAGTGTGAGGACGGGCTCAAGGTGATCCGCGGGCAGATCGACAAGGCCGGTCTGGAGACCGAAGCCGTCGTGCTCGTCGACGGTCAGGGGAAGGACCCGGCCTCGGTCACTCCCAGACAGATCTCCAACTGGATGGCCTGGACCCGGACCCAGCCGTGGGGGGACGTGCTGACAGCAGGCCTGCCGATCTACGGCGAGACCGGCTCGCTGTCCGCCGTCGGTAAGGACAGTCCGGCCAAGGGCAAGATCGTCGCCAAGACCGGCACCAGCGCCGCGTCCGACCCCGGCACCGGCCGGTTGTACTGGGGCGTGCAGAATCTGGCCGGATACATGACCACGGACCAGGGTCGCGAGCTCGTCTTCGGGCTGTACATGAGTGGGGGTTCCTACCCCGATTCGCCGACCGCGCTGGCCCAATCCGGTCCGGATATCGCCGGGGTTGCAGACGCTTTCCAGCGAGCGTTGTCGGGAGCCTGAACAAGATGACCGCACGACATGCTCGACAGCTGACCGCCCGACGCCTACGGGTGGCCGCGGTGCTCGGCCTCAGCGCGGCCCTGGTCGCCGCCTGCAGTTCCGGATCCTCCTCCACGACAACAACATCCGCGGCTCCATCGTCCGCAGCTGCATCCTCGTCCGCGGCGAGTTCATCGGCTTCAGGTTCCAGCGCTGCCCCGGCGGCAGGTCTGCCGGAGTCGATCACCTCGGTGATGGACAAGCCGAGGTACGCCGACGCGACCTGGAGCCTGCTGGTCACCGACATGGAGACGGGGGAGTCGTTCTACGAGCTGAACGCCGACCAGATGTCACTGACCGGCTCGACCCGCAAGCTGTTCTCGGTGGGTGCCGCGCTCGACGAACTCGGCGCCGACCATCGGCAGGTCACCCCGGTGCATCGCCAGGGAACGGTGGCCGCCGACGGCACGTTGGACGGCAATCTGATCCTGGTGGGTGGCGGTGACCTGGAGTTCGGCGGTCGCCGCATCGACGCGGACACCGTGGAGTTCACCGACTTCGACCACAACGACGCCAACGGGCTCGGGTCGGCGATCCTGACCCCGCAGGACCCGCTGTACGCGCTCGACGACCTTGCGCGGCAGGTGAAGGAATCCGGGATCTCGTCGGTCAGCGGCGATGTGGTGATCGACGACCGGATGTTCGAGCCCTACCGGGTGCCGAACGGCCAGCTGCTGATCACCCCGGTGATGCTCAACGAGAACATGGTGGACGTCACGATCACCCCGGGCGAGGTCGGTCAACCGGCCACCGTGACCTACCGGCCGGAGTCGGCGGCTCTCACCGTTGCGGGCACGGTCACCACCGGCCCGGCCGGTTCCGCCTCGACGGTCACCCTCTCCGACGACCGACGGCCGGAGTGCATCGGCACACCCGGGTGCACGGTCACCGTTTCCGGGGAGATTCCGGTCGACTACGTTGCTCCGCTCACCGGGATCAACTCGTTCGTCGGAACGTTCCGGATCGAGGAGCCCGATGCCTACATGCGCACCGCGTTCATCGAGGCGCTCGGCCGTCAGGGGGTGTCCGTGACCGCGCCCGCGGTGGCGGCCAACGCTGCCGACGCTCTGTCGGCGACCGTCGTGCCGGGTGATTATCCGGCCGACACCCTGGTGGCGTCCTATGAGTCCGCGCCGTTCGCGCAGACGGCACAACTGGTACTCAAGGTCAGCCTCAACCTGGGGGCGAATCTGAGCCTGAGCCTGTTGGGACTGACCCAGGGCCAGAAGTCGATCCAGGGTGCGCTGGCGGCCGAACGGCAGATCCTGGTCGACAAGTACGGCGTGAACGGCGATCAGTTCGACTTCCCCACCAACGGTAGCGGAACCCCGGACAGCCGGGCCGCTCCCCGGGCGTTGGTACAGATGCTGACCGCGATGAGCAAGACCGACGTCGCGGAGCAGTATCGGGCGGCTCTGCCGGTGATGGGCGAGGACGGCTCGCTGGCCACCGCCGGTGTCGACCTGCCGGCCGCCGGTCATGTGTTCGCCAAACCGGGGACGACCGTCGAGCCGACCGCTGACGGCCAGGGACTCACCCTCAAGGCGCAGAACCTGGCCGGGTACATCGAGACGAAGAGCGGCCGGACCGTCGCCTACGCCCTGATGGTCAACGACGCGGGTCCGGTCACCATGGAAACTCTCGGCGAGGACGTCGGCGAGGTCTTCGGCGACGAGGCCGCGATCTCCAGCGCCATCTATGAATCCCTCTGACCCGCGGAACTGTGACCCGCCGCCAGGGCGATGATCCTGGGCCGCAACCAGTCAAGGGCATTGTCCAGGTCGGCGATCAGGTGCCGGGTGAGCAGCAGGTGGTCGGGCGTCAGGATCCAGGCGTGCTTGGTCTGCACGCCGATCACGGTGATCCGGACGGTGAACGGCAGCGGAGTTCGCCGCAGGATCATCGGCAGCTCCCGGACCAGCGCATTCAGGCCCCGGCCCGGGGCCGAGTGGGCCCGCTTGTAGCGGGGGTCGGTGCTCAACCCGTCCGACCACAAGCTGGCGTTGTGGAAGTGCCTCTGCATCAGCACCCGCAGATCCGGCACCGGCGCCAGCGCCGGGAAATCGGGCGGTTTGAGGTCGTCGATGGCGCTGGAACCGATCTCGAGCGCGTGTTTCCACCACCGGGCCCACTGGGTGCCGGCGATCGTCAGATCAGGTGCGCGGCCGCGCAGCAGCCGGACGCCGCCGCCCTCGGGGACCTCGATGGGCCGCCGCGACCAGGCCGGCCAGACATCGGCGGGCGGGTCCAGCGGCGGGATCGCCGGATCGGTGACGGGCTGCAGGCCGGCGACATCGCGGACGTAGAGCGCGATCCGCAGAGCCTCGGGTTCGGCGATGACGATCTTCGCCTGTTCCGTGCCCGAGATGAACATGCACCCATCGTGCCAGCGGAGGGCTCAGCCGGTGTGAAACCAGACCGGCGCAGCCAGGCCGAACGCCAGCAGCACGGCGTAGACGATCTCCACCCTGGCGATGGCGCCGAGCA
>Ga0164307_10000596_pt1 | contig 15868 bp, 15 predicted proteins | sample Whisoiple_243_MG_FD_110214 | JGI IMG/M metagenome (GOLD analysis project Ga0164307, IMG submission 110214) | Soil microbial communities amended with fresh organic matter from upstate New York, USA - Whitman soil sample_243_MG | ecosystem: Environmental > Terrestrial > Soil > Unclassified >...
CATCACTGCGCTGAAAGACATCTCGCTGCGGGTCCACGCGGGTCAGGTGACCGGCATCCTCGGTGACAACGGCGCGGGTAAGTCGACGCTGATCAAGATCATTGCCGGCTACCACCCCCAGACCGACGGCGAGCTGCTCATCGACGGCGAGCCGATCAAGCTCACGTCGCCGAAAGATGCTTTGGGCAAAGGCATTGCGACGGTGTACCAGAACCTTGCCGTCGTGCCGCTGATGCCGGTGTGGCGGAACTTCTTCCTCGGCCAGGAGATCCGCCAGGGTCGCTTCCCGTGGGCATTGGATGCCAACGCGATGCGGGCAACCACGCTCACCGAGCTGTCGAAGATGGGCATCGATCTGCCCGACGTCGACGTTCCCATCGGCTCGCTGTCGGGTGGTCAGCGGCAATGCGTCGCGATCGCGCGGGCCGTATTCTTCGGTGCTCGCGTGCTCATCCTCGACGAGCCGACCGCGGCGCTGGGTGTGAAGCAGTCCGGTGTGGTGCTGAAGTACATCACCGCTGCCAAGGAGGCAGGTTTCGGTGTCGTGTTCATCACGCACAACCCGCACCACGCGCACATGGTCGGCGACCACTTCGTGTTACTGAATCGCGGTCAGCAGAAGCTGGACTGCACCTATGACGACATCACCCTCGAGCACCTGACGCAGGAGATGGCGGGCGGCGACGAGCTCGAAGCGCTGTCACACGAACTGCGCGGTGCCAAAGGCGGCTAACCGCATGCCGCACGGAGCAGTGTCCGTCGACCGATGAGGCCGGCGGACGCTGCGCGATGAGTCACTGGTTCAGCTTGAGGAAGTTCTGTCCCGAGTCGATACCGGCATAGACGAACCCCTTACCGCCTGGTACCTCTGGGTCGGGGATGACGAGGTTGCACCAATCGTTTGCGCAAGGTGCAACCAATTCCAGCGTGCGGCCGGGCTTGAGGAAGTACGAATCGGGTCCGAGCCGGTTGCCGCCTTCGGCGTCGTAAACGTCAGAGTTCTGCTGCACGGTGACGGTCGCCTTCGCGGGCGTCACCGGTCCGACCGGTGCCGGGTTTGCGGCTGGGGCCGGTGCGCACTTGACCTTGTCAGTGGAGTGCCAGCCCATGCCGTTGAAGATGCCGCTCGCCACCCCGTTGTCGTCGATGGTGCCGTTGAAGGTGTCGGGGCCCCCGGGGTTTTGACCGGAGGTCCAGTTTGCGGTGAAGGTGATCGCGCGCCCGTTGATGCTTCCGGTGGATGGCCCCTCCGTCTTAGCCCCTCCGCCTGGAGGAAACCACTCGGCGAAAGCGGGCTTACCGCCAGGTGTCTTCGTCATGGATTTGCCCGACCAGCCATAGGTCTCGATCTGGGCGCCGTTGTCCAGCACGATCTCCCATACCGTCGGGCCGAGAGTCCAGTCTTCGCAGGCGGCATGGGCGGCCGGGAGCATTGACGCCGACGCCAGGGAGAAGCCGACCGCGCTCACGGCCGTCGCGGCGGCGGCACAGATGCTTGATCCTCGGCGAGCAGTCTCTCGTCTCATCGTGCTTCCTTTCCGTGCATGCGGGTTTCTGACCCCAACTCAGCTGAACGCTAGCCCTCTGAACGCTGGGAAGGTATCGGGTGTTTCCCTACGTTTTGGGACGATTCGCGTCGGTCACGCCGTTGCCTGCCGCACCGTCGGGCCACCCGGTAGAACGAGCTCTGCCGCCAGGGTCAGCCGCTCAGGCGGCAGGCCGGCCCGCCCGCAGGTCCGGGCCACGACCTCCGCCGAACCCGCTGCGAACAGTGCGAAGACCATCTCGTCGGATGGCACCGCGAACATCGTCAACAGCTGGACGGGCGAACCCTCCTCCGACATCGCGGCCGCGCATTCGTCCAGCCGGACAACAGTTTCGGGGAGGGGCTCGTTCCCCGGTTCGGGCCGATACCACTCGGCGAGGAAGCACAGGTCGGCCATAACTCGACGTTAGGGCGTTCGCGACGCCGAGGAATCGGGTGTTTCCCTATCCTTCGGATTATGAGGGCTCCCTAATCCGGCGGCCGACGTCGGCAAGCACTAACGCGGTGTCATGCCTGCGGCCCTGTATGCAGCATCCACATAGGCCATGTTCTGCACTGCGTCGGCGGTGTCGATCGGCAACGGTGTCCCATGAAGCACGTGCGAGGCGAATGCCTCCAGCTGATAGCTGTAGGAAGTCCTGGTGCCGTGGTGCTCGACGCGCGTCCCCCCCGGTGTGCGGATGGTGAGTCGGTCATCCTCGTGCGGTTTGATGAAGTTGTGCACAAGGAGATCCCCCTTGGTGCCGACAATGCGCAGGGTGAATGAGTGGTCAGGGGCGGCCATCGTGTTGGCACACAGGCCGGTCGTGCCGCCGGGGAAGCCGAGCTCCACATCGCACCATTCGTCGACACCCGGACTGTGTTCGTTGGCGTGCGCGCGGATGATTGACGGGTGGCCGAGCCTGCGCATGATGTGCAGCCCGTAGCAACCGAGGTCCATCAACGCGCCGCCGGCCATCTCGAAAGACCAACGCGGATCGGAGGCCTCAGGCGAGGGCATCGCCATCCGCACCTCCGCGTGGTGCATATCGCCGATCGTGCCGTCGACGGCAACCTCGAGCGCGCGCCGCATCACCGGATGGAAGAGGTAGTGAAACCCTTCCATCACCGTGACGCCCGCGGCCTGCGCGGCTTCGGCAACATGCTCTGCCTCGGAACGGTTGCGTGCGAACGGTTTCTCGGTGAGCACCGGTTTGCCCGCCTCGATCGCCGCGAGGTTCCACGGTGCGTGCAACGAGTTCGCCAGCGGGTTGTAGATGGCATCGACTTCCGGGTCGGCGATCACCTCGGCGTAGGAGCCCAGAACACGTTCGACACCGTGCTTTTCGGCGAAGAGCTCGGCACGGCCTCGATCGCGTGCGGCGACGGCCACCAGCCGGTGACCCAGCTGCTGGGCTGGTCCGACGATGGCGAGATCGGCGATTCGGGATGCACCGAGCACCCCGATCCGCAAGCTCATACCGTTACGCTGCGGCACACGTTCTGCATGTACGTGACACTGGCCGCCACATCGCGCAGCGGGCCTTCGTCGGTCGGCTCGTCATCGAGGATGGTGTCCTGCTCCATCACGAACCAGCCGTCAAACCCGTTGCTCCGCAGCGCGGTGACGATGCCCGCAATGTCGACGTCGCCCGCTCCGAGGGGCGTGTACATGCCGCGCCGTACTGCCTCGGTGTAGGTCAGCTCGCCCGCCTGCACGCGCGCCGCCAGCTTCGCGTCCACATCCTTCAGGTGGGCGTGGGCGATCCGGTGCGGCACCTCCCGCGCCAGTTGGAGCGGGTTTGTGCCGCCGATCAACAGGTGGCCCGTATCGAGGCACAGCCGAACAGCCGAGCCGTCGAGCACCCGGATGACTTCGTCGCGCGTCTCCACCATCGTGCCCACGTGTGGGTGGAGCACGGCAAGCACGCCCTGTGCGGCGGCGGCGTCGGCGAGCCGGTCCAGGTTGGCCAGCAGTGTCGCCCACTGGCTGTCGTCCAGAGTCGGGCGTGCGTCGTAGCCGTCGGCACCTGTTGCGGCGGCGAGCACGAGGACATCTGCCCCGCACGCCACGATGGCATCCAACGACGCGGCGATATCGGGCAGCGGATCGTGGTCTGGGCTGTGCAGCACCACCGGGGCGAACTGGCCGACGCAGCGTAGACCGTAGGAGTTCAACAGCGCGGTCAGCGCGGCGGGGTCAGACGGCAGAAACCCGTCTGGCCCAAGCTCGGTCGCGACCATCCCGACGTCGCGCATCTCGGCGAGCACCCGCTCGGGCGTGAGCTGATGTCCCCATCCGGGCACCTCACAGACACCCCATGAGATTGGAGCACCGGCGATTTTCATCGGGACCTCACTTCTTCGATTCGTACCGGTGCGCCCCGCATCAACGACTCCGTCGCCGCCTCGGCGAGCCAGGCGACTTCGACCGCGTCCTCGACTGTGCACGCGGGGGCGGCGTTGCCGTTCGCCACGTCAACGAAGGCCGCCAGCTCCGCGCGGAACGCGTCGGTGAAGCGGTCCATGAAGAAGTGGTGCGCGGGGCCCTCGGGAAAATCGTTGGCGGGATCGACATTTCGGACCGGCGCGCCCTGGTCCCATCCGGCGACAACCGTGTCATGGAAACCGTGAACCTCGAGCCGGCAGTCGTAGCCGTGGGCGTTGTACCTGGCCGCCGAGATCACGCCAAGCGTGCCGGACTCGAAGCGCACCACCACGGCGGCGGTGTCGACGTCACCGAAGTCGCTGAACTGTGGGTCGCCCTGCACGCTGCCGGTGGCGTAGACATCGACGGCCTGCTGGCCGGTGATCCACCGCAGTATGTCGAAGTCATGCACCGCGCAGTCGCGGAAGATGCCGCCCGAACCGGCGATGTACTCCATCGGAGGCGGAGCCGGATCCATCGTCGTGCTGCGAACCGTGTGCAGGAAGCCGAGCGAACCGTCCGCGACGGCACGGTTGGCCGCGGCGAAGGCGGCGTCGAACCGACGCTGGTAACCGACCTGCACCGGGACGCCGGAGCTCTTGATGATGTCGGCGACCCGGACGCTCTCGGCTGCCGTTGCGGCGATTGGCTTCTCGCAGAAGGTGGGGATTCCGCGCTCGACGGCGGCCAGTGTCAGCTCGGCGTGGGCCGGCGTCGCCGCGGCGACGACGACTCCGTCGATCCCCGACGAGAGAAGATCCTCGACCGAATCGGCTGGCATGGCACCGTGTTTCGCCGCAACCGCGGCAACGAGATCGGGCCGCTCGTCGGTGATGACGAGCTGGTCGACGCCGTCGAGGTTGCTGAGGGTGTCGGTGTGGAAGGCGCCGATGCGGCCCAGTCCGATTACGCCGAGGGTGGTCACGGGATTCTCCTGTCGTCCTGGTCGCGCAGTGCGACGTCGAGTTGTTCTGCAGTGGTGCCGTTGGCCAGCGCGGCGAGCACCGTGTCGACCTGTGCCGGTGGGGCGAGGCTGCCGATCGGCTGGTCGAGGTCGAGGTTGGTGGGAAACGCGTAGCCTTCCGCGGTCGCGACGACGACGTTGTGCAACTCGCGCTGAGAGACGCCTGCGGCCTTCATCGCGAGCAGCGCCGGGTACACCGCACGCACCATGGCGGTGCGGTCCAACGCCTCCATCGCTCGTCCGAACGGCGACGAGATCTGCAGGAGGTTGGCCATCCGCCGGATCTCCGTCGAGAAGTTGGTGCCTGCACCGTGATACAGCGCGGGGTTGAAGAACACCGCGTCGCCGGTCCGCAGTGGCACCTGGATGTGGTGCTCGGCGAAGTAGTCGATGAACTCCGGTTGGTTGAACGCGATGTAACCGCCGAGGAAGCGCTGCGAGTAGGGCAGCAGCATCGTCGGTCCGCTCTCGATCGGCATGTCCCCGTGGGCGACCGCACCTTGCAGCGTAAGCATGGGCGACGTGCGATGCAGGTGTGCTGGGTAGGCCGAGAGGTCGTCCTGCGCGACGAAGCCGAGGTGGTAGTCGCGGTGCGGAACCTGTTGTTTGCCACCCGGATTGACGACGTTGACCTGGGAGGTGACCTGGTAGCGCGGGCCCAGCCACGCCTCGGAGATCACGGCAATGGTGTCGTTGGCGTAGTACTCCGCGAACACCTCGGGAGCATGCAGCGCCAGCTTCTGTGCGGCATTCCAGATGCGGTCGTTTGCGCCCGGCTTGCCGAAGTGATCGCCTGCCGCGGAGCCTGCTGCCCGCTGAGCCTCGATGATGGCGTAGAACGCCGCGCTGGCGCGATCGACGACGTCTGCCGAATAGGCGCCCTCGAAGACGACGACGCCCGGCCCGTCGGTCAGCGCACGGATCAACTCGGCCTGCAGGGCCCGCCGGTCCGACGGTGGCGTCGCGGGATACACGAGCACGTTCTCGCGCACATCGATGGCGTGCGGGTAGTCGGCGAGGCTGGTGGTTCGTGTCACCTCAGCGTGAAACTCGTCGAGCCTGAAATCCCTCTCGTCGATCCACGGCCTGTATGCAGTGGTCATTGGTGTCGCCATGTCGATAGTCTGATAGTCGCCCGCATCGCAATCAACACCAAAAACCCATCAAAAACGCCTCAGGAGGCTGGACGTGGCGCACCGCTTCAAAGTCCGCGAGATCGCCCAGCAGTCCGGGCTGAGCGAGGCGACCGTCGACCGCGTGCTCAACGAGCGGCCCGGCGTTCGGGAGAACACCCGCGCCGAGGTCATGCAGGCGATCTCCGACCTGGACAAACAACGCGCTCAGCTGCGGTTGAGTGGAAGGCGCTACCTGATCGACGTCGTCATGCAGACCCCGCAGCGGTTCTCCGATGCGTTCCGCGCCGCGGTCGAGGCGGAGTTGCCTGCTTTCGCGCCCGCGATGGTGCGGGCCCGGTTTCACCTGTGGGAAGCCGGGTCGACGGGGCAGATGGTCGAAGCGTTGGCCCGACTGCGCGGCAGTCACGGGGTAATCCTCAAGGCGCAGGACGAACCCGAGGTGGCCGAGGCGATCGACCGTCTCGTGGAGGGCGGCCTTCCCGTCGTGACGTATGCGACCGATGTGCCCGGCAGCGCTCGCTGTTCCTATGTCGGCATCGACAACCACGGCGCAGGCGTGACCGCCGCCTATCTGATGGGACAGTGGCTGGGGGCGTCGCCGTCGGACGTATTGATCACGCTCAGCCGCAACGTGTTTCGTGGCGAGGGTGAGCGTGAGGTCGGCTTCCGGTCGGCGCTGCGCGGCTCCGGACGCCGGATTGTCGAGGTCAGTGACAGCGACGGAATCGACGCGAACAACGAGCGGCTGGTGCTCGAGGCGCTCGAAGCCAATCCGGCCGTGGAGGCCGTCTACTCGGTCGGCGGTGGAAACGCGGCGACCGCGGCCGCGTTCGAGCGGCTTGGACGTGACTGCCGGGTGTTCATCGCCCACGACCTGGACGCCGACAACCGGCGACTGTTGCGCGAAGGCCGGATCTCCGTCGTGCTGCACAACGATCTGCGCGCGGACGCCCGGCTGGCGATGCGGATGATCCTGCAGGAGCGCGGCGCGCTGCCCGTCGAGGCGGCACGTCCGGCCCCGATTCAAGTGATCACGCCGTTCAACCTGCCGGGTTAGTTCACGAAACGAAATTTCAGCACCGGAAGTTCGAGTGCGGGCATGCTGGACTTCGGTTTCGCGGGAATTGTCAGCGCGCTTGCGCACAGGGGTGCTAGCAGCGAGCTACCAGTCGGTAACATTTTTCTTAGAATGATTTAGCCGCATGGACGTGACGAATGACACACTTTTGTCTCATCGCATCGCCGGACGCGCCGCTGACCACCGCGTTTTTAGCCGTGTCATCTGCAGGTAACCCGCGAGTCGGGTAAAGGGCTGCCTAAGAGAAGTGGTTTAATCGGTACTGCGAGTGACACCAAAATTGTGGACGCTGAACCGCGACTGAGGTACACGTCCGAACCGCACGAGAGGCAGGGGTTGTGAGCCCGAACGGCAACGGGGCCAGTCCGGCGGCTCGTCAAAAGCTCGAAAAAGTTGTCATTCGGTTCGCAGGCGACTCGGGCGACGGCATGCAGCTGACCGGCGACCGGTTCACCACCGAGGCCGCTCTGTTCGGCAATGACCTTGCGACACAACCCAATTACCCCGCAGAGATTCGGGCACCAGCAGGTACTCTGCCCGGCGTCTCGTCGTTCCAGATCCAGATCGCCGACTACGACATTCTGACCGCAGGCGACCGTCCCGATGTCCTCGTCGCGATGAACCCAGCCGCGCTGAAGGCCAACATCTCCGACCTGCCCCGCGGCGGCCTGGTGATCGCCAACGCCGACGAGTTCACCAAGCGCAACCTCGCGAAGGTCGGCTACGAGGCCAATCCGCTCGAGACCGACGAACTCTCCGACTACGTCGTGCAGCCCGTCGCGATGACGTCACTGACGCTCGGTGCGGTCGAGTCGATCGGCGCCTCCAAGAAGGACGGCCAGCGCGCCAAGAACATGTTCGCGCTCGGCCTGTTGTCGTGGATGTACGGCCGCGAACTCGAGCACAGCGAGGCGTTCATCCGCGAGAAGTTCGCTCGCAAGCCCGACATCGCCGAGGCCAACGTGCTGGCGTTGAAGGCCGGCTGGAACTACGGCGAGACCACGGAGGCATTCGCCAGCACGTACGAGGTGGCGCCCGCGAAGTTGAAGTCCGGCGACTACCGCCAGATTTCGGGCAATACCGCCTTGGCCTACGGCCTGGTCACCGCGGGCCAACTCGCCGACGTCCAGCTGGTGCTCGGCACCTACCCGATCACTCCCGCTTCGGACATCCTGCACGAGCTCTCCAAGCACAAGAACTTCAACATCCTCACGTTTCAGGCCGAGGACGAAATCGCGGGCATCGGCGCGGCGATCGGCGCCTCCTACGGCGGTGCGCTCGGCGTCACCAGCACGTCGGGCCCGGGTATCTCATTGAAGTCGGAGGCCATCGGCCTAGCCGTGATGACCGAACTCCCGCTGATCGTCATCGACGTGCAGCGTGGCGGGCCATCGACCGGTCTACCCACCAAGACCGAACAGGCCGACCTGCTGCAGGCGATGTTCGGCCGCAACGGCGAGTCGCCCGTCGCGGTGATTGCGCCGCGGTCGCCGTCCGACTGCTTCGATGTGGCGGTCGAGGCCGCGCGTATCGCCATCACCTACCACACCCCGGTGATGATCCTGTCCGACGGCGCGATCGCGAATGGCTCTGAGCCATGGCAGATTCCCGATGTCAGCACCTATCCGCCGATCGCTCACACCTTCGCGAAGACCGGTGAGCCGTTCCAGCCGTATGCTCGCGATCCCGAGACGCTGGCCCGTCAGTTCGCCGTGCCTGGCACACCGGGCCTGGAGCACCGCATCGGCGGCCTGGAAGCCGCGAACGGCTCGGGCAACATCTCCTACGAGCCGAAGAACCACGACTTGATGGTGCGGCTGCGTAAAGCGAAGATCGACGGCATCGCCGTGCCGGACCTCGAGGTCGACGATCCGACGGGCGACGCGGAGCTGCTGATGCTCGGCTGGGGTAGCTCGTACGGCCCGATTGGCGAGGCGTGTCGGCGGGCACGGCGCAAGGGCATCAAGGTCGCCCACGCCCAGCTTCGTAACCTCAACCCGTTCCCCGCCAACCTCGGCGAGGTGCTTCGGAGCTACCCGAACGTGGTACTCCCGGAGATGAACCTCGGCCAGTTGGCGCTCCTGCTGCGCGGCACGTTCCTGGTTGACGTGCAGTCGGTGACGAAGGTCGAAGGCATGGCGTTCCTGGCTGACGAAGTCGAGGACATCATCGACGGCGCGCTCGATGGCACGCTGAGCGAAAAGGAAAGCGACAAGGCCAAGTTCGCCCGGCTGGCTGCGGCCACCGTGGAAACGGGCGTGGGAGCAGACACATGACCGATCTGATAGGGACAGACCTCGGCCTGACTCCGGGCACCGGCGGCGTACCGACGACCGACGAGCCGCAGAAAGCCAAGGACTTCACCAGCGACCAGGAGGTCCGGTGGTGCCCGGGATGCGGTGACTACGTCATCCTCAACACGATTCGCAACTTCCTGCCCGAGTTGGGTCTGCGCCGCGAGAACATCGCCTTTGTCAGTGGCATCGGCTGCTCGAGCCGCTTTCCGTACTACCTGGAGACCTACGGCTTCCATTCGATCCACGGCCGGGCCCCGACGATCGCCACCGGTCTTGCCCTCGCCCGGCCCGATCTGTCGGTGTGGGTCGTCACGGGCGACGGCGACGCGCTGTCCATCGGGGGCAACCACCTGATCCACGCCCTGCGGCGCAACGTGAACGTCACGATCCTGCTGTTCAACAACCGGATCTACGGCTTGACGAAGGGCCAGTACTCGCCGACGTCAGAGACCGGCAAGGTCACCAAGTCGACGCCGATGGGCTCGCTGGATTACCCGTTCAACCCGGTGTCGCTGGCACTGGGCGCCGAGGCGACGTTCGTCGGTCGCGCGCTGGACTCCGACCGCAAGGGCCTCAGCGAAGTGCTCCGCGGCGCCGCCCAGCATCGTGGCGCGGCACTGGTCGAGATCATGCAGGACTGCCCGATCTTCAACGACGGCTCGTTCGATGCGCTGCGCAAGGAAGGCGCCGAGGAGCGTTTGATCAACCTGGCCCACGGTGAGCCGATCACCTTCGGGGCCAGCGGCGAGTACTGCGTCGTGAAGTCCGGATTCGGACTCGAGGTCGCGAAGACGGCCGACGTGGCCGCCGACGCGATCGTGGTGCACGACGCACACATCGACGATCCCGCCTATGCCTTCGCGCTGTCTCGGCTCTCGGAGCAGAACCTCGAGCACATGGTGATGGGCATCTTCCGTCAGATCAGCAAGCCGACGTACGACGATGCGGCACGTCAGCAGGTCGCCGCGGCCCGCGATGCCAAGCCGCACGACACAGCTGCCCTGCAGTCGCTGCTGCGCGGTAAAGACACCTGGACCGTCGACTAATCTCATCGACGTGACATCGCCCGTGCCGCTAGCTGCTGTCGTACTGGCCGGCGGCGCGTCTCGCCGGATGGGCCGCGACAAGGCAACCCTTCCCTTCGACGGTTCGACCATGGTCGAACTGGTCGTTTCAGCCCTGAGCGCCAGGTGCTCGCCGGTCTTCGTCATCGCGGCTCCCGGTCAACCGCTACCCGAGCTGCAGGCCGAAGTCTTGCGCGACGACGCGCGCGGAGTCGGCCCGCTGCTGGCGACTGGGCGTGGCCTACGGGCGGCCGCGGATGCCGGATGTGAGCTGGCCTTCGTCTGCGCAGTCGACATGCCACACATGGAAACCGCGCTGATCGACGAGCTCGCGGAACACGCTGCCCGGCTTGGTGTCGACGTGGTGCTGCCGTGGGACGGCCGCGACCACTACCTGGCCGGCGTGTACCGCACCGAGCTGGCTGACCGAGTCGACGTGCTGATCGAAGCGGGGGAGCGCAGCATGCGTGCGTTGGTGGATACCGTCGACACGCAACGCATCGTCATGCCGACGCAACGGGCACTGACGAACGTCAACACCACCGCAGACTTGTCCTGAGAGCGCGCCATAACCGCAGGCGACCTTCTAGCAAACTGCTGAACCCGTCGTTGCGATGCTAATTCATTCAAATGAGAATGCACTCTTTCGCTGATGCCCCGTGATTGATTGGCATTTCAATAGCTGTCGGCTAAGTGGACTCCAGCGAGGACGGCTGCATCGCGCACGAGATCCACTGTCACCGTGCACCATTGGACTGAGACGGATGGATATCGGCTGTCGGCTTGGGCATTGGCGGCCCGAGCGATGGCGATCGGCCTTCAGGCAGTGCCGGGATCGGCGCATGGCATCTGCTCAGCCGAATAATCGCGTAGAGGTTATGGGTGTATCGACGGCTCGAGTGCGGCGATCTCCGGCTTAGACGCCGAAGACGCACTGTCGCTTTATATTTCGGAGACCGAAAGTACACCCACGCGATCGGCGATTCATGCGGCGCGATGGCGGATGCGCAGCCTGTAACCACTAAAAACTCTGTCTGACAACAACACTCGCTATCCACTGCTGAAAGTGCGCGGCAGCGAACGTTTTCTGCTGCCGATGGCGAAAGATCCTGCTGACGAGCGATTCTGGGCGATCCGCTCGCTAATTACTTGTGCTTTCAACCAATATCGGGTGTTCCAGGTCACAATAAACCAGTGATTTGGCTCACCTTATTATGGCGCCGGCGCCGGCACGGCTGTTAGGCCGACTCGCCGGTATGACCTGCTACGACCGTGTGCTATTGCTGCCGTGATCTGTCCGTGATCTAACCGCGACACGTTCTTCACCGATATGACTTTGCCGAAATCGCTTTGTACGTTTCCAGGCGACTCAGAAATGAGCAAATAAATTCCAAACCACGAACCTGCGTGTGAGCGGGGCTGCGGACCGGGCGATCGCCTACTCCCGCGGCCGCCGGGCGTGACGTCCGGCGGGGTGATCTGTCACTTCCCCTGTCGTGCCTGACCGAGACGGCACGACCCGATTTTTCTGCCTTGACGGCATCAGCGCCTGCGAATGCGGGCGGTGTCGGCGCGCGCTTGTCGAAAGGAAAGTAGTGAAGAACATCCGCACAACGTTCGGTCTGGCAACCATCGCCGGTGCACTCGCGTTGGCACCGATGGCGCTGGCGACCGGCACCGCGAATGCGGACGGCGGCGTGAACTGGGACGCCGTCGCGGCATGCGAGTCGGGTGGCAACTGGAACACCGCCACCGGCAATGGCTACTACGGCGGCCTCCAGTTCACCATGGGGACCTGGCGCGCCAACGGTGGCGCGGGCTCACCGCACAAGGCCAGCCGTGAGGAGCAGATCCGGGTGGCCAACAACGTGCTGAAGACCCAGGGCATCGGTGCCTGGCCGGTCTGCGGCAGGCGCGGCTAACACCCGCACGCTGCACACAAACGCAGTATGGAATTAATGGGTGCCGGGTCTTTTTAAGGCCCGGCACCTCTTTTATTCTCAATTGCCCCATCTGTCACATCTGTCACTTCTCTACCATTCGCCTCCTTTTACTCATATTGCCCTTTTCCCTCATTTGCCACATCACTAGCTGTGTTCTATTCCGCCCCGATAACGTGCATATACCTCCCTTGTAACGTCTGACCCTCCTAACCCGAAAGTCCCATCAGTTGCAAGGTCGGGGAAGGACCAACGTGATGAATAAACGCCATTCGTTCATCCAGACGGCGAAGAAGGCCGGCTGGCTCGTCGCAATTGCTGGGGCGCTCTTCCTTGCCCCATTGACGCTCTCAGCGGCCACTGCGAACGCCGACAGCGTCGATTGGGACGCAATCGCCCAGTGCGAGTCGGGCGGGAACTGGTCGACCAACACCGGCAACGGGGCCTACGGCGGCCTGCAGTTCAAGCCGTCGACCTGGGCGTCCAACGGCGGCGTCGGCTCGCCGTCGACGGCCTCCAGGGAAGAGCAGATCAGGGTCGCCGAGAATGTGCTTCGGACACAAGGCCTCAAGGCATGGCCCACCTGCGGTTCGTCCGCAGGCGGACCCGCAGTGTGGAACGCATCCAGTCCGCTGAGGGGATGCGGCGCGATAGGCGGCGGCGCGGTGCTCGGGCTGGTCGACCTGCGTCAGATCTGTTCGACGTTCCTCAGCCCGTTCGGCCTAGGCTGACGCCGACGTCGGCGCCCGGAACGCCGACTTGGACGCCACAGTCGCCAGATGCCGGGTCAGCACCGCCTCCGGCACCAGCACCGTCGCACGACTGGCCAGGCCGCTCAGCAGTGCGGGTCGCAGGTTGACTGCCCGTCCGATCATCGCCGATTCCCGGGTCAACGCCTTGGTCCGTGGCTTTCGGTACGTCGCGAATCGGGCGAAAGCGGTCGGTAGATCGCTGCTCTGGTCGACGAAGGCGGCCAGAATCGCGGCGTCCTCCAGTCCCTGACAGCCGCCCTGACCGAGATGCGGACGCATCGGGTGGGCGGCATCGCCGACCAGAACGATCGGACCTTGCGACCACACGCGGGCCTCGTCACGGTCGTACAGGTCATTGCGGAGGACGACGCTCGGGTCGGTTGCGGCAAGCAGCGCAGGCATGGGCTCGGCCCATGACCCGAACCTGGTCTTCAAGTACTCCAGTTCGCCCGGCGATGCGACGCGACCCTCCTTCGCGCGCTCGGTTGCGAACCAGTAGGTGTGATCGGGGCCGAGCGGTACATGCCCGCATTCCCGTCCAGCGCCCAAGGTCTCACCGGCGAAGTCCTGATGGATTGCGACGTCAGCAATGCCGCGCCACGCGGTGTATCCGACGTAGCGGTTGCGCAGCTCGCCGTTCAGGTGGCGGGCCACAACGGAGTGCGTGCCGTCGGCGCCGATCAGGGCGGCGGCCCGCCGCGTCGTCGAATCGGAAAGTGTCACACGCACACCGGATTGCGCCATTTCTACGTTCACTGCAGTAGCCCCCGTTTGCACGGTGCCGCTCGCCAGCGCGCCGGCCAGCACCTGGTTCAGGACCGACCGTCGGATCACCACCAGCGGTTCGCCGAGCGCCCTGACGATTCGCTCCTTCGACGGACGACGCAACCACGTGCCGTCGTGCCAGCGCATCGCTCCCGCGGTCACCCGGCCGCCGGCATCCCGTACTGCGTCGCCGAGCCCGATGTCATCAAGGGCGGCAAGGGCATTGGGCCAGATGCTGATTCCGGCCCCACTCGACGTGTCGGCGCGGCTCTCCAGGACGGTGACGTCATGGCCACGGCGCTGCAGGGCGACGGCTGTCGCCAAACCCGCAATGCCTGCACCGATCACGAGGAACTGCTGTTGCGCCACCCGTCGAAGGTAGCGCCTCGGCCGCGCGTGACTACAGGTCGAACACCAACAGCGTGCTGGTGGCCGTCGCCACCACCGCACCCGAGGCATCGGTGACGACACCCTCGGCGAAGCCAACCCGCGCTCCCGCCTTGACGACAGTTCCCGTCGCGGTGAGCAGTCCGCTGCTCAGCCGCACGGCTTTGAGGTAGCTCACCTTGATCTCGACCGACGTGTAACCCTTGCCTTGCGGCAGAGTGCTGTGCACCGCGCAGCCGGTGACCGAGTCCAGCAGCGTGCAGACCAGACCGCCATGGACGGCCCCAATCGGGTTGTATGCCGATTCGTCGGGCTCGCATGTGAAGACCACCCGTCCCGGGTCGGCAGAGACCATCTCGAAGCGCATCAGGCCTGCGATCGGCGGCTGAGGCAATTCACCGGCCGCGATGGCCCGCAAGTAATCGACTCCGGCCATCGACAGGCCCTTGGCGGTGCTCGGCCCTGGTTCGTGCCATGTGACCGTGCGCGATCTCTGCGGCCCCCAGTCCTCGCGTGTGGTCGCGTCGGCGAGCTCTGCGGTCATCGTGATCCCTTCACTTTCAGCGCGCTCATCGGTCGGTATCTGCGTTGTCGATCGGGGTCGTCGGACGCGACGGCGTAATGCCGTCCCCATTCGAGGAGAGCGTCGAGAACCGGCATGAGTGCGTCGCCGGAGTCGGTGAGCCGGTATTCGTAGCGGACCGGGCCGTCGTGGTACGGGGTCCGGGTGACGATGCCTGCGCTTTCGAGAGCCTTGAGTCGGGCCGCGATGCGGTCCCGGGGCGCGCCGGTGCCCGCGACGATGTCGCCGAAGCGGGTGGCCCCGAGCGCAATCTCGCGTACGACGAGCAGCGCCCACCGTTCACCGACGAGGCCGAGCGCTGCCGCGATCGGGCAGGGCCTGCCGGGAAGGTCGGCAAGCGCGACGTTGTCCATGCCGTCAGTGTGCCCGGTGCGAGTTTGAAAATCAAACTGACCCCGGTTGTGCTACGAACATCGCATGACCGAAACCCCATTCGGCGATCTCGACGACTTCTTCGCCCTTCCGCGAGTGTCCGGGCTGGCCGTCTCGCCAGACGGCTCGCGCGTCGTGACCACCGTCAGCGAGCTCGGCGAGAAGCGCACCGAATACGTCACCGCGATCTGGGAACTGGACCCGAAGGGCGTGGCGCCGGGCCGCCGCCTGACCAGAGGGGCGAGGGGCGAGTCGGCGCCTGCGTTCACATCCAAGGGTGACCTGTTGTTCGTCGCGGTACGTCCGACCGATGACGACGACAAGCCGCCCGCGGCGCTGTGGAACCTTCCTGCGGCCGGTGGCGAGGCCGTCGAGGTGCTTGCGCCGCCCGGCGGCGTCGACGCGGTCAAGACGGCACGCGACAAAGCGGTGGCGGTGGTACGTGCGCCGCTGCTGCCGTCGGCGCGCAGTTTCGAAGACGATCACCGGCTGCGGGATCTGCGCAAGGACAACAAGATCACCGCGATATTGCACACCGGATATCCGATTCGACACTGGGACAGGGATCTCGGCCCGG
>Ga0164307_10000597_pt1 | contig 15862 bp, 14 predicted proteins | sample Whisoiple_243_MG_FD_110214 | JGI IMG/M metagenome (GOLD analysis project Ga0164307, IMG submission 110214) | Soil microbial communities amended with fresh organic matter from upstate New York, USA - Whitman soil sample_243_MG | ecosystem: Environmental > Terrestrial > Soil > Unclassified >...
CTCGTCGTCCTGTGTCTCCTGCTGCTCGTCGCCGAGGTCCGCAGCCGCGGCACCGCGCGCTACGCCCGCGTCGGCTCCGGCGGCCAGGCGGCCCCGGGGCGTATGCCGCTCCGCCGGCTCCACGTGCCGGCGCAGCTCGCGCTCCTGCTCCTCGTCGTGCTCGCCGTCGGCGTCCCGATGTGGTTCGTGCTCCGGTGGGTCGTGCTCGGCGGATCGGAGATCTGGGCGCCCGACGAGCTCGTCCCGGCCCTGCTCCAGACGCTGCTCTACGGCGTGGCCGGCGCGGCGGCGACGACGCTCGTCGCCTTCCCGATGGCCTTCCTCGCCGTGCGGCGACCGAGCTGGTTCACCCGCTCCCTCGAGCTGTCCAACTACATCACGAGCTCGATGCCCGGCATCGTCGTCGGCCTCGCCTTCGTCACCGTGAGCATCCGCTTCCTGCCGGCGTTCTACCAGACGGCCGTCGTCCTGGTCGCTGCCTACGTGCTGCTCTTCCTGCCGCGTGCCCTCGTCAGTCTCCGCTCGGGGCTCGCGCAGGCGCCGCGGGAGCTCGAGGAGGCCGCGCAGGCGCTCGGGGTGCGTCCCCTCGGTGCCTTCGTCCGGGTCACGCTGCGGCTCACGGCGCCGGCCGCGGCCGGGGGAGCGGCCCTCGTCTTCCTCGCCATCGTCAACGAGCTGACGGCGACCCTCCTGCTCGCCCCGAACGGCACGCGTACCCTCGCGACGGAGTTCTGGGCCAAGAGCAGCGAGATCGACTACGCCGGCGCCGCACCGTACGCCCTGCTCATGGTCGTGCTCTCGGCGCCGATGACCTACCTGCTCTTCCAGCAGTCGAAGAAAGCGGCCGGACAATGACCACGACACCCCCGTCGACCTCCCCGCACGCGGCGGTCGACTACCACGACCCGTCGGCCCGGGGCCGTCTCGAGGTCACGGGACTGACGAAGAGCTTCGGCCCGCAGCAGGTGCTGCGCGGCGTCACGCTGTCGGTCGACCCGGGCAGCACGACGGCCATCGTCGGTCCGTCGGGCTCGGGCAAGACGACCCTGTTGCGGCTCATCGCCGGCTTCGAGCGCGCCGACGCGGGCTCGGTCACCCTGAGCGGGCGCGCGCTCGCCGCTGAGGAGGCCTGGGTGCCCGCGCACCACCGCGACGTCGGCTACGTCGCCCAGGACGGCGCCCTCTTCCCGCACCTCACCGTCGGCCAGAACATCGCCTTCGGCATCGACGCCTCCGACCTCACCGGGGGGCGCAAGGCCGTGCAGGCGCGGGTCGCGGAGCTGCTCGAGATGGTCTCGCTCGACAGCGGTCTGGCGGCGCGGCGACCCCACGAGATCTCGGGCGGGCAGCAGCAGCGGGTGGCGCTCGCGCGGGCGCTCGCCCGCGAACCCGAGCTCATGCTCCTCGACGAGTCCTTCTCGGCCCTCGATGCGGGTCTGCGGGTCGCGACCCGGCGCACCGTGGCCAAGGTGCTGCACGACGCCGGCATCACGACCGTCCTCGTGACCCACGACCAGGCCGAGGCCCTGAGCTTCGCCGACCAGGTCGCCGTGATGCGCGACGGTCTGCTCGCGCAGGTCGACAGCCCCCTCGAGGTCTACACGCGACCCGTCGACCAGGCCACGGCCGAGTTCCTCGGCGACGCCGTGATGCTCGAGGCGTGGGTCGACGGCGACACGGCGACGTGCTCGCTCGGGGCCGTCCCGCTCGCGGCGACGACCCTCCGCGGCCGGGTGCAGCTCATGCTCCGACCGGAGCAGATCCGCGTCGACGAGCACGGTCCGATCCGCGGCGTCGTCGTCGACACCGACTACTTCGGTCCCGAGAGCACGGTCCGTCTCGAGCTGACCTCGAGCCGCGAACCAGGTTGTGAGACATCGGCGCTCGCGCGAGAGGGCGAGATCATCAGCATCCGCCACTCCAACGCGTTCATCGCCGCCAAGGGCACCGAGCTCCGGCTGCGCATCGAGGGCGAGGCCATCGCCTTCCCGGCACTGGCACCTCCGCCCCCGGCCTGACGCGTCGGTGCCGGGCCGGCGCCCGAGGTCGTGCGCTCAGGGCATCGGCACCGGGACGTCGGTGCCGCCCTGGGGGGTGATGCGTCCACGGACCTGCACCACGCTCGGCATCGGGACGAAGCCACCGGCGAGCAGGGCCTCACCCTGACGGAAGCGGGCGGCCTGGGCGAGCAGCCCGCGAGGCACGAACCCGAAGACCGACGCCAGCTGGTCGAGGTCGTCCCGCGAGTTCATCCGCATCAGTGTCAGGTTGTCGCACTGGGACACGACGCCCGGGTGCACCTTCGAGGGACGCTGGGTCGACAGGAGCAGCCAGAGGCCGTACTTGCGGCCCTCCGCGGCGATCTGGATGAGCCGGTCGCGCACCGCGACTCCGAGGGGGGTCTCGGGCTCCGGTGGGCAGAGGTTGTGCGCCTCGTCGACGACGATGAGGAGGGGGCGGCGTTCGGTGCGCCGGGCCCACAGGTCGTCGAGGACGGCGAGCGCCACGGTGAGCTGCTCCTCGGGACGGTCGTAGCCGCCGAGGTCGACGACCGTCGCGGCCGGTCGGCGCTCGATGACGTCCGTGACGGCCGTGGCGCCGAACGCCCAGGTCCTCGTCCACTCGGTGAGCCCGAGGTTCTCGAGGCGCTGCGCCAGGGCTTCGGCGTCCGGGTCGCCGAGCGAGCGCAGGTACGGGACGATCTGACCCGCGTCCACGGTCTGGAAGTCTCCTCCGAAGAGGCGCAGCAGCGCGTTGTACTCGGCCCGGTCGACGACCGGGTCGAGACGCAGGACCGCGGCCTTGGCCCGGGACGTGAGCTCGGTGAAGCGCACCCGCAGCGGGTTCTGCTGGTCGTCGGGCCGCAGGATGACGACCTCACGGTCATGGAGTGCGTCGGCCTGCTCGTCCTCCGCGCCGGCCTGGACGGCCTGCTCGTGGAGGCGCACGAAGTCGCTGTTGGGGTCGAAGACGACCATGGGGAGGCGGGTCGTCAGGAGAATCCGCTCGAGCAGCACGCCGAGGGCGTACGTCTTGCCGGAGCCGCTCTGTCCGCACCAGAACGTGTGTCGGTTGAGGCGGTTGGGCACGAGCGCGACGCCCACCGACTCCTGGCCCGCGAGGTGGCCGAGGTGCAGCCGGGGGTCGCCGCCCGACAGCAGCCGCTGCACGGTGTCGGGCCGGGTCGGCCGGACCGGGACCTCGTGCCGCGGCGAGTCCGCGGGTCGCCGCGAACCGGAGCCACTCCCGACCTGCACCAGCGTGCCGGTGGCGGCGAAGCCGACGCCCGACGCCTCGTCCGTGACCTCCTCGACGAACGCGAGGATGCCGTCCTCGTCGTCGAGCTCGAGGTAGTCACCCGGCAGCGGGCGCTCGCTCCCGGGGCCGCGGGCGACGAAGGACCGGCCGTCCGTGGACTCCAGATGGGTCAGCGCCGCAGGCACGGAGGTCGGAGCGGTGGGCGGGTCGACCTCGACGTTCGCAGTCATGGATCCATGATGCTCACGCCTGAGGCCCGTTGGGCACCCGTTGGCGCAGAAGGCCGCCCGACGCGCCGGAAGATCACCCTGGAGGGGTGAGCGCAACCAGTCCCCACGTGACCATGCTCGAAGGTGGGCGGGTGCGACGTCAGGTCCACCTGCAGCTGGTCAGTGCCGGGGAGGGCTCATGGAGCAGTCGGACTTCGTCCACACCGGGCAGAAGGTCGGCCTCGTCATGGCCTCCTTCGTCACCCCGTCGACGCTCGCGCCGTCGCTGTCGAAGCGCTCCTGGCAGGACCAGGGGATCATCACCGGCTTGTCGACGGGCGCCCACTACCTCGTCGCGCTCTCCTCCCAGGACGTCATCGACGTCGTGGCGAGCGCCGCCGCCACGTGGGCGGTCTTCCCCGACAGCTGGTCCGTCGAACGCCGCCGGTCGGCCGCAACCCTCGGGTGCGAGCTGGTCATGGCGCCGTTGGGACTCGGTCTCGCGGCGTATCTCGACCGGCGCGGCGTCGCGACGGCGAAGGACGGCCTGCTACGGCAGGGCGCCTGGCGGATGGGCGCCACGGGCCTGTGCGGATCGGTGCTCATCGGGGCGACGGCCGGGGTGCGTCGGCTCGACCGCGCCGTCGGTGCCGACGGGCGCCTCGCGGCCCTCCCGCTGTCGATCCCCGTGGGTCTGGCCACGTCGGCCCTCATCGAGCGCGTCCAGCGCGAGTCCGGCTCGGAGGCCGGACTCGACACCGGGGAAGACGTGCCCACCCTCCGGGGGCTCGCAGCCGGCGGCGGGGTCCTCGCGGTGCTCTACGGAGCAGGCTGGGTCGAGCGGTGGACCGCCGAGCAGGTGCGCCGGCTCGCCCCCGGGCAGACACCGGGCGCCGGGCTCGCCTGGCAGCTCGTCTCGCACGCCGCCTTCATGGCCGGCGCCGGCATCGCCGTCAGCGCCCTCTGGACGCGCGTCATGCAGCGGATCGAGGCCGTGACGACGACGGTGGACCCGTGGATGCAGGCGGCACCCGGCGTCTGGACCGATCCGATGACGAGCGGTGACCCGGCGAGCCTCGTGTCGTGGGAGTCCTTGGGGCGGGAGGGCCGCCGGCACGCCGTCACCTATGTGCGCCCCGCACCCGTCGCGCACCCGCTGGCGCTCCCGGACGGCAGGACCCCGCCGGACCTGTCGATCGCGACGGTGATGGGCGAGCCCGCCCGCGCGCACCCCGTGCAGGTCTTCGTCGGCCTCGACAGTGCGGCGACCCCGACCGAGCGCGTCGAGCTCGCGATCGCCGAGATGGACCGCACCGACGCCTGGTCGCGCTCGCTGCTCATGCTCGTGTCGCCCACCGGGACGGGCTACGTCAACTACGTCGCGATCGCCGCCGCCCAGTACCTCACCCGCGGCGACGTCGCGAGCGTCACGATGCAGTACTCCAAGCGCCCGTCGCCGCTGTCGCTCGGCAAGGTCCGCGACGCGCGCGAGCAGAACCGGTTGCTGTGGTTGCACATCCTCCAGCGAGTGCGCGCCATGGCCCCCGACGAGCGGCCCGAGGTCGTGCTCTTCGGCGAGTCGCTCGGTGCGCACACGAGCCAGGACGTGCTGCTCGGCTGGGGGACCCTGGGGCCCCAGGCGCTCGGGATCGACCGGGCCCTGTGGATCGGCACCCCGGGGGCCAGCAAGTGGATGCACGAGGTCACCGGGGCGCCGCGCCCCGACGTCGACGCGAGCCTCGTCACCGTCGTCAACGACCACGAGCAGCTCGTCGCTCTCGGACAGGAGACCCGGGACCGGCTGCGCTACGTGCTGCTCAGCCACGACAACGACGGCGTGACGAAGTTCGGCCCCGACCTGCTCAACCGCAGGCCCGCCTGGCTGGGACCCGACCGACCGCGCCGCGAGGACGTGCCGATGCGGTCGCCACGCGGCATACCCGCGGGGATGCGGTGGCGTCCCGTCACGACCTTCTTCCAGACGCTCATCGACATGAAGAACGCGCAGGTGCCGGGCTCGTTCAGGGCCTGGGCCCACGACTACCGGGCCGACCTGCCTGAGTTCATCCGCGACGTCTACGACCTCGAGTGCACGGACGAGCAGATGCAGGCCATCCAGGACGCGGTGCGTGTGCGCGAGGAGCTGCGCGAGGGGGTCTTCGCCTGAGCGGCCCTCAGCACCACCAGCATCCGTCCGATCCTGACCCCGAGAAAGCAACCTGAACGGAGGACGCCATGGCAGGCGCCAGTCCCACCGCCCCCACCCGCCGTGCCCGCACGCTCTGGGCCGCCGGCGCGAGCACCTTCGCCGCGACGATCATGCTCGTCGTCGGCCTGTTCCAGTTCGTCGAGGGGCTCGTCGCCGTCGTCAACGGCCCAGAGTTCTACGTCAGCACGCCGAGCTACGTCTTCACCTTCAACGCGACCGCGTGGGGCTGGTTCCACATGGTCATCGGCCTGTCGGCGGCCGTCGCGGGCGGCTTCATCTTCACCGGCAGCCTGCTGGCCCGGTCGGTCGGCGTCGCGCTCGCGGTGCTGTCGGCACTCGCGAACTTCCTGTGGCTGCCGCACTATCCGCTCTGGGGGATCATCATCATCGCCCTCGACGTGCTCGTCATCTGGGGCCTGACCGCGGTCGACCTCAGCGACCTCTGAGCCGCCGGCATCAGTCGTGGGGGAGCATCGCCGGCCCGAGTCGGAGCAGCTCGGCGCGCAGCGTCTCGTCGTCGACGTCGGCGAGCATCGGGTCGATCCCGGCCTGGGCGACGCCGGCCCCGACGACGGAGACGGCGATCCGCCGGCGCAGGTCGGGCGAGGGCCCGAGCAGCAGGGAGGTCAGCCGTCCGATGAGCGAGTTGAGGTCGTCGTGGCCGGCCATGATGCGCTCGACCTCGGGGTCGCGCATCAGTGCGGCGACGACCTGGCGGTGGCCGATCATGAGGTCGACGAGCCCCCGCAGCGCTGCGGTCGCGGCCGCGTCGGGGGTCGCCTCCGCCTCTGCAGCCGAGACGAAGGCCGTCATGTCGACGAGCGCCTCCTCGAGGACGGCCAGGACGATGTCCTCCTTGGCGTGGAACTGGTAGTAGACGGCCGCCTTGGTGACCCCGAGGTGGTCGGCGATCATCTGCAACGACGTCCCCGTCACGCCGTGCTCGGCGAAGAGCTCGACGGCAGCCTCGATGACGCGCCGGCGGCCGTGGCCGCGCGGGGCCTGGGGTCGCGCCATGGTCGCCTCCTCGTCGGTCGTCCACGCGGGTGTAGGCCGTCGGCTGCGAGGTCGCGGTCGGCGTCCCGTCGACGGGCGTGGCGTGGTGGGCGTCACCCTAGCGGAGCTAGTCGATCGGCTTGTCATCGAGTTAGCCGAACGGTTAACTTGAGGAACGCTGGTCAGTGACGCCCGGCACCGAAGCACCTCGAGACCCCTTGGAGTCACCCCGATGGCCACCCTGCTCTACCGGATCGGACGCTTCGCGTTCGGTCGTCGCGGCGTCGTCACGTCCGCCTGGTTCGTCCTGCTCGCCGTGCTCGCCGGTGTGCTGCTGACCCTCGGCAGCGCCCCGACCTCGAGCGTCACGATCCCCGGCACGGAGTCCCAGCGGGCGCTCGAGGCGCTGGCCAAGGAGTTCCCGCAGGCGAGCGGGGCCTCGGGCACCGTCGTCGTCCGGGCACCCGATGGCCAGACCGTCCTCGCCCCGGGCGGCAAAGCGGTCGTCGACGACGTCGTCGCGAGGGCCGGAAAGGTCCCGGGAGTCGTCGGTGCCCTGAGCCCCTTCGACACCAAGGCGCTCAGCCCGGACGGCCGCTACGGCCTCGTCACGGTCCAGTTCGACCGGACGGCCGACGAGTTGACCGCCGAGCAGCGCTCTGCCTATGAGGCGCTCGGCGACGGCGCCCCGAGTGGCTGGGCCGTGGCCGCCGGCGGGGAGCCCTTGCTCGCGACGCCCGAGATCGGCTCGACCGAGGGCATCGGTGTCCTCGTCGCGCTCGTCGTGCTCGTCATCACCTTCGGCTCGCTCGTCGCGGCGGGCATGACGATGGTCAACGCGCTCATCGGGGTGGGCGTCGGCATGATCGGGCTGCTCATCGTCGGACATGCCGTCGAGCTCTCGAGCGTGACCCCGGTGCTCGCCCTCATGCTCGGTCTCGCGGTCGGCATCGACTACTCGCTCTTCATCACCTCGCGCTACCGGCACAACCTCGCCCTCGGCCTCGAGCACCAGGAGGCGGCAGCGCGTGCCGTCGGCACCGCCGGCACCGCCGTCGTCTTCGCCGGCCTGACCGTCATCATCGCCCTCGCGGGCCTGTCGGTCGTCGGCATCCCGTTCCTCACCGCGATGGGCCTCGCCGCGGCCGGGACCGTGCTCGTCGCCGTCCTCGTGGCCGTGACGCTGCTGCCCGCGCTGCTCGGCTTCGCGGGCGACCGGGTGCTCTCGCGCCGGCAGCGCCGGGCCGACGCCGCCGGCACGGACCTCGACGAGAGGGCCGGCAACCGCGGCTTCGCCTGGGGACGCTTCACGGTCCGTCACCGTGTGCCGGTGCTCGTCGCGGGCGTCGTGCTCCTCGGCGCGATCGCCCTCCCGGCCGCCAGCATGCGCCTCGCCCTGCCCGACGACGGCACCGCCCCCGTCACGAGCAGCAAGCGCGTGGCGTACGACCTCATCTCCGAGGGCTTCGGCGAGGGCTTCAACGGTCGGCTCGTCATGGTCGTCCACGGCGACACCCCGCAGCAGGCCCAGCAGGCCACGGCCGGTGCGGCCAAGGCGGCGACCGGCCTGTCCGACGTGCTCGCCGTGGCACCCGGGCAGACGAGTGCCGACGGGCGCACGACGATCCTCGCCGTCATCCCGAAGTCCGGCCCCACGGCTGAGGCGACCTTCGACCTCGTCCGCGACCTGCGCTCGGCTCTCGCCGTGACGGCCGGCGCGACCGGAGCCGAGATCTCGGTCACCGGTGTCACGGCGGTCGGCGTCGACGTGTCCGACAAGCTCTCCGCGGCCCTACCCGTCTACCTGCTCGTCGTCGTCGGCCTCGGCTTCGTCCTGCTCATGCTGATGTTCCGGTCGCTGCTCGTGCCGCTCAAGGCGACCCTCGGCTTCCTCCTGACGATCGGCGCCGCGTTCGGGGCGACCGTGGCGATCTTCCAGTGGGGCTGGCTGTCCTCGCTCGTGGGGCTCGACACCGCGGGGCCGCTCGTCAGCTTCCTGCCGATCCTGCTCATCGGCATCCTCTTCGGCCTCGCCATGGACTACGAGGTCTTCCTCGTCTCGCGCATGCGCGAGGACTTCGTGCACGGCGAGACCGCGCGCGAGGCGGTCGTCGCGGGCGTGGGCCACGGTGCGCGGGTCGTCGTCGCCGCCGCGCTCATCATGATGTCGGTCTTTGCCGGCTTCGTCCTCGTCGATGACCCGATCATCAAGTCGATGGGCTTCGCCCTGGCCTTCGGTGTCGCGGTCGACGCCTTCGTCGTGCGCCTGTCGCTCGTGCCGGCGGTCATGTCGTTCCTCGGTGACAAAGCGTGGTGGCTGCCGCGGTGGCTCGACCGGGCGATGCCAGACGTCGACATCGAGGGCGAGAAGCTCCGTCCCGCAGGCGGATCCGGTGGCCATGAGGATGCCGAGCGACCGGCGGTCCAGACCGCTCCCTGACGTCGCCGACCCCGTATGCCGCGTGTCGGAGGGGACACGGCATGCGGGGTCGTCAGCGGCTCGCGATGACGACGACGAGGACGAGGGCCGCGACCGCGAGGACCCCGGCGACCACGGCCGTCCTCGCCAGGGTCGCCGCGGCGAACGCGCGACCGTCCGGGTCGTCGTTGGTGCGCACGAGGCGGCTGCCGTCGCGGTAGCGGCGTCGTGCCGTCAGCGCCAGGTCGAGGCTCCACACCAGGCCGAGGATCGCGACGGCATACCCGAGCGGGCCGAGCTGTGGTGGGAGCACGCTCAGCGCGACGAGCGAGCCGACGGCCACCGAGAGCGCCGTGCGACGCCACGCGAGCGAGGTGCGCTCGGCCTGCAGCCCGGGGTCGGCCGGGGAGGTCACAGCAGCAGGCCCACGACGACGGCGAGCGCGACGAGCCCGAGCAGCAGGGCGATGGGCAGCTTGAGGCCCGACGAGGGCAGTGGGCCGAGTCGGCGCATGGCGCGTTCGGTGCGCACCCACGAGAGCCACGCCTGCGCCGTGGCGGCGATCCCGGCGAGGACGAGCAGGAGCGAGATGGTCACCCGGAGCCACTCGGTGAGCGGCACCTGCAGGGCCTCGACGGCGAGCCCGGCCGCGACGAAGGCCAGTCCGGTCCGGATCCAGGCGAGGAAGGTGCGCTCGTTGGCGAGGCTGAAGCGGGGATCGGGGTCCTCGCCGTGCTCGAAGACGGATCGTGGGAAGCGTCCGCGGTCCTGCGGCATGGGTGGGTCACCCTCCTCGTCGTCGACAACCCCGCGGGTAGCCGGGGTCGCTCCCGATCATCCTCCAGGGGCGAGCGGCCCGCCTCCGCCGGCACGCCCCAGCCCGCTCCCGGTGGGGGAGCGGACCGGCGTGTCGTGGGTGGGTTTCAGCGAGGAAGGGGGACCGTGCCGGCGAGCGCGGCCTCGAGCTCGGCCTGCCCCTCGAACGAGTTCGGCCGTCCGGCCCCGGACTCGATGAGCGAGCGCAGGCTGCCGAGGACGTACTGGCCCCAGGCCGTGTGACACACCTCGTAGCACTCCTGCTCGGTCGAGAGCCCGACGTGCGTGAAGCGGACGAAGGTCCGGCCCTCGACCTCGGAGAGGTCGAAGGTGACCGTCGTGCCGGCCCACTCCTCGGGGTCCTCGGTGAACGAGAGCCACGCGTCGAGCACGAGCCAGCTGACCCTGCGGGCCGGCTCGAGCTCGGTGATCCGGAAGGTCGACCGGTGGATGTCGGGCACGGAGTAGGAGAACTCCGCCCCGAGCCGGTCGGTGGGCCCCTCGATCGTGCCCGACCACCAGGCGCGGACGTCGGTGATCGCAGCGAAGGCCTCCTCGGGACTCTGGTCGACGGTGAACGACAACGTGAGGTCGGTGCTCATGGTCCTGCTCCCATCCATCGGCGTCGTCATCGGGCGATGACGATCACTTGCATCATGCAAGTGACGATAGGACCAGACGCTTTCATGATGCAAGCACCTGGGTAGGATGGGTGCGTGCTCGGACGGACGTATGACCAGCAGGTGTGCTCCATCGCCCGCGCCCTCGAGGTGGTGGGTGAGCGCTGGAGCCTGCTCATCGTCCGCGACGCGCTGTTCGCCGGCGTGACCCGCTTCGGCGACTTCCAGCACAACCTCGGCATCGCCACCAACGTCCTGGGGGCGCGCCTCGAGGCGTTCGTCGAGGCCGGCATCATGGAGCGCCGTCGCTACTCCGAACGCCCCGAACAGTTCGAGTACGTCCTCACCGACAAGGGCCGGGACCTGGCGCCAGCCCTCGTCGCGCTGACGCGCTGGGGCGACCGCTGGGCCGCTCCCGACGGGCCACCGATCCTCTACCGCCACCGCACGTGCGGCGACGCGGTCGCCGAGGTCCTCGTGTGCGCGACGTGCGGTCCCGTCGACGCCGCCGAGATCACGGTGGCGCCGGGCCCCGGTATGCCGCCCGAGTACCTCGCCCAGCGCCGCCCTCGCCCGACCGACTGAGCGCCGCGGTCGGCTGCTCCTCGTCGGCGCCGTGCTCGCGGCGCTCGAGTTCGGGTGTCGACGCCCGGCTTCACGGCGTCCCGCCCCCGCCATTCGGGGTGGTGGGCGCGGGTGCGTCACAGTTGCCCGCCGAGAGGCGGGGCGCGGAGGAGGATCGAAGGGGACCGGACCGAGGCGCCGCCGGCGGTCGGCCGGGTGAGTGGGCCACCGGCGCGTGGCCGGAGGGGTGAGGGTCATGCAGGTCGAGGGAAGGGTCTTCGTCGTGACCGGAGGTGGCAACGGCGTCGGTCGCGAGGTCGTGCTGGGTCTGCTCGCTCGCGGGGCGCGCGTCGCGGCCGTCGACCTGCGCGCCGACGGGCTCGCCGAGACCGTGGAAGCGGCCCGGGGCGGTGACCGGCTGAGCACCCACGTCGTCGACGTGACCGACCGTGCCGCCGTCGAGGCGCTCGCGGTCGCAGTCATCGACGAGTACGACCGGGTCGACGGGCTGATCAACGTCGCGGGCGTCATCCCGCCTTTCCTGCCCTTCTCCGAGCTCGACCTCGCCACGATGGAGGAGGTCATGGCGGTCAACTTCTGGGGCGTCGTCCACACCGTCAAGGCGTTCCTCCCGCACCTCGTGACCCGTCCGCAGGCATGCGTCGTCAACGTCTCGAGCATGGGCGCCTTCGCACCGGTGCCGGGCCAGGCGGTCTACGGCGCGAGCAAGGCCGCCGTCATGCTCCTCACCGAAGGGCTCTGGGCCGAGCAGCGCGGCACGTCGGTGGCGGTGACGTGCGTCTTCCCGGGTGGGGTCGCCTCCGACATCGGCGGGCACAGCGCACTGCCGATGCCGGACGTCGCCTCCGCGGACGAGGACACCCCGACGTCGATGACGTCACCGGCCGAGGCGGCCCGCCGGATCATCGTCGGCGGGGTCGAGGAGGGGCGCTTCCGCGTCGTCATCGGCAGGGACGCGCGGATGCTCGACCGGCTGACCCGACTCGCACCCCGGCGCGCCACGGAGCTCGCCGCCAGGAGGACGGCGTCCCTGCTCGACCGCTGACTCCCGACGGATCTCTCCCACCGGTCGGCCGACCCTCGCCCCGGGGTCGCCGAGTGCCTAGGTTGGACCCATGACCCAGGTTCCGACACGCACCCTCGGCGACGGCACGACCCTCCCCGCCACCGGCTTCGGCACGTACCCGCTCACGGGCGAGGACGGCATACGCGCCATCGTGTCGGCGCTCGAGGCCGGCTACCGTCTGCTCGACACGGCGGTCAACTACGGCAACGAGGCGGAGGTCGGCGAGGCCATCCGCCGGTCGGGGGTGCCCCGCGACGAGATCGTCGTCCAGACGAAGGTGCCGGGGCGCGACCACGCGTACGACCGTGCCATCGCCTCCGTCGAGGGGTCGCTCGAGCGCCTCGGCCTCGAGCAGGTGGACGTCGCCGTCATCCACTGGCCCAACCCGAGCGTCGGGCTCTACGGCGACGCGTACCGCGCTCTCCTCGAGTGCCGCGAGCGAGGCCTCGTGCGGTCCGTCGGTGTCAGCAACTTCACCGAGCAGCATCTCGCCGACGTCATCGAGGCGACGGGTGTCACGCCGGTGCTCAACCAGGTCGAGCTGCACCCGCTCTTCCCGCAGGAGCGTCTGCGAGCGGTCCACGAGCGGCTCGGGATCGTCACCGAGGCGTGGAGCCCGCTCGGCAAGCGGAACGCCCCCTTCGGCGCCGACCCGGTGGCTGCTGCCGCGGAGGCGCACGGCGTCACCCCGGCCCAGGCGATCCTGCGCTGGCACGTGCAGCTCGGCGTCGTGCCGCTGCCGAAGTCGTCGGACGCCGAGCGGCAGCGCGCCAACCTCGACGTCTTCGGCTTCGAGCTGTCCCAGGCCGAGGTCACCGCGATCTCGGCACTCGCGCGCGCGGACGGGCGCCTCTTCGGGGGCGACCCGGACACGCACGAGGAGATGTGACGCTCGACCCGTCGCGCTAGGCCAGGAAGCCGCGCACGGCAGCGAGCTGCTCGACGTCGAGGCGGAACCATGCCCAGCTGCCCCGGCGCTCGCGGGTGAGGATGCCCGCGTCGACGAGGGTCTTGAGGTGGTGGCTGACGGTCGGCTGGGAGACCAGCACGGCCTCGGTCATGTCGCACACGCAGGCCTCGCGGCCGGGGGCGGCGCTGATGATGCTGAGCAGCTGGAGGCGCACGGGGTCGGCGAGGGCCTTGAGCAGCGCGGCCCGGCGGTCGGCCTCCGCGCGGTCGAGGACGTCGAAGGGGGAGGTGCCACAGGCGGAGACCTCCTGGGGGGTCGTGCTCAGCGTGGTCACGCTCACGGGTTCACCTTCCGTTCACCGACATCGACGATGGTCCATATTGACACATGCCGATGCGGCTGCCAACGTTGACGGATCGACCGTGGTCGATGCAGGCCAGCGACCACGACCCAGCGTTCGAAGGACACCGGTGACCGACCCGACCAGCCACTCTGCACGCCGGGCATCCTCCGCCCACGATCCGGTCGCCGCACGGCTCTCGACCCTCGACCGGTTCCTGCCGGTGTGGATCGGGCTCGCCATGCTGACCGGCCTGCTGCTCGGGCGTCTCGTGACCGGGCTCGGCGACGGCCTGGCGCGCGTGGAGGTCGACGGCGTCTCGCTGCCCATCGCCCTCGGTCTGCTCGTGATGATGTATCCCGTCCTCGCCAAGGTCCGCTACGACCGGCTCGACTCGGTGACCGGCGACACGCGCCTCCTGCTCAGCTCGCTGTTGCTCAACTGGGTCCTCGGGCCGGCCCTGATGTTCGCCCTGGCGTGGATCTTCCTGCCCGACCTGCCTGCCTACCGCACCGGCCTGATCGTCGTCGGCCTCGCTCGTTGCATCGCCATGGTCATCATCTGGAACGACCTCGCGTGCGGGGACCGGGAGGCGGCCGCGGTGCTCGTGGCGATCAACTCCGTCTTCCAGGTCGTCGCCTTCGCCGGGCTCGGGTGGTTCTACCTCTCCGTCCTGCCCGGGTGGCTCGGCCTCGAGCAGACCGGCATCGACGCGTCGACGTGGGACATCGCCCGGTCCGTGCTCATCTTCCTCGGCATCCCGCTGCTGGCCGGTTTCCTGTCCCGCCGCATCGGAGAGAAGCGTCGCGGGCGGGACTGGTACGAGACGAAGTTCATCCCGAGGGTCGCTCCCTGGGCGCTGTACGGCCTGCTCTTCACGATCGTCATCCTCTTCGCGCTCCAGGGCGAGGCCATCACCTCGCGGCCGCTCGACGTCGTGCGCATCGCGCTCCCGCTGCTCGTCTACTTCGCCCTCATGTGGGGCGGCGGGTTCGGGCTCGGAGCGGGTCTCGGACTCGGCTACGAGCGCACGGCGACCCTCGCCTTCACGGCGGCGGGCAACAACTTCGAGCTCGCGATCGCGGTGGCCATCGCCACCTTCGGCGCGGCCTCCGGACAGGCTCTCGCCGGCGTCGTCGGTCCCCTCATCGAGGTGCCGGCCCTCGTCGCGCTCGTCTACGTGAGTCTGGCGCTGCGCAAGCGGTTCACTGCTCGATCCGGTGGTCCCGGCGTGCCCCTCGAGTCGCAGGCCGCCGGGTCCCGCCGTGCCTGACCTCGGGGTCCAGGAGCTGGCACCGTGCTGATGCAGCGCGTGCCGTTTCTCGACGACCTGCCGCGGTTCCTCTTCTTCACCGGCAAGGGCGGCGTCGGCAAGACCTCGCTGGCCTGCGCGACCGCGGTACGCCTCGCGGGGCAGGGCCGGCGGATCCTGCTGACGAGCACCGACCCCGCCTCGAACGTCGGGCAGGTCTTCGGGGTCAGCGTCGGCAACACCATCACGCCGGTGCCGACCGTCCCCGGCCTCGATGCCCTCGAGATCGACCCGCAGCAGGCGGCTGACGCCTACCGTGCCACGATCATCGACCCGGTCCGCGACCTCCTGCCGGCGGCGGAGGTCTCCGCGATGACGGAGCAGCTGTCCGGGGCGTGCACGACCGAGATCGCCTCCTTCAACGAGTTCACGTCGCTGCTGGCCGACGGGACCGCGACGGCGGCCTACGACCACGTCCTGTTCGACACCGCGCCGACGGGCCACACCGTCCGCCTGCTCCAGCTGCCGGGGGAGTGGACCACCTACCTCTCCGACGGCAAGGGCGACGTGTCGTGCCTCGGGCCGGTGGCGGGCCTTGACCGGCTGCGCCACGACTACGCGGGCGCCCTGGCCGCGCTGACGGACCCGACGCGTACCCGACTCGTCCTCGTCACCCGACCGCAAGGGTCCTCGCTCCGTGAGGCCGCGAGGACGTACGGCGAGCTGCGCGAGCTGGGCATGACGAACGCCCACCTCGTCGTCAACGGCGTCCTGCCGGCGTATGCCGTCACGAGCACGCCCGGGGACGAGCTGGCCCACGCGGTCGGCGCGCGGGAGGACGCCGCCCTCGACGCCGTCCCCGGGGTCCTGGCCGCCCTACCCCGGACCACCCTGCCGCTGCTGGCCGTCAACACCGTCGGCGTGCCCGCCCTCCGGGCGCTGCTCGGGCCGGAGGCCCCGTCGCTCCCGGAACCTGCCGCCGAGATCGCCACGCTCCCGGACGGATTCACGGATCTGCGTGGTCTCGTCGACGAGCTGGAGGCCGGCCGGCACGGGCTCGTCATGTGCATGGGCAAGGGCGGGGTCGGCAAGACCACGGTCGCTGCGGCCATCGCCCTCGAGCTCGCCTCCCGAGGCCACGAGACGCTGCTCACGACCACCGACCCGGCGGCACACCTCAAC
>Ga0164307_10000598_pt1 | contig 15856 bp, 11 predicted proteins | sample Whisoiple_243_MG_FD_110214 | JGI IMG/M metagenome (GOLD analysis project Ga0164307, IMG submission 110214) | Soil microbial communities amended with fresh organic matter from upstate New York, USA - Whitman soil sample_243_MG | ecosystem: Environmental > Terrestrial > Soil > Unclassified >...
CAGTCCCTCTTCGCGTTCGCCGCGGGCGGGATGTTCGGCACCGGCCTCGGGCTCGGCCATTCCGTCCTCATCGGCTTCGCCGCGAAGTCCGACTTCATCCTGGCCACCGCGGGCGAGGAGCTCGGTCTGGCCGGACTCACCGCGATCTTCCTGCTGTACGCCCTGCTGGTGGCCCGCGGCTTCCGGGCCGGCCTGGCCCTGCGGGACCCCTTCGGACGACTGCTGTCGATCGGCCTCGCCTCGATCCTGGCGCTCCAGGTCTTCGTGATCGCGGGAGGGGTGATGGGCCTGATCCCGCTGACCGGGATGGCGATGCCGTTCCTGGCCCAGGGGGGTTCGTCCGTGGTCACCAACTGGATCATCGTGGCGCTGCTCATCCGGGTCAGCGACGTGTCCCGCACGCCCGACCCCGCCGCCACCGGGGACGGACCCGCAGGGGAGGCCGAGTGATCCCGTACATCCGGCACGCCGCCGGTTTCTGTCTGCTCCTGCTCCTCGCCCTGCTGGCGAACGCGGCCCGCGTCCAGGTCTTCGAGGCCGACGAGCTCGACGGCAACTCCGCCAACCGCCGCACCACCATCGACCGTTACGACCAGCCGCGCGGCAACATCCTGGTCGGCGACGAACCCGTCACCGGGTCGAAGGACACCGGCCAGCAGCTCGCGTACGAGCGCACCTACCGCCACGGCCCGCTGTACGCGCCGGTGACGGGCTACGCCTCGCAGACGTACGGCACCTCGCTGCTGGAGAACGCCGAGGACCGCGTCCTGTCCGGCACCGACCCGCTCCTGGCCCCGCTGCCGCTGTGGGGGGACGTCACCCGCAGCCGGCAGCCCGGCGGGAACGTCGTCACCACCGTCGAGGACGCGGTGCAACGCGCGGCGTACGAGGGCCTGGACGGCCGGCGGGGCGCGGTCGCCGCCCTGGACCCGGCCACCGGACGGATCCTGGCACTGGTCTCCTCCCCGTCGTACGACCCCGAGGTGCTCTCCGGGACCGGCTCCGCCGTCACCGACGCGTGGACGCGGCTGAACCGTGCTCAGAGCCGGCCGATGCTCAACCGGGCCATCCGGCAGACCTACCCGCCCGGTTCCGCCTTCAAGATCGTGACGGCCGCGGCGGCACTGGACGCCGGCGTGGTCGACGATCCGGACGCCGAGACGGACACCCCGTCCCCGTACGTCCTCCCGGGCACCTCGACCGTGCTGCCCGACGAGGCGCGGGGGTGCGAGAAGGCCTCCCTCGCGGAGGCGATCCGGGTCTCCTGCAACACGGTGATGGCCCACCTCGGGGTCGAGGTGGGCCTGGACGGGATGCTGGAGGCGGTGGGCAGGTTCGGCTTCAACGACAACGACCTGAAGATCCCCTCCCGGGTGGCCCGCAGCAACTTCGACTCGGACATGAGTGACGACCAGCTCGCCCAGTCCTCGATCGGCCAGTTCGACACGGCCGCCACCCCGCTCCAGATGGCGATGGTCGCCTCGGCGGTCGCGAACGGCGGCGACCTCCGGCGCCCCCACCTGGTGGACCGGGTGACCACCGACGACGGCGACACGGTCCGGCAGCAGGGCTCGGACTCCTACCACCAGGCCATGGACCCGACGACGGCCCAGCAGCTCCGGCGGATGATGGTCGACGTGGTGGAGGACGGCACCGGCGCGAACGCGGCGATCGAGGGGGTGACGGTCGGCGGGAAGACGGGCACCGCCCAGCACGGGGTCGACAACTCCGGTACGCCGTACGCCTGGTTCATCGCGTGGGCGCAGGCACCGGACTCCGGCCGGCCCGCCGTCGCCGTCGCGGTGGTCGTGGAGGACGCCGCCGCGGACCGGGCCGACGTCAGCGGGGGCGGCAACGCGGCCCCGATCGCCCGTGCGGTGATGGAAGCGGCGCTCGACGGCTGAGAACCGGCCTGCGGAAGCCGCGCCCCAGGGCCGAGACTGGCTGTCATGACAGCGGCCGTCGAAGCGTCCCTCGCCCGGATCGACCGGCTCGACCCGGAGCTGTGCGCGTTCACCGAGGTGTGGCACGAGGAGGCGCGGGCGCGTGCGGAGACCGCTTCCCGTCTCCCGCTCGCCGGCCTGCCGTTCGCCGTGAAGGGCCGCGCGGGCGTCCGCTCCTTCGCGGCCCGCCGGCTGGCCGCCGCGGGCGGGGTCCCGGTCGGGTCGACCTCCGTCCCCGGCCCCGGCACGCCCTGGCAGACCTGGGGGCAGGGCGCGCACGGCCGTACGGTCAACCCCTGGCGCCGGGACCGCACTCCGGGCGGGTCGTCGGCGGGGTCGGCGGTGGCGGTCGCCGCGGGCATGGTGGACCTGGCGACCGGCAGCGACGGGGCGGGGTCGGTGCGGATCCCGGCCGCCTGGTGCGGGGTGTTCGGCCTGAGGACGACCGCGGGCCTGCTCCCCTCCCCCGACCGTACGGGCCTGGCGTCCCCCGGTGTCCTCGCCCGCTCGGTGGACCTGGCCGAGCTCTTCCTGCGCCGGGTGACCGACGGGTACGCACCGCGGCCGGCGAGTCTCCCCGTTCCTGCCGTGTACAGCCCCGACCTGGGATTCGCCGAGGTCACCCCGGAGGTCGCACACGTGACCCGGCAGGCGGTCGGCCGTCTCGTGGACGCCGGCGCGGTACGCCTCGTGGCGGGACCCTGCGAACTGCTCGACCCGGCGGAGGCGTGGACGGCGGTGCGCGCGGGGAAGCCGACACCCCGGACGGAACGGCTGCGCGCCGCCAACGACCGGACGCTCGACGCCCTCTTCGCCCGTACGCCGCTGCTGCTCACCCCGGTCGCCCCCACCCCGCCGCACGGCCATGAGGGCCCGGGGGACGTCTACTCCACCGCGCTCACCTGGGCGTTCAACCTCAGCGGCCATCCGGCGGCGAGCCTGCCCGCCGGTTTCACCCCGGACGGCTGTCCGGCGGGTCTCCAGCTGGTCACCGGCCGGGGAACGGACGCGGAACTGCTCGGCTTCGCCCGCGCCCTGGAGCGCGTACTCGGTCCCGCGCCGGTCCGGGCGGACGGCTGACCGGGCCGCGGGCGCCCCTGTCCCGCAGCGCCGGTGTCAGCCGGTCAGCAGCCCTCGGGCCGTGGCCAGGGCGTAGGCGGCCAGTGTGTAGGCATCGGTGACCCGCCGGTCCGCGAGCAGGTCGCGCAACTCGGCGGGGCTCACCGCACGGTAGGCGTCGATTCCCTCCGCGTGAGGACCGGGGCCGGGATCGGAGGCGATGCCGGTCCCGGCCAGACGCGCCAGATAGAGCTGGTCCGTACCGGCCACCAGACCGCTGTCGCTGTGCAGGGGACCCAGGTGGACCAGTTCCGAGACCGGCACGCCCAGTTCCTCGAAGAGTTCCCTGCGGGCCGTCTCCGCGCCCCGCTCACCGGGGTCGCCGAACCCCCGGGGGATCTCCCAGTGCCAGGTGCGTGAGGCATGGCGGAACTGCCTGAGCAGGACGATCCGTCCGTCGGCCAGCACCGGCAGCACGGCCGCCCCGTCCGCGTCGCCCCGGGGCACCACACGGATGTAGGTGCCGAGGTCGCCGGTGCGGAACCGCACCGCATCCCTCACGAGGGTGAGGTAGAGGTCGTCGTGGACGACTCCGATGTCGGCGTAGTGGGCCGGCAGCCCCCGGGCCGTCAGCCTCTGCGCCATGCTCTCGTAGGCCCGGTTCTGGTCGGCCCGGTCCAGGAGGATCTCGTACGCGGCCCCGGGAGGGTTGACGAACATGTCCGGGCGGCTCTCCCGCAGGGCGTCGTACGCGGCGAGTTTCGCCTGCCTGTCCTGTGTGGTGCGCTCCGTGTCCAACCCGGGCTCCCGTCCGTGTGCCCCGCCGGCGCCGGGTCGCCCGGGCCGGCGGGGATCATCATAGGTAGAGGGCCAGCGGCATCTCATCGATCCGGCCGGCCAGTTGCGTATAGGTCCCGACAGCCCGGCGATAGTGGTCGTGCAGGGTCTGCACGACGTCGAACACCCCGGTGGCGGAGCCGTCGAGGGCTGCCCTGCTCTCCCGGAGCAGGGCGCTCACCGTGGAGACCATCGCCCCGTCGCTGACCGACCAGAGCGGTACTCCGATCGCCCCGGCGCCGCTGATGATCAGGGAGCGCATGAATCCGAGGACGTCACCGCCCTCCGACCGCATGCCCTGTCCCGCCAGACAGGCCCCGAGAACGGTCAGCTTGTTCCTCGGCAGCGCGACCCGCAGCGCCAGGTCGTACTGGGTGAGCCGGTCCACGGACCCGAGGTACAGGAGCGGATCGCCGGATCCGCCGTCCCTCTCCACATAGGTGCCGTGCCCTGCGTAGACGAAGAACTCCGGTTCCACCGAGACGAGTTCGGCGAGCCCCTCCCAGTCGGCCCGGTGGGTACCCGCGATCCGGTCCGCCAGAACGGCCGGCACCCGTCCTGCCACGTGCACCCGGTCCACGGGCCATCCGGAGGCCGCGATCTCTCCGCCCGTGGCCGCCTCGTCGGTGGACATCAGCGCCGCGAGATCGTCGTCCTCCTCCATCAGCTGCTTCTTGAGGAGGTGCCGCCCCCGCGAGACGAAGGCGGCCACGCTGACGGAGTGCGAGAGAGGCACCCGTGCGGCCAGCGGGTCGAGGCCGCCCGGTTCCGTGGCCACGTGCAACGGGATGGCGAAGAGGTCGTCCGTCGGGATCAGCGTGAGGTGGGTGAGCGCCTCCCCTCGTGTGGCGTGCGCCCAGACCGGGGCGACCAGCAGTTCCCAGATGCTCCGGCAGGTGTCGGGCTGCGGCACGAAGCGGGCCTGGATGTCCGCGAGGACCCGCGCGGCGAGCGCCGCGACCTCGGGGTACGGGAGCGGGCGGCCCAGGGTCAGGATCCCCCCCTTGCACACCATGATGCCCAGGGAGTCGGGCTCCGGGGCCTCCTCCCCGTCCATGCGGGGATCCAGGGGCCCGCCGTACCGGAAGTACCGCACCACGCACGAACCCGGGTGGTTGAGGGTGTACTGCACCAGCTGGTGGGCGATGTCCTCGTCGTGGGTGGCGCTGCTCAGCGGATGCCCCAGGAAGTACTGCTCGTACTGCTCCTCGCGTTCCTGCAGCAGGCGTTTCGCCTCCTCGGCCTCCGCGTCGTCCATCGAACCGAGCGTCGAGCGCCTGCCCGGTCCGTCCGCTCCGGCGGGACGGACCGGGCCGGGCAGCGCGCTGGAGGGCGGGCCGAGCGCGGGAGGGCTGGACGAGGCGAGCATGTCCAGCAGTTCCCGGCCGGACGACTCCTCCACCAGGGACAGAAGCCCTTCGAGGCTCCTCTGCCGGTGGTCGCACTCGGTGACCCGCCGCCCGATCGCCCGGAGGAACACCGGCCTCATGAGGCGGGAGTACGTGCGCTTGTACACCGGCAGGGCGATCGCCTCGCGCACCGACCGGGCCATGTGCACCCATCGGTCGACCACGTCGCCCGGCCGGCCGTCCGCGGGGAGTCCCGCCGCCGTGCGGCTGTACAGGCCCAGTGTGTAGGCGTAGAAGTCGACGTCCAGTCCCGAACGGCGCTCGGGCCCGGCCGCGTCCCGCTCCAGGTCGTCCAGCAGCTCCGCCAGGCCGGCGAGCCCCTGGGCGTCGCCTCTCCTGGCGGCCAGTTGCTGGCGCGCGATCCTGCGGCCACGGGGCCAGCCGGGACCGGGCCTCCCGTCCGGGCCGATGCCGAGGTCGCGCAGCTCCTCGAAGAGGTGCGTCGGGTCGCCGGGTTCGCAGAGCGCCTCGTTGAGCAGGGACTGGGCCTTGCGGTAGATGTCGCCCAGTCCCTCCGACACCGCTCCGGACGCTCTGCTCTGCTGGAGCGACTCCTCGGTCCGTCCCTCCTGGCGAAGGGCCGTGGCCACGTTGTGCAGGGCGTTGGACCAGCCCCGCAGGAACTCACGGTGACGGGCTGGGGAGGACGCGGTGGGGGCGCTCTCCAGGTCCACGCCCCGGGCCGCCGCCAACGCGGCGATGTCGTCACGCGCCCGCTCCATCGGACCGACGAAGTCCCGCTCGGCGCGGCGGCCGTCGTCCCGCCGCGAGGCCTGTCCCTGCTCCTCGAACCGCGCCCGCACATGGTTGCTGATCAGGTCGGGCCGGGCCCACCACACGCCGTGGTCCGCTGCCACACCGACCGCCGTCCCGAAGGCGATCCTGGCGGCGGTGTAACTTCCGAGCCGGTACCGCACCCGGCCCACGCCGTCGTACCAGCGGGCGACGACGTACGCCGTGAAGGCCTCGGAACCGGTGGGTCCCCCGCCTGCGGCCAGGTCCGCCAGCAGCCGCTCGGCGTCCGGGCGGGACGCCTCGATCAGCCGCAGGGCGGTCAACGGCTCGTACGCCACGTCGGCCAGGACCATCTCGCACCAGTAGGCGCCCAGTCGGCGCGCGATGCCGCGGAGTCCGGAGGACGGGTCCGGGGTGTGCACGCCCGCGAGGCGCAGCAGCCCGATGGCCGTCGCCTGGCGCATGGGTGCGTCGAAGTCGACGTCGTACCGGAGGATCAGGTCCTCCACGTCGAGCGAGTCGACGAAGTCCGTCACGGCCCGGTCCTGTTGCCGGGAAGGGTCGTCGGTCACGAGGACGCTCCCCCGACGCCGGAGGGCCGGGCCACCGTCCGCGGCCCGCCTGAGGCGTCGTCGGCCGTCGCGCCGTCGAGCGGTCTCCGGAGCAGCCGGTCGACGCCGAGGGCCGCCGCCACCGCCGCGGCCACCGCGACGGACAGGGTCCAGGCCCTGGCCGGCGGGCCGGCCCCCCACGCCACCCCGTACACGGTGACGGCGAGCCACCCGAAGCTGGCAGCCGTCAGACCGGCGACCACACGGTCGAGCCAGCGATGGCGGTGGGCGTTGAGCGCGACTCCGGTCCAGCGCACCACGGACACGGGGAGGGCGAGCGCCAGCACGGTCAGGACGGCGATGAGCGGTGACTGGACGGGACGGGGCAGGGGGAGTTCGTACTCCAGGGTCTGCACCGCCGCGAGGCCGGTGAGGACGGCGCCGAGCACAGAGGTCTGGATCAGGGTCAGCAGACTCCTCTCGTCCGCGAGCGCGCGGTCCGTCATCATGCGGGCCTGCGCGCGCACCGAGTCCGCGCGTTCGCGGGCCGCTTCCAGGTGCAAGCGGTCGTCGTCCACCCTTTTGATCAGCGTTTCGGCGTACGCACGGTCCCGGTCGGGCCAGGTCGCCCCCACGCCGACGCGTCGTACGGAGGGGGTGGAGGGAAGCAGGTTGTCCAGTCCGGCGGCGAGCGCGTTGCTGACCTGTCTCTGCCGGGTGATCGTCCAGAGCATCCCCTGGGGACTGCGCTGGGTCTCGTCGAGCTTCGCGGCCGTGCGGACCACCCCCGCGAGGGGCTGACGGCCCCCGACGGAGTCCAGCTCCCTCAGCAGCGCCTCGGTCCGGCGGTCGCTCTCCTCCAGCCACGTGGGCAGCGAGGCGGCCCGGTCGTACTCCTGTGCCTGGTAGCGGATCTTCGACATGTGCATCAGGTAGCGGGCGAGCGGCCTCAGGCGGTGCTCGCCTCGCGCGAACCACGTCCAGTCGTCCAGGGCGGCCTCGTGCTCGACGGGGGCCAGCACGTAGAAGCGACCCACGGTTTCCGGGGTCCCCTCCTGCTCCCGCCAGACGGAGAACCCGTCGTCCGTCCGGTCGAAGCCGGCCCACCACGCCCTGGCGCCTCCCCCACCGGCGGGCGCGTGTCCGCGCACGGTCTCGCACAGGGCGCCGTCGTCGATCACCCCGTCGCACAGGGCTTCGAGGACGAGGTGCCGGCCGAGCAGCCCCCATGCCCCGGACGGGGGCCCGGCGGCCTCCACCGCCTGCTCCCAGCTCGCGACGAGGCCGGCCCACTGCTCAGGTCCTGCCGCGCTGTCGTTCGGTGCGAGCACGGAGACCAGCCCGACGACGTCCCGGTCCACGAAGGAGAAGACCTGGTACACCGCCTGCGGATCGGGGCGGTGGGCCGCCGCCAGGAATCGGAAGCCCGGCTCCGGGCGGTCCGCTCCGTCGAACCCGCCGGTGACGGCGAGCTGCGGAAGCCCCGGGACCTTCTCGGTCATGCCGAGACGTCGGCACGCCGCCCACAAGCACGCCAGAGCCGCGTGGCCGGGGCGGGTCCCCCTGGTGTCCAGCGGCGCGAACGCCATGACGAGCAGTGACGGTTTACGGATCGCTCCTTCCGGAGCGGTCACCGCGCGGCCTCCCGGGCCGGCGGCTCCCGGTGTTCGTCCGGGTCACCGCTGACCTCGACGATCAGCGCGCTCCGCCGTTCGTTCAGTTCGTCGCTGATGGAGTGGACGCCGGGGCCCAGGGTGTTGGTGACCCGGCGGGGCTGCTTCTGCTCCAGCGGCTCCAGCGCCGCCAGCGCCGCACGCACACCGGCGGGATCCTGGGCGGCACGGGCCCGGTGGATCAGGCTGAAGGCTTCGCCGACGGCGAGCCAGTCCGCGTCCACGAGCAGCCAGCGCTCGGTCCTGGCGATGCGTTCGATGAGTCCCCACTTGTCCATGAGCCCCCCTGCACGACGAATGGCCCCGTCGGTACGCGAGCCGGCGGAGCGCGGTCGACGCACGCACGGCCCGGCGGACGGGGCCGTCAGAATAGCCGCGCCCCGGCCCGCCCGCCGTCGAATTCCCCCTAGTTCACCGGCCGTTCGAATCACGCGTCACCAGGGGTCTCACCTGTCCGACGCGCCACCCTCCGCTATGGCCTCGGCGACCTCCTCGACCCGCGCCCGCTCCTCCGCGGCGAAGCGGTCCCGGTCCAGCTGCTCGGCGACCTCCTCGTCCTGCGCCATCAGCAGGTCCAGGTTCGAGTCGCCCAGCTCGAGGACGCCCATGCCGACGTAGGCCTTCTGGAGCCGTTCGCCCCAGAGGCCGATGTCCTTGACGCAGGGGACGATGCGGCTGAACAGCAGCTTCCGGAAGAGCTGGAGGTACTCCGAGTGCTCGGAGAGGTCCCTGGCCTCCTGCTTGCCGATGCCGAAGTTCTCCAGCACCTCGACGCCGCTCAGGCGGTCGCGCATCAGGTAGCAGCCCTCGATGACGAACTCCTCGCGCTCGCGGCGTTCGGCGTCGCTCAGCTGCTTGTAGTAGTCGCGCAGCGCCATCCGGCCGAAGGCCACGTGCCGCGCCTCGTCCTGCATGACGTAGGCGAGGATCTGCTTGGGCAGCGGCTGGGTCGTGGTGTCGCGGATCATGCCGAACGCGGCGAGCGCCAGCCCTTCGATGAGGACCTGCATGCCGAGGTAGGGCATGTCCCAGCGGGAGTCGCGCAGGGTGTCGCCGAGCAGCCCCTGGAGGTGGTCGTTGATCGGGTAGAGCATCCCGACCTTCTCGTGCAGGAAGCGGGCGTAGATCTCCGCGTGCCGCGCCTCGTCCATCGTCTGGGTCGCGGAGTAGAACTTGGCGTCCAGGTCGGGGACCGACTCCACGATCCGGGCGGCGCAGACCATGGCGCCCTGTTCACCGTGCAGGAACTGGCTGAACTGCCAGGAGGTGTAGTGCTTGCGCAGTTCGCCCCGGTCCCGTTCGGTCATCTTCGCCCAGTGCGGGGTGCCGTACAGCGTGAGGGCCTCGTCCGGGGTTCCGAGGGGGTCGGCGGGGTCGACCTCCAGACTCCAGTCGATGCGCTTGTTCCCGTCCCACTGCTTGTCCTTGCCCTTCTGGTAGAGGGCGAGGAGACGCTCGCGGCCGTCGTCGTAGTCCCAGCTGAACCGGGCCGCCCCTGTGGCAGGCACCTGCCATGTCGGGGCCTGTGGCGCGGTGGTGTAGAGGTCGTGTGTCGACACGGACAGCTCCTTCGCCTGGCGAGGGTGGTGCATTCCGTGGTGCTGACGTCAGTTGGCAGGTTCACACGTTGGTAGACGCGCGGTCAACAAGTCGCGCACAGGGGATTGACTGCCTTGCTGACAGGCAGTCTCATAATTCATGACCGGAAACCTGACCGCCGGTAACCCCTGTGCGAGGTGCCTTCAGCCATGACGACCGTGACCGACGAGGACATCCGGGCGCTGCGCGACGCGCTCGGCCCGCTCAAGGACCGCGAGCAGGTCGCGGTCCGCCTGCTCGAGGCCTCGGCCAAGCACTCCTTCGATCCGGACACCGAGCTCGACTGGGACACCGGCGCCGAGGACGGCAAGTGGTTCTGGCCGCCCGAGCTGGTCTCGCTCTACGACACCCCGCTGTGGCGGAAGATGTCCGAGGAGCAGCGGATGGACCTGGCGCGCCACGAGGCGGCGTCACTGGCCTCGCTCGGCATCTGGTTCGAGATCATCCTGATGCAGCTGCTCGTCCGGCACATCTACGACAAGTCCGTGACCAGCAAGCACGTCCGCTACGCGCTCACCGAGATCGCCGACGAGTGCCGGCACTCCATGATGTTCGCCCGCATGATCGAGTGGGGCGGGGCGCCCGCCTACCCGGTCCCCCGGCGCTACCACAACCTGGCGCGGGTGCTGAAGACCATCTCCACCACCCCCGGTTCGTTCGCCGCGACCCTGCTCGGCGAGGAGATCCTGGACTGGATGCAGCGGCTCACCTTCCCCGACGAGCGCGTCCAGTCGCTCGTGCGCGGCGTCACCCGCATCCATGTGGTGGAGGAGGCCCGGCATGTGCGCTACGCCCGCGAGGAGCTGCGCCGCCAGATGGTGACCGCGCCGCTGTGGGAGCGGCGGCTGACCCGGCTCAACTGCGGTGAGGCGGCACGCGTCTTCTCCGTCTGCTTCGTCAACCCGCAGGTCTACGAGAACGTCGGTCTGGACCGTCACGAGGCCGTGGCCCAGGTGAAGGCCAGCGGTCACCGGGCGGAGGTCATGCAGACGGGGGCGAAGCGCCTCACCGACTTCTTCGAGGACATCGGCGTGCTCAACGGGGTGGGGCGCAGGCTGTGGAAGAGTTCGGGCCTGCTGGCCTGAGGCCGCTCCCCTTCCGGGGGGACCGCTTAGGCTTCGGAGCATGACCTCCGCACCCGCAGCATCGCCAACCCGCGCGTACCGACGCCTGGGTGTCGAGGAACGCCGCGCCCAGCTGCTGGGCGCGGCCCTCACCCTCTTCGCCCACCGGGCGCCGGACGACGTGTCGATCGACGAGGTGGCGGCCGCCGCCGGGGTCTCCCGTCCGCTGGTCTACCGCTACTTCCCGGGCGGCAGGCAGCAGTTGTACGAGGCGGCCCTGGGGTCCGCCGCCGAGCAGCTGACGCTCTGCTTCTCGGAACCCGCCGTCGGCCCGCCCACCGAGCGGGTCAGCCGGGTCCTGGACCGCTACCTCGGGTTCGTCGACCAGCACGACGCGGGGTTCAGCGCGTTGCTGCGCGGCGGCAGTGTGGCCGAGACCTCGCGCACCTCGACGATCGTGGACGGTGTGCGCCGGTCGGCGGCGGAGCAGATCCTGCTCCACCTGGGCCGGGGCGGGGGGCCGGCGCAGGAACCCGCCGGGCCTCGCCTGCGGATGATGGTGCGCACCTGGATCGCCGCCGTGGAGGCGGCTTCCCTGATCTGGCTGGACGAGGAGAAGCAGCCGCCGGCCGCCGAGCTGCGGGGCTGGCTGGTCGATCATCTGATGGCCCTGCTCGCGGTCACCGCCGCCTCGGACGAGGAGACGGAATCCGTGGTGGCGGAACTCCTGGCCCAGGAGACCGCGGACGGCCCCGCCGGCCGGCTCGCGGCTCTGATCGTCCCCGTGGCGGGGCACGCGGCGCACCTGCTGTCGCCTGAGTGACACTGGCCGGGTGAAAAGCGAGAACACGCCCTTCCGCGGCGGCCCCCTGGACGGCAGGGTGCTGCCGATCCTGCTCGGACCGACCGGCCATCCGCCCAAGTGGTACGAGGTCCCGGTGCCGGACGCCGACGGCGGCCCGGCCACCGTCTACGCCTACCGCCGCGCTCCCGCGGGTTATTCGAAGCGGCTGGGGCTGCAACGCGGCTGGATCTACGAGTTCGCCCCCGGAGGCCGGGAGCGCTTCACCCCCAAGTGGCCCTGGAAGAAGCCCCGCAGCGCGTCCTGAGCCGCATCCGCGCACGCGCCCGTAGGATCGGCGGTCCGGTGCCGTGGGCACGGTCACGAGGGGGGTGCGCCATGGAGGCGCTGCGTCAGGACGATCCACGCCGCTTCGGCCCGTACACCACGCTGGCGCGTGTGCGCGAGAGCGCCGTGGCCGTGCACTTCCTCGCCCGGGGCGCGGACCGTGACGGCCTCGCCCTGGTGACGGCCGCCCGGCCCGCCCTCGCCTCCGTGCCCGCCTTCCGGCGGCGCTTCCGGTCCGAGGCGCGCACCGCCGAACGGCTGGCCGGCGGCCCGGTTCCGCGGCCGGACGTCTCCCCCGAGGGCGACGGCCTGTGGACGGCCACGGCCTACGTGCCCGCGGTGACGCTCTCCGAAGCGATCGGGCTCGCGGGTCCGCTGCCCGAGCGCGCGGTGCGGGTGCTGGGCGCGGGTCTGGCCGGGACGCTCTCCCGGGTGCACGCGTCCGGCGCCGTGTTCCAGGGGCTGGCTCCGGGGACGGTGCTGGTGGCGGAGGACGGCCCCCGGCTGACCGCGTTCGGACCTCTGGGGGCCGCGGCCCACGCCGAGGCCCGCGAGGGCGGGCAGTTGTCCGTACGCCTGGGTTATCTCACCCCGGAACAGGTCGAGGGCCAGGAGGCGGGCCCGGCCTCGGACCTCTTCGTACTCGGACTGCTGCTGGCGTACGCGGCCACGGGGACGACCCCGCTCGCCGACGGGCCGGCGGAGGAGGCGGCCGAGCGGATCGCACACGGCTCCGCCGAACTCGGCTCCGTGCCGGTCGGGTTGCGCGCCCTGATCGCCGGCTGCCTGTCGAAGGACCCGGCCGGCCGGCCCACGGCCGGATCCGTCGCCGCGGAACTCGCGCCGGAGGGCGCGGCGGACCGCGCACAGGGCGGCTGGCTGCCCGCGGTGCTCGCGGCCGCCGTGACGGACCAGGCCGCGCGGGCGCGTGCACTGGAGCCGCCGGCCGGGCCGGTGGACGACGGGCCCCGGGTGCCTCCCGTGGAGGACCGGACGCCCACGGACGCGGTGCCCACGGGCGCGGCGCTCCCCGACGGCGGCGCTCCCGGACACGTGGTCCCTCCCGGCGGCGGCCACGACGGGGACCCCGGCGAGGACAGCCGGACGACGCGGTTCCTGGGCACCGGTGCGCGCACCCCCCGGTCCGACCGGGCGACGGCCCAGCTCACCCTCCCCGAGGAGGTGACGAACGCCGCGCCCCCGCGCCTCCCGGCGGCAGTCCCCCCACCCGCGCAGCCGTACGCGCACCCGGCCTTCACCGCTGCGCCTCCGGCCCTGCCCGCCGCCGCGCCGCCCGCGGCGGCACCGCGCACGGGGCCGGTCACCGGCCGGCGGGCGCTGCTCACGGCCGTCGCCGCCGGCGCGGCGGGGCTCGTTCTGGGCGGGGCCGCCGTGGCGGCCCTCGGTTCCGACGGATCCGCCTCGGCCACCACCGACGAGAAGCCGGCCGCCGAGCCCCGGCCCGCCCTTCCGGGCCGGCCGCCCGAGCCCCGGTGGACGTACGCCCGGCCGGCGAAGGCACCGGCCCCGCTCACCGCGGGCGTCTGGCAGGACAGGCTGCTGGTGCTCACGGACACGGCCGGGGCGACCGCCGTCGACCTCAGGACCGGCCGGAAGGTCTGGGAGCGCGCCGACGCCGCCGGGGCGCAGAGCGTGCTGACGGCCGGGGAGGACCTCTGCTTCCTGGCGGCCCCGACCGAATTCCTCTGGCTGTCACCGGAGGACGGGCGGATCCGGCACCGGGTGCGCTTCGCGGACCAGTTCGACGGCGTACCGGACATGAAGGTGGCCCCGCTCACCGGACAGTCGGGCTCCGTCCTCTGGTTCACGGGCTCCCACACGGTCACCGTGCGGGCGCCGAAGCCGAAGAAGGGCAAGAAGCGCGGCAAGGACACCCAGGTCGTCAAGGCGTACTTCTTCGCCTACGACGTCGTCCGCCGCGAGGAGGTCTGGCGCGTCGCCGTCCCCGCGGGCCGGGCACCCGGAACCCCGGCCTACCGGCTGATCGCCGCCCGGAAGGCCGACCTCGTCGTACGGCAGGACGCGGGCACGCTCACCCCGGCCGACGTCAGGGCGGGCCAGGGCAAGGCGGTCTTCCGCTGCTTCGACCGCACCACGGGCAAGCCGCTGTGGAACCGGCGGTTCGGCACGGTCGCGCCCGGCGGCGCGGCGGCCGGCGACCAGGAGGGGCGTCTGTTCGGCGCGGTGGGCGACGATCTGGGGGCCTTCGAGACGGGGAGCGGGAAGCCTCTCTGGACGCTGAACGGAACCGCGTCGTCGGTCTTCGGTACGCCGGTCGCGGCCGGGGCGCTGCTCCACACCACGAACCGCGACCAGGAGGTCGGGGCGGTCGAACGGGCCACCGGAAAGGTGCTCTGGCGACGGTCCACCGAGGTCCCGGCCGGTGACGGCTGTCCCGCGCTCACGCTGAGCGGCAGCGGGAGGACGCTGCTCGCCGCGGACGCCTCGCAGGTGACCGCGTTCGCCGCGGCGGACGGGCGCAGGCTGTGGAAGTTCCAGGACATCGGCGCCCCCGCCCCGGACGGGGCCGCGGTCACCGCCCCCTACCGGGTCCTGGCCACCGGGAAGACCTCCGTCGTCGTCCAGCGGGAACGGGCATTTTACGCGTTTCCCGTGGAGTGACCGCCCCGGCGTACGCCGTTCGGGGCACGCCCCGGAGCGGCACGCCGGACGGTCCTTGCATCACCCGGCGCCGGGTGACCGGATGGACGACATCCGAGCACTTGTGGGGTTGTCCGATTAATCGGCATCACCCCTGACACCGGAGGTGATCTCGTGTCGGGCAGAGTCGCACGCGCCCTCTGCACGGCCGCACTGGCCGCGGCCGTCGCCGCCTCCCCCGCGGTCGCCGAACCGTCCGGACCGGAACCCGCGCCGGCGCCCGGGCCGGCTCCCAGGAGTGTGGCGGGGCTGTTGAAGCAGCTGCAGACGCTGTACCGGAACGCCGAGGAGGCGGGCGAGCTCTACAACGGCACCGAGGAGGAGCTGCGGAAGCGGACGGCCGAGGTCCGCAAGCTGCGCGGCGAGGTGACCGAGGCCCGGGCGGCCCTGGAATCCGGCCGCCGGGACGCCGGACGGCTGGCACGTGACCAGTACCAGGGGCGCACCGACTTCTCCCTGTACCTGCGGCTGCTCCTGGCCGACGACCCGGCCCGGGCCCTGGAGCAGAGCCATGTCATCGAGCGCGCCCAGGCCGGCCGGTCGGCCGTGGTCGACCGGCTGACGGGGGCGGAGCGGCACGCCGAGGTGCTGGCGGCCAAGTCCCGGGCGGCACAGGACCGGCAGCGGGAGCTCGCCGCACTGCGGAAGAAGCAGCACGACACCGTGCGGTCCCGGCTGAAGGCCGTCGAGGTGATGCTGGCCTCCCTGTCGGCCGAGCAGCTCGCCGCCCTGTCGGCGCTGGAGGAGAAGAACATCGGCGAGGCCCAGGACACGCTCACCGCCTCGGGGGCGCTCAGCTCGGTCCGCCCGCCGTCCGAGGAGGGCGGGAAGGCCGTCGCCTACGCCGTCGAGCAGCTCGGCAAGCCCTACGTGTGGGGTGCGGAAGGGCCTGAGACGTACGACTGCTCCGGGCTCACGTCGCAGGCCTGGTCGGCGGCGGGCCGGGACATCCCGCGTACGTCGCAGGAACAGTGGCGCCGACTGCCGAAGGTGCCCCTGGGCTCGCTGCGCCCCGGCGACCTGGTGGTCTACTTCCCGAAGGCGACCCATGTCGCGCTGTACATCGGCGACGGCCTGGTGATCCAGGCGCCCAGGCCCGGAGCCACGGTGAAGGTCTCGCCACTGGCCTCGAACCCGCTGCTGGGGGCCGTCCGGCCCGACCCGGGCAGCGAGCC
>Ga0164307_10000600_pt1 | contig 15850 bp, 14 predicted proteins | sample Whisoiple_243_MG_FD_110214 | JGI IMG/M metagenome (GOLD analysis project Ga0164307, IMG submission 110214) | Soil microbial communities amended with fresh organic matter from upstate New York, USA - Whitman soil sample_243_MG | ecosystem: Environmental > Terrestrial > Soil > Unclassified >...
CCGAGGACGCGGAGGTCGGCCGCCTCCCGCGCCTCCTCGGCGATGCGGGACTCGGCGGCGCTGCGGACCGTCGTGCCGTGGAGGCTCGCCTCGATGACGGCGACGGCGAGCTCGGGTGTCCACTCGAGCTCCCAGGCCTCCTTGAAGGTGCCCGTTGTGCGGCCGGCGTCGACCTGCGTGCCCCACGGGACGTCGAGGACCGCGAGTCGGTGCAGCAGCACCGACCGGGCGAGCTGGGACTCGCGGCGGAGGTCGAGCTGCACGACCGTCGAGGTCGCGGACGCCTTGAGCCGCAGCGTCTTCTGCTGCTTCGCGAGGTCGCCGGCCAGCGGCACCATCGGCGTCGACTCGGGCACCCGCCCGAGCAGCTCACCGATGACGAGGGTGCGGTCGACGAGCCGCAGGGGGAGGTCGGAGCCCTCCGTGAGGACCGCCCGGGCCGCATCGGTCAGCTCGGCGAGCCCGACCGACGGCCTGCCCCGCACGGCGGCGAGCGCGCCCGCGAGGCGGGTCGCCTCGACGACCGAGGCGGTCGACGCGTCGAGGTCCTGGTCGCGCAGGGCCCGGGCGACGCGGACGAACCACGACGGCACGACCTCGTCGTCGGGGGTGACGAAGAGGTGGTGGTACCACCCGGGCGAGCGGACCCCCGCGCCGTAGCCACTGGCATACGACAGGCGCTCGGAGCTCCACGGCGCCCACGTGGCGGCGACCTTGATCTTCGGCAGCCTGCTCATGAGCGCGTTGTCACGACTGGCCGGCGGGAAGGAGGCCGGGTCGAGAGCTGGGGCGTGGTAGGCGCCGCAGACGACAGCGATGCGCTCGCGACCGCCCCGCATCTCGGCGCGGATCACCTTGCGCATGAAGGCCTCTCGGCGCGCGTCGTCGTCGACCTCGAGGTCGCCCCGGATCCCCTCCATCGCCTCGCGCAGGTGGGCGAAGTGGGCGAGGGACGAGGTGCGGCGGTGCTCGACGGCGTCCTCCCACCAGCGCTCGGGGTCGTCGTAGCCGGCAGCCGACGCGAGGGCCGAGATGGGGTCGAGGCGCCGGCCCGGACGACGCGGAGCGTCCCCGGCGTCGCTGTCGGCGAGGTGGTGCGTCGCGGGCAGGTCGGCGAAGCGGACGTCGACCCCGTGCTCGAGCGCCCACTTCAGCGCGACCCACTCGGGGGAGAAGACGGCGAACGGGTAGAACGCCGCCCGCCTCGGCTCGTCGACGGCGTAGACGAGCCCGGCCACCGGCGGCACGAGGTCGGGGTCGGCGGCGAGCGGGATCAGCGCGTCGAGCTCGGGCGGCCCCTCGATGACGACGACGTCGGGCAGCAGCTCGTCGAGGGCGCGCCCGACGGAGCGTGCGGAGCCCGGGCCATGGTGCCGGACGCCGAGCACCTCGACGCGGACGTCCACCCCACGCACGCTCACGGGCTCAGCCGAGCTCGCGGCACGCGCGGTAGAGGTCGGTCCACTCGGTGCGGTCCTTGACGACGGTCTCGAGATACTCGTGCCAGACGATGCGGTCCTGGACCGGGTCCTTGACGACGGCGCCGACGAGGCCGGCCGCGACGTCGTCGGCCCGGACGATGCCGTCGCCGAAGTGGGCCGCGAGCGACAGCCCGTTGGTCATGACCGAGATGGCCTCAGCCGTCGACAGCGTCGCCGAGGGTGACTTCACGGTGGTGCGCTGGTCGGCGGTCACGCCGGAGCGGAGCTCGCGGAAGATCGTGACGACGCGCTCGATCTCGGCGAGGGACTCGAGCCCGGGCGGCAGCTCGAGCGAGCGGCCCAGGGAGTCGACGCGGGTGCGGACGATCTCGACCTCCTGCGCCAGGGTGTCGGGCAGGGGCAGCACGAGGGTGTTGAAGCGGCGCTTGAGGGCCGACGAGAGGTCGTTGACCCCCTTGTCGCGGTTGTTGGCGGTGGCGATGACGTTGAAGCCCTGCTGCGCCTGCACCTCCGAGTCGAGCTCGGGGATCGGCAGGTGCTTCTCCGACAGGATCGTGATGAGGGCGTCCTGGACGTCGGCCGGGATGCGCGTCAGCTCCTCGATGCGCACGAGGGTGCCGGTCTCCATGGCTCGCATGACCGGGCTCGGCACGAGCGCGCCGCGCGTCGGCCCCTCGGCGAGCAGCCGCGCGTAGTTCCAGCCGTAGCGCAGCGACTCCTCGGGCGTGCCGGCCGTGCCCTGGACGATGAGGGTCGACGAGCCGCTGACGGCGGCCGCCAGGTGCTCGCTGACCCACGTCTTGGCCGTGCCCGGGACGCCGAGGAGCAGCAGGGCCCGGTCGGTGGCGAGGGAGGCGACGGCGACCTCCATGAGCCGTCGTGACCCGAGGTACTTCGGCGTGATCTCGGTGCCGTCGTCGAGCGTGCCGCCGAGGAGATAGGTCGTGACGGCCCACGGTGACAGCCGCCAGCGCGGAGGGCGGGGGCGGTCGTCGGAGGCGGCGAGAGCGGCCAGCTCGGCGGCATACGCGTCCTCGGCGTGGGCGCGCAGGACCGTGGTGGGAGATGGTGATTCGCTCATCTGAAGGCCTCGGTGATCGATCGCTTGACGGAGTGGAACTGGAGCAGGTTGCGCAGGTTGGTCGTCAGGGTCTGGTCGGCACCGCTGGACTCGAGCCAGCGCTCGACGGCGTCGAGCGCGGCCGGGTGCAGCCCGGCGACGAGGTAGGGCATCGTCGCGACGACGATCGCCGAGCCCTGGGGTGCGGCGCGCAGCCGGGACACGAGCGCGACGCTGTAGTCGGCCGACCACGGGGGCTCGACGGCCGCGATGACGGCGGCCGCGTGGTGCGGCTTGGTGCTCGTGGCGTCGACGCGCCTCAGCACGGCTCGCTCACGCAGCTCGCGCGGGAGGGCGGGCACGAGCGTCGGGTCCCAGCCGCCGTCGAGGAGCGCCGCCGCCCACTCCGGGTCGCGTCGGACTCGCACGGCACGGCGTATGCCGGCCAGCGCGTCCGTCGCCTGCGCGTCGGTGAGGCGCTTGACCGTCGCCACCGGACCGGCGCCGGTCAGCTCGGCCCAGAGCTCGAGCGGGGCGCCGGCGCAGAGCTGCTCGAGCCACCAGCCGCGGGCGGAGCGGCGCGGCGGGGGCTTGCCGAGGCCGTCGCGCACGGCGGCGGGGTCGGGCTCGTCGGGCAGGGTCACCTCGACGGCGCGACCGAGCAGGCCGGCGCGCCGCACGAGCGGTCGCAGCCGTGCGGCCAAGCGCGTGGCCCGGGCCGAGCCCGGGAGGGCGTCGAGCAGCTCGGCCGCCAGCTCACGCACGCTCGCGGCCCGGTCGTCGAGAGCGTCCTCGAGGAGCGGCTCGTCGTCGGGGCCGAGGGCGATGCGCAGGGCGTCGAGGTGTGCGCGTCGGTCGCGCGCCGCGTCGGTGGCCCAGGTGGAGCGGACGAGCTCGCGCGCCGCAGCCGGGTCGTGGGCCCGGACACCGGCGAGCACGGTCACCCGGTCGGTCGAGGGCAGGCGGGCCCAGTCGTCGGCCCGCGGCGCGGTGCCGGTCCGGCGCGAGGCGGTGCGGGCCTCGGCGCCCGCGGAGGCGTCGGCGACCCACGACCACTCGTCGCGCAGCCCGGCGAGCCAGCGGCCACGCTCGTCGAGCACCGCGGCCGTCGGGCGCCGCAGCTCGCGCGCCCCGGTGGCGAGCGCGAGCAGCGTCGGCAGCAGGGCGTGCGGCACCCGGCAGCCGGCGTCGTCGGTGGCACCCAGCCAGTGCGCGAGCAGGGCGCTGCGCTGCTGGGCCCCGGCCGGGGGCTGGGTCATGACGAGCTCGAGCAGCTGGACGGCCCGGCGCGGAGCCACGGGACGCCGGTCGTCGGGGGCGGCTTGCGGTGGGTTGGCGTGGTCGAGCCGGCGCCCCGCGCGCAGGGCCGCGCCGCCCAGCGCGGCGGCGTCGAGGAGGGCCTCCTCGCGGGAGGACTCGCCGGAACGTCCCAGGACACCGGCCCGCCCGAGGTCGGGCAGCGGGGGCGCCGGCCGGCGCGCCGTGCCCAGCAGCGCGGCGTTGCCGACGTCGCGCCACCACGTGTCGAGGTCGCTCACAGCCCGACCACCTCGCCGTCGAGCACGACCGTGAGCGGCCGCAGGCGGGTCTCCTCGAGCTCGCCGAAGACGCGCGCCGGTCCGCCGCCGGTCAGGGCGAGCAGCGACCACACGTCGGCGTCGTCGGTCAGGGAGACGCTCGAACCCTCCGCGTCGACGACCCGGTCGACTCCGACGCGCACGTCGGACAGGACGACGGGGATGCGGCGCGCCCACGGGTTGCGGCCCCAGGTCTCGGCCGCCGCCGACCGCGCGTCCTCGAGGGACGCGCCGGACGGCATACGCACGTCGCCGTCGGAGACGGTGGGCTCGTCGACGAAGAGGGCCCGCCGCACGGCGGCACCCGGGTAGCGCGCCAGCGTCGCGTCGAGCCCGGATCCGACGACGCGCGCGACCGGCAGCACCTGGCCCCCGGCCGCGAAGTCGAGCACCTGCACCGTCTCGCCGGTGGCGCTCCCGCGCAGCCACGTGCGCTGCTGCTGGAGGCGGCCGTCGTCGCTGCGGTGCGCGCCGAGGACGAGCCAGCGGTCGGTCACCGCGTCGGCCCGGCGCACCGACTCGGTGCTCGTCGACCAACCGAGGTAGGCGCGCAGGTCGCCGAGCCGGGCCTCGTCTAGCGACTCGCGTCCGGACCAGGCCCGGGTGGCGGTCCACCAGCGGCCGAGCGCGACGAGCAGGCGCTCGGCCCAGTCGGGGCGACCGCTCACGGCGCCGCCGACCGAGCGCACGTCGTCGGCGAGTCCGGGCAGCTGGGCGTCGACGAGGCGCGCGGCCGTGCCGTCCCACCACGCGTAGGACTGGTGCCGTGCGGCTGCCGTGCCGCTGCGCGCGAGGTCGGTGAGCCACCGCGCGAAGTCGTCCATGCCGTCGTCCATGAGGGCGAGCCGCTCCTCGAGGCGCTTTGCCGCGGCTGCGGGGTCGGGGGTCCTCGCCGGGCGGGCGGCGTCCCCGGCGGCCTTCGCCTCGGCCCGGGCCGAGCGCTCGGCGGCCCACTCCTGGGCGAACCCGGCCACCTCGGTCGCCTCGGCGACGGACCCCGACCCGTCGACCCAGAGGAGCAGGAGCGCGAGCCCGTGCTTGCACGGGAACTTGCGGCTGGGGCACGAGCACCGGAACGCGGGCCCCGTGAGGTCGATGCTCACCTGGTAGGGCGTCTTGCCCGAGCCCTGGCACTTGCCCCAGAGCAACGTCTCGGTGGAGGCCGTGTCATTCCAAAAACAAGGGCGTGCGAGCCTCCGGGCAGCGGCCAGCGACGAGGCGTCGGGAGCCAGACCGGCCACCTGCTGGGAAGTCCATCGCGTCATGACTCGCACATCATGACCGACACCTCCCACACCCGTGGGCGGAGCGCCGTATGCCGTGTCGCCGTTTGCCGTGCCGCCGCGTGCCGGGTCGCGCGCGTGCGGTCAGGCGTCGCCGGTCGAGCTGCGGCTGCGGTCGGCGTCACCCTCGCGGAGGAGCCGCTCCAGATGCGCCATGACGCTGGCGCGCTCGAACCGCCGGTGGCCGCCGGGCGTCCGGGTGGAGGTCAGGAGGCCCACCCGGGCCCAGCGGGTGATGGTGGCCGGAGAGACCCGGAAGATCCGGGCGACCTCGTGAGGAGCCATGAGCTCCCGCGCATTGCCGTCGTGCCCGCGGTCGGACGAGTGTGCTGTCGCCATGGTGCTGCCCCCGTGTCCCCTGTGCGCTGCGTCCCCCGACGCGCGATCGACCACAACATACCCACCTTCGCAGCCGTGAGTCGGCGAACCGAGGGCCGAAGCGCACCTTCCGGCCGGCCGTTCGCCGGGTGATGATGGCCGGGTGACCGACCTCGCCTCTGCGCACGTCCTCGTCCTCGGCGCCACGGGCGGCCTCGGCAGCGCGATCGCGAGGCGTCTCGTGGCGTCCGGCGCCCGGGTCAGCCTGTCCGGTCGGGACGGAGCCCGTCTGGAGGCGCTCGCCGACGAGCTCGGCACCGCCGTCGTGACGGTCGTCGCCGCCGACCTGACGATGCCTGACGGACCGGCCTCGGTCGTGCGTGCCGCGAGTGCGGACGCAGCTCTCACGGGGGTCGTCAACGCCGCCGGTGTCGTCGCGTTCGGCCCGGTCGAGGACCTCGACGACGACACGCTCGACGAGGTGCTCCTGCTCGACCTCGTCGCGCCGATCCGCCTGGCCCGTGCCGCCCTCGCGGTCATCCCGGAGGGTGGCTTCCTCGCGCAGGTGAGCGCCGTCGTCGCCGAGAAGGCGATGCCCGGGATGGCGGCTTACAGCGCCGCGAAGGCGGGCCTCACCGCCTTCGACGCGGCTCTCGCGACCGAGCTGCGGCGGCGACGCATCCGGGTCCTCGACGTCCGTCCGCCGCACACCGAGACGGGTCTGGCGACCCGACCGGTCGCCGGCGAGGCGCCGAGGCTGCCGCAGGGGCTCGACCCCGACGCCGTCGCCGAGCGCGTCGTGCGGGCCCTCGCCGACGACGAGCGCGACCTCCCGTCGACGGCCTTCACAGCCTGACGCCGGAGGCCCTGAGCAGATGGGCGAGGTCGGGGGCGAGCTGGCGGGCGTACTGCACCGACGTGTGGAGGTAGTCGCCCTTGAGCACCGTCCCGGTCGTCGTCGTGAAGATGGGGCACCGTCCGTCGACGCAGTACCAGTGGGTCGTGTCGACGAAGACGGCGTGCTGCACCTTCTTCTCGACGTCTCGCGTGCGCGCCCACCACGTCGGGATGCCGGTGACGCACCGTCCCGGCGACCCGCCCGGCCGGTAGCAGTCGAGGAACGCGACGCCCGGCATCGACGGCGCGACGATGACGACGGTGCCGACGCTCCCGCGCACCGCGTCGACGAACGCCTGGTCGGCGGCCAGCCACTCCTTCGCCGAGGCCGTGCCCTTCGCGTGGGACCTGAGGCGGACGGCCCACGAGTACGTCTCGGTCATGATGAGGACCTTCGGCTTCACCTTCCGCACGTAGTCGAGCACCATCTTCCGGTGGTCGACGCAGGGGAGCGCCCACTCGTCCTTGCCGTAGTCGGCGTCGACGCCGTTGACGGCACAGGCGATCTTCGTCATGCCGCGCACCTTGTAGGTCCTGCCGTAGGCCTTCTCGACCGTCGCGAGGAGCGGGAAGCCGATGGAGTCGCCATAGACGATGATCTCGGGCCCGGCGAGGTTGCCGAAGGTGCACGACTCGGGGTCCTCGGCGTCGGTCGCCGTGCAGGCGCTCATCGCGGCGCGCTGGTCGGCGGTCGTCTGCCACTGGTCGGGTGAGGGATTGAGGTCGGCCGGCCACGACCCCGACGCGAGGGCGCCTCGGAGCCCGTCCTGGATGCGGGTTCCGCTGGCGCCCAGTGGGATCGGCGTCCAGCTCGTGGCCGTGGGCGTCGGCGTGGAGGCCGGCGTGGAGGTCGGCACGGGGGGCGTCGTCCGGGTCGGTGGGCTGGTCGTCGCGGTGGGCGTCGGCTCGGGGGTCTGCGCCGTCGGAGCGGGCACCTCGCCCTCCGGAGGTGGGACGGCGCCATCGGGGTCGTCGGCCGCGACGACGGTGCCACCCGCGAAGAGGTCGGGTCGGGCCGACGCCGCCCCGCCGACCCCGACGACGAGGAGCACGAGCGCCAGGGCGGCGGCCACCATGCTGCGACGCCGCACGCGTGGCGCGTCGAGGACCGGTCGCTCGACGAGGTGGTGCGAGATGACGGCCAGCGCGAGCGTCGCCGTGAGGACGATCGCCGCGCTCGTCGCCCCCGTGGTCGTCAGCACGACCGGGGCGAGCACGACGAGCGGGAAGTGCCAGAGGTAGAGCCCGTAGGAGATGTCGCCGACGTAGCCGCTCACCGGGTTCGTCAGCAGCACCGCTCGCGGTGCCGGCGCACCGATCCCGGCGACGAGCACGAGCACGGTGCCGACGGCGACCCCGAGCGCCGCCGGCCAGGGGACGCCCGTGTCCGGCGTGGCGAGGACGTATGCCGTCACGACCGTCGCGAGGCCCGCCCACGAGAGTGCGGTGCGGGTTGCGGGAGCCAGCCGGACGGCATACCGGGGCACGGTGGCGAGCGCGGCGCCGAGCGCGAGCTCCCACGCGCGGGTCAGCGTCGAGAAGTAGGCGGTCGTCGGGTCGGAGGAGGTCGAGGCGGCTGCCCAGACGAGGGACGCGACGCCGACGGTCGCAGCGAGGCTGCCGATCGCCACCCGGTGTCGGCGCACACCTCCCGCGACGGCGACGACGAGCACGACGAGCAGCGGCCAGACGAGGTAGAACTGCTCCTCGACCCCGAGTGACCAGTAGTGCAGGAGCGGCGAGGGCGCCGACCCGGTATCGAAGTACGTGTCGGCGCGGGCGGCGTAGTGCCAGTTCGCGGCGAAGAGCATCGCCCACAGGGCATCCGTGTGGATCGAGGCGACCTTGGCACCCGCCCACGCCCACGGCGCGATGGCGACGACGGCGGCGATGACGAGCAGGGCGAGCGGCAGGATCCGTCGAGCCCGACGGATCCAGAAGTCGCGCAACGAGATCCGTCCGGTGCGGTCGCGCTCGCGGACGAGCACCCCGGTGATGACGAAGCCGGACACGACGAAGAAGGCGTCGACTCCGAGGTAGCCGCCGCTCGGCCAGCCGAAGAGGTGGAAGGCGATGACGGCGGTCACGGCCACGGCCCGGAGGCCCTGGATGTCCGCCCTACGCGGTCCCCCCACCGGACCGTCGCTCATGCGGGACAGCATGCACCGCGCGAGCCTCCTGGGAGACGGTAACGCGGGTGCCGATCCGATCGCGGCCGGGCAGGGCGGTCAGGGCGAGCGCCAGGGCGAGCGCGGCGAGCACGACCACCGCGCCCACGACGGCGCGCCAGCCGGGTCCCGACCACGCGTAACCGAGCAGCCAGCCGACGAGGGCGGACCCGCTGTAGTAGGCGACGTTGTAGAGCGCGGTCGCCTGGGCGCGCCCGGTCGTCGCCCGGGCGCCGACCCAGGCGGAGGCCGTCGCGTGGGCGGCGAAGAAGCCGGCCGTGAGGACGAGGAGGCCGACGACGACGACGGGCAGCGCGCCCGACAGCGTGAGCAGGGCGCCGACGGCCATGGTCACGGTGCCCGAGACGAGCACGCGCCGCCGCCCGAGACGCGGCACCCAGCGGCCGGTGAGGCGCGAGCTGACGGTGCCGGCGGCATACGCGGCGAAGATCAGCGACCCGACCGTCGCGGGCAGCGCGAACTCCGGGCCCTCGAGCCGGAAGGCGAGGTAGTTGTAGACCGCGACGAAGCCGCCCATGAGGAGGGCCCCCTGGCCGTAGAGCGCCAGCAGCGCCGGGTCCCGCAGGCTCGTGCGTATGCCGTCCACGACGGTCCGCGCGGTGGCTGCGGTCGTCGGTCGGTAGCCACGCGCCCGCGGCGTGAGCCGCAGGAAGACGACCGACGCGACGGCACACACGGCGGCCACCGTGAGCAGGGCCGGGCGCCAGCCGACGACGCCCGCGAGCGGTCCGGCGATGAGCCGCCCGGCTGCACCACCGATCGTCGTGCCGGAGATGTAGGCGGCCGCAGCCGCTGCCGTGTGGCGGGCGTGCACCTCGTCGTGGAGGTAGGTGACGGCGAGCGCGGGCAGCCCACCGAGGGCCATCCCCTCGACGAGGCGCAGGGCGAGCAGGGCCTCGATCCCGGGCGCGAGCGCGACGGCGACGCCGAGCACGGTCGAGGCGACGATGGCCACCTGCATGGCGCGCAGCCGACCGACGCGGTCGGCGATCCACGACCATGGCAGCACCGCGACGGCGACGCCGAGGGTCGCGAGCGAGACCGACAGGGCCGCGTCGGCGGGGCTGACCTCGAGGCCGCGCGCGAGGGTGGGCAGCAGCCCCTGCGGTGAGTAGAGCTGCGCGAACGTCGCGATGCCGGCGGCGCCGAGCCCGACGAGGATGCGGCGGTACTCGCGGCTCGCGGGGAGGTGTCCGGCCCAGGTCATGCGCTCGACGCTAGGTCGGTCAGGTCGTGCGCACCAATGCATACCAAAGGCGCGACTCATACGATCAGAGCATGAGACCTGCCGAGTTCCGGGCTGTCGTGCGGCTGCTGCCCGTCTTCGTCGTCGTCGCGGAGGTCGGCCAGGTGACGACCGCGGCCGCCGTTCTCGGCATGCCCCAGCCGACCGTCAGCCGGGCCCTGGCCCGCCTCGGGGACCTGCTCGGCACCCCCGTCGTCGAGCGGGACGGGCGCGGGATCGCCCTGACGGCGGCCGGACGGGCGCTGCTGCCCTTCGCGCAGGAGGGGGTGGGTGCACTCGAGCGCGGTGTCGACGTCGTGACCGGGTCGAGCGTCGTCGGGCACGGCACGGTCGGTCTGTCGTTCCAGACCCTGCTCGGGGAGGCCGTCGTGCCGGCCCTCATCCGCCGTTTCCGCGACCGCTTCCCGGGGGTGCGGTTCGAGCTGGCCCAGGGCTCACGGCAGAAGGCCCTCGACGACTTCGAGGCCGGCCGCTGCTCCGTCGCGCTCGTCGCGTCGCCACCGTCACTGCCCGGTGCGTCGACCACGGTGCTCTACGACGAGCCCCTCGTCGTCGCCGTACACCGGTCGCACCCGGCCGCCGGGGCTGGCTCGGTCTCCGTCGAGCGTCTGGCCGCCGACGGGGGCGACGAGCTCATCGTCCTCAAGACCGGCTTCGGCCTGCGTGGCCGCGTCGAGGAGATCTACGCCGACGCCGGGGTGCCGCTGCGCGTGGCCTTCGAGGCCGAGGATGTCCACACCGCAAGGGGACTCGTCGGTGCAGGGCTCGGCGTCGCCATCCTCCCGGACTTCGCCCCGGAGGGCGACGTGGTCCCTGTCCGGCTCGACCACCCGCAGGCGCAACGGACCATCGGCGCGATGGTGCGCAACCCCGCGCACGACCCGACGATCGCGGCCTTCGAGGAGTTCGTGGGCCGGTCGGGGCGGCCGGTGGCGCTCGCCGCGCTCAGCCGGCCATCCTGACCACGATGGTGATGAGCCCGGCGACGAGGAGGGCGGCGGCGGCGATGCCCGCGAAGACGAGCCCGATGCGCTGGTCGCGCCCCGTGCGACCGGGTCCGTCCACGGCCTCCGACCCGACCTGGTCGACGAGGTGCTGCGGGCCGTTCGGTCCTGCGTTCATGGGAGCTCCATCGGTCGGGTCCTGCGGGTCACGGTGCCTGGGCACGGCAAACGAGCCTATCGCCGAACAGGTCACGCGCGCGGTGGGCAGGCCGGCCTGTCGTCAGACAGCCGTGGACTCGTCGATCTGCGTGGAGGACTTGCCGAGGGCCTCGTGGAGGGTGCGGGCGCCGCGGACGGGATCGCCGTCCAGGCGGGTCGCGTGGCACAGCTGGGCGACCTCGTCGGTGGCGCCAGCCGCGGCGAGGTGTACCGGTGTGGACGTGGCGACGCGGCGCAGCGCCGGCGCGTGGGCGGCGAAGGCGGTGGCCCGGCGTGCCGCGACGACGACGACCTCGGGCTGGAGCGTCCGGCAGGTGAGGGCGAGCTCGGCGGAGGGCGTGTCGGCACCGAGGTAGCAGGTGCGCCAGCCGAGGCGAGAGAGCACGATCGAGGTGGCCATGAGCCCGAACTCGTGCTGCTCGCCGGGCATGCAGGCGAGCACGGCGAGGGGGCCCTCGGGTCGTTCGTCGGCCCCCATGAGAACCGAGAGCCGCGAGCGCAGGACGTTGCTCGCGAAGTGCTCCTGGGCCACGCCGATCGACCCGGCCGACCACCGTTCACCGAGCTCGTGGAGGTAGGGGAGCACGACGAGCGAGAGGGCGTCCTCGACGCCGAGCTCGTCGAAGACCTGGGTCAGGGTGCGGTGCCCGCCGGTCTCGTCGAACGCCTCGAGCGTCTGCTCGAGGTGGTTCATCCACTCGCGGGGCGTGGTGCGGCGCGGCGTCGGCATGGCGGGATCCTCGCGGGTGGGACGGGGACCCGGGACGTCACCCGGGTCCGAACTGACGCAACGTACCCAGTGGGGCCGTCCTCCCCACCAGCCGTGACCGAATCGTGGCCCGGCGTGCCGGACCACCCCTGCGAGCAGGCTCGACGGGTGGCGCTAGAGGTCGCTCATCATCGAGACGGAGCACGACCCGGCCCGCGTGGGCACGTGGTGCGGCGCCGACACCGAGGGCAGGCGCACGTCGGCGAGCGATGTCGTGACGACAGGGGCGGCCGGGGCCACCGTCCGGGGTGCGGCGACGGCCGACGATCCGGCCAGGGCCGTGAGGGCGACGAGTGCCGAGCCCGCGACGGCGGTCAGGGCGCTGCGACGGGTCAACCTGCTGCGGCGCGTGTCCATCTGTCCAGTGTGCGCCCGTCCGGCCGCCGGGTCCATGGGGACCCGACGGCATACGTCCTCGTCATCGGGCCGGGAGGCGGGTGACCCAGAAGGGGGCCGTGTCGGGTGAGGGGATCCCGAAGCGGGCGTTGACGACCCACAGCGAGCCGAGCGCGGCCGTGGCGGTCGACGGCACGTCGAGCCCGGCGTCGGTGAGCGTGGCGACCCACCGACCGCGCAGCTCGCCGGCGTGGGTCCGGAGTCGCACGACGCTGACGTCCTGAGGGCCGCTCCCGCGCACGTTGTAGAGGGTCCGGCCCACGAGATCCAGCCCGTCGCCGCTCGTGATCGGCGGTCCACCGGTGACGGCGATCCGGCGGGCGACGCCGGAAGCCGGGTCGACCTGCCAGAGGCCACCCACGCGGCTGTGGTTCAGGAGGATGGGCCCGTGGGGCAGGGTGCGGATCCCGTTGGCGTTGAAGGTGTTCGGAGGACTGGTCGGCCAGTCGCCGATGAGGTTCACGAACTCGGCCGGGGCCCCGGACGGGCGGCCGTGGCGGGTGAGTCGCACGATCGTGAGGCGGTCGACGTTCGAGTCGGTGGCCCACACGGCGCGACGGGTGACGACGAGGTCGTTGAGGAAGCCCGCCCCGGGGACCACGGTGTCGCCGACGACGGCTCCCGACCGGGCGTCCACGGCCCAGACGTGTCCGACGGCGCCGAGCGAGCCCACGGCCCAGACGAGCCCGGTGCGGGCGTCGAAGTAGAGGCCGCGCAGCGACCGTCCGGCCTCGGGGGCGAGAAGGGTGCGGACGGCTCCGGTGCGGAGGGAGCCCGTGACGATGCGGCCGTCGGCGACGGAGCCGACGTAGAAGGTCGGTCCCGGCCCGGACGTGATGCCCTCAGGGCGGGTCCCGACCGGGAGGTCGATGCGCGAGGGGAGGTGGCCGCGGCTACGGCCCTGCTCGGCGGAGGCGACGGGAGCGGTCAGGGCGGTGACGGCGACGGCAGCAGCCGAGCCGAGGACGAGGCGACGCGAGGGAGTGCCATGGTGCACGGCGTTGTGGTTGTCCATCCTCCATGGTGAGCGGATGACCGACCCGAAATCGAGGGGCGGCCGGTGAACCTTTGACCCGGGTGTGTCGTTGCACCCGGGCCGCCGACCCGGAAGCAGCACGTATGCCGCCTGGCCCGGCCAGGCGGCATACGTTCGTCCGCGTCCGGAGGGACGCGGTCAGCAGCGGAGGTCAGCGGAAGAGGTCGAGCTTCCCGTGCTTCTCAGCCAGCAGGTAGTAGACGGTGACGCGGTTCTTCGTGCGGTCGCCCTTGAGCGTCTGCCCGACCTCTGCCAGGGAGGCGTCGAGATCGGCGTCGGAGTCGGTGAGGCCGAGCTTCTTCTTCATGAATCCGTCACGCACGCGGTCGGTCTCGCTCTTGTCGCTGAACGACACCAGTGCCGAGTCGCGCTTCTGCAGCGCGATGCCGCAGTGCCGGACAACGCCCTTGATCGCGGCGTCGTCGGCGTCGGGGGAGTACTTCTTGACGTCAGCTGCCCAGTCTTCTGCCATGTGCCGTGCCCCTCTTCGTTGAATGGCGTGAACACCGCAGACGCTAGACCTGAAACCGCTGCCGGAGAAGGGTCCTCGCTGGGAAGTTCCGGGGAGAATCGTCCGCTCGTCAGGTGGTGAGCATCGCCCAGGTGCGGGCGCCCACGACACCGTCGGCGGTGAGGCCCCGGGAGTGCTGGAACGCCTGCGTCTTCGTCGCGGTCATCGCGCCGAAGACGCCGTCGGCCGTGAGGCTGTAGCCCCGGTGGGTCAGCAGCTTCTGCGCGGCGACGACGGCCTGGCCGCTCGAGCCGCGCTTGACGGAGACGACGAGCGCCGACCACGTCTTCGGTCCGACGACGCCGTCGGCCGTGAGGCCCTTGGAGTGCTGGAACGAGATGACGCGGCTCTGGGTCGTCGGTCCGAACGAGCCGTCGACGGTGAGGCTGAACCCGCGCTGGCGCAGGAGGTGCTGGATGGCCGTGACGCGGAAGCCGCTCGCCCCTCGGTCGACCGTGGTCCAGGCGCTCGGGGCGGGCGTCGGGGTGCCGCCACCGCCGCCGATCCGCCGGGCGAGGGCCGCGAGGCGAGCATCCCCGGGGCGGACGTTGATCTCGAAGTGCATCTCGTCCTTGCGGCCCGAGTAGTCGCCGCCCCAGCGCACGACTCCGTTGCAGGAGTTCAGGATCGAGCGGATGTGCGATCGCTGCGTCGCCGTGAAGGTGCCTGACCTGCCGAGCGGGTGGCGCGGGGCGTTGAGGTCGATGGCCGTGCCGCTCGAGTGGTTCGACAGGGTGGTGCTGCCCGAGATCGGACGGTAGCTGTGGCCCCAGCACCAGCCCTTGACGAGCCCCTCGACCTCGCTGTTGAAGCGGCGGGCGACGTAGCCGAGGACGACGTGGACGTCACCACGGCGGACGCCGGCCGGGAAGGTCGCGGCGCCGACAGCCAGGGTGGCGAGCGGGACGGTCGACGACGAGCCGGCGGGCCAGCCGTTCTGGGACGTGGCGGCCTGGGCGGCGGTGGCCGTGGCCGCGACGAGTCCGCCGCCGATGAGGAGGCCGCCCGCGCCGCGGATCAGTGTGCGGCGCCCGACGGCGGGACTGGTGGTTTCGTGGAGCTCACACATGACTACCCCTGAGCGTGTGTCGGTGGCGTGGACGCGGGCGCGTCCGCAGCGCCGACGCTAGGGGCGAGCGGCGTTGCGGTACATGGGGAGAACTCCCCGACCGGAGGCCACGAGGGCGTCGCCCAGGGCGGTGCGCCAGTAGAGCACCTCGCGTCCCGACCGTCTGCGCAGCACGGTGCCCGAGGCGAGCAGCACCTTGAGGTGGTCGCCGACCGAGCCCAGCGGCATCCCCGTGCGGCCCACGAGCGCGCTCGTGCTCGACGGTCCGTCGAGGGCGCGCAGCAGCCGTGCCCGAGCGCTGCCGACGAGGCGCTCGAGCCCGTCGTCTGCCTGGCCGTCGACCTCGGCGAGGGCTCCGGTCACGGGGTAGTAGATGGCGTAGCGACGGGGGAGGTCCCAGCCGACCCACGTGGCGGTCCCGTGGGCGGGCACGAAGTAGAGGTCGGCGTCGTCGTCGAGGACGCGCGAGGGCAGGTCGTAGCGGTTGATCCGGAGCTGGCCGTCGCCGAGCCACTCGCGGTCGCGGCCGAGGTCACGCAGCACGGCGGCCCAGCCGTGGGTCGCGAGGCGCGCCGTCCGCGACACGATGTCGGCACGCAGGATGCGCTCGCGGCGGCCCCAGTCGCTGGCGAGGGCGTGCGTCCACACCCACTCGAGCAGCTGGGCCGCCTGCTCGGCCGTGCCCGGTCGGCTGAGGATGCGCGGCAGCGACGCCTCGGGGGTGCTCTCGCGCAGGTAGGCGCGAATTCGCTTGTCCCCCAAGGCTCGCACGTCATCGACCTCGTCGGCGAAGCTGCGACCCGGACCGTCTGGCGGGAGTGCGAGCCAGTCGGAGATCCATCCCGTGCGCCAGCTGTGGTCGAGGACGGCACGCCGCACGGGGTGCTCTGCGAG
>Ga0164307_10000602_pt1 | contig 15845 bp, 14 predicted proteins | sample Whisoiple_243_MG_FD_110214 | JGI IMG/M metagenome (GOLD analysis project Ga0164307, IMG submission 110214) | Soil microbial communities amended with fresh organic matter from upstate New York, USA - Whitman soil sample_243_MG | ecosystem: Environmental > Terrestrial > Soil > Unclassified >...
GGAGCTCCTCGTGACCGGTGGTGAGTGCCCCCTCCACCCAGACAACTCGCCGGGCGTCCGGCTGTCATGCCCAATCTGAGGGTCGCCCGCGGCGCCCACTAGGCTGGCGGGACCACGTCTCGTGGGACAGGAACCCGGTGCGACTCCGGGGCGGTTCCGCCACTGTGAGGCCCTTCGCTGTGACCCAGCGATCGGCCGAAGCCAGACACTGGCCACGAGACCTCCGACCAACGACGGGCGAGAACCCCGAGGAGGATCCATGCGCATCGCGCTGCTCTCGACTTCCGACACGGACCTGCTGTCTGCCAGAGCGTCCGAGGCCGACTGGCTCGTGGCCAACCCGGCCCGGTCGGTGCCGGACCTCGACGGCGTCGCGCTCGTCGTGGTCCGGGTGCTCGGTTCGCCGGACGACCTCGACCCGTGGCGCGAGCAGCTCTTCGCCGGCGGTCGTCCTGTGGTCGTCCTCGGCGGGGAGGCACAGCCCAGCGCCGAGCTGATGGAGCTGTCGAGCGTCCCGATCGGCATCGCCGCCGAGGCGCACCGCTACCTGGCCGAGGGCGGCCCGGCCAACCTCGGCCAGCTGCACGCGTTCCTCTCCGACACGGTGCTGCTCACCGGCGAGGGCTTCGAGCCGCCCGCGGTCGTGCCGCAGTGGGGGATGGCTTCGCGGCCCGGGGGTTTCGAGACAGGACTTCGTCCTTCCTCAACCACCGGGTCGGTGGTTGAGGTGCGAGGCGCGCTAGCGCCGAGCCTCGAAACCACCCTCCCGAGAGTGGGCGTCCTCTACTACCGGGCTCACGAGACCAGCGGCAACGCCGGGTTCGCACACTCCCTTGTCGATGCGATCGACGCGACCCGGCAGGCCGTCGGCGTACCCGTCTTCGCGGGCAGCCTGCGCGCAGCGCCCGACGAGCTGTACGACGCCCTCGGCACGCTCGACGCGTTGATCGTCACCGTCCTCGCGGCCGGCGGCAGCAAGCCCGCGGGCGCCAGCGCCGGTGAGGACGACGAGGCGTGGGACGTCGCGCGGATGGCCGCCCTCGACATCCCGATCTTCCAGGGCCTCTGTCTGACCAGCAGCCGCGAGGAGTGGGAGGCGTCCGACGACGGCGTCACGCCACTCGACTCGGCGACGCAGATCGCGATCCCGGAGTTCGACGGGCGGATCATCACCGCGCCGTTCTCGTTCAAGGAGATCGACGCCGACGGGCTGCCGCGCTATGTCGCCGACCCCGAGCGCTGCGCCCGCGTTGCCGGAATCGCTGTCAACCACGCCCGTCTGCGGCACATCCCGGTCGGCGAGCGGCGCATCGCGCTGATGCTCTCGGCGTACCCCACCAAGCACTCGCGCGTCGGCAACGCGGTCGGCCTCGACACCCCGGTCAGCACGGTGCGGCTGCTGCGCCGGATGCGCGCGGAGGGGTACGACGTCGGGCACATCCCCGCCCTCGACCTCGAGGACGAGACCGAGGCGGGTGACGCCCTCATCCACGCCCTGATCGCAGCCGGCGGGCAGGACGAGGAGTGGCTGACGAACGCGCAGCTGACCGACGCGCACGTGCGGATCACCAAGGCGGAGTACGACGCCTGGACCGCCGACGTCCCGAGCGCCCTGATGGACGACATGGTCGAGGCCTGGGGTGAGTCGCCGGGTCGGCTCTTCGTGAACGACGCAGGCGAGATCGTGTTGGCGACGATCCAGGCCGGCAACGTGGTGCTGCTGATCCAGCCGCCGCGCGGCTTCGGTGAGAACCCGGTCGCGATCTACCACGACCCCGACCTGGCGCCGTCGCACCACTATCTGGCGGCGTACCGCTGGCTCGCGCACGGCTTCCAGGCCGACGCCGTGGTCCACCTCGGCAAGCACGGCTCGATGGAGTGGCTGCCGGGCAAGAACGCGGCGCTCTCCGCCGCCTGTGCGACCGACGCGGCGATCGGCAACCTGCCGCTGATCTACCCGTTCCTGGTCAACGACCCGGGCGAGGGTGCGCAGGCCAAGCGCCGCGCGCACGCCACGATCATCGACCACCTGGTGCCGCCGATGGCGCGGGCCGAGACGTACGGCGACATCGCTCGTCTCGAGCAGCTGCTCGACGAGCACGCCAACATCGCGGCGATGGACCCGGCCAAGCTGCCGGCGGTCCGCGGCGAGATCTGGCAGCTGATGCACGCGGCCGAGATGCATCGCGACCTCGGTCTGGACGAACGACCGGACGACGAGGAGTTCGACGACTTCATCCTCCACGTCGACGGGTGGCTCTGTGAGATCAAGGACGCGCAGATCCGCGACGGGCTGCATGTGCTCGGGCAGGCGCCGGAGGGCGAGGCCCGGGTCAACCTGGTGCTCGCGATCCTGCGGGCGTCGCAGGTGTGGGGTGGGCAGACCGCAGCTGTTCCGGGGCTCCGGGCGGCGCTGGGCCTCGGTGGTTTCGAGATGGTTCCTGAGGAGGTTGCGCAGCAACCGTCTCGAAGGACAGGCGCTAGCGCGCCTTCCTCAACCACCGTGGAGGTCGACGCCGTCGAGGCCGAGGCTCGTGCACTGGTCGAGTCGATGGAGAAGGCAGACTGGGACCCGGATGTCGCCGACACGATGCACGACGACCCCGAGGTGCAGCGGGTGCTGCGCTTCGCCGCCGAGCAGGTGGTGCCGCGACTGCGTCGTACGACGGACGAGCTCGACGCGCTGCTGCACGCGCTCGACGGTGGGTTCGTGCCGGCTGGGCCGTCGGGCTCGCCGCTGCGCGGGCTGGTCAACGTGCTGCCGACCGGTCGCAACTTCTACACCGTCGACCCGCGCGCGGTGCCGTCGCGCCTGGCGTGGCAGACCGGGCAGGCGATGGCCGCGTCCCTGCTGCAGCGCCACCTCGACGACACCGGCGACTACCCGGCCTCGGTGGGGCTGTCGATCTGGGGCACGTCCGCGATGCGCACGTCGGGCGACGACGTGGCCGAGGTGCTCGCGCTGCTCGGCGTACGCCCCGAGTGGGACGAGGCCTCCCGCCGGGTGAGCAACCTGGCCGTCGTACCTCTCGAGGAGCTGGGCCGGCCGCGGATCGACGTGACCGTGCGGATCTCCGGCTTCTTCCGCGACGCGTTCCCGCACGTGGTGACGATGCTCGACGACGCCGTGCGCCTGGTCGCCGACCTCGACGAGCCCGACGACACCAACTACGTCCGTGCGCACACGCGCGCCGACCTCGCCGAGCACGGCGACCAGCGCCGTGCGACGACGCGGATCTTCGGCAGCAAGCCCGGGTCGTACGGCGCCGGCATCCTGCAGGTGATCGAGTCCGGCAGCTGGCGCGACGACGCCGACCTCGCGGAGGTCTACACGGCCTGGGGTGGCTTCGCCTACGGCCGAGACCTCGACGGGGCGCCGGCCGCCGACGACATGCGCGCCAACTACCGCCGCATCAAGGTCGCCGCCAAGAACATCGACACCCGCGAGCACGACATCGCCGACAGCGACGACTACTTCCAGTACCACGGCGGCATGGTCGCGACCGTCCGCGCGCTGACCGGCACCGAGCCCCAGGCCTACGTCGGGGACTCGACCACGCCCGACGCCGTACGCACTCGCACGCTGCAGGAGGAGACCAACCGCGTCTTCCGGGCCCGGGTCGTCAACCCGCGCTGGATCTCCGCGATGCAGCGGCACGGCTACAAGGGCGCGTTCGAGCTGGCCGCGACCGTCGACTACCTCTTCGGCTTCGACGCGACCGCCGGCGTCGTCCACGACTGGATGTACGAGTCGCTGGCGCAGGAGTACGTGCTCGACGAGACCAACCGCGAGTTCATGACGAAGTCCAACCCCTGGGCGCTGCGCGGCATCGTCGAGAAGCTGCACGAGGCCAAGGACCGCGGGTTGTGGGAGTCGCCGGATCCGGAGACGCTGGCTGCCATGCAGCAGGTCTACCTGGAGCTCGAGGGCGATCTCGAGGACCGGAGCCCCGGTGGTTGAGGAAGGCGCGCTAGCGCCTGTCTCGAAACCAAAGCGCGTCAAGGTGATCGGCGTCGGCCCCGGCGACCCCGACCAGGTGACGATCGAGGCGGTGCGCGCGCTGCGCGAGGTCGCCTACTTCGTCGTCACTGACAAGTCCGGTCGCGGCGGGATGCCGGACCCGTTGGTAAACGCCCGCGAACGCCTGCTCGACCGACACCTGGAGCGACCGCCCGTCATCGTCCGGGTCGAGGACCCGGAGCGGGAGCGGCGTCCGGACCGCACCGCCACGCAGGAGGAGTACGACGCAGCGGTCGCGCGCTGGCACGAGGAGCGGCAGACGACGTACGAGCAGGCGCTGCTCTCGCGCGAGGGAGACGCCGGCTTCCTGGTGTGGGGCGACCCGGCGTTCTACGACTCCACGATCCGGATCGTGCAGTCGCTGCAGGAGCGCGGCCGCCTCGACCTCGAGCTCGACGTCATCCCGGGGATCTCCAGCATCCAGCTGCTCGCGGCCAGGCACCGGATCGTGCTGCACGAGGTCGGCCAGGCGCTGCACGTCACGAGCGGTCGGCGCCTGCGCGAGGCCATCGCGCAGGGGCAGGACAACGTCGTGGTGATGCTCAACCGGGTGATCGAGCTGGACGGGTTGGAGGGCTGGACGATCTGGTGGGGCGCCAACCTGGGCACCGCGTCCGAGGAGCTGGTGGCCGGTCGTGTCGGCGACGTGCTGCCTGCGATCGACGAGGCCCGCGAGCGGGTGCGCGCCGCCGCCGGCTGGGTGATGGACATCTTCCTGCTGCGGCGTGACGCCTGATGGCGCACACCGTCCTCGTCGTACCGGTGCCGGAGCTGGAGGCGTTCGTCCGCGAGCGGACCGCGCACTATGACGCGTCCTTCCTGTCTGCGGACCCGGCCTTCGTGCACGCGCACGTCACGGCTTTGGGGCCGTTCCTCGACAACGCCTCGGAGGCCGAGCTCGCGGTCGTGGACGACATCGCGCGTCGTACGCCGGCGTTCGACTTCTCGCTGGACCGGATGGGGGAGCTGGCCCACGGCATCCTCTCCCTGCTGCCCGACCCGGACGCGCCGTTCCGCGAGCTGACCCAGCGTCTCACCGAGGCCTTCCCGCAGTGCCCGCCGTACGGCGGTGCCTTCCCGGAGCCGGTCCCGCACCTGACGCTCGACCGACGCGCCGAGGACATCGACCTCGCGTCGGTGCGCCGCACGCTCGGCGACGCCGTACCCGCGCGGTGCCGGGCGGACCGGCTGGTGCTCGCGCGCTACGCCAACCATGACTGCCGCGTGCTCGGCCAATGGAAACTAGCACCGTGGAAGTTGGGATGAGCGGCCTTCTCGTGGCCGGCACGACCTCCGACGCCGGCAAGAGCATCGTCACCTCGGGGCTGTGCCGGGCGTTCGTGCGGCGCGGGGTGAAGGTGGCGCCGTTCAAGTCGCAGAACATGTCCAACAACTCGATGGTCGTCGACGGACCGACCGGCACTGGCGAGATCGGCCGGGCCCAGTGGGTGCAGGCTCTCGCGGCGAAGGTCGAGCCTGAGGTCGCGATGAACCCGGTGCTGCTCAAGCCCGGCAGCGACCAGCGCAGCCACGTCGTCGTGCTCGGCCGACCTGCAGGCGAGGTGTCCTCACGCGACTTCGTCGACGGGCGCAGACACCTCGCGGCCGCGGCGTACGACGCCTTCGACGACCTCGCCTCGCGCTTCGAGGTGGTGGTCGCCGAGGGCGCGGGCAGCCCGACGGAGATCAACCTTCGAGCCAGCGACTACGTCAACCTGGGCCTGGCGCAGCACGGCAACCTCGCGACGGTGCTGGTCGGCGACATCGACCGCGGTGGGGTCTTCGCGTCCCTCTTCGGCAGCGTCGCGCTGCTCGCGCCGGAGGACCAGCGGCTGGTGGCGGGGTTCGTCGTCAACCGGTTCCGCGGCGACGAGTCGCTGCTCGGGCCCGGGCTGACCGAGCTGGAGCAGCTGACCGGGCGGCGCGTGTACGGCGTACTGCCGTTCAGCTCCGACGTGTGGCTCGACAGCGAGGACACGCTCGACGTGGGCGATCGGCGGGTGACCGACGGGCCGGCGCCGTTGCGGGTGGCGGTCGTGCGGTCGCCGCGGATCAGCAACTTCACCGACATCGACGCGCTCGGCCTCGAGCCCGGGGTCGACGTCGTCTACGTGTCCGACGGACGATCGCTCGCCGACGCCGACCTGATCGTGCTGCCCGGGTCTCGTGCGACGCTCGCCGACCTGGAGTGGCTGCGGTCGCGCGGGCTCGACCGCGCCGTGCTCGCCCACGCGGCAGCAGGCCGCCCGGTCCTCGGCATCTGCGGCGGCTTCCAGATGCTCGGACGGACGGTGCGCGATCCTGAGGGCGTCGAGGGCCCGGCCGGTGCCTCGGCCGAGGGACTCGGGTTGCTCGACGCCGACACGGTCTTCGATGCCGACAAGGTGCTGCGGCTCCCTCGCGGGTCGGCGCTCGGGGCCCCGGTCGGGGGCTACGAGATCCACCACGGCCGGGTCACGGTCGGGTCGGGCGAGTCCTTCCTGGGCGGCGCTCGTGACGGCCACGTCTTCGGCACCATGTGGCACGGCTGCCTGGAGCACGACGACTTCCGCACCGCGCTGCTGACCGAGGTCGCGCGTCTGACCGGGCACCTGTGGACGCCATCGGGGGTCAGCTTCGCGGCCGCTCGCGAACGCCGCCTCGACCTGCTCGGTGACCTCGTCGAGCACCACCTCGACGTCGACGCGCTGCTGGAGCTGGCGACGACCGGTGCGCCTCCCGGACTCGCGGTGTTGCCGCCGGGGGACCGGCGGTGAAGGTCCTGGTGCTCGGAGGTACGGCGGAGGCGCGGGCGCTCGCGTCGGCCCTGGTCGGTGCCGGGTTCGAGGTCACGACCTCCCTCGCGGGTCGGGTCGCCGAGCCGCGGCTGCCGGTCGGTGACGTGCGGATCGGCGGGTTCGGCGGCGTGGCCGGGCTGGCGGCGTACGCGCTCGACTTCGACGTGGTCGTCGACGCCACGCACCCCTTCGCCGCGCAGATCTCGTCGCATGCGGCGGAGGCGTGCGTCGGCGTACCTCTGCTGCGGCTGCAACGCCCTGGTTGGACCGGCGACTGGACCTGGGTCGACGACCACGACGCCGCGGCATCGGCAGCGGCGGAGCTGGGAGAGCGGCCGTTCCTCACCGTGGGCCGGCAGTCGCTCGACCGGTTCGTCGGGCCGTTGGGGGACCGGGTGGCGCTGGTGCGGGTCGTTGACGAGCCGGACATCGAGCTCCCGACGACGTGGCAGCTCCTCCGCGACCGCGGTCCCTACGTGCTGGAGGGCGAGGTCGAGCTCATGCGGCACCACGGGTCGGACGTGCTGGTCACCAAGGACTCCGGTGGGTCGCACACCTGGCCGAAGCTGGAGGCCGCCACCGCGCTCGGCATCCCCGCCGTCGTCGTACGCCGCCCGCCCGTGCCTGCTGGTGTCGAGACCGTCAGCGACGTCGGGGCCGCAGCGCGATGGGTGCGATCGCGACCAGCGCGCCCAGGCCGACCCGGCTCGCCAGCCGACGGGCGCGGGTGATGTCGTGGACGTCCGGAGCGCGACCGTCGCCGAGCACCTGCCGGTCCTCGACCCGACCGGCGTAGACGTTCACGCCACCGAGGCGCACCCCGAGCGCACCGGCGAACGCCGCCTCGACCGGGCCGGCGTTCGGGCTGGGGTGGCCGGGAGCGTCGCGGCGCCAGGCGGACCAGGCGGCCCGGCGGTCGTCGCCGAGCAGCACGGCGAGGGTGGCCGTGAGGCGGGCACCGGGGAGGTTGACCACGTCGTCGAGACGGGCCGCCGCCCAGCCGAACCGCTCGTAGCGCGCGCTGCGGTGCCCGACCATCGCGTCGAGGGTGTTGGCGGCACGGTAGGCGAGCAGGCCAGGCGACCCCAGCAGGGCACCCCAGACCAGCGGCGCGACCACGGCGTCGGAGGTGTTCTCGGCGACCGACTCGATCACGGCGCGCGCGACGCCGGCCTCGTCCAGCTCGCTGGTGTCGCGGCCGACCAGGTGGGTGAGCCGCTGGCGCGCCGCCGGGAGGTCGCCGGCCGCCAACAGGCGCTGCACGGCCTCGGCTTCGCGGTCCAGGGAGCGCCCGCCCAGCACGGCCCAGGTCGCGAGGGCCACCGGCGTCCTCCGGCCCAGGAGCGCCGTGCCACCCACCAGGATGGCGACGTGGACGATCCCGTTGAGCCGCCGGTCGGCGTAGGTGCGTCGCTCCAGGGCTGCGGCCGTCGTACCGAAGCCCGCGACCGGGTGCCATCGGGCCGGGTCGCCCCACACACGGTCGGCGGCGAAGCCGGATGCCAGGCCGAGCAGGGGAGTCATCGATGAAGGTCCTGGTCTCCGGTGGCGTGCGGTCCGGCAAGTCGCGGCACGCCGAGTCGTTGCTGGCGGGCAGGTCGACGGTGCGGTACGTCGCGCCCGGGCCGGTGCGCGACGACGCCGACTGGCAGGAGCGGGTCGCCGCCCACCGCGCCCGCCGGCCGTCGCACTGGTCCACCGTCGAGACCGGAGACCTGACGTCGGCTCTCACGACGGACGACGCCGTGCTCGTGGACTGCCTGGGCACCTGGCTGACGCGTCTGGTCGACGACGCGGCGATGTGGGACGCCGCGATGCCCGACCTGACGGCGCACGTCGAGGATGCCGTCGACCGCGCCCTCGAGGCACTGTCGGTGGCCGGTGGCACCGTGGTCCTCGTGACCAACGAGGTCGGGATGGGGGTGGTGCCAGAGCACAGGTCGGGACGGGTCTTCCGGGACCTGCTCGGGTCGGTCAACCAGCGGTTCGGGGCCGTGTGCGACGAGGTGCACCTGGTCGTGGCGGGACGGGTGCTGCGGCTCTGACACCAGGGGGACCCTCACAGCCACGCCCAGGTGAGCAGCGTGGTGGCGAGGGCGAGCTCGATGCCGGCGCCGAAGACGTCGCCGGTGACCCCTCCGAAACGAGTCGTGGTGCGACGTACTAGCAGCAGCACGACGACTCCGCCGGTGACGGACAGCAGCACGCCGCCGAGCGCCGCGAGCGGCAGCGGCACGGTGCGGGTGTAGGTGTCGCCGAGCCCACCCGGACGGGCCGACGCGACGCGCGTGCAGCAGGTGATCCACAGCGCGCACCTCGACAGGCAGACGAGCGCGCCCGCGAGCAGGGCGAGGACGGCAGAGTCGACGTACGCCGTGAGCGCGGCGGCCTGAACGCCGGCGACCACGACGGTCGCGACGACGCCGGCCGGGCCGCTGGTGCCGGTCTTCATGACGGCCAGGGAGCGTTCGCGGTCGTACGACGCCGTGAGCCCGTCCGCGACGTCCGAGAGGCCGTCCCAGTGCAGTGCGCGAGAGCCGGCGGCGAGTGCGCCGAGGGCGACGAAGCCGACGGCGAGCGGCGGCAGGTCGGTCAGCCCGCCGAGCCAGAGGATCGCGGCGACGAGCGCGCCGAGCGGCAGCACCGCGATCGGTGCCAGCAGCATCGCGGCGCGAGCCGTGGTGCGCGTGACCTGCCGAGGTGGCGCCGCCGGGAGCGCGGTGAGCGTCCCGGTGGCGAGCCGCCAGGCGTCAGGCATCCGGGGCGGGCGGCAGCAGCTCGGAGAGCAGCGCGACGTCGCGCAGCAGGGCGACGGCGCTGCGCAGCACCGGGACGGCGGCGACGGCGCCGCTGCCCTCACCGAGGCGCAGCCCGAGGTCCAGCGCCGGCTCCAGCCCGAGCTTGTCGAGCGCGAGTGACTGGGCCGGCTCGGTCGAGCGGTGCCCGGCAGCGAACCACGCGGAGGCGCCGGGACCGATCCGGTCGGCAGTGAGCGCGCAGGCGACCGCCATCAGGCCGTCGAGCAGGACCGGCACGCCCTGGCGGGCGGCTTCGAGCAGGTAGCCGGTGCTCGCGGCCAGGTCGGCGCTCCCGAGCGCGGTGAGACAGTCGACGGGGTCGCCGACGCGGGCACCGGCCCGGTCCAGCGCCTGCTGGATGAGCCGGGCCTTGTGGTCGAGCGCCTCGTCGTTGATCCCGGTGCCGCGCCCGACGACCTCGCCGGCCGGCAACCCGAGTCCGGCAGCGACGAGCGCGGCGGCCGGGGTGGTGTTGCCGATGCCCATGTCGCCGCTGAGCAGGAGCAGCGCCCCGGCGGCGATCTCCTGGCGGGCGACGACCGCACCGACCTCGAGCGCCTGCCGGGTCTGCTCGGCCGTCAGCGCGTCCTCGAGGTGGATCGCACCGGAGGACCGACGCACCTTGTGCCGCCGTACGTCGTCGGGGACGCCGTCCAGGTCGTCGTCGACGCCGAGGTCGAGCACGCGCACGGCGACACCGTGTGCCTTCGCGAGGGCCGAGACGCCCGCGCGACCCAGGACGAAGGTGCGGACCATGGCGGCCGTGATCTCGGACGGGTACGCCGAGACGCCGTGTGCGGCGACACCGTGGTCGCCGGCGAAGATCACCAGTCGTACGTTGTCCAGCTCGCGCGGCGGGACCACACCCTGGGCCGCCGACAGCCAGACGGCGAGGTCGCCCAGCCGCCCCAGCGCCCCGGGTGGGGTCGCCAGGGCGGCCAGGCGCTCGGCGGCGGCTGCCGCGACGTCCGGGGACGGTGGTGCGATGACCGGTCGGGTCACAGGCTGGCCGCCAGCTCGCGGCGCTCGGTGCGGGCTGTCTCGGTGCGGTAGAGCCGGCCGATCAGACCGGTGAGCCCGATGCCGATCACGGCCCACATGGTGGCCATGGTGACCAGCGAGGCACGGCGGAAGTACCAGAGGATGTCGGCCGGGAAGTCGCCGATCTCGTTGACGGTTGGCATCAGCTGACCGGTGACGACCATCGCGACGACGTACAACCCGATCCCGGAGAGGACACCGGCATAGGTGCCCGAGCCGTTGGTGGAGTTCTCTGTCACGCGCACCGCGAGCAGCGTGGACAGGGCGGCGAAGGCGAGGGAGACCAGCAGGAAGGCGAAGTACCAGCTGGTGCGGTCGCCGATGGTCTCGCCGTTGCCGACGGCCGGGGGAGTCGCGGGGTACTTGAGGAACGGCACCAGCGCAAACGACACGAAGCCGATCAGTGCGACGGTGGCGGTCGACTGGCCGGGTGTCATCCGGCCGAGGCGGCCCACCGCGGCGGCCGCGAGCAGGGCGACGATGCCGCCCAGCGCGGTGCCGACGACCAGGCTCCCGGTCAGCAGGCCCCAGGTGCGCTGGTTGTGCCGCGAGACCGTGGTGCCTTCGTCCTCGTGCGTGTGGCCGTCGGTGGCGGCCTCGTGACTGTGCTCCTCGGCAGGCTCGGCGGCGGCGCCGGCCTCCTCGAGGGCGATGGCGGTCTCGACGTGGGGTTCCCCGACCTGGTGGGCGACGAGGAACGTGGCGAATCCGGCGAGGAGGCCGACGAGCAGCCCCCTCACGAGCAGGGCTCGTGCGGTCATGTCAGCGGCCCGCTCTCAGTGGCAGGGGTAGCCGAGCAGGTGCCGGCTGTCGTGGACCCACTCGTGGATCGCGTTGCCGGACGGGATCGAGACCGCGCCCTGGTCGGCGCTGATGAAGAAGATCGCCAGGATGGCGAGCAGCCCGAAGAAGACGGCCCACGGGGCGATCTCACGGAAGGGGATCGAGGGAACCTCGACGGCGGACCCGGAAATGGGTGCGGCGGACGACTGCGACATGGTGCCTCCTCAGGGATACGTGCGTCCCTGTTCGAATGGGTGGAAGCGGACCTTTGGGTCTGACTTCACCGCTCTCCATGCCCAGCCAGTTCCTGGGTGCTCGGAGGCGATGTCACAGTAGCGCGACTGTGCCGGAGTCTCACCGGCTTCCTCGTGCCCGCGGCGTCAGCCTAGGGCATGGCGGCCGGGTGCGGACAGAGCATCCAGGAGTGATCTGTTCCGCTCCGGCGGACGTACGGCGATCCGCACCCACGACGCGTCGAGACCGGGGAACGTGTCGGCCCGTCGTACGGCGACGCCGGCGTCTCGCAGAGCCGCGTGCACACCGTCGCCGACCTGGGCGAGCACGAAGCTCGCCTGCGACGGGATGTGGTGGATCCCCATGGTTGACAGGGATTCCTGGAGATCGCGGCGCCACGCGGCGATCTGCGCGGCTCGTCGTCTCGACTCGGCGGCGGCCTCGTCGGTGGAGCAGGCGATCATCGCCGCGGACGCCGTACTCGCCACCGACCAGGGCACCTGACCGTTGCGCAGCTCACGGACAAGCGCCGGGTCCGTGACGAGGTAGCCGGCCCGGATGCCGGGGATGCCCCAGTGCTTGGTCAGGCTGCGGATCACCAGCAGTCCCGGGTCGCGGTGCCCGGTCAGGGTGTCGGGCTCGCCAGGGACGGCGTCCATGAACGCCTCGTCGACGACCACCAGGCGGCCGGGTCGCAGCAACGCCGTGAGGGCGGCCGAGGGGTGCAGGACGCCGGTGGGGTTGGTCGGGTTGCCGATCACGACGAGGTCGGCGTCCTCGGCCACGGCGCCGGGGTCGAGCTCGAACGGCTCGGGGAGCACGACCTCGGTGACCACGTGCCCGGCCTGCAGGAGGGCCGCGTGGGGCTCGGTGAACTGAGGGTGCACGACGACCGGACGCCGCCACGGGCGCAGCCGGGCGACCAGGGAGAAGGCCTCCGCGGCACCGGCGGTCGCCAGCACCTCCTCGGTGTCGCGTCCGTGCCGAGCCGCGATCGCCGCCTCGGCTGCCGTCGCGGACGGATAGTGGGCGGCGTCGTCCAAGCCCGCGCGCAGGGCGGCATCGAGCCAGGCCGGCCGCGGGCCGTCGTACACGTTGACGGCGAAGTCGACCCGGCCGGTCCCGACCTCGACGTCGCCGTGGTGCCGCAGTGGGTCACGCACGGGCGTGCACCGCATCGGCGAACCGCCGGGCGAGCTGGGGGTGGCCGGCCCAGTGCGTGTGCAGGTACGACGCGTACAGACTCGGCCCGACGTGGCCGAGGTCGTCGCCGGCGGGCGTCACCTGGGTGCGGTGGAACTCGTGCCCGGTGATCGTCTCGCCCGCTCGGGTCAGCAGGCTGTCGGTGGTCGCGGTCATCGTGGGGTACCTCAACGTCAGCCGCTCGGTCATCGCAGCCGTTGCCGCGATCGCGCCGACCATGGGGGAGGAGTCCAGTGCCTCGCACAGATAGAGCAGCCCGGCGCACTCGGCCACGGTCGGGACGCCGTCCGCGATCGCCGCCGCCAGCTCGCGCCGGAGCACCACGTTGTCGGTGAGGTCGCGGGCGTGCACCTCGGGGAAGCCACCCCCGAGGTAGATCCCCGCGGTCCCGTCGGGCAGGCGCGGGTCGACCATCGGGTCGAAGCCCACCACCGCGCACCCGGCCGCCCGGAGCAGCTCCTCCGTCTCGGCGTACCGGAACGTGAACGCCCGCCCACCCGCCATCGCCACCACGGGCCCCCCGGTGGTTGAGGAGAACCCGGTGGTTGAGGTCCCGGGGGTTGAGGAAGGCGCGCTAGCGCCTGTCTCGAAACCCCCGGGGTGAACCTCGCGCATCGGGTCCCATGGTTCGCCGTCCAGCTCAGGCGCAGTCCGCGCCAGCGCCAGCACGGCGTCCAGGTCCACGAGCTCGGCGATTCGGTCGGCGAGGGCGTCCAGCTCGTGCCCCGCCTCGTCGCGCTCGGCGGCGGGCACTAGACCGAGGTGCCGCGAGGGTACGGCGAGGTCGGGGTCGCGCCGGATGGTCCCGAGGACCGGCAGGTCGATGGAGTCGGCCACCTCGCGGGCGTGCCGCGGTGAGCCCGCCTGGTTGAGCACGACGCCGGCGACGCGCACGTCGGGGTCCCAGGTCGCCATGCCGTGCACGACGGCGCCGATCGACCGCGACGAGCGCGAGATGTCGACGACCAGGACGACCGGCGACCGGGTGAGGGTCGCGACGTGCGCGGACGAGGCGAAGCCCTCGCCGCCGACCTTGCCGTCGAAAAGGCCCATCACGCCCTCGATCACGGCCAGGTCGGCGCCGGCGGCGCCGTGGAGGAGCAGCGGCACGATCCGCTCCTCGCCGACCAGGTGCGGGTCGAGGTTGCGCCCGGGCCGGCCACAGGCGAGCGCGTGGTAGCCGGGATCGATGTAGTCGGGTCCGACCTTGTGGCCGCTGACGGTGTGACCGGCGCGGGTGAGCGCTGCCATCAGGCCGGTGGCCACGGTTGTCTTCCCCTGGCCGGTGGCCGGGGCGGCGACGACGAGGCGCGGCAGGTGATGGGTGGGGCTCACCACTCGATGCCCTTCTGGCCCTTCTGCCCGCGGTCCATCTGGTGCTTGACCTTGGTCATCTCGGTGACCAGGTCGGCGGCCTCGACCAGGCGCGGGTGGGCGCGGCGGCCGGTGACGACGACGTACTGCCGGCCGGGCCGGTTGGCGAGGGTCTCCACCACGTCCTCGACGTCGACCCAGCCCCACTCCATCGGGTAGGTGAACTCATCGAGCACGTAGAGGTCGTGGGTCTCGTCGGCCAGGCGGCGCTTGATCTCCGCCCAGCCGGAGGCGGCGTCGGCGGCGTGGTCCTCTGCTTCGCCGGCCTTGCGGGACCACGACCAGCCCGACCCCATCTTGTGCCACTCGACCGGACCGCCCTCGCCGGTCTGCGTGTGCAGCTCGCCGAGGCGCTCGAGGACGGTCTGCTCGCCGATGCGCCACTTGGCGGACTTCACGAACTGGAAGACGCCGACGTTCCAGCCCTGGTTCCAGGCCCGGATGGCGAGGCCGAACGCGGCGGTGGACTTCCCCTTGCCGTCCCCGGTGTTGACCATCAACAGCGGCTGGTTGCGCCGCTGGGCGGTGGTGAGTCCGTCGTCGGGGACGGCGGTGGGCTGTCCCTGCGGCATCAGGCGGCCCGCCCTCGGATTGCACCGGTCAGCGCCTCGGCGCTGACCTCGGCGATCGGCACGTGCTGGGCGCCGAGGTGGTCGGCGAGCACAGCGGCCAGGCCGAGCCGGAGGCCGCCGCTCTCGCAGTCGACGACCAGGCTGTCGACGCCGGACTTCGCGAGCAGTCGGGCCGCCTGACGAGAGCGCTCGACCGCGGCGCCTCCACTCGTGGCCCGCCCGTCGGTGACCACGACCAGGAGGGGACGGCGGCCCGGGTCGCGGACGCGCTCGAGCTCGAGCACACGCGCGGCCTCGAGCAGTCCCTCGGCGAGCGGCGTGCGTCCACCTGCGGGCAGCACCTCCAGGCGGCTCGCCGCGATGTCGACGGAGTACGTCGGAGGCAGCGCCAGGTCTGCGGAGCTGCCGCGGAACGTCACCAGCCCGACCTTGTCGCGACGCTGATAGGCGTCGAGCAGCAGCGAGAGGATCGCGGCCTTCACCTGCTCCATCCGCTTGCGTGCCGCCATCGAGCCGGATGCGTCGACGCAGAACAGCACCAGGTTGGACTCCTGACCCTCACGGGTCGCGACCCGGAGGTCCTCCGAGCGGAGCAGCAGCCGGCCCGACGTACGCCCGCGTGCCAGCTGGTACGGCGCCGCCGCGCGCACCGTCTCGGTCAGGTGCAGCGGCCCGCGCTGACCGGCCCGCGACCCGACCCGGCGCCCATTGTCCGTGACCGCGCGGCTGCGCTTGCCGGCCTCTCCGGCCCCGGTGCCGCGGACGGTGAACAGCAGGGGCCGGTACGTCGCGGCGCTCCCGACGGTGGTCTCCGTAGCGTGGTTTCGAGACGGTTGCTGCGCAACCTCCTCAACCACCGGGTCATCGGTGGTTGAGGAAGGCGCGCTAGCGCCTGTCTCGAAACCCCCGTCCGCGTCCGAGCCATCGCCACCGCTCGGCGGCTCCGGGTCGGGCTCCGGGTCGTCCTCACCGAGCACCTGGTCGAGCAGGTCCTCGTCGAGGCCGGGCGCGTCGAACGGGTTCCGCCGGCGGCGGTGCGGCA
>Ga0164307_10000603_pt1 | contig 15825 bp, 16 predicted proteins | sample Whisoiple_243_MG_FD_110214 | JGI IMG/M metagenome (GOLD analysis project Ga0164307, IMG submission 110214) | Soil microbial communities amended with fresh organic matter from upstate New York, USA - Whitman soil sample_243_MG | ecosystem: Environmental > Terrestrial > Soil > Unclassified >...
CGTGGAGAGCAGAGGTTCGAGCTCGCTCGCGCGTCGCTCGGCTTCGAGCTCTTGCTCGGGACGATTCTGACTCTGTGCGAGGCGTTGCGCAGACACGAAATTGGCCCACGCCGTAGCTGTTTTTCCCTGCTTTTCGCGACATGTCGCCAAGTTCAGCAAGGTGCCTGCAGAGGACTCGAGGGCGTTGCTGGCTTCCAGTTTTTCACACGCGGCACTGAACTGTCCTTGCTCGAGCAACGCCCTTCCCTCGCGAAACAACGCCTCGGCGGCGGCTGGATCGGCATGCGCCCGCGGACATTGAAGCAGCAGCCAGGTTCCGAACGTCGAAGCCAAGAGCGCGCGATGCAACATCAACTGCAAGTGTACAACAGTTGCGGGTTCACACTCGCGGTGAAGCTACGCAAAAGAGCGGCACGCTCCGATGATCAAAACGTACAAGTGGCGGTTCACCTTCGAGGGTGATCGCGCCGAAGTGACGCACTTCATCTTCGTTAGCGCCTTGGAATGTGGCGAGAGCGAGCTATTCTCGTAGTTGCCATGCTCCGCCTGCGCCTCCTTCTCGTCAGCGCGGTCTGCTCCGCTGCCTGCGCCCAGATCGCTGGCTTCGATCACTTGAACAGTCGCAATCTCGATAGCGCCGACGGCGGCAGCGGCGCTGCCAGCGCGGGCAAATCAGCAACGAGCGGCGGCAACGAGGGAGTCGCTGGCCGTGAGTCCAGCTCGGGTGACTCGGGCGCGAGCGCCGGCGGGCACGCCGGAAGCGGCGGAAATGCCAGTCCCGGCAGCGCAGGAAATGTAATTCACGGAAGCGCAGGAAGCGCGCCTGTTGCGGGCGCAGCAGGGAGCGGCGGGAAGGCGCCCATCGCTGGCAGCGGCGGAAGCGCCCCAAGCGCAGGCAGCGCGGGCAGCGCTGCAACGGCGGGTGCTGCGGGCGCGCCAGTCATCGGTGGCTGCAACGCCGAGCTGTTGAAGAACGGTGACTTCGACGCTGGCCCGGTCGACTGGCGACAGGAGTCGACCGCACCGGGTATCCTCGAAGTCTCTGACCTGATCGTGAATGGTGCGAAGCCCGCGCTGATCGCAGCCAACGTGGCGCCACGTTCAGGCAACTACTTGGCGTGGCTCGGCGGAGTTCTCGACACCGACAAGGGCAGCCGAACCAATCTGCTGCAGGACGTGCAAATCCCAGCCAAAGTATCGAAGCTCACGGTGACGGGTTGGCTGCAGATCACTACGACCGAAACCAACCCCAATGACACGACCGATCAGCTCGATCTGACGCTCCAAGACGACAAAGACTATTGGTCGTTCCACTTCTGGAAGGGGACTGAGGTGACGAACGGCTGGAAGTCGTTCAGCTACTCGATCAGCGAAGGGAATCGACTCGACGCCCTGCGCGGCCGCACGCTCACGTTCTACGCCGAGGCCATCGGCGATACTTCGCAGATCTCGAGCTTCTGGTTGGACTCAATCAGCTTGTACGCCGAGTGTCCCCACTGAAGCGCGCTGAGCGATGCAGCCACGCGAGCGAGAGACGTCACCATTCAGTCAGGGCACGGTCACCGACCCCTCACTCTCGGACAGCGCGCGGTGCCGACGTTCGAGGTCGAGCGTGACTTCACCCGAGCAACCGCGTCCGATCGCGCGTCCGTCCAAACTACGCACTCCAACCACACCGGCGCCCGAACCGGTCAAAAACACTTCGTCGGCCGCCAGCAAATCGCGCCGACCGAGGGATCGTTCGCTCACTGAAAAGCCCAATTCGCGGGCCAGCTCCAAAACCGCGCGACGGTTGATCCCCTCCAGACAGCCATCGAGCGCCGGCGGTGTCGAAAGCGTGCGCCCTTGCACGACGAACACGTTGGCGACCGATGCTTCTGCCACCCGCCCGTGTTGGTTGAGCAGCAGGGCCTCATCCGCCCCTTGCCTTTTGGCCTCCTGCTTGGCGAGCGCCGAGCCGAGATAATTGAGGGTCTTGACCGCGACATCTTGCACGTCGGGGCTGGGGCGACGATAGCTCGACGTGATCATGCTCAGCCCTTGCGCTCGCTGCTCAGCACTGTAGAGGCCGATCTCGGCCACGATGCACACCACCGTCGGCTTCTTGCAGGTCGTGGGATCGACGCCGAGCGGGCCCTCACCGCGCGTGACCAGCAAGCGAACGTAGGCGTCCTTTTGTCCGAACGCGGCCACGGTCTCCTGCACGATGCGCGCTCGTCCTCGAGTATCGAACGGCAACTCGAGCCCGAGGTATCGCGCGCCGAGTTCGAGTCGCGCCAAGTGCTGATCCAGTCGAAAGATTCGCCCTGCGCGCACGCGGATCCCCTCGAACAAGCCGTCACCATACAAGAGTCCGTGATCCAGCACCGAGATCTTCGCTTCACCTTCGGATACCAACTGCCCGTCGATCGAAACTGCCTTTTTCATCGCTTCACTACCTTCCCTTGCAAGCTGCGCGAGACGCGCTCGGCCACGCCACAGGTGACCTCGATGGCTACTTTCAGCTGCGCTCCGTTGAGCCGCGCCGCAGGGCCTGCGCAGGTGACGCAGCCCAAGAGTTCGTCATTCGAGAGAATGGGGGCGGCGACTACGGTGAGCCCAGGCAGCCACTCCGCTTCGTTCACGTCGTAGCCGCGCGTGCGCGCGCGTTTGACGGCTGCCGCAGACACGCGCTTTACCCCCGGGTTACCCGCCAGCAGTTGTGGCGCATACGCCAGGTACAAGCGACCGCTGGCGGTGACGTCGACCGGCACCTCGGAGCCGACGTCCGGTGCGACGCGCAGCATACCGGTACCTTCGATCTTGTTCAGTACCACCAGGCGGCTACCTCGCGCTTTGACCAAGAAAAAGGTCTCACCGAGCTCGTGTGCGGCGCGCTCTAGCTCGGGCTCGCACACGCGCACGACTGGGTCGAGCCCGAGCGCGCCGAGCCCGAGCCGCACGAGCCCAACGCCCAATGCATAGCGAGCATCCGCCTGTTGCTCGACCAATGCCGCATTGAGCAGCGACGCGAGCAAGCGGTGGGTCGTCGGTTTCGGAATGGAGAGCGCACGCGAAAGCTCCGCCAATGACAGTGGAGCACGCGCTTGGTGCAGCACTTCCAGGACACGCAGGGCTTTGTCGACCGTTCCAGAGCGTTCCATTATTCGGAATTGAATTCCATAATCAGCATAGCGCGAAACTCGACCGCGGCCAGCCGTTGGATCGATTTGCGCAAGCGCCGGACCCCGTGGCACCCTGCGGCTACATGTACGAGCCGCTCGCCCGTTCTCTCGTCGTTGGCGCGCTGTTGCTGCCGACGGTTGCCTATGCCTGGACAGAAGAGCAGGAATTCGTGGCGCGGGTCCACAAACACGAATTTTCACGCGTCCAGCTCAGCGCCGAGGGGTGTGTCCTGAAGGCGCGCCTATTTTTCGATGCGCCTGCTGGCGCTTACGAGAGCGAGAGCGCTTCACGCAATTACTATCGCTTTCACGCCCGCATCCAACTCGACTCGGGACGTACGCTACTCACGAGCGTATTCCACAATCAGACTCCCGGACCGCATCAGTTCGACCATAGCGAAGACACCACGGCGAGCGGCTGCTGGGCAAAGACCAAGAGTCAGGTCCGCGCCGTCGACGTCGAAGGTTGTCGCGGCCGAGGCTGCACCCCCGCTCCTTTCAAGTGATACGGCCATCCCAAGCTAGCCGGCAGTGAGCTCCTGGTTCTGAGATAGGGCGCCCAATGCCCTGTTCGCATGAGCCCGGGGCAATCTGGAATGAGCCGGGCTGGGTGAGCGTGTGGACTGCGCGTGACGCGCGCATGCCGGGTGCGTTTCGCAAACTGCCGGCCCCACCGCCGGATTGGATATCGTGCTCAGAGAACGAGCTATTCAGTGTACGGTTCTAAACCCGATGTGGGTGGGAGGAATCAATTGAGAAATAGCATTTCGAATAGCGTTCTTTTTGGGTGGCTGCTGGTTAGCGCCTGCCAACCGACGCAACCCGTTGCGCCGAAGCAGGCTGAACCGGCGCCTCCTCCGACTGCGCCAGCGCCCGCTGAGGCAGCGGTCGCGCCGCCCCCAACCGTCGCTGGGCTCGATCGAACGGCGCTGCCCATCAAGGAACCTCTCCGTTCCTCCTACACGGAGCTGGACGTGCGCAACGCCACAGCACCAAAGCGTTTCGAGGTGAAGGCTCCGGCACACGCGCCGAACGTGGTCGTGATTCTGATCGACGACATGGGGTTCAGCGTCAGTGACACCTTCGGCGGTCCGGTTCAGATGCCGACGCTCGCAGGTCTCGCTCAAGAGGGCCTGCGGTACACGCGTTTTCACACCACCTCGCTGTGCGCCCCGACGCGAATGGCGCTGCTCAGCGGCTACAATCATCACTCCAACAACATGGGGGTGATCACCGAAGCAGCCAGCACCTTCCCTGGCTATACCGGTGTTCGACCGCAGACCATCACACCATTGGCGGAGGTGTTGCGGCAGAACGGATACAACACGGCTCAATTCGGCAAGTCGCACGAGGTGCCGCCTTGGGAGATCTCCAACAACGGGCCCCAAGATCGCTGGCCGGCGCACGCCGGGTTCGAGAAGTTTTATGGATTTCTAGGCGGTGAAACCAATCAATGGGCGCCGCTGATCTACGATGGCGTGACGCTGATCGAAACCCCGAAGACTCCCGGGTATCACTTCACGACCGACATGACGAACCAGGCCATTTCCTGGGTTCGCACTCAAAACTCGTTGCAGCCCGACAAACCATTCTTTCTCTACTTCGCGCCTGGCGCGACCCACGCGCCGCATCATGTGCCCAAAGAATGGGCCGCCAAGTTCAAGGGCAAGTTCGACCAAGGCTGGGACAAGCTGCGAGAGGAAACCTTGGCGCGACAAAAGCGCCTGGGCATCGTTCCGGAGAACACCCAGCTTGCGCCCAAGCCCAAGGACATCAAGGATTGGCAGACTCTTTCTGCTGACGAGAAGAAGCTGTTCTCGAGGCAAATGGAAGTCTACGCCGGGTTCGCTGCGCACGTCGATTCGGAGGTTGGACGGTTGATTTCCGCGATTGACGAGTCCGGACAGAAAGACAACACAGTCGTCATTTACATCGCTGGCGACAATGGTTCGAGCGCTGAAGGTCAGATGAACGGCATGTATTCCGAGATGACCTACTTCAATCAGCATCCAGAGACCGTGCCGGAGATGCTCAAGCACTATGATGAGTGGGGCTCAGCCAGCACCTACCCGCATTTTGCTGCGGGCTGGGCGGTTGCCACGGATACGCCGTTTGGCTGGACCAAGCAGGTTGGATCGGACTTTGGTGGCACCCGCAACGGCATGGTGATTCGCTGGCCGGCGGGGATCCAAGCCAAGGGGGAGACGCGAACCCAGTTTGGGCACGTGATCGACGTTGCGCCGACCGTCTACGAGATTTCCGGCATCCCTGCGCCGAAGACGGTAAACGGGATAGCCCAGCAGCCGATTGAAGGCACGAGCCTCGCCTATTCCTTCGGAGACGCTCGGGCCGCCGAGAAGCACGCGGTGCAATACTTCGAGATGTTCGGCAATCGCGGCATCTACGATCATCAATGGATGGCGCGAACCATCCACCGTGCACCCTGGGAGTTCAAGCCCGCACACAAGCTCCAGGAGGATGTCTGGGAGCTATACGACACACGCGACGACTTCAGCTTGGCCACGAATCTTGCTGCCAAGAACCCAGAAAAGCTCAAAGAGCTGCAGGCTGTCTTCATGAAAGAGGCCGAGAAATATCACGTGCTCCCGATCGACGACCGGCTTCTGGAGCGAATGAACGCGACGCTGATGGGTAGGCCCACGGTCCTTGGAGAGCGCACGTCCGTCACCTACGTGGAGGGCATGCGGGGGATGGGCGTCGACATCTTCATCGATCTTCGAAATAAGGGATATACGATCACGGCGGACGTCGAGGTCGCCGCGGACGGCAACGGAGCAATCGTTTGTCAGGGCGGACGCTTCGGCGGATTGTCCCTGCATCTGAGGAACGGTAAGCCTGTATTTACTTATAATTTCCTCGGTCTAGAGCGAACGGACATCGTCGCCAAGCAGGCTCTCCGAGCCGGCAAGCACCAGATCGTTTACGACTTCAGCTACGACGGCGGCGGACCAGGCAAGGGCGGGACAGGCATGATTACCGCCGACGGCACCAAGATCGCAGAAGCTCGCATTGCTCGCACCCAGCCGGGGATCTTTTCCGGCGACGACTTGGCGGACATTGGGATGGATGAGGGCACGCCCGTCGCTGACTACGGAAAGAGCGACAAATTCAGCGGCAAGATCGCCAAGGTCGTCATCTCCCAGAAGAAGTAGCGAGAGCTGCGAAAGCAAGGCCGACGCCGCGTGATGACGTGGCGTCGGCCTCACGCGCTGTTGCGCAGCGCCTGACCCTCAGCCGTACCGCTTTTGCGCTCCGCCGCTGCCCTCGGGCCCGTCGAAGGGTGGGACCGCGAGCGTCAGCGCTTCTATCCTCGGCAGAGCCAGGCGTATTCGAGCGCGCACGAAATCGGTATCGAACTCGGCATTCAACCAGAGAGCGAGCACGTACAGCGCGGCGAAGGACTCTGCGACGTAGCACTGGGGGCCCGACGCTCGATGAATGCTCAGCCGGTGGCCATGCAGCAGCGCCTTGATATTGGGTGCGATTTCCGTACGAAAAAACTGATCGACGATGGCCTTCGCTTCTTCGGACGCGGGCGCCATGCACCAAACCACGCTCGATTCGTCGACGATCGCGCCGAGGGTTGCGCCGCAATCACGCACGAGCTCTGCGAGCGCCAGAGTGAGCGCCTCGAGCTCCGGGGAAGGCGTCTCCATCCCGCTCAGCTTACACGATGCGGAGACCGCTCAGGGTGACAACCTGCGGCAGGACGAGCGGCCCACCCCGCCAATCCTGGTCGGACGACAGTCCTGCGTGTTAGCGTCGCGCCCGTGCGCGCTGTCGCGGCCTCGATCCTATTGTCCGTGGTGCTTCAGCCAGTCCGCGTCTTTGCCGCGGAACCCGGCGGGAGCAGGGATGATTCGGTCCCGACCGCACCATCCTCAACGCCTGTTGCAAACGCGACGCACACACCAACCGCCAAACCTCTGACGCGCGATCGCGGCGCCGCCGCCGCCGCGGCGGTCGTTCCCGGCATCGTGCTACACGGCAGTGGTCACTATGCGCTGGGGCACAAGAAGACCGCGCTCGCCTTGCTGATCGGCGAAGGGCTCGGCTTGGTATTGACCGTGAGCGGCTATGGCACCCTGCGCGCGTCGGGCAACTCACGCTACCTGGCAGGACCGGCAGTCGCCGCAACCGTCTTTGGGGCGGGTCTCTTGCTGGCCTCGTTTGGTGCTGATTTGTACGGGACACTCGCGACCGACGGCGACGCAGTCGATCGGGTCCCGCGCGCACCGGCGCGCTTCGAAAGCGAGCTCGGCTACCGCTACGTCGCCGATCCGCACTTCAGCTACGCGCACTTCGTGGTCGAGAGCCTCACGTTGCGCCAAGGTCACTTCCGGCTCACACCTTCCGCTTGGTTTGCGACCAATTCGGAGAACGTGCGTTACCGCGTCGAAGCAGCTTATCGCTTGGTCGGACTCGAGCCCGGTGAGCTCGGCAAGCGCGACGATCACGTAGATCTCGTATTCGGTGGTTTGCATCAACGCTATGTCCCGGAGCGCTTTCAGCGCTCCGGGATCGAGCTCCTGCTCGATACTCGCTTCGATCTTTCGCACCTCGGCGACACGCTGCGGGGGTCTTTCATCGACCTGGGGCTCGGCTACGGAATCGCCAAAGTGACGTACGACATTGCGGGGGTGGCCGTGCCCGCCGACACGGACGACCTTTTGTTGCTCAAGGTGGGGCTCGGGGTCGCACTGCGCGGCCGCGCAGCTGCGGGGAGCGAAGCGCGGCTCTACTACGACCACCGCCACGACGACTACGCCGCGGGCTTCCTCACGCCCGGGCGAATCAGCGGCGTCTTCGGCAAATTCGGCGCGGATCTGCGCTGGTTCTTCACGCCGCGGCTCGGTGTGTTGCTCGACGCGCAGGTGGGTTCGGCGATGGTGGGTGGTTTGTCGCTGCTCTTGCGGGAGGGAACCTTGGCCTCGCAGGGAACATTGCCATGAGCCAGCGATCGAGCGGAATCGCGTGGCTGACAGTGCTCGTGGCACTCGGTTGCACTCGGCCTGCAGAAGAGCGTACGCGCCAAGATCTGGAGGTCGGGCATCTTCGAAGCGCGGCATTAGACGTCGAAGTGGCCTCTGGGCTCGCGGCGGTGCGTGCGCTTTCGCGCGAGCAACTGGCGCTCTGGCTCAGCGCGCCGAGCGCCGAACTTTCGCTGGTCGCACACGAGCCTCTGGAGCTCGAGCTGAGTGTGGAGAACGCGATGGCCGCGCTCGAGCTCAGCGATCTCGACGCGGGACACACCGTGCCACTCGTAAACGGTGAGGGCGCGACGAAGAAGAGCTGGCAACTCTCGCTCTCTCCCGGGGCGTGGCATTTTCGGCTGAACGCGCCCGGGACCGCCGAAGATGGCCATTTTCGCTTCGCGCTCATGAGTGACGTACAGGAGGCGATCGATCGCGTCCAAGACGTGTATCGAGTGATCAACGCGCAGCCGAACCTCGACTTCTTGCTCGGCGCAGGCGACCTGACCGAAGAGGGTGAGGTCGACGAGCTCGAGCGTTTTCAGCGCGAGCTCGCGACGTTGAATGTGCCCTACTACACGACGCTCGGTAACCACGAACTCGGTGAACGGCCGCCCGCATATCAGCAGTGGTTCGGGCGCGCGAACTTTCAATTCGTTCACCGTGGCGTCTATTTTACTTTGCTCGACTCAGCGAGTGCAACCATCGACCCGCTCGCCGATGATTGGCTCGATGGTTGGCTCGCGAACGGGCGAGATTCCGTGCACGTGGTCGCGATGCACATCCCGCCATTCGACCCAGTGGGAACGCGCAATGCCGCCTTTGCGAGCCGTGGAGAAGCGGCCGCGTTGGTCGCAAAGCTCGCCGAAGCCGGCGTCGATCTGACGCTATACGGACACATTCACTCCTACTACTCATTCCAAAACGCTGGAATTCCTGCGGTAATCTCCGGTGGCGGCGGTGCATCTCCCGAACACGGCAGCGATATCCGACGACACTTCGTGGTCTTCGACGTCGACTCGACGCGCGGTGTCGTCAGCTCGGAGGTAGTGCGCGTGGATCAAGAACACTGACCGAAAGCGAGCACGATGGCCAAAACCGACTTCAAATCCGTCAGCGAGTACCTCGCTACCCTACCAAAAGCAACGCGCGCCACACTGCAGCGCGTGCGCGCGGTCATTCGCAAAGCGATACCCAAGGGTGAAGAGGTCATCAGCTATCAGATCCCTGCCGTAAAGTTGGAAGGGCGTGCCGTGATCTATTTTGCGGGCTGGAAGGAGCACTATTCCCTCTATCCAGCGACTCAGCAGGTCGTAACTGTGTTCGAGCAGGAGCTATCCGCGTACGAGCTCCGCAAAGGCACGATTCGCTTCCCGCTCGCAGAGCCCGTCCCCGCCAAGCTGATCGAGGCGATTGCCAAGCTGCGCGCCCAAGAGACGGCGGTGCTGTTGACGGAACGTGCCGCAAAGCACAGCAAAGTCGCGCCGCGAACGATCGCCAAGAGCAAAGCCTCCTCGACTCGCGCGCAGAAAAAAGCGCGGCCGCGAGGGAAGGTCAAGACCTCGCGGCCGCTCGGTAAGTAAGGGAGGCGCAAGCGGTACGGAGGGGAGGTCGCACCGCAGCGCCTCGCTTGTGGTGATTGCATCGCGTGTGCCAAGCCGCTTTTGGCGCTGCTTTCTCGCGCCCCAACGCTGCCTATTCGAGGTTTCGTGTCGAAATGAGTTCGATCCTCTGACGATCGGATCATGGGGTGTAGCAATCCAGGCTCGCTGGGGGGCACGAAGTACGCGCCGCGCATAACGAGCTGCGCGGCAGCGTCGTCCGCAACTTCAATGCGAGACGCACGCGCACCGTCGCACGTCCTCCCACTCGCGAAGGCCAATCACGCGCGAGTCGCGCCCATGAATCGTAGGCGCAGCTCCGTCTCCCCGGCAATTTGCGGCGACGAAAGCGCGGTGCGTCGGTTCGACGGTGACTGCCAACCAAGGCAGCGAGCGAGCACGAGTCCGTTGCGCTCGCCACCTCAGGCGCAGACGGCCTCAGTGGGCGCGGCGACGACGGAGCGCGCTGAGCAGCCCGAGCAAACCGAACAAGGCCAGCGAGGAGCTCGTCTTAGCTACGCCTTGGGTCACCGAACAGCCCGCGCTCGACGTCGAGTCTCCGTCGTTCGCGGTGTCGGCAGTGGGTGGAATCGCCGCCCCTGACGCCTCTTGTCCGGAAGTCGACGTGGTGCTGCCCAGATCATGGCTGATGCCGCGAGAATCGCCGACCAGCTCGTAGTAAGGCGGCACGCACTGCTTGATCTCGGTCGGTGCAGGACAGTCTGGTGCTGGCGTTGGGGTTGCCCCGCCTTGAGCGCCTGCGCCCGGATTTGGCTCCGGTGCGCTGCTCGCGCAGGGGGCAGACGAACTGAACGTAGCGCAGGTCCAACCTGAAAGGCAGTCGCTGTCGGCGGTGCAATTCACGGGGTCCGTGTGGCAGGACTTTTCTTTCGAGGGTTCGCAGGTACAGCTCGGCGGCTCTGGCGCAGGTGCCGATGCGCTGCCGGCACTCGCGCTGCCGCCATTGCCGCTAGGTGCGGGGGCCGAACCACTGCCGCTGCAGGCGCATTGCTCGGTCGACTCACATCGAAAACCGCTTCCGCAATCACTGGCGGTCGTGCACGGCAGCGCGTAGCGCGGCGCGCACACACTGCTCGTCTTGCTTTGACACTCTGGCTCCGTTGGGCACTCTTGGCCCGGCGCGCAGGCAGCTTGCGAGCATGCGGAACTCGTGTACGTGAAGCAAACCATTCCCTCGGCACAGTCGCTATCCGCAACGCACGGCGCGGGCTGACAGGATTTGTACGACGTGCAGTCGGCTTGCGGGGTCTCGCACTTCTCGCCGGGAGCGCAGGTAGAGACGGGGCAGTCTCGGGTGCCGCTGTCGTGGCACGTCCACCCCTTCGCACAATCGGAGTCCGAACTGCAGGTCTTCTCCGCGTGGGCCAAACCGGGCAGCGCGAGCAACGCGGACAGGGCCAACAGTGAAGTCAGGGTCGAGAAAGCACGCATCGGGTCAAGCTCCTGGCAAAGCGGTCCACCCCCATTTGGAGCACACGGCGTGCCAAACGTGACGCCGGCACGAGACCCACAAAAAATGCCGATTTCTACGCGCAGTGAGCCAAAGCTGTGCCGCGCAGTCGGATCTTTGGGTCAGGGTGAGCGCACGGACTACACGCGCATGCGCAGGCCTCGTTCGCGACGCCGAAGGCCCTTGTTTCGCACGGGATCGACGACGTCGCGCGCAACGTGTCAACGATCGAGCTCGAGCGTCGCCGAGCCCAAGTGGTTATCGAGCTGAAAGCGCCAGCGCGTCACCGGGGTCGACAGCGCCGCTCCGCCTTCACGCGTTTTAGTCTCGACCATGGCGACGCGGCGCTGATCGTCCATCACGTGCAACGTCTCGCGTTCGAGATCGACCGCGCCGCCTGTAGAGAGCCGCTTCCGATAGACCTCGAATCCTGCAAGGTAGATGCGCTCTTCGACGACCCGGTGCTCCCACACCTTGCGCACGCGCTGCCCACTGGCGTCGTACGTGAAGAACACCTGTCCCCCGCCGCCCTTGTCCACGCGCCGCATGGGCTGCTCCTCGCCTGGGGAGGCTTGGAGCGGCCGTGCGTGCTCGCAGCCCTTCGGGCTGCTGCGCGCGCCGGGACCCTCAACGCCGGACGCGGCGTCTCCAAAGCGAGCCGCCGCGCGCGGCGGAGGGTCCAGCGGCTTGGGCCGCGCACCTCGTCTGGTCAGACGCTTGGCGCAGGGTCTCGACGGCTCGGGCTTGTTGTCGGTTCGAGTCATGCGAGAGGGCGCACGCGCCGCGCCAGCCCCGTCATTGTCGTCTCAACACGGCGTGGGGCAGCTGTTGTGGGGTGAGTACGAAACAAGCTGCCAAGCAGCGCGGTGTGCGCCCGTATCAATACAGCCAAGTCTGCAACCTATACGCGAGCTGGCGCGATCGGCATCGGCTCAGCATGCGGCAAGTACACCGACCCTTGGTGACTCGCATCTATGTTCGACTCGTCAGCGCAGGGCCGAACAGGGCTTTCTGGAAGTCCGGGCATCCATGCTCGCAGTGGGAACAGCTGACTGCACAGACTATCTGACTAAGGCTCGGGTCTGAGGGGACTGCGAAGCGCATGCTCCTCATCAATGGCGTACTGCGCGTGATTCGGTTGGAGTGCGCCGGTCACTCCGGCAGCAGTGAAAAGTAGGGCTGGCAAACTGGTTGCGGTGCCAATTCCGCCGTGAAGGGTGAAGTTCGAGATGCCCCGGCTACTTCCCTGAGAGGGCACTATCTCGCCGAGTACAGATTCAAATTTGTCGCTGAATGACCAAACCACCACAATGGAACCGTCGAACAGAAGCTCCTTGCGTCCATCGGCGGCGCCATCGCGCCCCGGCACATCGAGTGAAGCGCCCAGATCGAAATACGCGACGAGGATGCTAGGCGCCAAAGGTCCTGTGACGTGCCAAATCGCCTTGACGCTTGAGAGCTCCCAGGTCTCCGGGATCGCCGGAGGATGGAACCAGCTAAGACGATCGCGTGCTTTGGGGTCTCTAGCGCGCAGCTCGTCTGCTTTTGCGGCGGCATGGATCACTTGAACCGAAAAGTTACGGAATTCTTCCAGCGCGCGCGATAGCTGGCGAGGCTGCGCACCTCGCGGAGTGCGGCCGTCTCAAGTTCCTTCGGCGCACGTTGTATCTCCCACGCCCGTAGCTCGGCGGGCGATGCAAAGGTTCCCCAACGAAAAGGGCTATACTCCTCCAAGTCAAGTAGTGCGCCCACGAATTGAGAGCCCTTTGCAAATGTCAGTTGTGCAGAGGTCGAATCGGTTCCCGAGAAGTGCCATGACTCATCTGCCAAACCATAGGCCGCGACAGCCTTTACCGTCGACGTGAACCTGCCCGGGAAAGGGAGATCGCGAACGTCCTTAGGATCCGCGAACAGCGCAACACGAGCGTTCTGGCCCTCCCGTATCCAGGCAGGCAGCGACCGATCGTCAAGTTCGCGTCGCGAGAGGTAGGTTTCGTCGAAGTCGTTGGGACGACGAACTAGGGCAACCGAACCACGTGAGCGGATACCGTCGAGACCGCTTCGTAATGTCATGATTCGACCACGCACGGCCATCATTCGCGGAGCCTCGTCGAGCGTCCATTTCGGTTTGACCGGCTCGTGTATCGCGGTCGGAGGGGCGCCGGCCGCCGCCGTGCTTTGGATGGGCTTCGGTGGTTGGCTTCTTGGCGAGACTTCCACTGCGCGCGTGGAACAGTTCAAATATAGAATAGAAGCGAGCACGTACCGGTATCGATTCGTGCGAACTATCGGTGAGCTCCGGCGCTGCCTCGGTCTTCACAGGCTGCGAAGGAAAACGTTGATTATCGAATGCACATAAGCGTCGATTTCGACATCCGGCTTTCCAGGGCCTGGTAGCGGCTTGAGGCCTGTTTCAATCAAGACAACGTTTGCTGCGGGAATCACGGTACCGTCCTTCCTTGTAACCGTGTGAGAGAACGCGGTGCCGGCCGACCCTCTACCGGCATCAGGGTCTACTTCGTCTTGCAACGGATAAGTTGTCTCATCGCCCTTCTTGGTCTCAGCGAGGGTGTTTCCTGGAGTCGCCGCACCTTTGGAGCGAGCGCTATTGCCCATTGCCACGGTGAGCAGCCGATCCATCTCGATGGTCGACGAGGATGAAAGGGCTGCGCCTCCTGCGAGAGGCAGTTGGCCTGTTCACGCACCCCTGCTTTCGGCGGCAATCCGACAGACACCATCAAAAGTTCCCCCGCCGCGAAAATGGCTCTTGATCGCCTCGGCGACAAGCACTTCATCCGCGGACCAAAAAAGTCCCGGGTCGAGCACAGCGACAGACAGCAGGTCACCTGCCGCCAACGCCGCTGCCAAACCAAGCACGTACTCGGTTGGTGCGCGCGTAGCACCAACCGAAAATACGAGAATCGCGCCCGGTTCATCCCCATCAATAACCGTCAAGCTGACGGCGTCGTCTCGGTCCACCCACGACAAGATGAACGTTCTTCCGGGCGTATCAGCGAAGTCATGTGCGAGCGGGACACGCTTGCCTTTCTCGAGTTCTTCGATCGCGACAAGCGGTGCCTTCGCGTGTGTAAGGTCCCCGGCCCTTTGTTCTGTCCTAGTGACCAATTGGCCGAGATGCAAACGTGACTGCGGCGGGATATTGACGACCAGATCAATTGACATGGTGCCTACCTAATAAATCGGACGACCCCATCCTTGGTGAAGACGGTAATAGCAGCGAGGGAAGGTTGCTGCAGCAGAATCTGGCCAAGTGGACCAGCGAGTACGGCTTCTTGGGACACCCCCGGCGCGTTGATGAAGACCTCAACCCCAGAGACTCCAGCATTTGTCGCCTTTACCCCCGCTTCTTTGCCCGCACCGCTTACACTTGTCGGGCTTTTCCCTGACAGTTGCTTAAGTTGAGCAGGGACGCCGTCGATGGTTCCGTCGATCCCGGGCAAATTTGACGTAGTTTGCCCATCGAACCGTCCTCCCTGGTACGCGACGATTTCTTTGGCAAAGCCATATTCTCTCTTGGATAGCCTATTCTTGGTTACCGAACCGGGCCGCGGCGGTGCAAACAGCAACGGTTCTCTTGTAGGGGCCGGCTCCGGGCGAATTGGCTCCGGGTGAATCGGCTGCGTTGCGACAGCACGATCGCTTGCGCTGTTCCCGGCTCGCCGGGGCGAAATCTGCTCGGCAGTTCCCGCGCCTTGAAGGACCTGGTCACCGAGAGCCCCGATATCTGACGCCGCCCCTTGAACGTTGGGATCATCGGATGATGCGACTCCAATGAGGTAGCCGGTGGCCCCGAGCGGTCCGCCCGAAACGTTTTCGAGGGTCCTGAGCGCACGGTCGATCTTGGCTTCTTTTTCAAGTTGCTCGAATCGACTTTGCCGAATATTCAAATAGCACTGCCCACCGATGCAGCCGGCCACGATAGGGTCGTCGTTCGAAAGCAACGGCGCCGGCGGTGGTGCTGCTGGGACTTTCCCTTCAACCGTTACGTCCGGAACGGTGACCACGCTGCCGAGGTGCCCGACTCTGAGCGCAGCTTGGGCTCTCTCTCTGAACTTTCCGGTCGCACTATTGACGAAATCACCACGCTGTTCGGCCGTAAGCCCCTTGAGATAGCCAATCAGCTGCGGGTCATTGCTGGTGCCAATCTTGTAGTCGACGCTTCCCCGGGCCGCGAACGACTTCGACTCGGTGCCACCTGGATCCGAGTACGCGATTGGGTTGTTCCTTGAATACCGGTAAACGTTCACCCCGTCCTTTAGTCCCAGGGGATCAGTGGCAGTCCACCTCCCCAACCACGCCGCGTAATACCGCGCCCCGTGATAGTAGAGCCCCGTCTCTTCATCCCGCTCCTTACCCGTGTACCGATACCGCTTCGCGCTCACCTCGCTGCTCGCGCTCGTCGCACTGAACGCCGTGCTTCCGTACGGGTGATACTCCTCGTAGCCAATGATGTTGCCCGCCTGATCGAGCTCCAGCGTCGCCGAGCCTAGATGGTTGTCGAGCTGAAAGCGCCAGCGCGTCACCGGAGTCGACAGCGCCGCGCCCCCTTCGCGCGTCTTGGTTTCGACCATCGC
>Ga0164307_10000605_pt1 | contig 15787 bp, 15 predicted proteins | sample Whisoiple_243_MG_FD_110214 | JGI IMG/M metagenome (GOLD analysis project Ga0164307, IMG submission 110214) | Soil microbial communities amended with fresh organic matter from upstate New York, USA - Whitman soil sample_243_MG | ecosystem: Environmental > Terrestrial > Soil > Unclassified >...
CGGCGATATCCGCAGGTGCTGGAAGCGCGAACGATGCGAGAACTTACTGCTACCATTTTGCTACCCAACTGCCGAGTATGGGACGGTATTCGGCGTGACGGTCAGTGCCTAAGGGAGCGAATTGCCCCAATTAACAGGGCTTTGCGGGACCGCACATTACGAGAACGGACGCGCACAAGCGAATTTCGAGTGCGGTCCATTCGACCACTCTGCCACCTCTCCGGGCGCCATGATCGGTGATTTGCGATCACCGCGGTCGGCGCGAGTTCTAGGCGAGGATGGCTGGCCGGGCAAGCGGCAGGGGACGCAAATTCGGTCGTCGTCATGCCCGGCCTTGTGCCGGGCATCTACGTCTTTGCCCAAATGAAGCAAGAAAGACGTGGATGGCCGGGACATAGGCGAGCGGAAGCGACGCCGTCCTTCAGACGGCTATGCCCGGCCATGACGAAAAGTGGCTCATTTTCGTCTGGTTGAAAGCCCGCAGTTTGACCTCAAGAAAAAGTGGGACCGCCAGACGCGGAAATAACCGGCGGTCCCGTGCCGCTTCATTGAAATTCTGGCTGGGAAGTGCGGCTTCGCGAGCCAGTGGAGCGACGAAGCCACGGTAGCGATCCCCTCACGGACAGCAACGCGATCCCGGTTTTAACCTAACCGGTCAAGGTTACTTTGCTCGGGGGCGGACCGCCTCACCGTCAGCCTTTGCGGAGATACTGCGGCCCCTCACCCCAACCCTCTCCCCGCGAAAGCGGGGCGAGGGGGAAGGACGCGGGTTCGAGAGCCGACTCAATCCTTGCTCTTCTTCGCCTTCTTGCCGTTGCCCTTGTCGTCATTGTCCTTGTCTTTTTCCTTCTCTTTCTTGTCCTTGCCATTGTCTTTCTTGCGATTGGTGAAGCGCGCATTGCCAAGGCCTGTGCCGATGGTCAGCACGCCCCAACGATCGACATCCTGCATGAAGGGAACTTCCGACAGTCCCTGCGCCACGCCGTCATTGTGCATCAGGACGGCGGTGTCGTGATCGCCAATCTGCGGGATCGCTTCGACCAGGCTCGCCGGCAGGTTGAACTTGCTGCTTTCCCAATTGCCCGGCAGGTTCTGCGCGCCCTTCTCGATCGAGCCGTCTTCCTTGATCACGCCGGGACAGGAAATGCCGATAAAGGGCGCGAGTTTCAGGCCGTCGGTGTCCGCCGCGGTGATCAGGTCCTTCAGCATTTTCACCAGCCGCTTCACCGCGCCCTCGCGGGTCGGCTCGTCGTCGGCATGGCGCCACAGTTCAGACTTGTGCACCTCGGCCTTCGAAAGGTCCGGCGCCTTTTTCCAGCGCGTTTCGACCACGCCGCAGCGGATATTGGTGCCGCCGATATCGACGGCAAGAATGCTGTCATAGGCCTCAAATATCCACGACGGCGCCAGATGCAGGCAGCCGATCAACCCCGCATCGTCGGGGTGAAAGCGGATCGGCACCAGGTCGACCTTGAAGCCTTCCGCCTTGAGCAGAATATCGGTGCGCGCGATCGCGACTTCGCCGACCCGGCTCTCGCGGAAACCTCCGCCAACGACAATGCGCTCGGTGTCCGCCCAGGCCTTGGATTTGAGGAATCGTCCGGTGACGTATGCCAGTTCCTGGGCGAACTCCTCGATCGCGCCATGAACCAGTGCGGCAGCCATGATGTCCTCGCCGGCCAACGCCGCATCGAGCTCGCTCTTGGCGATGTCCTCGGCGGCTTTCTTGCCAAGGGGGTCCTCGCCGGTTTTCTTCAGTGGCTTGCGCAGAACATCCAGAATCTTCCTGAAGGCGCCCTTGCTGGCGCGGTCGCCGAGAAAGCCATCGTCATCCTTCAATTCGATATTGAAGCTGTCGACATCGACGGATGGCAGCCGGGTGCCGCCGTGACGGGCAATGCCCGTGGTCGTGACAATTTCCTCAGTCATTTTGCCCCTTGCCCGCTTTCGGAACCGTGACGACAACGGGCAGGGAACCCATTTGTTTCGCCTCCGGAACACGAGACCGTAAAAACGTTTCCAGATGACCAAAAATATTCGAAATCGCTTGGCTTTAGAGCCGTTTTGGGCAGCTTCTCCTTGACTTGGGCCGGACGCCCGCTATAAATCCCGCCAATCCAGCGCGGGTTTTCCTGCGCTGTTTGTTTTGCGCGGGTTTATAGGATTGCTTCCTGTTCGCGCGAAAACCGAACCCATAACGACTGAAGAAAAAGCCGGCCCGGACAAGTCCCTTTTGGGAATGGCGCCGAGGCCGGGATCGAACACGAAGGAATTAAACGATGTTCGCAGTCATCAAAACCGGCGGCCGGCAATACCGCGTCGTTCCGGATGATGTGCTCGAGATTGGCAAGATCGCCGGCGATGTCGGAACGATCGTGCAGCTTGGCGAAGTTCTCCTTGTCGGCGGTGAAGCGCCGGTGCTGGGCACGCCGACGGTCGCAGGCGCCTCGGTGGCCGCCGAAGTGCTGCAGCACAAGCGCGGTCCCAAGGTCATCTCGTTCAAGAAGCGCCGCCGCAAGAATTCGAAGCGCAAGCGCGGCTATCGCGACGAGATCACGGTGCTTCGCATCACCGAGATCCTGACCAACGACAACAAGCCGACCATCGGCCCGCGCCCGAAGCGCGAGAAGGTGGCGGCGAAACCGGCCGAGGACGACGAAGAGGCGCCGAAGACCGCCGAGAAAAAGGCGCCGGCGAAAAAGGCCAGTGCGGCAAAAGCGCCGGCCAAGTCCCACGCCAAGCCGGCTGCGGCCAAAAAGCCCGCCGCGAAGGGCAAACGCGATAAAAAGTGATCGCTTCAAATTGAAGCGGGAAATAAACTGGAATAATTCGGTCAAGGAATTGATCTAGAGTTCGAGCAGAGAAGTTGGAGACGGGCCATGGCTCACAAAAAAGCAGGCGGTTCATCGCGTAACGGCCGTGATTCGGCAGGCAAGCGACTCGGAATCAAGGCGTATGGTGGCGAGCATGTGATCCCCGGGAACATCATCGCGCGTCAGCGCGGCACCACCTGGCATCCCGGCCTTAATGTCGGCATGGGCACCGATCATACTCTGTTCGCCAAGGTCGAAGGCCATGTCGAGTTTCGTGCAAAAGCCAATGGCCGCACTTTCGTATCGGTGGTTCCGATGACGGAAGCTGCAGCCGAATAACCGGAGGATACATCGAGTCCGCCGGATCCTGTTGAACCGGCGGAGCTCCAGAAGCTCCAAAGGGGAAGCGGGAAACCAGCTTCCTTTTTTATTGCGCTATTTTCGCATTCAGGAGCCGAGATGTTGCAGGATCTACCGACACCCCCGATGTTGCCGGAAGCAAGAAGTTGCCGCCTCGAGACCGAACGGCTGACGCTGCGCCTGCCGACGCTCGCTGACGTAAAAGCAATTGCGTGTCTCGCCAATGATCGCCGCATTGCGGAGAATACCCGCCGCCTGCCGCATCCCTATCTGCAGGACTATGCCATAGCGTTCGTCCGCGCGCTGGCGGATGATCCGTGCGAAACCGTGTTCCTGATCGAGAACAATTTTGTGCCGATCGGCATGGTCGGCGTCGACTGGCGCCAGCCGGACGCACCCGAGCTCGGCTACTGGCTCGGTGTCGAGCATTGGGGCCAGGGGTTTGGCACCGAGGCCGCGCGCGCGGTGATCGATTTCACCTTCGAGGAATTCATCGTCGAGCATTTGATCGCCGGTGCGCGGGTCACCAACCCGGCGTCGCGCAATATCCTGGAAAAAAGCGGTTTCCAGTGGAGCGGCGTCGAGCTGCATCGCTTCGAGGCGCTGGGCTCATCGACGCCGGTCGATTGCTTCCGCCTGTCACGCAGCGTCTGGGCGTCGCTGAAGAACTGGGGCAGCTCGACGCGGCGGGCGCGATAGCAGCGAGGAACAAGTAGGTCACACGGGCGGACTGGCGACCGGCTCCTTGCCGCCCAGATCGCGCTCCCGCAGGAAGATATAGAGCCCGGCGCCGATGATGATGGCGGCGCCGGCGATCGTTGCCATCGACGGCACGTCGCCGAACACGGCGTAGCCGAACATCACCGCCCACACGATCATCGAATATTGATACGGCACCACCACGCTCGCCGGCGCGAGCTTGAGCGAGCGGTTGACGCATAACAACGCGCTCACCGATATGGCGCCGGACGCCGCAAACAAAACGAGGCTGCCCGGGCTCGGCGTCACCCATCCGATCGGCGCGATCGCCGCGCCGAACAGAAAGGTGCCACCGAATTGCGACGACGCCAGCACGATATCGGGCGTGTCGCGCAGCATGCGGGTGATCAGCATCAGAAGCGCGAACGAGGTGCTGCCGCCGAGTGCGATCAACGCCGGCCAGCTCACCGTCTGCGAAGACGGGTGAAGCGCGATCAGCACACCGCAAAAGCCGATCAGGATAGCGCTCCAGCGCCGCCAGCCGACCTGCTCGCGCAGCACGATCGCCGACAGCGCGGTGACGAAAATCGGGCACGCCAGGTAATAGGTGATGACGTCGGCCAGCGGCAGATAGGCGGTCGCGAGAAAAAACGCCGCGACCTCGAGCGTCGCGAGCGTGACCCGCAGCAATTGCAGCCACGGTCGTTCCAGCCGGTTGAATTCCTCACGCTGCCGCCACATCGTCGGCAGCAGCACGATCAACGCCGCGCATGCCCGCAGCCACAATAGCTGCCCGACTGAATAGACCATGACCAGGTATTTGCCGAGCGCGTCGCCGAACGAGAACAGGAAGATCGACAGCAGCATCAACCCGATGCCGGCCAGACGCGCGGAGCGTTCATCGCGATAGGCCGAGATTTTTGCGAACAGGCGCATGACATCTGGTATGCTCGGCGAACGGCCATCAGTGCAAGAAGCTCGCGCCAAAGGAGCGCATAAATTCCTGGCTCGACTTTGGCCGGCGAAACCTTCAGCTGCCGCGAACAGCCCCGAAAATTAAGGCTTTCCGGCAATGCCGGCGCCTTGAGGGTTGCCGCACCGTCTCCCCTGCCCTACCTAGACCTCGGTAGGAACCGAGGTTCTAGCCTTTTGTTTTGACGCGTTTTCTTCACGCGAACCGCTACCCACTTCGCTCGAAAACGCTATGGTGAGCCTATGAAATTCCTCGACGAAGCCAAGGTTTATATTCGCTCCGGCGACGGCGGCAACGGCTGCGTGGCGTTCCGCCGCGAGAAGTATATCGAGTTCGGCGGTCCCTCCGGCGGCAATGGCGGCCGCGGCGGCGATGTCGTGGTCGAGGTGGTCGACGGCCTGAACACGCTGATCGATTATCGCTACCAGCAGCACTTTAAGGCGCAGAAGGGCACCAATGGCATGGGCAAGGATCGCCATGGCGCCAACGGCAAGCCGATCGTGCTCAAGGTGCCGGTTGGCACGCAGATTTTCGACGAGGACCGCGAAACGCTGATCCACGACTTCACCACGCTCGGCGAGAAATTCGTGCTCGCCGAAGGCGGCAATGGCGGCTTCGGCAACGCGCATTTCAAGACGTCGACCAACCGCGCGCCGCGCAACGCCAATCCTGGCCAGACAGGCGAAGAGCGCTGGGTCTGGCTGCGGCTGAAGCTGATCGCCGACGCCGGCCTGGTCGGCCTGCCCAACGCCGGCAAGTCGACGTTTCTTGCCGCCGTCAGCGCCGCGAAGCCGAAGATCGCCGATTATCCTTTCACGACGCTGCATCCGCAGCTCGGCGTGGTCGATGTCGATGGCCGCGAATTCGTGCTGGCGGATATTCCAGGCTTGATCGAGGGTGCGCATGAGGGCGCAGGCCTCGGCGATCGTTTTCTCGGTCACGTCGAGCGTTGCCGCGTATTGCTGCATCTGGTGGATGCGACCTGCGAACATGCCGGCAAGGCCTACAAGACGGTGCGGACCGAACTCGAGGCCTATGCGGGCCAACTCGCGGAGAAACTCGAGATCGTGGCGCTGAACAAGATCGACGCGGTAACATCAGATGATCTGAAGAAGCAGAAAGATCGGCTGAAGCGCGCGGCCAAAAAGACGCCGCTATTGGTTTCAGGCGCCACTGGCGCCGGCGTCAAGGACGCGCTGCGGGCTCTGGCGGATGTGATTGGCGAAGCGCCGGTCTCGGGAAAAGCCAAAAGCGCGGCACAGACCGATCCATGGGCATCGCCGACGCCGCAAGGCTGACCTAAAGCATACTTCAGACCATTCGAACCACCCGCGCGTTGCTGCAAGACTGAACTCAATTCGAACAATCGTTAGGGAGAGGTCGATGATTGGCTACGTGACCTTGGGCACCAAGGACCTCAAGAAATCTGCCGCCTTCTACGACAAGATCGCTGCCGAGATGGGCATCGGACGCTTCATGGAAACCGACACCTTTGTTGCCTGGGGATCGGCGGATGGCGGCGCCGGGTTGGGTGTGACGCAACCTTTCGACGGCAAGCCGATGACCGTCGGCAACGGCGTGATGGTCGCGCTGGCGGCGAAGGACAGGGCCGAGGTCGACCGCATCTACAAGCTCGCGCTGTCGCTCGGCGGCACAGATGAAGGTCCTCCCGGTCCACGCGGAGAAGGCGGATTTTACGCCGCCTATTTCCGGGATCTGGATGGCAACAAGCTCAACGCCTTCGTGATGGGCTGATCGCCTGTCTTCACTCGCTGTCCTTCGCTGCCATTGGCAGCTAAGGAGTTTCAACCATAACCACCTTTCACTCACCTTCCGCCGTGCCCCCCGCCTGAAATTTTTGCTAAAAGCCCCGTTATGGTCCGCCCAAGCTTGAAAAAATTCCGCCGTATCGTTGTCAAGGTCGGCTCGTCGCTGTTGATCGATTCTGACGCCGGCGACGTGCGCGCCTCGTGGCTCGCGGCACTGGCGGATGATCTGGCTAAATTGCACAACGAAGGCCGGGAACTCCTGATTGTGTCGTCCGGTTCGATCGCATTGGGACGCAGCAGGTTGAAATTGCCGCGCGGCACGCTGAAGCTCGAGGAAAGCCAGGCCGCAGCCGCCGTGGGACAGATCGCGCTGGCGCGGATCTGGTCCGAGGTGCTGGGACATCACGGCATCGGCGCCGGCCAGATTCTCGTGACCTTGCAGGACACCGAAGAGCGCCGGCGCTATCTCAACGCACGCTCGACGATTGCCAAACTGCTGGAATGGCGCGCGGTGCCCGTGATCAACGAGAACGATACGGTGGCCACCAACGAAATCCGCTATGGCGATAACGACCGCCTCGCCGCGCGCGTCGCCACCATGACCAGCGCCGATCTCCTGATCCTGCTCTCTGACATCGACGGCCTCTACGACGCGCCCCCCGGCCGCAATCCGAATGCAAAGCTGATTCCAATCGTGCAGTCCGTGACATCCGACGTCGAAGCGATGGCGGGCGCTGCGGAATCGGAATTGTCGCGCGGTGGCATGTACACCAAGATCGAGGCCGCAAAAATTGCCACCACCGCCGGCACGCATATGCTGATTGCATCCGGCAAGATCGAGCACCCGCTGCAGGCGGTCGCCGAGGGCGGCCGCTGCACCTGGTTTTTGACGCCCGCCAATCCCGTCACCGCGCGAAAGCGCTGGATCGCGGGCTCGCTGGAGCCAAAGGGCACGCTGACCATCGATGCCGGCGCGGTAAGCGCGCTGCGCGCGGGCAAAAGCTTGCTGCCGGCCGGCGTCATCCGGATCGATGGGCAGTTCGCCCGTGGCGATGCCGTGGTGGTGCGCGGCCCCGACACCCATGAGATCGGCCGCGGCCTGGTCGCCTACGACGCCGATGACGCTGACAAGATCAAGGGCCGCTCGTCGCCGGATGTGATGGCAATCCTCGGCATCAGCGGGCGGGCGGAAATGATCCACCGGGACGACCTCGTCGTGGGTCCGAGCAGAACATTTTCTGCCGGCTAGGCCATTGGCCTAGCCGCTGCCGTCCGTCCTGCAATCCCGTCACGCGCGCCGCGGGACGTGGATTTCCCTGTGATTTCCGTGCTAGGACATGGTGTTAACGGAAGCTGGAACCGATATGAGCGCGCCACTAAAGGCTATCGACGGAAACGCCGATCTGCCGGCCCTGATGGCCGAGCTCGCCACACAAGCGCGCGTCGCCGCCCGTGTCCTGGGTCTTGCCTCGCCCGAGCAGAAAAATCGTGCGCTCGACGCGATGGAGCACGCGATCCGAGCCCAGGCCTCTATAATCCTCGCTGCCAATGCCGAGGACGTCGCCGAAGTTCGCGGCAATGGCGCGACGTCTGCCTTCATCGACCGGCTGACGCTGACGCAGGCGCGCATCGACGCGATCGCTGCCGGCATCAGGACCGTACGCGACATTCCCGATCCCGTAGGCCGCGTGACCGAGAGCTGGCTGCGACCGAACGGCATGACCATCGAGCGCGTCCGCGTGCCGCTTGGCGTGGTGGCGGTGATCTTCGAAAGCCGTCCCAATGTCGCAGCCGATGCCGGCGTGCTGTGCCTGAAATCCGGCAACGCGGTGATCCTGCGCGGCGGCTCCGACAGTTTCCGCTCCTGCCGCGCGATCCATGCCTGCCTCGTGGAAGGATTGCGGAAGGCGGGCCTGCCGGAGGCCGCGATCACATTGGTGCCGACCCGCGACCGCGCGGCGGTCGGCCTGCTGCTGACCGGATTGAACGGCGGCGTCGACGTCATCGTGCCACGCGGCGGCAAGAGCCTCGTCGCCCGCGTCGAGGCCGAGGCGCGCGTGCCGGTGTTCGCGCATCTCGAGGGCGTCAATCATGTTTATGTCGACCGCGCGGCCAATCTGGAGATGGCGAAGTCGATCGTGCTCAATGCCAAGATGCGTCGCCCCGGCGTCTGCGGCGCTGCCGAAACCCTGCTGGTCGATCGCGCGGGCGCTGCGGAAAGCCTGAAGCCGCTCGTCACCATGCTGATCGAAGCCGGCTGCGAAGTACGGGGCGACGACGCCGTGCAACGGGTCGATGCCCGGGTAAAGCCCGCGACCGAAGAGGACTGGGACACCGAATATGAGGATGCCATCATCACGGCTAAAGTGGTCGACGGCGTTGACGCGGCGATCGCGCATATCCACGACCATGGCTCGCACCACACCGATGCGATCGTGACCGAGGACGACAACGCCGCGCGCAAATTTCTCAACGAGGTCGACTCGGCAATCGTGCTGCACAATGCATCGACCCAATTCGCCGACGGTGGCGAGTTCGGCTTCGGCGCGGAGATCGGGATCGCTACCGGGAAATTCCATGCCCGCGGCCCGGTCGGCGCCGAGCAACTGACCAGCTTCAAATATCGCGTCCATGGCACTGGACAGACGCGGCCGTGAACATCAGGGCGTTTTCACGCGACGGCCTGCCCCGGACGCGATCCCCAGCGGGGTCCGTTTCGCGTGAAGAAAATGCGACAGTCGCGCGGGCGCCGTGGATCCGTTGAAAGAAGCACCAGTTGCGTCACGCCCTGTCGTGCAGGCGCTCCCGCTTTATGCCGATGGCATGCGGATCGGACTGCTTGGCGGCTCGTTCAATCCGCCGCATGCCGCCCATCGGGCCATCAGCCTGTTTGCCATCAAGCGCCTGAACCTCGATCGGGTCTGGTGGCTGGTGACGCCGGGCAATCCGCTCAAGGATCACGGCGGCCTGCCCGACCTGGATCAACGGGCCGAGGCGGCGCGCCGAATAGCCAACGATCCGCGCATCGATGTCAGCTGTCTCGAAGCTGTCATTGGAACCCGCTACACTTTCGACACGATTTCATATCTGCGCCGCCGCACCTCCGGCCTGCGCCTGGTCTGGATCATGGGCGCTGACAATCTCGCGCAGTTCCATCGTTGGCAAAACTGGCGGCGCATCGCCTCCGAGGTGCCGATCGCCGTCATCGACCGCCCGCCGCAAAGCTTCCGCGCGCTTTCCTCGCCCGCGGCGCAGGCGCTGGCAAATTTCCGCCTGCCCGAGAGCAGGGCCAGCCGGCTCGCCGAGCAGCGGCCGCCGGCCTGGACATTCCTGACCGGTATGAAGCTCAGTCTGTCGTCCACCGGATTGCGGAACCCGGACGGTAGCTGGAGGAAGTGACGCGACAGGGTTACTGGAATATTGAAACCGTTAACCCCACATGCGTAGTATGGTCAGCGGGCGCCGGATTCGGCGTTCGCGATACAGTGAAAGGAATGGTCCCTGGCCACATCTGTATTGTCCAAGTCTGTTTTACCCAAGTCTGGTTTGACCAAGTCTGGTTTGACCAAGTCTGGTTTGACCAAGTCTGGTTTGTCCAAGTCTGGGTCAGCTAAGGCCAAGACGGGTAAAACATCGACAAAGGCTCAGGCCTTGAAGGCGCAAGCTCCCGCCGACAAGACCTTGAACATGATCCTCTCCCGCCTCGACGACATGAAGGCGGAAGAAACGGTCACCATCGATCTCCGCGGCAAATCAGCATTTTCCGACTACATGGTCGTCACCACGGGCCGGGTAAACCGGCACGTCGGCGCGATTGCGGAAAATGTCACCAAGGGTCTCAAGGAAACCGGCATCAAAGGCATCCACGTCGAGGGCTTGCCCAATTGCGACTGGGTGCTGATCGATTCCGGCGACGTGATCGTGCACGTCTTCCGGCCTGAGGTGCGCGAGTTCTACAATCTCGAAAGATTGTGGGCTCAGGATCCGGCGACGGCGATCTGAGAGGTTGAGCCGGTGCGAATCAGCTGCGACGCATGCTAGCGTGCGACGCGCGCATGCGCGCGGATTATCGATTTGACGCATTTTGCGCATGATCCGCAAAGTGTTAAGCTGTTCGGCGACAAGATGCGCTCTTTAAGTTTCGAGAGCGCCATCGGGCGCACACCGGCTTCCATTTTTGCTGATCGCACTCTGTATAAACCGGTTTCCACTTTGCCGGAAAATGCTTGGCATGCGTCTTATCGTCGTTTCCATCGGCCGGCTGAAGCAGGGCCCGGAGCGGCAGCTGGCCGAGCGCTATCGCGAGCGCTTCGATGATATCGGCCGCAAGCTCGGCTTCCGCGGCCTTGAAATTCGTGAGATTCCCGAAAGCAGAGCCCGCGACGCCCCCACCCGGATCGCCGAGGAAGCCGCGGCGATTTCCACCGTCGTGTCTGAGAAGTCGGTGTTGGTGGCGCTGGACGAGCGCGGCGACAACCTCGATAGCGCCAGTTTTGCCCGGCAACTCGGCCGCTGGCGGGACGAAGCGGTTGCCCAGGCTATTTTTGCGATCGGCGGCGCCGACGGACTTTCGCCCGATTTACGGCGCAAGGCAAAGCTCGCAATTGCGTTCGGCTCGGCGACCTGGCCGCACCAAATGGTTCGCGTCATGCTTCTGGAGCAGATTTACCGAGCCGCCACCATTCTGGCCGCTCATCCCTATCACCGCGCGTGAGCCGCACCGGCGACAAAGGCACTGATCAGGGTTCGATGCAGCGAGGTCCGGACACCGATTCGCCTGCCGGCAGCGCCCGTCGCGGCCATTTTCGCGCATTTCGAATCCCGCTTTCGATCGCATTGCTGTCGGCAGCACTTTCCGGCAACACGCCGGCAGCGGCGCAAATTGTGGCCACGGCGCCAGCGCCGGCTTCGAGCCCGTCGCCCGACGCGATCAAGCAGCGCGAGCAGGAACTGGAAACCGTTCGCGCCCAGCAAAAGAGCGCCGCCGACGCCCAGGAGAAACTCAAGGCCGACATCGCGGCCATCGGGCAGGATCGTAGCAAGCTCAATCAGCAGTTGATCGACATCGCGGCCCAGGTGCGCGGTGTCGAGACCAAGATCGACGAAGCCGAGACGCGGCTGCGGCCGCTCGACACCCACGAGCAGGAAATTCGCGGCTCACTCGATTCGCGCCGCGCCGAAATTGTCGAAGTGCTGGCCGCCCTGCAACGCGCGGGCCGCCGTTCGCCGCCGGCGTTGCTGATACGTCCCGAGGACGCGCTTGAGTCGCTGCGTACTGCGATGCTGCTCGGATCGGTGGTGCCGGAGTTGCGCGCACGCGCGCAGAAACTCGCCGGCGAGCTCGGCGAACTGGTCGCGCTTCGCAAGACCATCGCCACCGAGCGCGACCGGCTGGCGGCGGGCCGTGACAATCTCAGGAACGATCAGATCAGGCTCGCAGCCCTGATCGAAGAACGGCAGCGGCAGCAGAATTCGATCGAAAAGGACATGGCGGCGGAAAGCACGCGTGCCATTGCGCTGTCCAAACAGGTCGACAGCCTCCATGGCCTGATTGCCAAAATGGAGCAGGATTCCAAGACCGCTGCGAAAGCGGCTGCCATCGCGAGTCTGCAGGGAGCACCGGCCAATCTCAACGGCAAGCCGAATCTGGGCGCGCTCAAGGATCCGTCCCGACTGAGCCCGGCGATCGCCTTTGCCGCTGCCAAGGGTTTATTTGCTCTGCCGGTAAACGGGATCAAGATTCGCGATTTTGGCGGTTCCGATGGCGTGGGCGGCGTCGAAAAAGGCATTTCCTTGGCAACCCGGCCCGGCGCGCAGGTCACAACCCCGTGTGATGGCTGGGTTGTCTACGCAGGTCCGTTTCGCAGCTACGGACAACTCTTGATCCTCAATGCCGGTGGCGGGTATCATGTCCTGATCGCCGGCATGGAGCGCATTTCGGTTAACATCGGTCAGTTTATACTTACGGGGGAGCCGGTTGCGACCATGGGGACAACCTCCCAGGTCGCGTCCATTCTTGCTGCCAACGCGAGTCAGCCCGTGCTCTATATTGAGTTCCGTAAGGACGGCACTCCAATCGATCCAGGCCCATGGTGGGCCACAAATGAAGGCGAGAAGGTTCGCGGATGATGCGCAAGACGACTTTGGCTCTTCTCAGCGCCGCTGCCGGCGCGGCGGCGATGTTGTTCGTGACCCAACCGCGCTCGGTGTTCATGGGATCGAGCGCGCGTGCCGCCACCGCCGACACCTATCGCCAGCTCAACCTGTTCGGCGACGTGTTCGAACGTGTCCGCAGCGACTATGTCGAGAAGCCTGATGACAGCAAGCTGGTCGAATCCGCCATCAGCGGCATGCTCGCCGGCCTCGATCCGCATTCGAGCTACATGGACGCCAAGAGCTTCCGCGACATGCAGGTGCAGACCCGTGGCGAATTCGGCGGCCTTGGCATCGAAGTCACGATGGAAGACGGCCTGATCAAGGTGGTCTCGCCGATCGACGACACGCCGGCGTCCAAGGCCGGCATCATGGCCAACGACATCATTACCAACCTCGACGACGAAGCGGTGCAGGGGCTCACGCTCAACCAGGCGGTCGAGAAAATGCGCGGTCCGGTCAACACCAAGATCAAGCTGAAGATCATCCGCAAGGGCCAGGACAATCCGATCGACGTCGTATTGGTGCGCGACAACATTCGCGTCCGCTCGGTGCGCGCGCATGTCGAAGCCGACGACATTGCCTATATCCGCGTCACCACGTTCAACGAACAGACCACCGAAGGCCTCAAGAAGGAAATCGGCAATCTGCAGAGCCAGATCGGCGACAAGCTCAAAGGCTACATCATCGACCTCAGGAACAATCCCGGTGGATTGCTGGAAGAGGCTGTGACGGTGTCCGATACCTTCCTCGATCGCGGCGAGATTGTCTCCACCCGCGGCCGCAATGCCGAGGAAACCCAGCGCCGCGTGGCTCATCCGGGCGACCTGGCCAAGGGCAAGCCGGTGATCGTGCTGATCAATGGCGGTTCGGCCTCGGCTTCGGAGATTGTCGCCGGCGCACTCCAGGATCACAAGCGCGCGACGCTGGTCGGCACCCGCTCGTTCGGCAAGGGTTCGGTGCAGACCATCATTCCGCTCGGGTCCGGCAATGGCGCCTTACGCCTGACCACGGCGCGCTACTACACACCTTCGGGCAAATCGATTCAGGCCAAGGGCATCGTCCCCGATATCGAGGTGCTCCAGGACGTGCCGGACGAGCTGAAGTCGCGTACCGACACCAAGGGCGAAGCTTCGCTGCGCGGCCATCTGAAGTCCGACGGTGACGAGAAGACCGGCTCGCAGTCCTACGTGCCGCCGGACGCCAAGGACGACAAGGCGCTCAAGATGGCCGACGATCTGCTGCATGGCATCAGGGTCAATCCAAGCCCCGCCGCCAATGGCGACAAGGCGACGAACGACAAGGCCGCAAACGACAACGCGACCGACAAGCCCGCCGCCAAGGAAGCCAACTGATCGCGCTTCGCGGGGCAGGCGGAGTTGAAAGGGTGGCCTTTTGAAAAGGGGACCTTTTGAAGGGACGCCCTTGGGTCGCCCATTTTGCTGCACGGGTTCCGATGGCGGCGTGCCGGTAAAGAACCCGTCTTAGCCGAATTGCCGGAGCTTGCGATGTGCGGCTGAATTGGCCGGCCGTGGTATCTTCCGCCGGTCTGATTCGGGGAGGTTCATGGCAGAGACGGCCGACGATCTGAGCGCACCGCTTGGACAGAACAACGCGCGCATCAAGCGCCGGTTTCGGCTGCCTTTTACTGCAATTCAGGCACTCGCGGTGCTGCTGGGCCTGTTCCTGGCGACCTTTGCGGGTTTTGCGATGTTCAATAGCAACCCGTTCGGTGGCGAGCCGATCGTGCGCATTGCGCTCCCGCAACAAACCCCGGGTGAAAAGCCCGCGCCCGCCAACACGTCCGAGCCGACAGCGAAGTCCGCGCCCAAGCAGGCGGCATCGGGCAACCAACAGACCGTGACGATGATCGACGGCTCCAGCGGGGCGCGCCACGACGTCCCGATCGGGCCCGGCCACGGCAGCGACAAGGCCGAAGCCGCGTCGACGCTGCCGTCGATAATGAACGGAATCGATCCGCGGCTGCTCGAAAAATCCCGCTACGGCATGATACCGGTGGTCGCCGACGGACTGAAGCCATTCACGGTCTATGCGGCTGACGCGGACCGTGCGAGAGCTGCGAAAACGCCGGTGGTCGCCATCGTTGTCGGCGGCCTTGGCGTCGGTGCGGCAAAGACCACCGATGCCATCATGAAACTGCCATCCGCAGTGACGCTGGCGTTCACCCCCTACGGTTCGGACCCCGGCAAGCTTACAGAACGGGCGCGCGCGCAGCGTCACGAGATCCTGCTGCAGATTCCGATGGAGCCGTTCGATTACCCCGACAACGATCCCGGCCCGCAAACTCTGCTGACGACGCTAAGCCCGGAACAGAATCTCGACCGGATGTACTGGCATCTCAGCCGGTTCCAGGGTTATGCCGGCATCGCCAATTTCATGGGAGGCCGCTTCGTGGTCGCCGATGCGGTGATGCAGCCGATCATCCGCGAGGCCGCCAAGCGCGGACTCGGTTATTTCGATGACGGATCGTCGCCGCGCAGCGTCGCCGGCTCGGCGGCGATGGTGCAAGCAATGCCGTTCGCCAAGGCCGACGTCACCATCGATACGGTGCCGACCGTGGTGGAAATCGACCGCGCGCTGGGCAATCTCGAAACACTGGCGAAAGACCACGGAACCGCCGTCGGTGTCGCCTCGGCGCTGCCGATCTCGATCGAGCGGATTGGCGCCTGGACCAGGACGCTGGAAGGACATGGCATCATGCTGGTGCCATTGACAACCGCGATGCTGAAATCAAAATCAAGCTAGGGCATGATCCCGAAACGGACGAACGTCGGACCGGCCGATGTCTCGCCCGCCGGATCGAGCCTGCAAGCGGCGGCAAGTGGCTTTTGCGAATGGCGCGTTACGAGGACCTGCCCTACCGGACCTGTGTCGGCATGATGTTGCTCAATGCAGCGGGGCGCGTCTTCATCGGGCGCCGCGCCGGCGGCATAGAGCACGTCGATGATGCTCACGTCTGGCAGATGCCGCAGGGCGGCGTCGATCCCGGCGAGGACACG
>Ga0164307_10000607_pt1 | contig 15750 bp, 15 predicted proteins | sample Whisoiple_243_MG_FD_110214 | JGI IMG/M metagenome (GOLD analysis project Ga0164307, IMG submission 110214) | Soil microbial communities amended with fresh organic matter from upstate New York, USA - Whitman soil sample_243_MG | ecosystem: Environmental > Terrestrial > Soil > Unclassified >...
CCAGCACGTCGATGCCGCGGAGCTTCTCCTTGAAAGCGATCGCGGTCTGTGCCTTGAGCGCGGCCACAAAGCCGTACATGAACTTTTCGGCGGTCAGGTAGATGACGCGGCGGGCATTGACGCCGGCCTCGTGCGCGATCGCCTGGAGGAGATGTGTCTTGCCGAGGCCGACCGAGGCGTGAATGTAGAGCGGATTGAATAGGATAGGATCGCCGGGCTTGGTCCGCGCGGTCCGCATCGCCGCGGCATGGGCGAGCTGGTTCGAGCTACCGACGAGGAAACTGGAGAAGGTGAAACGCTTGTCGAGCGGCGACCCCGACAATCCATTCGCATCGATATTTGCGGGAGCCTGCTCGCGTCGCGTGTCGCCGTTTTCCTGCACTGTACTGGGACTGCTGGAAGGTGCCGTTTGTGCAACACCAGCTCCGGTGACGGGCTTTCGCTCGAGGTTCGGGTCGCGCAACGGCATTCGCATCTTCGTGCTCGAGCGTACCTCGACATTCAGCTTCTCGATGCCGCCGAATTCGCTGGAGAGAGCGGCGCGAACTCGATCCGTGTAATGCGATTGGATCCAGCTTTTCAGGAACTTCGTCGGCACCGAGACGTGGGCGACGCCGTTTTCGATGCGCACCAGCTCGAGACCAGCGAGCCAAGAGCCGTAGACGGCCTCGCCAAGTTCGGCACGCAGGCGCCGACAGGCGCGGGACCAGGCTTCTTCAACGCTTTGAGCGCGATTTTCATCGGAACGCGATTGCGAATATGCGGCAGATTGCTGTGTATGAGGGATCATTGTCATCACCTTGAGACAGGCGCAAATCGAGCCTGCGACGGCGCGCGGCGTGCGCAACCGTTCGTCAACAGGCCAGGAAGGATGGGTTTGCTTGACGCCTAGCGGCGCGGGCGATCAGCCAAGTGGCGGCCCGAGCTTCAAAACCCAATCGGAGTCGCGACAACTTATCGAAAAATCAGCGGCAGCAAACCGGTACACAGCGCCGTTGGCAGGAACGGATTCAATATGCAACGCGCATTCTCGCCTCAGAAACCCAAACGCATGCCCGCATTCTTTATACTTATTGGCGGTCTGTCGGCCTCTCATTGTTTCCCCCTCTGCGGTCGCTGAGCCGCAGTCGTAGTCCCCGAACCAATGCTTGAATCGAAACCGAACGGAACGAAACGCACATTCCCGCAACGCCTTGCGGCGTCGAGACCAATCCTCGAACGTTTCGAAGTGCGGATACGAGCTAGCGAGAGCAGAGTCTGCGCCACCGCGCAAAAAACTGCCGTTCCCCCAGCGCCTCCCGCGCTTTTCACGTGCGAAGTGAACAAGCCCCGGCTTCCAGAAAAACGTAGACTCGGGCTTTGGCGAGCGCAATCAGGTTGTCACAAGACCGACACACAAGGTGGTGCCGACGTACTTTTGTGTCACCCATGAGTCAGGTTGACGCAGGCAAGTCACTGATTCAAAGCCCGCTCTTGCGAGCGTGCTCGATACGGCTCGCGGCGACGCAAAGATCGAGCAAATGAGAACGTTACGCGAATATCGGGCGAGTCAAGAGGCGAGGGTATGACGCGTCAATTGGCTTGGGGAATAACGCTCTGTCCGAGTTAACAAATTTTTAACCGCCGAATCCCGGCCCAAAAAAATTCGAATGGCGTGGCGGCTGTCGCAAAAGAAAACCCGGCGCACGGCCGGGTCGGCTCGTCGCGGGCACAACAAGCGGCAGATTATTTCGCCAGACCTTTCAGCTGCTTGGTCATGCGCGATACTTTCCGCGATGCAGTGTTCTTGTGCAGGATGCCCTTTTGCGCCGCGCGCATGACAAGAGGTGCGGCCTCCTGTAGAGCCGTTGTCGCTGCCTTGGCATCGCCGGTCGCGAGCGCCTCGTCGAACTTGCGGACATAGGTGCGCATCTGGCTGCGGCGCGAACGATTGACTGCAGTGCGGCGCTCGATTTTGCGAACGGCCTTTTTGGCCGATTTGGTATTCGCCATGGATTTTCCTCAAAGCAGTCGCGCCCGATCAGGCGATGCCGCGACGCTTAAAACGGCTGATCTTCGTCCCGGCATGCGTGAACGCGCCGCTTCAGGACAGTGAACGCCGGCTTATAAGGCCGGCCCGATCAAGGGTCAACGCTGCACGGCTCAGGCAGGCACGGCCGCGCGAATTTCATCGATCGCGCGCGCCAGCGCCTTCCGCTCCGCGTTCGGCCACGCCACCAGGGGCGGCATCGTCCGCGCGAGGCGCTCGTCGGCGTGCATATGGGCGAGCCCCGCCTTGACGCCGGCGACAAGCGGCTTGCCGTCGAAGAGCTTGCGGATGGCGACGGCGCGCTCGAGCGCCCGCTGATCACCGCTGTTCCAGGCCGCGCCGCAGAGGTCGGAATTCAGATTGGCCGTCGCCGAAATGCAGCCGGCGAAGCCCGCGCTGCGCGCCTCGGCAAGCGCGGCTTCGGTCGAGGGGAAGACGGCAAAGCCCGGATGAGCCTTGGCGAGCGCCCGCGCATAGGGCATGTCGCCGGAGGAATCCTTCAACCCCGCCATTCGATCGGGGAAGGCCTCGATCAACCGGGCGACGAGCTCGCGCCCATAGGGCACGCCCGAAAGCGCCGGAAAATTATACAGGTAGATCGGGATCGACCGCGCCGCGCTCGCCCCGATAATTGCGGCGAGATAATCGAACACGCCGCGGGGATCGATGTCTTTGTAATAGAAGGGCGGCAGGATGAGCGCGCCGGCAAAGCCGAGTTCGGCGGCAAGCCGCGTCAGCGCCGTCGTTTCGGCGAGCGAAGCCGCTCCCGTGCCAACCATGAGGCGCTTGCAGTCGAGTTCGGCCGCTGCTACTCGCATCACGCTCGCGCGCTGCTCGAATGAGAACGATGTCGCCTCACCGGTCGTGCCGAGGACGTTCAGGCCGTCGCAGCCATTGTCGAGGAGATGCTGCGCCAGCTTGATGAAGCGCGAAACATCGGGTGCCAGTTCGGCGTTGATCGGCGTGGCGATCGCAGCGATGACGCCGGAGAGACGAGGACTCATGTGCAAACCTCAGCAATCTTTGAAATTGGGCGAACGCTTCTCGACGAAAGCGGTCATGCCTTCCTTCTGATCTTCGAGCGCGAACATAGAATGGAACACGCGCCGCTCGAAGCGGATGCCTTCGGCAAGCGTCGTCTCGTAGGCGCGATTGACGCTCTCTTTGGCCATCATCACCACCGGGCGTGACATCGAAGCGATGGTGCGCGCCGTCTTCAGGGCCTCCTCGATGAGCTGATCGGCGGGAACGACGCGGCTGACAAGGCCGGAGCGCTCGGCCTCGGCTGCATCCATCATGCGGCCGGTGAGGCACATTTCCATCGCCTTGGCCTTGCCGACAAAGCGAGTCAGGCGCTGAGTGCCGCCGACCCCGGGCATCACTCCGAGCTTGATCTCGGGCTGGCCGAATTTCGCGTTCTCGGCGGCGATGACGATGTCGCACATCATCGCGAGTTCGCAGCCGCCGCCGAGGGCGAAGCCGGCAACTGCGGCGATGGTCGGCTTTCGCGTCCGCGATACACGCTCCCAACTCAGGATAAAATCATTGAGATAGGCGTCGGCGTAGGTCTTCGTCTGCATTTCCTTGATGTCGGCCCCTGCCGCGAAGGCTTTGGGCGAGCCGGTGATGACGATGCAGCCGATATTGTTGTCGCGCTCGAACCCGTCGAGCGCTTGGCCGAGTTCGTCGACGAGTGGCGAATTCAATGCATTGAGCGCCTGCGGCCGATTGAGCCGGATGAGGCCGACCTTTTCGTGCGTCTCGACCTCGATATTTGCGTATGCCATCCGCGCCCTCCTGCCGGAGCGCATATCGGAGGGTCGTGCAAATGAAAAGGGCCGCAGATCGCGACCCTGATCACCACATGGGCAGGTTGCGCGGTCATTACAGCCCATCGAACAAGGCGGTCGAAAGATACCGTTCCGCAAACGACGGGATGATGATCACGATGTTCTTTCCGGCCATCTCCGGACGCGCCGCAATCTTCAATGCCGCCGCCACCGCCGCGCCGGAGGAGATGCCGACCGGGATGCCTTCGAGCCGCGCAACATGGCGCGCCATGTCGAGGGCGGTCTGGCTATCGATCTGCACGATCTCATCGATGACCGACGTGTCGAGCACCGCCGGCACGAACCCCGCGCCGATCCCCTGAATTTTGTGCGGTCCTGGCTGGCCGCCCGAAAGCACCGGCGATTCTACCGGCTCGACGGCAACCATCTTCAATCCTGGGCGGCGGGGCTTCAGCACCTGCCCGGCGCCGGTGATCGTGCCGCCCGTGCCGATACCGCAGACGATGACGTCGACCTCACCCTGGGTGTCGTTCCAGATTTCCTCGGCCGTTGTGCGGCGATGGATTTCCGGATTGGCGGGATTTTCGAATTGCTGTGGCATCACCGCGCCCGGTGTCGAATCGATGATCTCCTTCGCCTTGGCGATAGCCGCCTTCATCCCGCCCGGGCCGGGGGTCAGCTCCAATTGCGCACCGAGCAGCGCCAGCATCTTGCGGCGCTCCACCGACATCGTCTCCGGCATGACCAGGATCAGCTTGTAGCCGCGCGCCGCGGCGACGAACGCGAGCGCAATGCCTGTATTGCCGGAGGTCGGCTCGACCAGCGTCGTTTTGCCGGGCGTGATCTTGCCCGCGGCTTCCATCGCATCGATCATACTGACGCCGATGCGATCCTTGACGCTGGCGATCGGATTGAAGAATTCGAGTTTCGCCAGGAGGTTGGCGCGGATATTGTGCTCCTTGGCGATACGGTCGAGCCGCACGATCGGCGTATCGCCGATCGTATCGGTGATCGAATCATATATCCGGCCGCGCCCGGGGGTGTGGACCGGGGGTGCCTCCTTTTTCAGGGCAGGCTGAGCCATACTTTTCTCCCTCTCGGTGTGATGGTCGGCAGAAGACTAGGTCGGAGCGCACGGCTTGTCGATGAAAGGAACGCATCGTTCGGCAGGCGTGCGGGAGGAGGATTTCGTGCTATCGCCCGAAAGGGAGAGGACACGCGAACCATATGCGGCAGGCGCAGCATCGGCTGAGGATTAGGACATCGGGGCGCGGTTTCACCGACGTGACAAGCCACGTGCGGGCTTTTCTCGCGGAACATCGATGTGAGACCGGGCTGATGACGGTCTTTTGCCGGCACACCTCGGCGTCGCTGCTCATCCAGGAGAATGCCGACCCTACCGTTCGCTCCGATATGGAAGCCTATTTCGAGCGCATCGCGCCGGAATCAGCAATCTATGAGCACGACACCGAAGGTCCGGACGACATGCCGGCGCATATTCGCACGGCGCTGACGCAAACCCATCTTGCCATTCCCATCGTCAACGGCGAGCCCGCGCTCGGCACCTGGCAAGGCATTTATCTCTTCGAACATCGCCGCGTGCCGCATACGCGCGAGCTCGTGCTTCATCTTGTCGGCGAGTGATGACGGCGCGGGGTTGCTCGTGAAGCAGCACCGGATTCCGACGCTCGCGACGATCGCCGCCGGTGGCAAGCGGGCCGTCGCTTCTGCGCTTGCGCTGATCGAGACGGCGCGCGGCACCGCAGAACTCGCGGCGCTGCTCGACGAAGCCGTCGCTGCGTCACGCGCGCATGTGACGGGACTGACCGGGCCACCGGGCGTCGGCAAATCGACACTCACCAGCGCGCTGCTCCGCGATTGGCGGGCCACCGGTGAAAGCCTTGCGGTGGTTGCTGTTGATCCATCGTCGCGCGTCAGCGGCGGCGCGCTACTCGGCGATCGCGCGCGCATCGTCAGCGATCCGAAGGATCCGCACGTCTACATTCGCTCTATGGCGGCGCGCGACCGGCTCGGCGGACTTTCCGACGAGACCATCGCCGCGGTCGCGCTGCTTCGCGCGCTGTATGACCGCGTGCTGGTCGAAACAGTCGGCATCGGCCAATCGGAGGCCGACATCGTGCTCGTCGCGGACACCGTCGTGCTCTGCATCCAGCCCGCCTCCGGCGACAGCCTGCAATTCATGAAAGCCGGCGTCATGGAGTTGCCGGATGTTGTCGCGGTCACCAAAGCCGATCTCGGCACGGCGGCGAGCCGCGCCAAGAGCGAGGCGGAGGGTGCGCTGAGCCTGTTCAGTCGGCAAGCGGGGGATTGGCGACCGGCGGTCGTACTGGTCTCGGCGGCGCGCGGTGAAGGCCTCGCGGATCTGCGAGCCGCAATTGACGCGCACCGGGCGCATCTCGCAGCAGGCAAACGCCTCGAAGCGAGGCGCGCCCGTCAAGAAGAAATGTGGATCGAAGAAAGCATCCGCGCGCGCTTCGGTTCGGCGGGTCTTGCCGCCGCGCGACGACTCGGCGGCGACGGCGGCCCATTTGCGCGCGAGCTCAAGATCGCCGCGGAACTGGAGCGCCGGTTGCGGCCCGCCATCTAGCCGCACGCGCTCTAAGCGTGGTGCCGATAATGGCGTCGATGGGCACGGTAATGTCGATAATAGCGGGCCGCCGGTGGTGGGACGTAGGTCAACTGGATGCCCACGATACCGCCTGCAAGGTTGGCGCCGCTCTGGCCGTGAACCGAAAGCGGTTGCAAGCTGGTCGTCAGCCCGTTGCCGCCAGTTAGGAGCGCAGCGCCGCCGCCGATCCCGAGCGTCGCCACACCCCCGACGCCGCCATACACGCCGGCAAGCGCGCCTGGCCCCGGGATCGCAGTTGGAGCAAGCACCGCCCAGTCGATGTCGCCGGGCCCTGTCACACCGAGATCCATGCCGTAGCGCGTGACGGTTCCGACATAGCGTTCCACCGGCCCGAGCACACTCGGCGTGAACGTGCAGTCGAGTGCGCGAGCCGAGGTCACGACCATGCCTGCGCCCGGCGCCACCGCACAATGCAGAAAGCCAACGCGCGCCTGGGCGGAAGCGGGCGAAGCGAGGGAGACCATCGCCGCGAAGGCGGCCACGGAAATGAATGCAGCAGAGCGAGCTTTCATGACGCTACTTTCCTGTAATGCCGGGTGTGACCTGGCTCCGCCCCGCTCGCCACATCGGCCCGCAAAGCGACCGAAATGCGGCCTGCGAAAGCCATGCGCCATTCCGGCACACGGGTACACACCCCGCCAGTAACCCACCCGCAATCTTAAGGGGCGATAACTTTTTTGAAGAGAATTGCGCGCTTTTACGTGGCTCGCGCGCCACGGCGCGCACCTCACCCATTCACAGGTGCGCGGGTCGCGTATGGGTCGGTCGCGGATCGGTTGGGCGCTCACTGTCGTGGCGCCGTGGTGCCTCGGGATCGGCATTGTCGTATCCGTGACCGCCGATGCCGGCCAGGATGTCGTCAGCGGCGCATCCATGGCGCCGATCGTCGCACGCGCCGCCATGCAGCCGATCGACCTTGTCCCGCGCGGCGATATTTTTACCGGCAATCTCGGCATGTTCGGCTCCGGGCGCGGTCTCTTGCGCGAGGCGCGCCTGGCGATCGGCGCGCCTGAAGATTTCGCCGCCCTTCCGGACGAAATTGCGCCGCGCGGTGACATCAAAATTCAGGCTCGCCATTTCCCGATTGTCGACCGCGCGCATAAGGGCGACCCAGCGGTGCGGCTGCGCCCGACCTTCGACACCAAGCTGCGCGGCCCCAATGGGATCTCCAAGTACATGGCCGGGATACTCACCTTCCGCCACGACGAGACCTCTCCGGCGACAACGTTCGAGCCTGCAGAGGGTGAGCCGCAGGGCCCCGAAGCCGTTGCCAGCTTCGAGCCGTGGGGGGATGGCGAAAGCCCCACGACTCAACGGACGCGCGCCGACGCCTCGCCTGGCCAGGGCGGCTCGGCCTTTACCGTACGGCCGGCTGCAATCGCCGAGCGCCTCATGCAGGGCGCCACCCCCAAGGTCGCGCGCGCCGTCGCGCTCGGATCGACAACCCCGGCTCCGGCCGACGCAACGCCGGTCGAGATTGTCGCGCTGCCTGGGGTGCCGCGTGTCGGGGTGGCCAAGGACGCCGGCATCACGCAAGTCGCACGGACACCGGGTCGGCCCGATTACGCCTCACTCATCGACCAGGAGCAGGCAGGCCGGGAGCGAAAGTGCCTCGCGGAGGCGATCTATTTCGAGGCGCGCAGTGAGCCCGAAGAGGGCCAAGCGGCGGTCGCACAAGTCGTGCTCAATCGCGTCTCAAGCGGGCTCTATCCAGCCAGCGTTTGCGGCGTCGTCTACCAGAACCGCCACCGCTGGCACGCTTGCCAATTTTCGTTTGCTTGCGAAGGCAAGTCGCTGCGCATCACGGACGACGAATCGTGGGGGACGGCACGGCGCATTGCCGACGCGGTGATGGACGGCAAAACCTATTTGGCCGATGTCGGCGGATCGACCCATTACCATGCCAATTACGTGCGTCCGCGCTGGGCCAAACGATTGAAGAAGATGGACGTGATCGGCCACCACATCTTCTACACGCTACGGCCGGGGCAAACTTAGCTGCGCTTCGTCGCGGCTTGCGGGCGCGGCGCAAATTGGCCATCTTCCTCCGCAATCTCCTCAACCTGCCGGGCCTCATGGGCCCTCTGGAATTTGCCCCCCGTGATTGCACCTAAGCTCGCCCGCCTCACCGGCTTCGGCCGCCGTTCCGCTCGTCCCTTTGCCGCCGCTGGCGCCGCCGCCCTGCTCCTCACCGGCCTCGGCTTCGATCAATCGGCCAGCGCCCGGGCCCGGGATAACCTCGCCGTTGCCACGCCCTTCGAGGTCGGAGACAGCCCGGCCGGCAATTACCTCGCCGCGCTGATCGCGGGGGCGGAACGCGATACGCTCGCCGCCGCCACCTTCTTTCGCGAGACGCTGCGCTACGATCCGCGTAATCCCGAGCTGATCGAGCGCGCCTTCGTCGCCTCGCTCGCCAACGGCAACATGCCGGATGCTTTCGGCCTCGCCGAACGGCTGCTGCAGCGCGATGCCAACAACGGCCTGGCGCACCTCGCGCTCGGCATTCGCGCCATCAAGCAGCGCCAATATGGCGGCGCGCGCAACAGCCTGTCGAAGGGCGGCGCCGGGCGTCAGCGCGACATCACGGCGACCCTGCTCACCGCTTGGTCCTATGCCGGAGGCGGCGATTACAAGCGCGCGCTGGCGCAGGTCGATCGGCTGAAGGATGAAGGCTTCGGCACGTTCCGCGACTATCACGCCGCGCTGATTTCGGAACTCGCCAACAATACCGCAGAAGCGACGAAGCGCTTCCAGGCCGCTTATAACGGCGAGAAGAGCACACTCAGGCTTGTCGATGCCTATGCGCGTTTCCAAGACCGGCACGGACACCGCGACGAAGCGATCCGCGCATATGAAGCTTTCGACCAGATTCTGCCACGCCACCCGCTCGTCACCGCGGCGCTCGCGGACTTACGCGCCGGCAAGCAGCTCGAACCGCTGATCCGTTCGGCCGAGCAGGGTGCGGCGGAAGTTCTCTATGGACTCGGCGCGGTCGGCGGCCGCCAGGGCGACGAGCTCGCGGCGATCGTATATCTGCGCCTATCGCTCTATCTCTCGCCGAAGAACGGTCTTGCGACGGTGACGCTCGCCGATATTTTCGAGCGGCTGAAACAATACGAGCAGGCAATCGAAGTCTATAACAGCGTTGCGGAAGACAGTCCGCTGCGCGTCAATGCCGATATCCAGACGGCGCTTCTGCTCGAGACGCTGGGTAAGAGCGACGAGGCGCAGAAGCGGCTGCAGGACATCGTCAACGAGAAGCCGAAGAATGAAGAAGCGCTGACGGCGCTCGGCAATTTGCAGCGCTCGCGCAAGCAATTCGCGGACGCGGCGGTAACTTATACGAAGGCGCTGGAGCTATCGACCAAACCGGAAAAGAGCCTCTGGTCACTATATTATTATCGCGGCATTGCCTACGAGCGGCAGAAGCAATGGCCGAAAGCGGAAAGCGATTTCAAGAAGGCGCTTGAGCTTTTTCCGGATCAGCCGCTGGTTTTGAATTATCTCGGCTATTCCTGGGTCGATCAGGGTATCAATCTCGACGAGGCGTTCAAGATGCTCCGCCGCGCCGTCGAATTGCGGCCGACCGACGGTTATGTCGTCGACAGTCTCGGCTGGGCGCATTACAAGCTCGGGCAATACGATCAGGCGGTCAAAGAGCTCGAACGCGCAATCGAATTGAAGGCGTCTGACCCGGTTATCAACGATCATCTTGGCGACGCGTATTGGCGCGTCGGTCGGAAGCTCGAAGCGCATTTCCAGTGGAATCATGCGCGCGATTTGAAGCCGGAGCCTGAAGATCTCGATCGCATCTTGAAAAAGATCGAGAACGGTTTGCCGGACGAGGAGAAACCGGCAGCGGCGGAGGCCGAGCCGAAGAAGCAAGCCGAAACAAAGAATGGCGGCTGAGCGCGTAACGCGCTCAGCCCGTGACCCTTTGATGTTCACGGCGCGTGCGCCGGCGAAAATCAATTTGACGCTGCACATCCTCGGCCGGCGCGCCGACGGTTACCACGAGCTCGAAAGTCTGGTCGCCTTCGCCGGCGTCGGCGATCTCTTGAGCTTCGAGCCAGGCGCAGAATTGGCGTTGACGATTGCCGGCCCGAATGCTGCTGGCGTCGGACCGGCTGCCGACAATCTGGTTCTGCGTGCGGCGCGGGAACTTGCCGACCGCGTCGCCGGCCTACAAGTCGGCGCCTTTCATCTCATGAAACGCCTGCCGGTCGCATCGGGCATCGGCGGCGGCTCGTCCGATGCCGCGGCGGCGCTGCGGCTCCTGGCGGCCCATAATGGCCTCTCGATCGCCGATGCGCCGGTGGCCGATGCGGCACGTGCCACCGGTGCCGATGTTCCCGTCTGTCTTGATCCGCGCGCGCGGATGATGAGTGGGCTCGGCGAACGGCTCGGTGAGCCCCTGATGCCAGGACCCATTTTTGCGGTTCTCGTCAATCCCGGCGTGGCGGTCGAGACGCGGGCGGTATTTTCCCGAATGGGATTGCAAGCCGGCCAGAGCATCGGCGCGGCGCCCCATCCGGTGGTCGCCAAGTCGGCGGATGCGGCCAGCCTGTTCGGCCTGCTGAAAAAGACGCGGAACGACCTCGAAGACGCGGCTTGCAGTATCGCACCCGTCATAGTCGATGTTCTCGCCGTCCTCAGCGCCGCAAAGGGCAGCAGGTTGGCGCGAATGTCGGGATCGGGCGCGACCTGCTTTGCGCTGTTTGAGAATTGCCGGCAGGCGGCGCGCGCCGCGCGCGCGATCCGGCGCGACCATCCGGGCTGGTGGGTCAAGGCCACAGTGTTGCGGTAGCCGAAACTGGCTCTCGCCGTCGGGCTCTGCTACATGCCCGCCGATCTGCCTAATGCATGTGGGAGGTGAGCGTAGGGAATGGGTAATTTTTCATCGGAGCGGTTGTCGATAGCGGACGTCATTGTGGTCCGGGTCCGCAAATTTGCGGATTCGCGCGGCCACTTTCTTGAGACGTTTCGCAAGGCCGACTTTGCCGAGATGGGCGTCGATTGCGAGTTCGTGCAAGATAATCAGGCTTTCTCCGCGCAGACCGGCACGATCCGCGGCTTGCATTTCCAGGTGCCGCCGCATGCGCAAGCGAAACTCGTGCGGGTCTTGCGCGGCGCGGTGTACGACGCTGCGGTGGATTTACGTCGTGGCAGTCCGACTTATGGCAAATGGTGCGGCGCGCGTCTCACCGCTGACGGCGGCGAGCAGATTTTCGTGCCGCGTGGCTTCGCCCACGGCTATTGCACGCTAGAACCCGACACAGTCGTCGCCTATAAGGTCGACTCCTATTACGCACCGCAATCGGAGGCTGGCATTATTTGGAGCGACTCGGCGATCGGCATCGACTGGTCGGTTCCGGCTGAACGCGTGCTTGTCTCCGACAAAGACGCAAAACTTCCATCGCTCGGCGCCTTCGATTCGCCTTTCGAGATGCCAGCGTGACCGCCCGCCGCTTTGTTATCACGGGTGGCGCCGGCTTCATCGGCTCGGCCGTCGTGCGTCATCTCATCGAGAATACGCCGCATAGGGTGCTTGTCGTCGACAAGCTCACCTATGCCGGCAATCTCGACAATCTTGCGAGCATCGCCTCAACCGACCGCTACAAGTTTGCGCGAGGCGACATCTGCAATGCACGCGACATGCGCGCAATTGTCGAAGGCTTTCGTCCCGACGTGCTCATGCATCTCGCGGCCGAGAGTCACGTCGATCGCTCGATCGACGGACCGGGCGAATTCGTCCAGACCAATGTCGTCGGCACGTTCACACTGCTCCAGGCAGCACTTTCGCATTGGCGCATGCTGAAAGGCGAAGAACACGAGCGCTTCCGCTTCCATCACGTCTCGACCGACGAGGTCTTCGGCTCGCTCGGCGCTGATGGTTTTTTCACCGAGGAGACGCCCTACAGTCCGAATTCGCCCTATTCGGCGTCCAAAGCCTCGTCCGACCATCTGGTGCGTGCCTGGCACCACACCTACGGCTTGCCGGTTGTTCTGTCGAACTGCTCGAACAATTACGGTCCCTACCATTTTCCCGAAAAGCTCATCCCGCTCGTCACGTTGAATGCGCTCGAGGGCAAGCCGGTGCCGGTTTACGGCGACGGATCGAATGTGCGGGATTGGCTCTATGTCGAGGATCACGCGCGCGCGCTTCAGCTGATCGCGGAGCAGGGCCGGGTCGGCGAAAGCTACAATGTCGGCGGCCATAACGAGCGCACCAATATCGACGTCGCGCGAAAAATTTGTGCGCTGGTCGACGAATTCGCGCCCGACCCACAAGGCTCGCGCGAGCGGCTCATTACATTTGTCGGCGACCGGCCGGGGCATGATCTGCGCTACGCCATCGACGCCTCGAAGATCGAGCGCGACCTCGGCTGGCGGCCCCGCGAGACATTCGAGACAGGTTTGCGCAAGACCGTCGCCTGGTATCTTGATAACAAAAGCTGGTGGCAGCGCATTCGCTCCGGCGTCTACCGCGGTGAGCGGCTCGGGGTCGTCGCGTGAGCCGACCGGTTCTCATCGTCGGCGCCAGGGGCCAGCTTGGGCAGGAGCTCGTGCGGGAGACGCGCGAGCGAGCGATGCCGACGATCGCCGCCGGCCGGGATGATCTCGACATCACGCGAGAAGAGGCCGCGCTCGCCTATGTGTGCGAAGCGGCGCCGCGCGCGATCATCAATTGTGCCGCCTATACCGCCGTCGACAAGGCGGAGAGCGAAGCCGAGGCTGCCCACGCAATCAATGCGCTCGCACCGGGGCATCTCGCGCAAGCCGCTGCGGAACTGGATATCCCGCTCCTGCATGTCTCGACCGATTACGTCTTCGACGGCACGAAAAGCGACGCCTACACCGAGGACGATCCGGTGGCACCGCTCGGGGCCTACGGCCATAGCAAGGAGGAAGGCGAGCGGCGTGTGCGCGCGGCGCATCCGAAGCACGCGATCCTGCGCACATCCTGGGTTTATGGCATCTATGGCAACAATTTTCTGAAAACAATGCTGCGTGTGTCGCGCGAGCGCGATCAACTCTCTGTCGTTGCCGACCAGCGTGGCTGCCCGACGGCGACAATCGACATCGCGCGAGCGCTGCTCGCCGTAATCGCAGCAAGCGATGCCGGACGCGCAAAGTGGGGCACATACCATTTCGCCGGAAGCGGCGTGACGACGTGGCACGGCTTTGCCAGCGAAATTGTCGGCGTCGCGTCCCGCTCCGGCGGACGTTCCATCCCGGTCCACCCGATCGGCACCAAGGATTATCCGACGCCGGCGAAACGCCCCGCCAATTCGGCACTCGACAGCAGCCGCTTCGCGGCGGCTTTCGGCTACAAGAGTCCGCCCTGGCAAGAGCGAACGCGGGAAGTGGTCGAAGCTCTGCTCACACCGGCGGAGGCAAAGTGAAAGGCATTATTCTCGCGGGCGGCTCCGGCACCCGGCTCTACCCGATCACCACGGTCGTATCGAAGCAGCTCCTGCCGGTCTACGACAAGCCAATGATCTATTATCCCTTGTCGACGCTGATGCTTGCCGGCATCCGGGATACCCTGATCATCACCACGCCGCAAGACCAGGCGCATTTCCAAACGCTCCTCGGCGACGGCTCGCAATTCGGCATCGCGCTTTCCTATGCCGTGCAAGAGCATCCGCGCGGGCTCGCCGACGCGTTCATTGTCGGGCGCGACTTTGTCGGGTCCGAGCGCGTCGCGCTCGTGCTTGGCGACAACATCTTTTACGGCTCCGGCTTCCCGCACCTGCTGGCGCGCGCCGCCGCGCGCGAACGCGGCGCGACGGTGTTCGGCTATGTCGTCTCCGATCCCGAGCGCTACGGCGTCGTCGAGCTCGACGCGCAAGGCAAGGCGATCTCGATCGAAGAAAAGCCGGCACAGCCGCGCTCGCAGCTCGCCATCACCGGCCTGTATTTCTACGACAACCGCGTCGTCGACATCGCCGCTGCGGTGAAGCCTTCGGCGCGCGGTGAGATCGAGATCACCGACGTCAACCGCGCCTACATGGAAAGCGGCGATCTCAATGTCGAGATCATGAGCCGCGGCATTGCCTGGCTCGATACCGGCACGCATGACAGCCTGCTCGAAGCCGGCCAGTTCGTCGAAATCCTGGAGCGCCGGCAGGGTCTAAAAATCGCTTGCCCGGAGGAAATCGCCTTCGTGCAGGGCTTCATCACCCGCGAGCAGCTCAAAGAGGCGGCGAACCGATCCGGCAAATCAGGTTACGGACAATATCTCTTCAGATTGCTGAAGGCCGGGCATCCGGATGCGATTGATGCGCCGGTTAGACCCTCCGCCTGAGGCGACGCGCCATGCGGCGCGCCAAGCCGCTACCGGTTAACGGATCGTAACAAAAGCCTGCGGGCGCTGCGCCTCGCTGCGGCTCTCGGCAACAGCGGCATTCGTCGGAATGGCGCAGAGACGCTGCAGCAACCGCGCGATGTCTTCGCAGGCAGAAGTCTCGGGCGGATAGGAGGCGCGAAGGTCGACGCCGATCGCGCCGAGGGCCGTCTTGGGGGAGTTTCTGCCGATGACACGCATTTGAACCTCCCGATCAGCTCAAAACACACGAGCCGTCGCAAGAAAGCTTTTACGCCTCTATCCGTTGCCGATCCGTTACGAGCACCGGGTTCCGGCGCGCCGGAATCGGTGCAATTTGTTGAATTAGGGATAATGCGTAACCGCTCGCGCGGCAGTGTGGGTTCGCACACGCCACGTCGCTGATTTCGGAAATTCTTATGGTTTAGCTGAGACTTACGGCTCAGCTTGCCGGCTTCTCCAGCGCCGCGGCGACAGCGTCGCCCATCGCCGAAGTCGAGATCGTTTGCGCGGCATCGCCCTTGATGTCGGCCGTGCGAAGGCCTTGCGCCAGGGCGTCGGCGATGGCGCGCTCGATTGCGTCGGCCGCTTCGCCCAGGCCGAAGGAATAGCGTAGCGCCATGGCAAAGGAGCCGATCATCGCGATCGGATTGGCGAGGCCGCGCCCGGCAATATCGGGGGCCGAACCGTGCACCGGCTCGTACAACGCCCTGCGCTTGCCGGTCTTGGCGTCGGTTTCGCCGAGCGAGGCGGAGGGCAGCATGCCGAGCGACCCGGTCAGCATTGCCGCGACGTCGGACAGCATGTCGCCGAACAGGTTGTCGGTGACGATCACGTCGAACTGTTTCGGAGCGCGGACCAGCTGCATGCCGCCGGCATCTGCCAGCATGTGGTCGAGCTTGACGTCGGAATATTTCGCCTTGTGCGTCTCGGTGACCACCTGGTTCCAGAG